>Ga0105239_10000009_pt1 | contig 361182 bp, 259 predicted proteins | sample KBSC44metaG_FD_92761 | JGI IMG/M metagenome (GOLD analysis project Ga0105239, IMG submission 92761) | Corn rhizosphere microbial communities from Kellogg Biological Station, Michigan, USA - KBS C4-4 metaG | ecosystem: Host-associated > Plants > Roots > Rhizosphere > Soil | place: Michigan...
ATACTTCGTATGTTCTCTTTGGTAAAAAGGGGTGAAAGGTATGTGGAAAACTATAATAGAGCAGCTTAGGAATAACCTTTTTTTAAATAAATTTGGATATGTCTTAATCCTAGAATACAGGGTTCTCAGATTAAGGTAAATCCCATATTATTGTACAAACCAAATACCCTGGTAAGGGTTACATCTGTCAGCGATGGGTAACACCCATCGCAAAAACAGTGGACAAAAGCATGTTTCAAACACTCAAGGTTTTAAACCCATCGCTATAGTGGCGAGCATCCCAAATGGCAATTGAAGATATGTCTATCAGCCGGTTGATTATTTTGTCCATTATCTGTATATTTGTATGTGCTTTCCAGTCTGCCTTTTTGACCGCTTTCTGCGGATAATAATTTAACCAAGGCACCTCCTGTAAATTTAAAAAAACATTTTCCTGTTTTTGACATGCTGAAGTTGATGTTTTGGGTGTCTGTGAGTTTCAAAAACCTTATTTCCAGTAAATGGGAGGTGTTTTTGAACCGATAAAAGCCCAAAAATGATGCAACGACCAAAACGCGTTTTGCCCGTTTTTGGGGTGTTTTTGTAGATGGGCAAATCGGCTTTTGCCCGTTTTTGATACCATTTTCGTTACGGGCAAAACGCATTATGCCCGTTTTTAGGGCTGTTTTTGTTACGGGCTAAACGGGTTTTGGGCATCTACAAAGGAGAAAACCAGCTGAAAATCGGCAAATCATTTTTGAAGTGATATGACAATTCGCCCGGCCTTTCCCGGAGTCGTTAAGTTGGAAGCTTAAGCCATGCCGCACTACGAATTACTTCCTTCGGACTAAACTCGGGGCAGCGATTATTTCTTTAAATAATAACCCGGTATTTTAAGCGTAGGTTTCTCCACATCCCATATAATGCTGGTTACGCGCCAGCCTTTAGGTGTTTTAATCAACTGGAAACTGTTTACACCGCGTTCGGTTGGTTTGTCGCGCGTGTTTAAATAGGTTACATAGGTACTAATGCGATGCGCTATTTTACCGAATTGTTCGGTACGGCCAAATAATTCTTCCTCGTAAAACATGTGCGTTTTGGTGGTCTCGATGAAGTTCTTAAATACGCCGGCAAACTGGTTGAGCGTGATTATTTGTGCCGTGTCGGTGCGGAAATTTATAAACTGTGTTTCGGGGATGAAGTAATTTTTTATCTCGTCGTACCTCGGCTTTTCGCCTTCCTTAAAGCTGATGGCCATATAGGCGTCGGCAACAGCTTTGGTAATGGCGCTGTCATCGGGCACGGTATAGCTTTTTGTGGCTGATGAATCAACATCGCCAATAGTTTTCTTTACGGATACATGGCAGGATGATAAAATTACCGCTGCCGCAGCGAGAAGGATGAGTGAGGCTTTCATGGTCGGTTTTTAAATTGCGATTAAACTTTACGGGTTGACAGTCCTCTAAGGTATGAAATCTCCCTTTAAACCGGTAATACTCCACCGATAATTTCGCTCATATCGGCGACGGCGGCAATCCATTCACCGACATTTTGCCGCCATTCGCCTAATATCGCTATGCAAAAAAGCGTTTCCGCAGCAATTTTGCGTCCATCAAATCAATCCTTTTTATGAAAACGCTAGTCGCAATTCATCTCTTACACCTGGCCGTAAAAGCTGCCGAACACATCAGTTCTATACTTCATTCAATCGGGCATTTAATAAGTTAGTTTAAATCTCAATTTAGATTTGACAACTTTCTAAAAGTTGTCAAATTTGCTCCGGCTTTACATCGTTACAGAATTTTTCAGGATGAACCCTGATGTATACCCGCAATGACAAACTTATTATACCCGTAATTTTTATGCCATATCATTAAAAACTCATTGATATTTCATTAATCCGTTGCATTTTTGAGCCATGTCAGAAAAACCCATTATTACCGTAAAGAACCTGGTGAAAAACTATGGTGATTTTAACGCGGTAAAAGGCATAAGCTTTGAAGTTTACGAAGGCGAGATATTCGGCCTGCTTGGTCCGAATGGTGCCGGTAAAACTACAACCCTCGAAATAATAGAAACCCTGCGCGATAAAACCAGCGGCGAAATAACCGTCGACGGCTTTAATATCGAGAACGATGCAGATAGCATTAAGCAGGTAATAGGCGTTCAGCTGCAGTCGGCGGGATATTATCCTAATTTAAACCTTTCAGAACTGATTGCGCTGTTCTGTGGTTTATACGGGATACAAAAAACGCCTATTGAAATGCTGGAAAAGGTTGCACTGACGGATAAAGCCAAAGCAAAATACAAAGAGCTTTCGGGCGGGCAGAAGCAACGTTTCTCTATAGCAACCACGCTGATCAATAACCCGCGCATTATTTTTTTAGACGAGCCCACCACCGGCCTCGACCCGCAGGCCCGCCGCAATCTTTGGGACTTAATTCGCGAAATACGCGATGCAGGCACTACTGTGGTAATCACCACCCACTACATGGACGAAGCCGAAGAGCTTTGCGACCGTGTGGCTTTTATCGACGGTGGCCACGTCATCGGCATAGATACGCCGAATGCCTTTATAGATAAGCTTGTAGCCAGCGGCTTCGAACGCAAAAAGCAGGTAAAGCTTGCCAACCTGGAAGACGTATTTATAAACATGACCGGCAAAGAGTGGCGGGAAGGATAGGAAGCAGTTGGCAGTTTTGAGTGGGCAGTGGACCCGCCGCCAATAACTACTCCCTGAATACCTTCGGCTATGAACTATGAACCATTAACTATGAACCAATTGAATGAACAATACAAAGAGATACAGCAATTTTAATGCAACCATGGCGATTGCCAAAGCCAGTTTTCGCTCCATTATCCGCAGCCCCTCGGCGGTGGTGTTTAGTTTGGCGTTTCCTTTAATATTTATAGTGGTGTTTGCCAATATTGGTGGTAGCGGGGTTACGGTTGATGTAGGGGTTACAAAAACAACGGATACCACCAGCCAGGTCTATCAGGCCTTAAAAAACTATAAAGTAATTCACCTGATTACAGACCAAAGTGCCGACGAAATGGCAAAAAGCTTATCGAAGGGCAATATTGACGCTATTATCGATATAAAGCAAGGCAACACAACACCGCCGGTTAACATGCATGTACAATATACAGAGGCATCGCAGCAAAAAGGCGGCATATTTAAATCGTTGCTGCAAAGCTTGTTTTTCCAGATTAACAGCAGAGGCAATACGGTAACCCAACCTGTTGCACAAATGACCGAAACAACTGTTAAAGGCCGTGAATATAAGTATATCGACTTCATACTGCCAGGCATGCTGGGTTTCTCGTTGTTAAGCAGTGGCGTTTTTGGTACTGCATTCGTATTTCTAAGCTTGCGGTTAACGCTGGTTATCAAACGCTTTTTTGCTACGCCTGTAAAAAAATACAGCATTGTTTTGGGCGAGGCTTTGGCGCGACTGGTATTCTCGTTGCTTGGCGCAGTATTCATTATATTAGTTGGTCACTACATGTTTGGCTTTACACTGGTGCACGGCATAGTTACTGTAATAAATATGCTGATACTGGCTTCAATAGGCCTCATCATATTTATGGGTTTCGGCTTCACTATATCAGGTATCGCCAAAAACGAGAGTACCGTGCCGCCGTTATCCAATATTATTACCCTGCCGCAATTTTTATTATCGGGCACTTTCTTTGCAACTACTGCATTCCCGACCTGGCTGCAATCCATCAGTAAAATATTACCATTAACTTATTTAAACGATGCTATGCGCAAAGTGGCGTTTGAAGGGGCCGGGCTTAACGAGGTAACGCACCAATTGCTGATTCTGGGCATCTGGTTTATTGTGATTTATGCGATAGCGGTGAAGACGTTTAAATGGGAATAGATTTTTTTGTGATTTCACCGATTTGGGAATGATTTCACCTATTAGATAGTTAATGCGAGTAGCCAATATGATTAACGAAGAAATTGCAGATGCTAAGTAAAAATAGCGGCTAACAATAACCTAATCATCAGCGTCATCTGTTTAATCTGCAAAAATCTGCGCTGCCTTTTATTCCCCAATTCATGTTAATTTCCCATTAACAATCGGTGAAATCATCTTCAAATCAGTGAAATCGTTAATAATCTTTAGATAAATTTTAAGGAAAGTGTATATTTGGAGGCTGATGCATAATTGTGTATAATGTACACTATGTGGTTTGTTAACTAATTACCTATCAAAATGAGCTTAATTATCGATGTTCACGCCCGCCAGATCCTCGACTCGCGTGGCAATCCTACAATAGAAGTAGATGTTTTAACCGAAAATGGTGCTTTAGGTCGCGCTGCTGTACCTTCCGGTGCTTCAACGGGCGTTCACGAGGCTGTTGAGCTGCGTGATAACGACAAAGCTGTATATATGGGCAAAGGCGTTTTAAAAGCTGTTGCTAACGTTAACGATGTTATTGCCAAAGAACTACAAGGCATCGACGTATTTGAACAAAATGCTATCGACAAGCTGATGATTGAGCTAGACGGTACCGAAAATAAAGGCAAGCTGGGCGCTAACGCTATTCTTGGTGTATCGCTGGCTGTTGCCAAGGCTGCTGCACAGGAAAGCCGTCAGCCGTTGTACCGCTATATCGGTGGTGTAAATGCCAACACACTTCCATTGCCGATGATGAACATTGTTAACGGCGGTTCTCATTCTGATGCGCCTATTGCGTTCCAGGAATTTATGATTATGCCGGTTGGCGCGTCTTCATTCTCTGAAGCTTTGCGCTGGGGAACCGAAGTATTCCATAACCTGAAAAAGATTTTACATGACCGCGGCCTTACTACTACTGTAGGCGACGAAGGTGGTTTTGCACCAACCTTTGAAGGTACTGAAGATGGCGTTGAAACCATCCTTAAAGCCATCGAAAAAGCGGGCTACAAACCAGGCGTTGATGTTTGCCTGGCATTCGATTGCGCTGCGTCTGAATTTTACAAAGACGGTAAATACGATTATACCAAATTTGAAGGCCCTAAAGGCGCTATCCGCACCAGCGAAGAGCAGGCCGATTACCTGGCTTCATTAACTAAAAAATATCCGATCATCTCTATCGAGGATGGTATGGCTGAAGATGACTGGGCTGGTTGGAAATTACTGACCGAGAAAATCGGCGATAAAGTGCAGTTGGTGGGTGATGACCTGTTTGTAACCAATGTAAAACGTCTACAGAAAGGCATCGACGAGGATACTGCAAACTCGATATTGGTAAAAGTAAACCAGATAGGTTCATTAACAGAAACTATCAACGCGGTTACTTTAGCGCAAACCAACGGCTACACCTCAGTAATGAGCCACCGCTCTGGCGAAACCGAAGATTCAACCATCGCCGACCTGGCGGTTGCTTTAAACTGCAGCCAGATAAAAACCGGTTCGCTTTCACGTTCAGACAGGGTTGCTAAATACAATCAATTACTGCGCATAGAAGAAGAACTTGGTGAAAGCGCAAGGTTTATTGGTAAAGATTTTAAATATTTTAAGAAACGATAAGCACGAATTATCTCCAATTTATTCGAATTTCACGAATGATAAAAAAGGCTGCCTTGTATTAAGAGCAGCCTTTTTTATCACTCTGAGCGCGAGCGAAGAATCTTTAACAAGCGATATCCAAAGCGACAGGTAATCCGTCAACCTATCTGACGTCAACCTATCCAAAGCTTAAGATTCTTAGCTGAGCTCAGAATGACAAACCATTAATGTGTAATATATCGCTCGAAAAACTCATAAATCCTCAGCATCTGGTCAATACGCTGGCGGACGTTTCCGGAGCGTACCAACTCATGCGTGCCGCCCGGGTGCTGAATATACTCCACCGGACGGTTTAATACTTTTAGTGCTTTATACATCATTTCGCCCTGTACTATTCCGGTGCGTAAATCGGTTTCACCGTGGATGATGAGGTACGGAGTGGTGATGTTATTTACATAAGTAAATGGCGATTCTTTGGTCAGCAGGGCTCTTGTTTCTTCTTCCCATGGGTAGCCGCCGAAATAAACAGGGACTAATGACCATGCATTTGCTTCGCCGAAGAATGTGGCGAGGTCATACACCCCACGCTGCGATGAGATGGCCGTAAAACGCTTAGTATGCCCTGCAAGCCAGCCGGTAAGATAACCCGCGTATGAGCCGCCTGTGGCAACGGTTTGCTTGCTGTCGCCCCAGCCTTCGGCTAAGGCGCCATCCAGGGCAGCCAGCACATCCTCTTGCGGACCATCGCCCCAGTCTTTATAATTGGCTTTTACAAAATCGATACCATAACCGCCGGAACCACGGGGATTGGAGTAAACCACGCCATAACCTTTTCCGCAGAAATACTGGAACTCGTGCCACATGGTAGCTTCACCCGGCCCCCACATAGCGGTTGGACCGCCATGAATTTGCAGCATTACCGGGTATTTTTTATTAGGGTCGAAATTGGTGGGCTTCATTACCCAGTATTCAATCTTAATGCCTTTGCTGTTGGTGTAGTATTTCTTTTCGGGTATGCTTAACTTTTTGTCTTTCAGCCAGTCGATATTAAATGAGCTAAGCCGCTTTTCGTTTTTGTTATTCAAATCACTTACATAAAGCTCATAAGGACTTGCAACTTCGGTTTTGATATACGCCAGCTGAGTTTTGCTTACGTCAAGGTTGCCCAGACCTTCATCATAAGTGCCCATCATTTCTACTTTCGGATTAATGACGCCTGTTTTATAAACAGGCGCGCCGCCATTTGACTGTGCTGTAAAATAAAGCGTCTTGCTATCCGGCGACCATGCCGTACTGGTTATGCTCCTATCGAACGGGATATTGATTTTTTTGCCGGATTGCATATCATATAAAAAAAGCAATTGCGCACTGATCTGCATATTATCTTTCGACGACTGGTAAACCAGGTACTTTCCATCCGGCGATAGCTTGCCATTGCTTAAAGATAGACCTGCTTCTGCTATTAATGGCGTTAAAGCGCCACCGGCTGCCGGCATTCTATAAATTGCAGACTCGTGAGCACGGTCCGGATTGAGGAGAGTATCGGTATTACGGGTCAGGATGATCGTCTTGCCATCCGGCGTAAATACTGCGTTTGAATAGCTGTTAAAGCCATGTGTTAGAGGCACAGCATTAGCGCCCGGCTTTGCATCGATGATAAAATAATGGCCGAAATCAAATTCCGGTTCAGTGCTGGCCTCACCCTCAAAATTTAGCTTATTAAAAATCTTCACTTTGTTGTCGGCCTCATTTTGGGTAAGATAAGAACGGATCTCATCCATTGAACCATCCGCATTCTGTTTGGCTTTTGATTGCGGCAGGTTGGCTTTTAGTCCGGGTAATTCCAGCGGCCAACTTGGTACAGCTTTTCCGGGGTTTAATACTGAATCTTTTAGTAGCTCGCTATAAGATAGCCCCACCGAGTAAAGCAGCTTGCTTCCATCGGGCGACCATTGGGGAGAAGAGGCGCCGTGAGGGTCTTTCGTCAGCTGTACAGGTTCGCCTCCAACTAACGACAGCAGGAAAATCTGTGAATTATCTTTAATGCTCCTTACAAACGCTATCTGCTTATCATCCGCCGACCATGCGGGCTGGCTGCCGTTGGTAGTAAGGGCGGTTAATGCACGGGGTGCTTCGCTTCCATCGGAAGGTGCAATCCAAATTTGGGTATGATAAACGTATTCGTACTTTTTATCATCATTAGGTACGATGGATTTGGTGACAAAAACAACCCACTTGCCGTTGTGCGAAAACGAGGAAGTGCCAAGTTGTACAATCTTCGTCATGTCGGTAACCGATATGAGATGACTGTCTTGCTGTGCCCGTAAAGTATAGATGCTGAAAAAGAGGAAAAACAGGAGTAATAATTTTTTCATTGCGGAAAGTTTGCGCCTAATATACTGAATTTGAAGGCGTATTAAAGGCCGGGGATTTTTATAGGTTATTTTGACATATTTATGAAATCCGTTTATTAAATTTGATAATAGTATCCCGATTGCGACGTTAATTTGTCGTATTAATCCTAATAAACATGAAGGCCAAAGGCTTCGTTCGAATTATAATCATCCTAGCGCTGCTTGCCGTTGTTATCGGTCTCGACCAGGTTTCAAAAGTTATTGTTAGAGAGAACGTTAAATATTACCAGTACACGCATTACCTCAACGACCGTTTTACGCTTACGCGGGTCGAAAATACCGGCGCTTTTTTAAGCGTAGGCAACACATTGGCAGGTCCGGTCCGGTTTATAGTATTGAATTTGCTGCCTCTGTTAGCGGTTATTGCCGGATTAATATTTATGCTCACCCGCGAGCTTAATAGGACAACCCTGGCCAGCATTATATTGATAGTGGGGGGCGGCTTCGGTAATATTTACGACAGGATAAGGTATGGCTCGGTAACAGATTTTATGCATATTAACTTCGGCTTTTTCCAAACCGGAATTTTTAATGTGGCCGATGTATTGATACTTATCGGCATGTTGATGCTCCTATTCCATGCATTATTCAAGAGGACGGACGAAGAGGAAATAGAAGAAACAACGGCTGAGGAGCCCCTGGTTTAATACACTCGTTTCGTCACCCTAAAATCCTATAATCTTCTAATCCGGCAAATCTTAGTTAAATAACGTATCTTTGTGGCGAATACCCGTTAGCTTACGGTTTTGATTTCTCAGACGACTCTTCAGATCCGCTTATGCAACCGCGTTAGCATATAGATAAAATATTACATGTTATTTCAAGATTTAAAATTAATTGAGCCTATTCTCAGGGCTTTAAAAACAGAGGGATATACTACGCCTACCCCAATACAGGAACAAGCCATACCAATCGTTTTACAAAACAGGGACTTACTGGGCTGCGCACAAACCGGAACCGGGAAAACCGCCGCTTTTGCCATACCTATTTTGCAATTGTTATACCAGGACAGGCTGCAACATAAGGAACAAAAGACCATAAAGGCGCTTATATTAACCCCAACCCGCGAGCTGGCCATACAGATTGACGAAAGCTTTGCCGCTTACGGCAGGCACACAGGCTTAAAACACCTGGTGATATTCGGCGGTGTTTCACAAAACCCGCAGGTTGATGCCTTAAGGCGCGGCGTTGATATACTGGTAGCCACGCCAGGCCGTTTGCTCGACCTGATGAACCAGCGCTACGTACACCTTGACCACGTGAAAATGCTGGTACTGGACGAAGCCGATCGCATGCTCGATATGGGTTTTGTGCACGATGTAAAAAAGGTTATCGCCAAAGTGCCTGCTAAAAGGCAGACACTGTTTTTCTCGGCTACCATGCCTAAGGAGATTCAGCAGTTGGCCGATACCATTTTAACGCGTCCCGAAAAGGTGGAAGTTACCCCGGTATCATCAACCGCCGATACTATACAGCAGGCGCTTTATTACGTTGAGAAAAATGACAAACGCGCACTGCTTGCCCATATTTTAAAAGATAAGGAAATTAAAACCGCCCTGGTATTTACCCGCACCAAACATGGTGCCGATAAGGTGGTGAAAGATCTGGTAAAGGTGGGCATCACTGCCGAAGCCATTCACGGCAACAAGTCGCAGAATGCACGCCAGCGGGCACTTACCAACTTTAAAAACCGCACCACCCGTGTGCTGATAGCTACTGATATAGCTGCCCGCGGCATCGACATAGATGAGCTAACCCACGTTATTAATTACGAGCTGCCGAACATCCCTGAAACCTACGTGCACCGCATAGGCCGTACAGGCAGAGCAGGAGCAAGTGGAATAGCTTTATCTTTCTGCGACCAGGAGGAAATTGAATTTTTAAAAGATATTCATAAGCTTATAGCTAAGCAGATACCTGTTGAGGAAGAGCATCCATATCCAATGAGTCCGCAAAGTGTAGTAGCTAAACACGCTGAAGGCGCAACCAAAAAGCCCGGACAGGGCGGTGGCCAAAAACGTGGCCGCGGCTTTGGCCGTTCTGATCGTGGACGTGGTTCCTCTGGCAAAAGCGCTACAGCCGGCTCTATGAGCGGTGCAAGCCGTGGCGGTAATCGCAGTAAGCGGAGGGATTAATTGAGGGTAGTGAGTGGTTGATTAAGTGAGTAGTTGATTAAGTTGGGTTGTTTTTAACTATTCAACCGTTTACTTAATCAACCATTCACTCCGTTTTTAACCATGCAACCACTCACTCAATCAACCACTCACCAACAGCCATGTTGAAAAGTTAACAACCCCAATTTGCGTAACAGTTCCGGAATCAATAGCTTTATCTCAAATTTCAGTGGTATGGGCTTCATTCGTTTGATAAATCTGTTCAGAAATAAATATTTCCTTGTTTCAGCTGCTTTTGTAGTGTGGATGATATTCTTTGATAAGAATGATTTATTCTCGCAATACCAGTATCACACAGAAGTAAACAAGCTAAAGCAGGAGCGCGATTTTTACCAAAAAGAAACCGCCAAAGTAACCAAAGACCTCGAGGAGCTAACCTCCAACCCCCAGCAGCTCGAAAAATTCGCCCGCGAAAAATACCTCATGAAAAAGGATAACGAGGATGTGTTTGTGATTGTGAAGGAGAAAAAAGAAGGGGAATAAGTAATTCCTATCCCCTTACCGTGATATTCCCATTATTATTTCTCCACCGGCATGGCATTTAGCAGGATATATTCGCGCTGATTACCGGAAAAATGCAAATCTCCGAACGATAAGCTGATTGGCCGCGTTACCAGCAACTCATCTGCTATTACTATGCCGTCTTTAAAAATGGTATAACCTGACCAATGCGAAGTGCCGGGCAAAAGGTCCATCTTTATCTTTTTATTGTCTTTGGTGGTTACTTCTACCTGTTTTCGGTCGCCATCATAAAAACCTTCGCTGTTGCCCTCGCGGAGCAGGGTGATAGTATTATGTTTGGCATCTATAGCCATAACTTTTACGGTTTGCTTACCTGCGCCGCCAAGTTCCCATGGCTGCGTAATATCTGCCTGCCAGGTGTCACCTTCCTTAAGGCCGGCTGGCGGATTTCCCCATATCAAACTGCTAAACAATAATCCGCTGGCGCTGGTGTTCACGAATGACTGTGTGCCATAGGTGCCTTTACCATCCAAACCGATAACTGAAACACCCGTACTTGCCGGGCGGCCGTCATACAGGTCTGTTTCGTTAAAGCTGGGCTTTACGGGATTGTTATCGATAACCTCATAAATACTCGAACCGCTTACCCTTGAAACTACTGTTGCAAAATCGTCTCCGCTGTAGGCAATGGCGCGTGAATAAATATTAGCCAGTTTCTCGCCTTTTATAAGATTGGGCGTAAAGAAGGTTTGTTTTTCTGAATTTCCTGCAGCTGGTTTTACTTTTTTGGTCTGACTGTTTGCCTGATTGATTACCACTGATGCTAATACTGCAGTGAATATGAATAGTCTGATTTTCATGTTTGTGTTTTTTATACTGCGATAATGGCAATCACAAAAATTAATGTGAAATCTATTCAATAAATAAGGCTTTGTTTTTAATCGTTCGGCAGGTTATTGAAACGGGTGATTATGGCGCACTATGGCCGAAGAAATGGAATACCTAACCCCTCGCGTACTTTTTCACCAGGTCGCCTACAATCTGTGCGGTCTCGTCGGGGAAGTCTACTTTTACCTGTTTATTGTCGTTTATCCAGTTATTAAGGTGGTAGATAAACCGCTCGTCAATTTCATGCACAACAGGCACACCAAGTTTCGATGCTGCTAATGCGTTGCACTGTTGTTCATACTGACCCTTCATCGGTATCATCATTACTTTTTTCTGCAAAAACAGGGCTTCGGCAGGACCCTCAAAGCCACCGCCGGTTAGTAAGCCTTCACAGCTGGCCAGGCTGGTGTTAAAGTCCTGGTTATTCACCGGGAATACTTCCACATTGCCCTCCACAAAATGCGTTTTCTGTCGCTTCGAAAAAATCTGCCAGCGTTTGTTAGTTTTTTTTAATTCCTTTACCAGCAACTTATCATCATAGGCCGGCAGGTAAACTGTATAATGGCCCAGGTTGGAAGTTTTAAGACTGCGGATCTCGCTTCGGATTACGGGTGTATGAATAAAATCATCATAGCGTTCAAAGTGAAAACCGATATAATCTGTAGCAGGTGAATAATATTTAAACAACCATTCAGCAAAGCTCCATTTCTCCGGCCGGGGAGTCTTTTTCGATACGAAGGAACATTGGTGACTCAGCGAAACACAACGCAATTTCTGTAGCTTACATGCCCACGCGCTCACCGGCTCAAAATCATTAATGATAAGGTCATATTCCTTCAGGCGCAGGCTGCGGATATCCTTAATCAACTGCGGGGTATCCATCAGCTTAAACGTTGCCCAGTTATCAACCCCGCCATTTTTACCAAATACAAAGCTAAACCCGTGAAATTTGTATTTAAGCGGCTGCGACAGGCTAACTTCGGCCTCGGTACCACTTATCATTAAATCTACTTCGCCATATTGCTGCAGCAGGGGCACAATTTCGCGCGCGCGGCTTATGTGTCCGTTACCTGTGCCCTGTATAGCGTAAAGTATTTTCATTGGTAGGTTGGAATGTTGTAAGGTTGTAAAGTTGAAAAGTTATTAAATATTGACTATCGCAAACTTGTTAAATTATTATTGTTTTTTCATGTTCAACCGTTTAAAAGATGTAAGGTTTTTCCCAACATTTCAACCTTTAAACGTTACAACAATAACTCTAATCCTGCTCCTGTTTAAAACGTTCAAGCAGCAGGTTAATATCCAGCCGGGCATCAAGATCCTCTACATCTGTTTTATCATCCTCATCCGCATCGTTTTCAAATACTTTTGGGTCGTATTTAAAAATAGTCCAGGTTTTGTTGTGATACTCAAGGGAGGTAAGGCTTTCCACCCAGTCGCCGGAATTGAGGTAAGTAACGGAACCGGTCTTTTCTGTCGATTCTATCTCCCTTATCTCAGCGTGATGAATATGACCACAGATAACGTATTGGTAATTTTTATCCACCGCCAGGTCGGCAGCCGTTTGCTCAAATTGGTTAATGAATTTTACAGCTTCCTTAAAGCGGGCCTTTATCTTTTGCGAAAAGCTCATTTTTTGGCGACCAAGCGCCGTAAGGAACCAGTTGGCAATGCTGTTTATTAATATCAGTGTATCGTATCCCACCGCGCCTAGCTTAGCCAGCCACTTTGAATACTGCATCGTAACATCGAACACGTCGCCATGGAAGATCCAGGCTTTTTTGCCATCGATATTTAAAACCACCTTATTAACCAACTGGAACGAGCCCAGGTTGAAGTCGGTAAACTTGCGCAGCATTTCGTCGTGGTTTCCGGTTAAATAATATACTGGCACGCCATCGGTAACAAATTTTAGAATACGACGCACTACCTTCATGTGCGCTTCGGGCCAGTACGATTTACTAAACTGCCATATATCGATAATATCGCCGTTTAGAATCAAAATTTTGGGTTTGATGCTCTTTAAGTACTTGAGCAGTTCTTTGGCGTGGCATCCGTATGTACCAAGGTGTACGTCGGATATTACAACAATATCAACTTCGCGTTTTGCCATTAAAATTGGGGGGATATTTGTCCGCCCGGTAAGTAATACCGGAAAATTAAATCAGAAATATACAAGCAACGATTAATCTTCTTCGTCGTCGTCATTTACTTTTAGTTCAAATGGGCTAACGTAGTATATGCAAACTAAGAATAGTAAGCTACCCACAACCATATATCCTAATTCAAAATGCATATTATAAAATTTAAGCAAATATCGAAGTACCAGGTTATTCTATTGTTAAGACTGCGTTAAATGTAAAAGGTTTCACATTGACTGAAATTTTTTTTCGATGCGGTTTAACTGCTTTAAATGGCGATAAAGATGAATGCGGATAAACTTAAACCACTGACCTGCGTTAAGCATCCCCAGGCGCGGGTGACTGTTGCGCGAGGTTGGCGACGAATTTTTGATTAACGGAAAGGTACTATCAATGCGGCCACGGCATTTTATCAGCGCATTACGGGCGTCTTCTTTAGACATTTTTACAACTGACATTTTTGTCGCCAAGGCCTCCGGCACTTTTACACTTACCGGCGGGAAGGAACCTGTCAGCATCATAAATCTGCCAATCAGCGTAAGGCCTTTAGTGGTTGGCTCACAATTCCCGTGGGCACATCGCTCCAAAGCAATTGATGAACCCAGGGTGGCCTTGGTGATATGTGAATAAACCTCCGCGTACGACCATCCCCCACCCGGTGGCGTTTCGGTAAAAAGCTCATCGGAAATAGTATCCAGCCTGGAACGGTATTCGTCCAGCGCGGCGTCTATGGCTTTGCGCTCTTTTGCGAGGTTCATGAGTTAAAGGTAAGGGTTTAAAATGATTTGCAATGCCCCATATTAAACGTAATAACATGTAGGGGCGTATCGCATACCATACTCGTTAACCTAAGGAAAGTTCACCTTTACAACGGGTTAAACCCCACCTAAATCCTCCCCGGTTGGGAGGACTTTAAAAAAATGGGCACCGCCGCAGCTAAAGTCTCCCCAACCGGGGGAGATTTAGAGGGGGCTACACGCACAAATGCCCTTAGGTTAACGGCTATGGTATCGCATACGCCCTCGTAAAGCAGTTTGGCGAAAATTGCCTGTCTGATATGATTTATTGCATAGGACGTATGCAATACGCCCCTATTTTCTTCTTCCTTAGAACATCCTCATCAACTGCTCTAACCCATTCACCTGCAACGGCACATCATCAGGCCTGGGTGCATTAAAGGGGTTAAAATAAATGGCATCCATACCAAAATTCAGGGCTCCGTAAACATCAGCTTCCAAACTGTCGCCAATCATAATGCTTTCATATTTTTCGGCCCCGGCAACGGTAAGCGCATGCTCAAATATGGCCTTATCCGGTTTGTTTACGCCCACTATCTCGGAGATAATCACCTGCTCAAAATATTGGCCAAGGTTTGTATTACCTATTTTTAAAGTGGATGCCTCTTTAAATCCGTTTGATATTAAATGAAGCTTGTATTTGCCCTGCAGGTATTGCAACGTTTCGTGCGCATGCGGAAACAGGTTTGTCTTGGTCGGACAAAGCTTTACATAGTCATCCTCAAAAGCAACAGGCAATACATCCGGATGAACGCCAAGCTCGATAAAAGTGCGCTTAAACCTGGTTTCACGCAGTTCGGTTTTGGTTATTTTTCCTGTGTGGTATTCGGCCCAAAGCTGGTGATTATTGCGGGTATAAGTCTCGATAAATATTGTGGCCGATGGCAACCCGATTTCCTTGAGCCGGTAAATTTCATACAACTCGTGCAGGGTTTCTTCGGCGTTTTTGTCAAAGTCCCAGATGGTATGGTCAAGGTCGAAGAAAATGTGCTTGTATTTTTTGATTTCGGATGTCGGATTTTCCATTTCGGATTTGGAACATTAATGTCCGCAAAGCTATTAAATACAAAGCGGGTTATAAGGGGTTAGATTTGACAACTTTTTAAAAGTTGTCAAATCTTTTTGGCTACCTGTGCGCCGCCACCTTAATATCCTTCACTTCCAAAATATTCTTTTCAAACCCGTGCAGCGAAACGTTTATCATTGCCTGACCTACTTCGGCAATGGTACAAACGGTGTTTGGCCAAAACAACTTAAATACCGGGTAAAGCCAGCCCATATACTTATAAAACGTCAGCACATTTTTTGCATCTTCAGCCGGCTTCATAAAACCGGGGCGGAAGTTAAACTCCTGCTTAAACGGCAGTTTGCCTAAATCATTCTCAGTTTTGCCTTTTACGCGCGCCCACATCGAGCTGCCTTTTTCGGTGCTGTCTGTGCTGGCTCCGGATATATAGCAGAAAGTCATCCCCGAATTTAAACGGCTTAGCGTCTCTGCTACGTGCATGGTAAGTGTATATGTTAGTTTGGTATACTCCGGCTCCTTCATCCCAACCGACGAAACACCCAGGCAGAAATAGCAGGCATCATAGCCGGTTAGTTGCCCTTCTATCGAACTAAAATCAAAAAAATCTGCGTGGATGACTTCCCTCAACTTCGGATGAGTAACCCCGCTTGCCTTGCGATTAATTATCAAAACCTCCGAGACCTGCGTGCTTTCCAGGCATTGCTGCAATACCCCCTCGCCTACCATACCGGTAGCGCCGGTAACAATCACTTTTATTTTTTGCTCCATTTGTTCAGTTTAAATATGGATGACGATCGAAAAGCCTAAACATTTTACAGCGCCACACGCATCCCGGTCGAAAAATCTTTATTGATAGTAACCGGCAAACGCCCCGAAGGAATTATTTGTCTTGTTATAACCTTAACTGCCGAACGCTGCAAGAAGTCGGTCATTTGGTAACCCACCAATAATCCGCTGCATTTTTCAATTCCTGGCAAACCGGCAATGGCATAGGCATTAGCAAAAACGCTGATCACCGTATTGCGGTGCCCAGCCAGGTCACCAATGAATTGTTTTACATCAGCCGTGTAATCCAGTTTGCTTGCCGGGCGCAGGCGGGTGTCGTTTATGCTTACGTAAACCTGCTCGTAATCCTGCAGTTCTGCAAGCTGGGCTTTCAACTCTGCCGGCGAAGCATTTTTGGCGATGTTAAACGTTTTGCTATTGCTATATAATTTAGATAACTCCTGCTGAAAAACTGTTGACTGCGTGGTACCGATGCTAACTATGGCCGTTTTGATAAGCGGTGTCATCTGTAAAGTGGCACCATCGCCTTTTAGCAGCGTAATTGCGGCATCGCTTAATTGCTGGTTAAGTTCGGCAGCGGCAGGCCGGTTGATATCTTCAATTAAATGATCGGTGTTAGTTTCGTGGTAATGGCTCAATCCGGCCCAATATTTGGCTGTTAGTACCTTTTTTACTTTGATTTCGAACTCTTCTTTCGATATCAGGCCTTTGCGCACAGCCTTACGGATTTTCTTTATGGCTCTTTTCGAGTTTTCCGAAAGCTCTATAATATCCATGCCTGCCAAAAACGCTCTTACGTCCGCTTCTCCATCCGGAAAATATTTTGTTACGCCTTTCATCTCCATCGCGTCTGATACGACTAAGCCTTTAAACCTTAGTGAATCCTTTAAAAGCCCGGTAACTATCGGTCGTGATAATGTCGATGGCAAATGTTGGGTCGTATCCAGCGCCGGGATGTTCATGTGGGCCATCATTACGCCGCTTATGCCTGCATTAATTGCCTGCTTAAAAGGATATTCTTCCAGCGAATCCAACCGTTCCCTGGTAAAGGGCAGTAATGGTAAATCCAGGTGCGAATCGACATTGGTATCGCCGTGGCCGGGGAAATGTTTAGCAGTTGTGAGCAGACCTGCATCCTGCATCCCCTTAAAATAAGCTATACCCTTGGCAGCAACATTATATTTATTGTCGCCGAATGAACGGTAATTTATGACCGGGTTATCGGGATTGTTATTGATATCCATATCAGGCCCCAGGTTCATTTGCAGGCCCAGGCGCTTAAAGTCGTACGCCACCATCTGGCCCATTCTATAAATCAAATTGTTATCCTGAATAGCGCCGAGCGTCATCTGGTAAGGATATGACGTTGCCGAATCTATCCGCATACTTAAGCCCCATTCGCCATCCATAGCTACCAGCAGCGGCACTTTTACCAGCTTCTGATAGTTATTAATCAGCTGGGCATGACGCACAGGCCCTCCCTGGAATAGCACTACTCCGCCCAATTGCTCATGCTTAATAACTTTTGCTACCGAATCTTCATAAGCCTGGCCCAGGTTGGTATGTGCACGAACAAAAAGCAGCTGGGCTATTTTACGTTTGCGGCTGAGTTTTTTAAACACCGAATCGACCCAGTGATTCTGGCTATCGAGCATTTTCACATAGTTTTCACTTTGCGCAAATACATTTGCTGACCACAGGCATATAATAGAAAGGAGTAAAAATTTCAGGGGTTTTATGGTTAATAACATCGTCAAATGTAGCTGAAATATGAAGTTTTAATGAAGACACATTAATAAAAAACAATAATGAATAAACCTTTGTAATGTTTTACAATCTATCAGATATATCAAACAAAAAACCACATGAAAAAAATTCTCTTTGCAGCTATATGCCTGCTGATTGCAGGCTCAGTAAGCGCCCAGGGCTATTATTATGGCCACCGCAGGGCTGCGAGGCGCTCAGCACCCCGCAGCTCATCAAACGATTTTTATAAGGTACGTGTTGGCATTGCCGGCGGCTTTAACTTCGCCGATGCAGTTGACTCTTATAACGCCGATTATACAACAAACGGCATAACAGCCTACCACGTTGGCCTTACGTTAGACATTCCCATTGTCTACCCGGTATCATTTGCCCCGGAGGTCTTGTTTTCGCAAAAAGGCTATTCGGCACAAACAAACGATGGTAACTTTACCCAGCGCAGTAATTTTATAGATGTACCGCTGCTCGCCAAATTCCGTTTATCGCCATTCTTTAATTTTGTGGTAGGTCCGCAGGTTTCATTCCCCATATCCACCACTAATACTTACGACGATGGCTTTAACGTTGTCAATCGCGAGCATTACAGCACCACCAACGACCGCACTGTTCTTGATGGCGTAATCGGTGTCGGTTTCGATATTAATCCTAACGTGGAAATCCGTGCAAGATACACCATCGATTTCCAGGAAACTGACGATAATGCCTACTATATCCCCGGCTACCGTAACGAGGTTTTCCAATTGGGTATAGGCTTTAAGTTCCAGTAATAATATCATAAAATAAATAGGGCCGTTCCGGATATATTCGGGATGGCCTGTTTATTTTATGTGTTTCAGGCTTAAATAAGCACTTTTTTTAATCAATTAATTTACAGACAAATACAAAAAACTTATTGAATGCCTGTAGCGTATATAAATAATATCGCGTATAATGGTAAAAATACTGTTACATGCTTAAAAATATCCATGTGTTCGAAACGGGGCCGGTTAACTACCTGAAACCTTACCTTGAAAAAGCAAAATCGCTCGGATTCAATGTAACTTTAACCGACAACCCCCATCTTGAAGACAATAAGCTTTTTAAAGAGTTTTTAAGTATTTACAAACATTACAGTATAAACTCGCCTGAGTTTGAAATTGCCTGTTTTGCCCGATATTTTGCTATAGCTTCTATTTTAAAGGATGACGAGCCTTTTTTGATGACCGATACCGATGTTTATATTAGTAAAGCATTTAAAAACCTGCAGGGCTATAATTTAAAAGACACTTTTGTAGGCAGCGAGGGCTTTGACAGGCGCGGGTCTGAAGGCCAAATTTCGCCGCACTGCACATTCTGGAACCGGGCGCTAATAAATGATTTTATAGGTTTCACAATGGAAACCTATAGAAAAAATAAGGAGAGTGATTTCCTTGCCAATTATTACCAATCGCAAATTGAAAGGCTAACACAAACAGGGATATCTGATATGAATCTGCTTTACCTTTGGAAAACGCAACGGGGCATCACTTATATCAACTCAAACTCCACCAGGTTTGAATATGGCATTGATCATAACCTTTCAAGCATAATTTGCCAGGACGATGAATTTATTTCATTTGCCGACCGCAAATATTTAAAAGTAAGAGGCGACCGCATTACCTGTTCTTTAAAGTCGGGCAAAAAAATGGACATGGCACTGTTGCATTTTCAGGGCCCGTACAAGCCTGTATTGAAACGGTTTTATTTAAAAAGATACGCTAAGTTTATCCACTTCACGCTAAGGAATAATTATCGGCACCATCGCAAAGTTTTCAGCAAGGCAAAATAATATTCCCTTCGGGACAAAACTTAATCAGGCAAATGGTTTTTCGGATGACCGGCCTTGTAATAAAGAAAATCGCGGTTAGGCTCGTAATGATTTTCGGCGGTGAACGGAGCCTCAAATAAATCGGCCACAATATCTTTTCTCACAAAAAACGCATTGCTTCCGGTAAATACGCAACCAACCAGGCAATACCCTTTTTCAATGCCGAGCTGCTCCAGTGCAAGCAACGACGAGCCGAAGAAACTGGTTTTATCCCACATGCGGCTAGCGTTGTATTTTACAACAAAATGAGTATCAGGCCTGAATATCGAGTTATATTCAATTACCACAACGCGGGGCTTATACTTATCAATTGCTTTCCAGATATAATAGTCGTTGTAGTCAATGTCTATCGAAAGCATGTCGGGCTCTGCCGGTGTATCCGCCTTATCAAAATACGATTCTATATTTTCAGCAGTAATAAAACCGTTCTGGATTTTTAAACGATTGCCGCTAATCAAATCCTTAAAGCGCTCATTTATTACTTTACAGTCATGCTCGCTACCCTCAATCCACAAGCCGCTCCATCCTTTATATATTAAATTAAGCGTATTGCATTCCAGGCCGTTCTCAACGCCAAACTCAATAAAGTATTTATTTGTTGTGCCTATCCGGTTAAATATTTCGGCAATTATGCCGTCCTCACCGTTTTGCGAAAACACCTGATATTCGTTCTTGTTGAGTCGTTTCGAAGAGGTATATTTTGGATTATTAAACAGATGCTCATTTAAAAACTGGTTTACTTTAAGCCCTTTGTCGTCCTCAATTTTTTTTATTACAACATTTAAAATATTCCGTATCTGCGTTATTCTTTTTATAAAATTGAGTCCCATGTTTTTCTGTTATGCGGCCAAAAATAGGCAATTCCCGCTAAATTCGCTTTAAAAGGTTTCGACCGGCAGTTATATGTATTATTATGTTTGTCGATATTTTTAAAATTATCCCGCGGCAAGGCGTGGGCTGGCAAACAGGGATTTAAACCATCTTTTAACCCTTTTCCGAAGCAGCTTTTGCTTGCGCCTTTTTTCCTCGATATGAAATTCGGGTATTAAAAGGTTCATATCGGCTTGCTTTTCAGGCAGCATATAAACGGGGGCGGTTATTTCTTCTATCTCCTGCAGCGGTACGTCGGCGTACACATTGTCCACATCAACCGTATGGGTTGCGCCATCGCCAAAGCCTATGTTCGAAATCAAATTTTCGTTGGGGATAATGGTAAGGGCATTGTTAAAAAGGTTGATAAAATCAAGCTGGTAGGCCCATGAGTTAATCTTACCGGCCTTCAGCTCCGTAAAAATATTCACCCACGTGTCGGCCACTAGCGGGTCGGCGTAAACACTTTGCAGCTTGTCCTTTATTTCAGCGGCGTTGTATTTCTCAAGGTTTTTATCGTAATCGTTCCAAACGCGGCGCCAGCTGGCCCAGCCCCAAACATGCGTCCTGTTCGAGAAGTAATAAGTACCGCTGCCCCATTTTTTCCCTTGCTGCAAATTACAGCCGGTAATATGCCGCACGCGGGTATCGTGCCGGTATTCATCCAGTAAGGTGTCGCAAAATTTAAAAAAACTGTGTGCCGGCAGGCAGTCGTCTTCAAGTATAATACCTTCTTCTTCATTGTCGAAAAACCAGGTTATTGCCGCCGAAACGGCATCTTTGCAGCCTAAATTTTCTTTGTTAAATAGGGTTTTCACCTCGCATTCCCAGTCAATGCGGTCTGTAACCGACCTTGCTTCAGCGCACAAGACAGCCTCGCCTGGCTTGTGCGCGCGCGCACCATCGGCTGATACGTACAACCGCGCGGGCTTAGCATTTCTTATTTGTTCAAATACCTTAAGTGTAGTGTCGGGCCTGTTAAATATTACAAATAATACTGCCGACTTTGTTTGGTAAGGGGGTTCGTCAAAATGGCGCATAATTTATCTTTTAAAATTGAAACTCAAACATCTGTAGAATATTTTTACACCTGGGTAACAATCCGGTTATAATACTGTTTGAAAAAGAATTGTTACAATAATTAAAAAATTAAGCATTTGATTATCGTGCTTGTTGGTGACAACGCCATAACGGTTCGGAAGATTGAAAAATGCCATTATGTCTAATGGAACGCGGCTGAAGAATCTATACAAAGTCGCAGGTGAAGAATTTACAGGTCGCAGGCATACCTGTCCGCCGCCAATATTGCTCTTTTAAGATTCTCCGCTCACGAATGACAAGAGAATAATCTTCCGAACTGTAAAGTAGCCAACACCACCAGGGGCTAAAATGTTTAGAAAGAGATTATCGCAGAGATGCAACATTTCGCGTATCCCGCACAAATCAAATGACATTCGTTAGCCTGCAAAGGTCTGCATATCTATCAGGCGGCGATACAGGCCATTATTTTCCAGCAGTTCGGTATGGGTGCCCTGCTCCACGATAACGCCAGCCTCCAGTACTACAATAATATCCGCATTTTGTATAGTACTTAGCCTATGTGCAATTATCAGTGACGTGCGATTTTTCATCAGATTATTTAAAGCATCCTGCACCAATTTTTCTGATTCGGTATCTAAGGCAGATGTCGCTTCATCCAGCAGCATCAGCGGCGGATTATTTAATACTGCACGGGCAATACAAATGCGCTGGCGCTGGCCGCCGGATAGCTTGGTGCCCCGGTCGCCGATATTGGTTTCATAGCTTTTTTCTGTTTCAATGATAAAGTTATGCGCATTGGCAATTTTAGCGGCTGCAATAACTTCTTCTTTACTAACATTAGTTTTACCGAAAGCTATGTTGTTAAATATTGAATCGTTAAACAATATCGATTCCTGGTTTACTACACCAAGCAGCGACCTTAATGATTGGGCGGTATAGTCGTTAATATTATGCCCGTCAATTAATATTTCACCTGCCTGTGGCTCAATAAAATGCGGCACCAAATCCATCAGGGTTGACTTACCACCGCCCGAGGGGCCTACCAATGCAACGGTTTTTCCTTTCGGAATGATGAAGCTGATATTGTTTAATACCTGCCTTTCGCCATAAGCGAAGGATACATTTTTAAACTGGATGCCTTCATTAAATTCTTTGATCTCTTTAGCGTTGGGTTTATCTTTCAAGGCTGGCTTTTCATCTATTAGCGCTAGTACGCGTTCACCCGCTGCTATGCCCGAATGAATGTTGCTGAATGAGTCGGAGATAGATTTTACCGGCCTCATCAACTGCGAAAAAATAGCAATGTATGTAATAAACTCGCTGCCGCCTAATGCTGCCGACCTTTTATTTAAAATAAGATAGCCGCCATACAACACAATAATGGTTATCATAACTATCGATAGTGACTCAGAAACCGGGGATGCGGACTGCTGCCGCTTAGCCATCGAACGTAATATTTTCGAGTATTTCGTATTCTCGTCGTTAAAGCGTTTTTTAATAAAATTAGTAGCGTTAAAAGCCTTAATAATACGTATGCCTTGCAACGACTCATCGAGATAACTGATCATGTTCCCGTAAGTCTGCTGTGCTGCCTGGGCTTGGGCTTTTAATTTTTTTACAATTTTTGAGATGATATAGCCGGATATCGGCACTATGATAAGCGACCCTAATGTTAAGGGAACCGATATTTTAAAAAGGAAATACAAAAAAACTATGATCTGGAATGGTTCTTTAAAAATAACCTGCAGCGTGGCAGTTACAGAAAATTGCACCACTTGTACATCAGAGGCTATTTTAGAAATGATATCTCCTTTGCGCTGGTTATTAAAATAACCAAGGTGCATATCAATCACATTATTGAAAACCGAACGCCGCAAGTTTAATAAAGTGTGAAGACGCAGGTTTTCCATAGTGCGCGCGCCAAGGTACCTGAACAGGTTGCCTAATACCATGGTTACAACAATTACTGCGCATATAAATTTTAACGCCCCCCAAGGGCCTTGTATTTTTATAAACTCGGCCGTGTAAAACTTAAACCATCCTACAATATCTAAAACATGCTCGGGGCGTACTGCCACAACAGTGTTGGGGTTACAGCTATCGGTAATAAACAACGTATTTAATAAGGGTATTAGTAACGGGTATATCAGCGAGCTAAAAAGAACATATAACAGGGTAAATACTACGTATGGAATGGCAAACTTCTCGATTGGTTTTGCAAAGGATAGCAGCCGGAAATAAGTCTTCATTAAAATATTAAATAAAAATACAAAGCTACGGTAATTAGTTTATATCAGTTATAGCAAAATAACAAGGGGCAATGGTTTGTCATCATTTATTATCGCCGGCGTTTTCGCAATGGTTTTTACCTATTGCTGATATGTTTATCCCCACTGGGGAATTATTTTAATGCACCCTTAATCAAAGAACAATGTAAGGATTCAATATCCTCAAAAAATTGCATTTTTGCAGCACAAAAACAGGTATGGCTAATAAATTAAAAGCTATCGTAAATGCGCTGCGACCAGCCTTTTCTATTCGTAAAAATAGCATAATGCCATCACCCGGCGATTTTACGCTGGCGATATGCGCTATCGTAAAAGATGAAAACGACTACTTGGCCGAATGGATAAATTATCACCTTAAAACCGGCGTACAGCACTTTTTTATTTACGACAACGATAGCAGTACACCTATCTGCGATACTTTAGAATCGCTCGACCTGCTCAAATATGCCACCGTTATTAAAACCATCGGCAAAGCTATGCAGGTTAAGGCTTATACACATTGCCTCAACAAATTCGGCAGTTCTGCGCAATGGATAGCCTTTATTGATGTCGACGAATTTATGGTAGCCAAAACCACCCATGGTAACCTGCCTGTCTTTTTGAAGGAATATGAAGATTACGGCGGATTAGGGATGAGTTGGCTCGTGTTCGGTTCAAATGGACATCAACAAAAAAGCACGTTGCCCCAACTGGAGAGTTTTACCATGCGGGCTGAATATTCCTTTGGGCCAAACAGACATATTAAAAATATCGTTCAGCCACGCTATACTGAAAAAGCACTTGGCGCGCACAGCTTTGCCTACCGCAATGGCAAGTTTTGTGTGAATGAAAATTTCAATCGTATTGACGGTTCTTTTTCTGATGTTAGCGTAAGCAAGATACAACTCAATCACTATTATTGCCGCTCATTCGAGGAGTACGAGGCCAAGATACAGCGAGGCTATGGTGATACCAGTAAAAAAAGAACCGTCCGGGAGTTTTTTCATCACGATAAGGAAGCCAATATTGTAAGGGATATGACTATTTTGGAATTATTCAACGATTAATCCTTCAAGCACGGCTCGTTGTTCTCTATGTCTTCTCCGTATCCTGTCGTAAATGTTACCACAACAAGGCTTAAAGGATGCAGACAGATTCTATTTATTCTGAATAAATCGCAGCAACATTCGCCCGAAACCCAGCGTGCGGTTTAAATACCGGTAATAGCTTTTGCGTTTCAGATATTTTTTGAAAAGCATATCGCGGTCTTTTTCAAACTCCGGGTCTTTGGTGTAAAAGGAATAACCACCTTCGGGGAAACTGGCTACCAGGTAATCGATATGTTTAAACGCAAATTGAGGGTCGTGCCAGCAGCGCAGGTTTAAGTGATAGTCGGCATACACATTGTATTTCAAATCGTATTGATACTTTTCAAAAACTACTTTCGGATAAAAAATAGCCTGGTGGCAAATGTTCAGCTTGGTAAGGTAATAATCATCATACACCTTTGAGAATGGCTTGCCATAAAATATCACGTTACCATAATATATGGTATCATCATCTTTCAGCACGGTAAGCATTTTACCAAAGTCATCCATTAACATATCGTCAGCGCCTAAAAACACTATCCATTTGCCTTTTGTATACCCGGTAGCTTTATTCATGGCATCGTAAATGCCTTTGTCGGGCTCACTTATCCAAAAGTCAATAAGCGCCTCATTTTGCTTGATGATATCGGGGGTGCTATCGGTACTGTTGCCGTCAACTATTACCAATTCAACGTTATCAGATTTATGCGCGGCAACGCTTTTTAGCAATTGCGGCAAAGTTTGGGCAGCATTATAGGTTACGCATACCACTGATACCAATGGTTGCCTGTTATTATCCGTACGTGAGCCGCCCTGCTGCATTAGTGTTTGTTATTTAATCGATGTTTAGAAAATGCCGCTTAGTTTTTACGCCCCAAATGCGGCCAAAAATATAATTAAGCTTACTGAGGCTGCTCTTTTTACGGGTATAAAAAATAGCGTTGCGGTATTTAAACAGTAAGCGGCTTAAATCGGCCGATAAGTAATTGTTGAGTCGCTTTTCAAATGCCCGGTAGATGGCGTTCACTACCTCCGGCCTTCTATTTTTTTTGAATGACGCGCAATATTGCAGCCATTTATATTCACGCTCTATCTTTTGGATAGAATCAAACCGATATTCGTTTTTGGTACGCTTCAGCTTTAAGATATTAGTATCGCTTTTATCATGCTGCCGGTATTTTACCAGGCATTGGTCAATAAAATCAATTTTGCCCACATTAGTCGCCACATAAGCTAACCACCAGTCATGGAAGAAGCCTTTTTTTAGCGGCAACGCATTATTAAGTAGTTCGCGCTTCATTAAAATACTATGGCCCGAAACGCTGTTGAAAAACAAAAAGGCTTCCGGCTCATCCCCCCTGTACAAATTCATAATGTCCGACATTTTTTTGCCCATGCTGCTGCCGTCCTCATACACAAACTCCGAATCGTGGTAAACAAATATATTGCCGTTAATGGCATTTACCTGTAGTGTTATCTTTTGTGGCAGCCATATATCATCCTGGTCGCAAAGCGCAATCAGCTCGCCGGCACACAGCTTTACCGCTTTTTCAAAGTTGCCGGTAAAGCCTAAGTTCTCTTCGTTTTTGAATATTCTGAATTGCGGATACCTGTCCGCATAATTTGTAAGTATTTCAAAGGTTTCATCAGTCGAGCAATCATCCACCACGATGATTTCCAGGTTTGTATAAGTTTGGGCAATAAGCGAGTCCAGTTGCTGTGTCAGAAACCTTGCCCCGTTATAGGTACATAATGCTATGGAAACCAATGGTCGCTTCATCAATTGTCCCTGTCTCAGGGCTTAAACTTATATACTTTTTTATTCTTTACTGATGCCCTGATGTGATCCACTACGTCAAAAATGCTCTTTTTACTTTCCTGGTCGTCCATCAGCTTTGCAATTTTTGCGCGGTATTCATTAATCAGCGGCCTGTTTTTAAACAACTCGGTATAGCTTTTCCAAATCCACGTTTGTCCGGCAAGCATCTTCGGAATCAGGTCGATAAAGGTTATCTGCAGATACCAGGCAAACAGCGCCAACCCATTAAAGTGAAGAGCATGCATATAAAACCTGTTACGGAAATAAACACTTTTTACCCAGCCTGGTGTTTTATATGTTTTTGTAGTGGCCGATAACAAATGGCGGCAAACGGCCTTATGCTCGTAGTAACATTTCCAGTTCAGTTTCCAGGCACGCAGACTAAGCTCATTATCCTCGCAATAAAAAGGCGAGAATATCTCATAAAAACAGCCTATCTTTTTCAGCTTTTCAGCGTCTATTAAAGCGTTTGCGCCTGAGAGGTAAAAGGTAAGCAGCCTGTCTTTATCGTTTTCAGTATAATAAAAGTAATCTGTCTTTAATTTTAGTCCGTTAAATTTCGGTAAACGTGCGGCATCCTGTATGTTGTCGCCATCCATATCTATAATCCGGCCCATTACGCCGAAGGTATCCCAGCGGGTAAAATATTTCCATTGGTGCTCAAAGTAATCGGGCGTAAGCTTTACGTCAGAGTTCAACAAAAAAATCAACTCATATTGCGATGCTTCAATCCCACGGTTACAGGTATATGAAAACCCTTTGTTTTCAACGTTGACGATAAGGGTACATTCCGGGTATTCCGCCTTAATAAACGTAACAGAATCATCTGTCGAACAGTCATCAACTATAATGATCTCGAAAGTAGTACCGGCAGTTTCAATTGCGGTGATGGTATAAGGCAGGTATTCTTTCAGCAAATGCTTGCCGTTATAATTGGGAATAATAATAGAAACACTTTTTTTAATGTCCATCGTATGCTCGGCGGCAAATATAGCTGATTCGGTTGAATCGTCTGAACCAGTGTTAAACAGATTAGGGGATTTTTCAGATTCGACTTAAGCATTTTACGTTAATCAACTCAGTCCAACATAGTCAACTTAATCAACTAACGTTATATTTGACGTCACAATGCAGCAACCAAACAATACTCTTCCAAACAGCATCGATTTCCGCCCGGTTGCCCGTGCGTTAACGGTTGTTGAAAATGATTTGGAAGGTGCTGATGAACTTTTAAAAAGCCTCTCTTTCGCAAAAAGCTGCCCGATTATTGGCATTACCGGCCCGCCGGGCGCAGGAAAGAGTACACTGGTAAATGCCCTGATTACCGGTTTGTTGATGGGTAGCAATAAAGTAGCAGTGTTAGCCATCGACCCGACATCACCTTTTAATTTCGGTTCGCTGCTTGGCGACCGTATCCGCATGGTGCCGCATTTTAACCACCCTGACGTGTTTATCCGCTCTTTGGCTACACGCGGCTCGCTGGGAGGTTTATCGGCAAAAGCTATCGAGATGACGGATGTTTTACGCTCCGCGGGCTTTGATTATGTATTGGTAGAGACTGTTGGTGTAGGGCAGTCGGAAGTGGAAATTGCCGGGCTGGCTGATATCACACTGCTTGTTTTAGTGCCCGAAAGCGGAGACGAGATACAAAACATCAAATCGGGGTTAATGGAAATTGCCGATGCCTTTATAGTAAACAAAGGCGACCGCGCCGATGCCGACCTGTTTGTAAACAATCTTAAAAAGATCCAGAAAACCGAAACGGGACTACCTGTATTCAAAACCGTTGCCTCAAAAGATACCGGGATTAGTGATGTAATCAGCTTTATTCAATCAAAATCATCGGCCACCAACACCCGCAAGGAATTGCTGCTGGCCGAAAAAGCCTACCAAATCATTCGCCAGAAACGCATGGCCGGCATCGACAAAAAAAAGCTCCAGCAGGATATTGCTGGAGCACTAAAGGATGATGGTTTTAATTTATATACTTTTTTAAGTGAGTGGTTGAGTAAGTGAGTAGCGAAAGGTTAAAACTATTCACCTAGTCAACCATTCACTACCCACTATCCATTCATTATCTCCTCAATTTCCTCTGCCTCTACCGGTATATCGGCCATCAGATCGATGTTGCCTTCTTCTGTAATCAGTATGTTATTCTCGATACGAATACCCAGCCCCTCGGCGGGGATATAGATACCCGGTTCGCAGGTTAATATGTTGCCAACCTCAAATGCTTTATACCGGCTGGCAAAATCATGCACGTCCAGGCCAAGATGGTGCGAGGTGCCGTGCATAAAGTACTTCTTATATAAGGGCATCTTAGGGTCCTGTTTGGCAACATCATACTTATCCAGCAGGCTAAGTCCTATCAATTCATCGGTCATCAGCCGCCCTACTTCTTCCTGGTATTCGCTCAAAACCGTCCCTGTAACAATCATCTTAGTAGCCCCGCGCATTACCCGCAGCACTGCATTATATACATCCCGCTGGCGTTTGGTAAAGCGGCCGTTCACCGGAGCGGAGCGGCTCATGTCGGCATTATAGTTAGCGTACTCGGCGCCAAAATCGAACAATATCACATCGCCATCCTGGCAAACAGCGTTATTATCCACATAATGCAGCACTATGGCGTTTTTGCCAGATGCTATTATGGGGTTATATGCATTTCCGGTTGCTCGCTGGCGTAAAAACTCATGGGTTATTTCTGCTTCAATTTCGTATTCAGCCACGCCCGGCTTCAAAAATTTAAGCACGCGTATAAATGCGTCCCGGGTAACCTGGCAGGCTTTCTTAGTTAATTCTACTTCAATGGGAGATTTTATCACCCGCAGATCGCGCATTATTAAGGCAGAACGTTCATACTTATGTAAAGGGTATTTGGAGCGCAACGATTCCAGCATCCTGATATCACGATAGGGAACAGTGTGCGCATACCTGTCATTTTCGTTTGTGTTTATATAGATGTTTTCTGCATAGTTAATAATGCTGTGCAAAATCGTATCAAATTCGCTTAACCAGTATATAGTTTGGATGCCGGAAGCCGTTTTAGCCTCCTCTATAGTATATTTATGGCCCTCCCAAACGGCAATATACTCGTTAGTCTGTCTTAAAAACAGTACTTCTTTGTATTGCGGATTAGGACAGTCCGGGAATAACAGCAATATGCTTTGCTCCTGGTCTATTCCTGTAAGATAAAAAAAATCGGGGTTTTGCTTGAAGAGAAATGCCTGGTCGCCGCTTCGCGGAAACTCATCATTTGAGTTGAAAATGACTAAAGAACAGGGTTTTAATCGCGAGACGAAATTTTTTCTATTAACGGTAAATACCTCATTATTAATAGGAAGATATTTCATGTTTTAACTTTAATTAATTTTTTTGAAACATTTTTTTTCATTTATTTGTATAATAATTATAAAATTTGGAACAGTGTTTGGTTACAAATTCAAACATAATTACTATTTTTGAAAAAAATCACAATTAAAATTAAATCGTTTAATCTTAAAACTATGAACTATTCTACATTAAAGAAAACAGTCGTCTTATCATTTGTTTCCTTTATGGCAGTAGGCTTAGCAACAGCTCAGGATACTACCAAAATGAAAACTTCTGACGCTGCCGGTACTGCCAAATTGTTTGGCGGAGCTGGGCAGTACAACACCTGGAGTATAGGTGTTAACGTTGGCGTAACAGCCCCTTCAGTATTAACTGGTGGCGTAAACAGATTCAACAGGAGCCAGCCAAACTTAGGTTTCGGCGTTTCCATCAAAGATCAGCTTAGCCATGCATTTGGAGTACAGTTGGATTTACATGGTGGTACCCTTAAAGGCAAACAGGATCAAAGTCCTGATCTGGTAAGAGACCCGCATGCTCAAACTACTGTAACTGACACTTACACTGGTACTGCATACGAAGGCTTCAAAACTAAATTCTGGTCAGGTAGCTTAAGCGGCGTTGTTAACTTCGGTAACATCAGCTTCTTACACCGCGCTAATTCAGTTAACTTCTTCGCTTCAGCAGGTTTCGGTTACATCATGTACAACCCGGCTCCATCAACTGATTTATCAACTTACACTCCAACATGGAAAGACGTTAGCGGTCATTGGACTAGAAACGTATTTATCCCGGTTGGTGTAGGCGTTAAATTCCGTGCTACTGACCACTTAGATTTCAACTTAGGTTACACTGAAAACTTCCTTGATGATTTCAACATGACCGGCGTTCACGCTAAATACCCTTCTAACGACAAATGGTCATATGGCTACGTTGGTTTAGAGTATACCTTAGGTTCATCTTCAAAACCAAGCTTAGAGTGGGCTAACCCAGTTGCTATGATGTATGACGAATTATACGACGCTGCATTACGTGCTGAAGTTGAAGCTTTGAAAGGCCGTGTTACTAACGTTGAAAACGCAGTTAACGACCTGAAAAAAGATTCTGACGGTGACGGTGTTGCTGACCAATTCGACAAATGCCCTAACACTCCTGCTGGTAGCGTAGTTGACGGTTCTGGTTGCCCAATCAAATTCCCTGAGCCTCCAGCCGCAGTAGCTCCAGTTGTTACAGCTCAGCCTTATGGCAACATTCAGTTTGAATTTGACAGCTCAGTATTGAAAACATCTTCATACCCAGTATTGGATGCTACTTCAACTGATTTGAAAGCTAACTCAAGCGTTGTTACCTTAGCTGGTTACGCTTCATCTGAAGGTACTGCTGCTCACAACATGCGTCTTTCTAAAGACCGTGCTAACTCAGTAAAAACTTACTTAGTTAACTCTGGTGTTGATGCAAAACGCTTAAAAGTAAAAGCATTCGGTGAAACTCACCCAATTGCTGACAACTCAACCGAAGATGGCCGCGTTGCTAACCGTCGTGTTGAATTCCACAAATAATATTAATTAAAATATTATACCGAAAGGCTTCCTGATAACCGGGAAGCCTTTCTTGTTTTAAGCAGAAAGCGAAAAGCAGAAAGACCAAAGCTTTTTTGCCTTGAGCTTTTTGCTTTCACCTTTTCGCTTTCAGCTTTACTCACTATATTTGTTCTATGTATTTTTTCAGGAAGAAAGATCCGAACAGGCCTACCAATTTTAACCTTAAGGTAATGCATACCATCAATGCCATTGCCATTATTATGTTTTTGGCCGGCATAACCTGGACGCTTATTAAAATCTTCATCCTGAAAAAGCACTAATCGTGTATATCTACATACTATATTTTATGAAAACCATCATTAATACCAATAATGCGCCGGCTCCTATCGGCCCTTATAGCCAGGCCGTGGTCGCGGGCAATTTTATTTTTGTTTCGGGCCAGATAGCATTGCACCCGGCAACAGGTGAATTGATTACTGCCGACATCAAAACCGAGACCAAACAGGTGATGGAAAACATTAAAGCCATCCTTAACGAAGCCGGGCTTGACTTTAGCAATATTATTAAAACGAGTATATTTTTAATGGATATGCAGAACTTTGCCCAGGTTAACGAAGTTTATGGAACTTACTTTACAGATAATTTCCCTGCCCGCGAAACCGTGCAGGTTGCCGGCTTACCTAAAGGCGTTAACGTGGAGATTACAGTTACAGCAATAAAAGGCTAATTTGATAGTGCTGATTTGAACAAGGTTTGACGACCATGCCTTTAAATCACTAATTCACCAAATCACTAATTCACTAATTGAACCCCCAGGTATTTGATACTCCGATAGAATATTTAAAAGGTGTTGGCCTTAGCCGGGCTAACATCTTAAAAAAGGAGTTGGGTATAGCCAATTTCAGTGACCTTTTAAACTGTTACCCCTACAAATACATCGACCGTACGCGGTTTTATAAAATTAAAGATATTCAGCCCGACTTGCCTTACGTGCAGGTGCTCGCCCGCCTGATCAGGAAAGAAATGGCAGGCGAAAAGCGTACGACACGTTTGGTAGCCTACGCGCAGGACGATACAGGTGTAATTGAGCTGGTATGGTTCCAGGGGATAAAGTGGATGGAGAAGACGCTTATTCCGGGCAAGGTGTACTTGCTGTTCGGCAAGCCCTCGTTCTTTAACGGAAAGGCGCAAATGGCTCACCCTGAGATGGAATTATATGGCACCGAAGCGCAGCAGCGTAAAGGAAATCTGACCCTGCAGCCTGCCTATAACTCCACTGAAAAATTAAAGCAGTTCTCACTTGACAGCAAGGGTATCCTAAAATTAACATCGGTACTGATTGAACAGCATGTTAAGGATATCCATGAAAACCTGCCATCTTACGTCATCGACCGGTTCAAATTGATGAGCCGGGCAGATGCCTATAAAAACATCCATTTTCCTGAAGATGCACATAAGCTTCACGCAGCGCAGAACCGGTTAAAGTTCGACGAACTATTTTTCCTACAGCTTAAGCTGCTTAAAAACAAGCTGCTGCATAGCCAGAAATTCAAAGGCAATATATTTAGTGTTGTTGGAGATACGTTTAATGAGTTTTATCACCATAAGTTACCATTTCCGTTAACCAATGCCCAAAAGCGGGTTTTAAAAGAGATAAGGCAGGATACCCAGCGTGGCGTACAGATGAACCGCCTTTTACAGGGTGATGTCGGCAGTGGAAAAACAGTCGTGGCCCTTATGAGCATGCTGCTAGCCGTGGATAACGGTTTTCAATGCTGTATAATGGCGCCGACAGAGATTCTGGCCAGTCAGCATTACGCCACTGTAAAAGAACTGGTGGGTGACGATTTTATCGAGGTTGGCTTGCTAACAGGCTCTACCAAGCAAAAAGAAAGAAAAGTTATTCATGAGCGGTTGGAAAATGGTCAGCTTAAAATATTGATAGGCACGCATGCGCTTATAGAAGATAAGGTGCAGTACCAAAACCTGGGCTTTGTAGTGATTGATGAGCAGCACCGTTTCGGCGTAGAGCAGCGCTCAAAGCTGTGGCGCAAAAATACCATTCCGCCCCACGTGCTGGTGATGACTGCTACCCCTATCCCCCGTACACTGGCTATGACGCTATATGGCGATTTAGATATCTCCATTATCGACGAACTGCCCGCCGGCCGAAAGCCGATTCAAACAGTTCACTATTACGAAAACCAACGTTTGGCCATGTTTGGTTTCATGAAGCGTGAAATTGCAAAAGGCCGGCAGGTGTATGTGGTTTACCCCCTAATACAGGAAAGCGAAAAGCTCGACCTTAAAAACCTGGAAAACGGTATCGAAACAATGGCCCATGAGTTCCCGCTCCCGGATTACCGCATCAGCATTGTACACGGCAAATTGAAGGCGGCAGACAAGCAGTTCGAGATGAACCGCTTTATAAAAGGGGAAACGCAGATAATGGTTGCTACCACAGTTATCGAAGTCGGGGTAAATATCCCTAATGCCTCGGTAATGATTATTGAGAATGCAGAACGGTTTGGATTATCGCAATTGCACCAGCTGCGCGGACGTGTGGGCCGCGGGGCAGAGCAATCTTATTGTATATTAATGAGCACCCATAAATTGAGTAATGATGGTCGCATCAGGCTTAATACGATGGTTAAAACCAATAACGGTTTCGAAATAGCCGAAACCGACCTCGAGCTTCGCGGTCCGGGGAATTTGGAAGGCACCCAGCAAAGCGGTGTGATGGATTTAAAGATGGCCAACCTGGTTACCGACCAGGAACTGTTAATAAAAGTGCGGCAATTTGTTGAAGGCATTTTTGAAAAAGACCCGCAGCTCGCACTGCCGGAAAATCAAATCCTGCACCTGGCTTTTAAATCAAACCAGGAAGGTTTGAGTTGGAATAAGATATCGTAGGGAAATAAAAGTATGTTAAAGCTTCTCTATTTCTTCAATAGAAAGACCGGTACCCTTGGAAATATCAGCAGCAGAAATACCCAAGTTTTTAAAGGTTTTGGCCATTACCTTTTTTTCCTCCAGGGCCTTAGCGCGTTCAATTTCCGCTGCTTTTTCCGCTGCCTTTTCCGCTGCAAAGGCTATGGAATCTTCATAATCCCATTGGGCTTTTAAATTCGAATCGTACATTTCTTTCTCCTCCTTTGTTAGATTGCTTACTTCCGCTATCTTAAATACCTTTTGGAAAATACGTTTATTTAAAACAGTCGGAACCTTTTGCAACCGACTCATGTGTTTTAACAAGTAAAACCATTTGTCAAGATCTGAGTCAAGCTCTTCCTCGGTTTTTACAAATTTAATCAATTCCAAAAACTTAAAACCCAATTTATTGAAAAAAATCTCGTTGGTTTCAGTATTGGTCAAAGCAACATTATGCAGGTATCGGTCCGGAGGACTATCTTTTAAATTGAATTCCAGTATTGCTATGAGATAAATTTCTTTAAGTTCTATATTGTGATGTCCTTCGCCTTTCTGCAATTGCTCATTGATCAGGCGCGAAGTATAAAACACTACTCTGTCTTTAAAGTTTCGCTGTTCGGCGCGTTGCATTTCTATGATAAACTGTTCACCGTTTCTGCCGGTACACTGTAAATCGAAAAACACCTTCTTGAATTCACTAATGTCGCCAGCATGCTCCGTTGGATTGTAAACCAAATCAACGATTTCCTTTTTGCCTTTAAATAACTCATTCAAAAAGTCAACTAGAATATCTTTATTTGGCTCACTGCCAAATAATCGTTTAAATCCAAAATCACTTAAGGGATCAATATAACGCCCAATTTTATGTTCTGTTGGCATATCGCGGTCTATCCTCAAAAATAGTTATTTAAACCAATAAGGTATTATTCGCATATACGAACGCTATAAAATCGCTTCGCTTTAATTCGCTATTCCTTATATTTACCGCATAACTGACCAACAAAATGAAACTGAAACTTACACTTTTATCTGCCTTAATTTTAGCCGGCGGCCTGGCAAAAGCCCAGGACTCGTTAATGATTCGTAAAATATACGACGAGGAGCTTGTTAACGGCAAATGTTACGAAAACCTGCGTTACCTCTGTAAAAACATAGGCCAGCGCTTGAGCGGCTCGGCCAATGCGCAAAAAGCAGTGGACTGGGGTAAGAAGCTGATGGAAAGCTACGGCTTCGACAAAGTGTACCTGCAACCTTGTATGGTGCCGCATTGGGTGCGCGGTGCGAAAGAAGAAGGCGCTATTATTAAAGGTGATAAAAGAATCAGCGTGCATATTGCTGCGCTGGGCATGTCAGTAGCCACGCCAAAAAATGGCATCACTGCACAGGTTATCGAGCTGCACAGCCTTAAGGAGTTAGCCACACTTGGCAAAGATGCTATTAAAGGCAAAATAGTTTTCTTTAATCGTCCGTTTGATGAGCGCTTTATCGAAACCCTAAGAGCTTACGGCACAGCCGGCGACCAACGTTTTGCGGGGCCGGCGGCAGCGGTAAAATATGGCGCTGTAGGTGTAATTGTACGTTCCTTAACAGGCAGGCAGGATGATTACCCGCATACGGGTGCCACTGCTTATCTAAAAGATAGCCTGAATATCCCGGCAGCAGCTATTTCTACCAATGATGCTAATAAGTTGAGCGCCATGCTTAAAATGAAATCTTTACCCCAGGTTAAGTTTTATTTTAAACAAAGCTGCATGCATTTACCGGATGCGCCATCATTCAATGTTGTGGGCGAATTAAAAGGTACTGAAAATCCTAATAAATACATCACTGTTGGCGGTCACCTGGACTCATGGGACTTAGCCGAGGGCGCTCATGACGACGGAACAGGTGTGATGGGTTCGCTTGAAGCTGTTCGCTTGCTTAAAGTGATGGGCTACAAACCTAAAAACTCTATCAGGGCCGTGTTTTTCATGAACGAAGAAAACGGCGACCGTGGCGGCGAAAAATATGCTGAACTGGCTGCCGAAAATAAAGAAGAACACATTGCGGCTATCGAATCGGACCTTGGCGGCTTTACGCCACGCGGTTTTTCTTTTGAAGGAGCTTCACCGTCGCTATTAGAAAAAATAAATAAAAACTGGGGGCCGTTACTTGCGCCTTACGGTTCGGGCATGCTGGTACCCGGCGGTGGCGGCAGCGATATCGGTCCGTTGGCCGGCAAGGTAAAAGGTGTTATGCTGATTGGCTATTTGCCGGATTCGCAGCGTTATTTTGATGTACATCACACCCCTGATGATGTATTTGAAAACGTAAGCAAACGCGAGCTGGAACTGGGCGCTGCATCAATGGCATCGCTGATTTATTTAATAGACCAGCACGGGATTAATTAATGCGTGACTAATGTTCCTATATTGTCATTTCTTGCAAATCAGACTTACGAAGTTTCAAAAACTTCGTAAGTCTTACCTCCTGTTATCGCTTAAATCGTAATTTTACTGCCATCACCAACAACATACCTGTGGCAGACGGCGATAGTACCCCCAAACCAGATTCATTTTTAGCATTGCGTTATAAAGATTTTCGCCGCTATTTAGGCATGCGGTTTTTCTTTACGCTTGCCTACCAGATGCAAACCACCGTTTTAGGTTTTTACATTTACCAGGTTACCCATAGTAAAATTGCGATTGCTTTTGTAGGCCTAAGCGAGGCCATTCCAGCTGTAGGTATTGCCCTGTATGGCGGTTACATTGCTGATAAGTACGAGAAACGTAAAATGCTGCTGCTGCTTTATGCGGGTGTGTTTTTATCATCTTTAACGATATTTATAGTGACGCTTCATAGCATGAGCGGAATAATTCATATCGGTTGGATTGTGCCGATTATGTACGCTATGATTTTCTGCAACGGGGTTGCCCGTGCTTTTTACGGCCCCGCTACATTTATCGTGTATTCACACAGTGTGCCGCGCGAGGTGTATCCCAATGCCAGTACATGGAGCAGTTCAAGCTGGCAAGTAGCATCTATATTGGGACCACTAATTGCAGGTTTTACTTACGCATTCGGCAACCGTATTGTGCACGGTATATCAGGCATGACGGCGACCTATTCTGTGCTTATCGTGTTTTTGCTTATATCCATGGTGATTGTTTATACGTTGCGTAAATACCCGCCGACCTTCGTCGAAAAAACAGAAAACAAATGGGAAAGCCTGATGGCCGGCCTGCATTTTGTATTCAACAACAAAATAATGTTTTATGCTATGAGCCTGGACCTGTTTTCGGTATTTTTTGGTGGCGTAGTGGCTTTGCTGCCGGTGTTCGCACTTGATATTTTAAAAGTAGGCCCGGAGGGGTTAGGTATAATGCGTATGGCGTCATCGCTTGGCGCAGCCATAACCTTAATAGTGATGGTGCGCTTTTCGCCGATGAACAGGCCGTGGCGTAATCTGTTGATTGCCGTAACAGGTTTTGGAGTATCGATTATCGGCTTTGGTTTATCGCAAACATTTTTCCTCTCATTATTATTCCTATTTGCGCAGGGCGCGTTCGACAGCGTGAGCGTTATTATCAGGAGCACGCTTATGCAATTGCTGGTACCCGATGATATGCGTGGCCGCGTTTCGGCTGTAAGTTCCATGTTTATCGGCTCGTCCAATGAGATTGGCGATTTTGAATCGGGTGTGGCGGCGCGTTTGCTGAATACTATCCCCGCGGTGCTCTTCGGCGGAACCATGACCCTGCTCATTGTAACGTTTACTTATTTTAAAACGCAGAAGTTAATCCCCCTCTCGTTAAACCAAATTCAAACGCCGGAGGTCGCTGAGGCCGAATCATAAATATTACCGTGCTACTATCCTTTTGGCTTTCTTAGTATTACAAAACCTTTATCAATATTTCACGTAAAAGGCACATAAAGTTTGCTATTCCCTTTGCGTTAAGCCGTCCACATACATCTTTTATTTTCAGTTACAATGGGGCGTAGCACGCTGGTAGAAAATATTGGAATGCTATATTATAAGTTCAAGTCGCTTTTTTTATTGCTTTTACTGTCCGTGAGCGCAATGCTGTTGTCCGCAAATGAATTATTGGCGCAAAACAAAGTTATAAAGTTTTCATCGTTAACTATTGAGGACGGCCTTTCTCAAAGCGATGTAAAATCCATTGTAAAAGACCATTCAGGCTTTATGTGGTTTTCTACCGACGACGGCTTAAATCGTTATGATGGCTATAACTTCACCGTTTACAAGCACAATTCTAAAAACCCTCACTCGTTACCTGCTAATGATGTAACCCATCTTTTTACTGATAAGCAAGGCAACCTTTGGATAGGCAGCGGCGGCGGCCTGAGCTTATACAATTACGACACAGACAATTTTACAACCTTTAAATCAAATAAGAACGACGAAAACACGCTCTCCGATCCTGATGTAGCTTATATCTTCCAGGACAGCAGGGGTCGTATCTGGGTTGCGGGCTATTCAGGATTGAATTTGTTTAATGTTAAAACAAAAAGAGTAAAACGATTTCTTTACACCAAAAACCGGGACGACATAGCTGCCCATCATATTACTTCGATAACGGAAGATAACCAGGGAATATTTTGGCTCGGCACGGAAGGGGGCCTGGTGCAATTTAATTCTACAACCGGAGCTATTAACACTTATGTGCACGGCGGCAAAAACAGCCTTAGCAACAACCTGGTAAATACAGTATTTAAGAATGCTGACGGTAATTTATACATTGGCACAAGAGGCGGCGGGCTTGATTTTTTTGATATTAAAACTAAAGCCTTTACCAATTTCAGACATCAGCAAAACAATCCGAATTCGCTGGTTAACGATAACGTGTTTGCACTTACACAGGGAAAATTTAACAAAATATGGGTTGCTACAGAAAACGGCCTTGATTTGTTCGATGAAGCTAAGCACACATTTACAAAATATATAAGCGAGGATAAGTCGGCCGAGGAAAACAATTCCATCAATTACGTTTACAACAACGATGGCATTTTGTGGCTGGGCACCTACGATGCGGGAATTAAATATTACGACACCAACCTGTCAATGTTCGATTATTACCATAAAAATGTATTGGATAATAATGGCCTCAGCAATAACATAGTAACCTCGTTTGCTGAAACCGCCAATGGATACTGGATAGGGACTGACGGCGGAGGCTTGAATTTTTTTGATTTAAAAAAGCAGGAAATTAAACATTATTCTTCCGTACCGGGGAGTACATCCCCCTTGAGCGGGAAACACGTAATTAGTTTATTAAGCGATAGCAAAAAAGATTTGTGGCTGGGATATTACGGTGATGGATTGGATTTGATTAACAATAAAGCCAAATCATTAACACACTTTGGTGTTGGCGATAAACCAGCTGAAATAAGCAGCCCTAACGTTTATGCAATTGTTGAAGATAAAACTGGCAATACATGGGTGGGGCTGGATGGCGCGGGTGTTAATGTTATTTCCGACAAAAAGGTCATCCAACGTTATAGACATAACGCATTAGATACATTACACTCATTATCAAACGACGACATCAGGTCGATTTACCGGGACAAGGAAAATCGCATTTGGGTAGGTACATTCGCCGGATTAAACCTGTATAACCCAACTACCGATAACTTCACAAGCTTTAAGCCCACAAACAATGGCCTGTCAAGCAATGTTATTGTTTCTATATTCGAGGATCACCAGGGCGTTATATGGACCGGCACATTGGGCGGCGGATTATATCGTTTTAACAGGAACACAAAAACCTTTTCGGCTTATTCATTTCCGTCGGTTTCAAGTTATTCTATCATAAACCATATAAGCGAAGATGATATTGGCTTTTTGTGGATTAGCACCAATAAGGGGCTGATAAGTTTCAGGCCCGGCACAAACGAATTCAGAAAATATACCACCGCCAACAACTTACAGGGTTACGAATTTTTTTCGGGTGCGGGATTAAAGGCCTCGAATGGCGAGCTACTTTTCGGCGGGCATAACGGGTTTAACATTGTCGACCCATATCAGCTGGCTTCTAATAAAAATATGCACAATGTGGTGTTTACAGATTTTCAGCTGTTTAATAAAAAGGTACCTGTCGGAGAAAATTCAGCATTGAAAAAATCTATCAGCCTGACAAACGAAATCAAGCTTGATTATGAGCAGTCTGTTTTTACCATTGAATACAGTGCGCTAAACTTCACGCTGCCCGAAATGACGTCATACGCCTATATGCTGGAGAATTTTGAGAGCAACTGGAACTATGTAGGCTCGCAGCGAAAGGCAACTTATACAAATCTTAATCCCGGCGAATATATTTTCAAAGTAAAAGCAGCAAATAATGATGGTATATGGAACAAGAATGTCGCTTCCATAAAGATTATTATAGTTCCGCCTTTTTACATGACATGGTGGTTCCGTACGGCGGGCATTGTATTAATCTTCCTGTTGATATTTGGTTTCTACCGCTATCGGCTGTATACTATCAGGACACAAAAGAAAGTGCTTGAAAAACGGGTAAAAGAAAAAACTGCCGAAGTAGTCGCTCAATCTGAAGAATTGCAAAACCAGTCGGAAGAACTACAGTCGCTTAACGAAGAATTGCAGGCGCAATCGGAAGAGCTGCAATCGCAGTCGGATTATTTGCAGGAGCTGAATAACGAGCTTACCGTGCAAAAAGAACAGGAATTACAGGCGCGGCAGGACGCAGAAAAAGCTAATAAGGCGAAAAGCATTTTCCTGGCCACAATGAGCCACGAAATCAGGACCCCTATGAACGGCGTGCTCGGTATGACATCGCTGCTTTGCGAAACGCCTTTAAATACTGAGCAACGCGAATACGCCGATATTATACGCGTAAGCGGTGAAAGCCTGCTGAACGTGATTAATGACATACTTGACTTCTCGAAGATAGAATCGGGCCAGATGGAGCTTGATCATCATGCTTTCGATTTACGCCACTGTGTGGAAGACGTGCTTGATCTATTTTCTGAATCGGCGGCTAAAAAACGCCTAAACCTGCTATACTACATAGCACAGGATGTGCCGGAAATGCTGATAGGCGACCAATTGCGCATACGCCAGATATTAATAAACCTGGTAAATAATGCTATCAAATTCACCAGCAAGGGTGAAGTGTTGATTGAAATTAATTTACTGGATAAGGAAGAAAATAACCTAAACATCGGCTTTAAGGTTAGCGATACCGGCATAGGCATTCCTAACGAAAAGCTGAAAAGGTTGTTTAATGCGTTTACCCAGGTTGACGCTTCGACTACCAGGAGCTATGGCGGTACCGGCCTCGGCCTTGCGATATGTGAGCGCCTGGTGGAACTGATGGGTGGCGCTATTGATATTGAAAGCGAAACCGGCAAGGGCACGTCTGTTATCTTTAACTTAAAAATAGAAGAAGACGAAATTGCTAAACCGGCCATTGGCTGTAGTCTGGCCAACCCGCAAGGTAGCCGTGTTTTACTGATTGACCAAAGTGTAAAATCACTAATTATACTGGTGGATCAGCTTGAACAGTGGAACCTAACGCCGGTAACAGCCACCTCCGCCCCAGAAGCATTAAAACTCTTAGCCGGCGAAGACAAGTTCAGTATTGTAATTACCAGCACTAATGTGCCAGGCACAGATACCCTTGAACTAACAAAATCAATAAAAAGCATTGATAAAAACATCCCGATTATACTAGTGTGCTCTGTGCTGGAGAAAAATAAGGTTACCGACCCAAGCGTAAAGATGTTGTTAAAACCGGTTAAGCAGCAGCAATTATGCAACGCCATACAAAGCGGACTGACGCTGGGAAAAGCTGTCTCTGCAGAAAAAGCTGCGGCGACCTTACTTTCAGAACAATTTGCTCAAAAATTTCCGATGAGCATTTTAATTGCCGAGGATAACCTCATCAATCAAAAGCTGATCACGAAAGTTATCAATAAGCTTGGCTACGACCCGCTGGTGGTAAATAATGGTAATGAGGTGCTGGAAGTCCTCGCCACCAGTTCGTACGACATTATACTGATGGATGTGCAAATGCCGGAACTAGACGGTCTTGAAACTACCCGCATCATTCGCAAAAGCGAATTTAAACAGCCATATATTATTGCCATGACCGCGAGTGCGATGGCCGAAGATAAAACCGCAGCCCTTGAAGCAGGTATGAACCACTTTATCTCCAAGCCTATCAGCATACAGGCGCTGGTTGATGTGCTCGAGAAATCGTACGTTAATAAGGAAGTGGGTAATACTGTTGGGTGGTAACAAAGCGGCGTTAGCGATGACGATTAAGTTATTATCCAGCTTGACAAGCTTACTCCCCCTGGAACTCCTCATCCACGCTTTCTCTTAAATCATAAAGCAGCCATTGTTTTTTGGCGATGGATTGTGTTTTTGATTTTAACAGCTTTATAAAATCATTTACTCCTACGGGCTCATTTCCGTTGCCATGAATTAAAACTATGCTACCTGCCTGTGGCTGCTGTCCTTTGGCCAGCCAGGCATCGGTACCTATCGATATTAGTCCGAAATCTGTAATTTGGTAAACCAGTTCCTTATCAGACACCAGCCCCGGGAAACGGAAAAACACCGATGGCATCAGGCCATTTTTCAGCATAGCCATCTCGGTTTCCAGCACCTCATAGTTAATATTCGTGCCGGCCTCCAATAAAAAGTTCTCTTTAAGGGGTAGTTTGGCGCTAACGCGATGATTAAAAGAATGGTTTATCCAGGTGATATAAATTTCATGCTCACCCTGCAATTTCTTCAGCCATTCTAAATCCTGCGGGTGCTGGCGCATCCAGATACCGGTAACCGACAATGCAACAGGTACAGGTTGCTCAACTTTCTTAAACTCTGCAATGATACTGGTAAATATTACCTTATCCAGCGGTTTGTGCGAGGGACATAAATCAGCAGTAAGACTAATTCCCGTTTGTTTGGGCATACCGCTCTCAATCCCGGCATCCTGCGTGCTTAATGATTGTTTCTCTGCTTTTTGTAAGGCTTTTACGTAAGGTGTGGATTTAAAAAATACACGCGCCTCATCTATGGTCATCGGCTTAATTTCGTAGAAACCCGGCTCGTCAATTTTAGTTTCCAGCGTTTGCGGATTCACTAACAGGAGATAGCTTTTGCCGTCGTTTACAAACTCGCGCAATATCATCCAGTCCTGCGGGGCATGTTTGGCCCAACCGTAATAAGCGCGATAGCCGGTGATTTTTTTGTATTCAGCCTGCGCGTTGCTTTTTATCGTGGCAGACAGCAAAAAAACAAGGAGCGATAAAAATTGTAATATTTGTTTCATTAAAACAGGTGGAGATGTCGGTTTCGAATTTAGTATTTATATGTTTGTTATTTGATTAAAGTATTTGCAATAATCAAATAAATAACCGGTTTAGAAAATCCGAAATCGTAATTCGTAAATCCGAAATAACAATGACTCGTCTATCCGTCAATATCAATAAAATAGCCACTCTCCGTAATTCACGGGGCGGCAATAATCCCGATTTAGTCCAGGTAGCCAAAGACTGTGAGCGCTTCGGCGCGCAGGGCATTACCGTTCATCCCCGCCCTGATGAACGACATATCCGCTACAACGATGTTTTTGAGCTGAAGAAAATAGTAACTACCGAATTCAACATCGAAGGGAACTGCCAGGAACAAAAATTTATCGATTTGGTGTTAGCCAACAAGCCTGAACAGGTTACTCTTGTGCCGGATGTTTTGGGCCAAATAACCTCCAACCATGGCTGGGATACTATCGCCAACCGACAGTATCTTACAGATATGATAAAGGTGTTTAAAGATGCCGGCATCCGTGTTTCCATCTTTGTTGACCCGGTAGTTGAAATGGTTGAAGGCGCCGCCAAAACCGGTACCGACCGCATCGAGCTTTATACAGAAGCTTACGCCCATCACTATCACCAGGATAAAGAAGCGGCTATTGCGCCCTATGTAAAGGCTGCGGAGGCAGCACATAAGCTTGGGCTTGGCATTAATGCAGGCCATGATCTTGATTTGAATAATCTGAAATATTTCGCTGAAAATATTCCGAACCTGGACGAAGTGAGTATTGGGCATGCGTTAATAAGCGATGCTTTATATTATGGGTTGGAGAATACCGTGCAGATGTATTTGCGGCAACTGAACCGGGATTAAGCAGATTTTAGGGATTTGATGGATTGTTGCTGGATGCTTGTAGTTATTATTAGCTAACGAACGATGGTTAGACTACCTGATAATACATTGCAGTTTGTGTTAAGGCTAATAATAAAATAGTAGACACCGGCCGGGAGTTGCTTACCATTTGTTGTTCCGTCGAAAGGCTTGGCATAACCTTTAGATTCAAAAACCTTTTGGCCGTAGCGGGTGAATACCTGTACTATTGCCGATGGGTAGCTTTCGATGTTGCTGATTTTCCAGTAATCGTTAATGCCATCAGCATTAGGGGTAAATGTATTGGCAATATCTTTTGCTGAAAGGCCGACCGCTACTTTAACCTCCGCCCTGCCGCTTTCGCAAGTTCCGCTTAATCGGCTGATGAAATAGCTGCGGTTGCCGCTTACCGTTACATTAAAATGGCCACCTGGTTTTTCGTCGATTGGGTTGGCGCTGCTGCTGCTTTCGTACAAACGATAGGTAGTTGTTGTCGACGGGTTACTAACGGACAGTACGGCACTGCCGCTGCTGCATAATTGCACATCAGAAACTATCGGCGGGGCTACTTCTGCCGATACTGCTTTGATTGTATAGGTTATAACTACGTTACCGCACCGAGTGTCCAGCACATTAAGTTTATACTCCCCTGTTGCAAGCCCGTTAATCGAATTATTTGAGCCGATGGTGTTGCCGGTGGCGTCCGTCCATTTATAAGTATATGGCGGTACACCGCCCGAAATAATAACGTTGCTTACGCTGCCGGTTTTTAGCCCGCATCGGTCATCAGCCGCGGTTCCATAATCTGCTACTATGTATTCAGGTTCCTCGCCAACGGTGTAGGTATTGTATAATTGCTCACAGCCGTTTTGGTCGGTAAGGTATAGTTTATATATGCCTGCTTTAGCCCCTGTCAGCGCCGCATTGCTACCCGCATTCCCTCCCAGAGGATCAACCCAGCGCAGGGTTTTTACTAATCCATCAGTGGTTACCGTTATCGAACCGTCCAGGCTTTGGTAACACGAGGATACTATATTGACGGTATATTGCGGAAACTGCGTTACCAACTGCTGATCCACATGATAAACCTGGCTGGTTTTGCTGCAGCCAAAGTTATTTGACACAGTAAGCGTATAATCGCCGGACGGTGCATTGGTTAAGTCGGCGGTAGTTGACACCACCTTGTTATTACTATCCGTCCATTGATATTTAGTTGCGCCGCTGGCAGTTATGCCGGTTACCGTTCCATTATTTTCTCCGCAGCTGGCTACGGTTTTTACAGCTTTCGATTCATCAAGGGTGATGCCGTTGGTTTCGGGAATGGGAATGTCCGTAGTATATACCGGGCCGCATTGCGTATCGTCGGTAACTTGTAGTTTGTAAGTACCTGCCGGCTGATTTAACAGATCTTTATCCGAACCTACCTGGTGCTGCTGACTATCCCACCAAATATATTTCAAGGTGCCCGTTCCCGTAACCGTGAGATTTGTAATTGAGCCGTTGGACTGGCCGCAATTTGTGGATTTAATATTTGCAGATGTTTGATCGATATTTGGACCAATCGCGTTTTTGAGCGTTATAGGGCCGTACGTAACTATACACTTATTTTTGTAACTCACTTCTAAATGGTAGGTTCCCGGGCCGGCGTTGGCAAGTTCCCACCCGTCGTTTTTTAAATTCCCCGATGCATCCAGCCATTTTGCATGCACAGCATCCGGATCATTGGCTAGTATTTGCGAATTCTCAAGATAAAGGTTGGCAACGGCCCCTGAATTATTGCCGCATGAAGGTTGTGTAATGTTAATATTTCCATCATTAATTACGGGAGTTGCATCAATTAGTTCAAAAGGGGGACTTTTTTTAATACAATGCTCCCCCGAATACACGGTGAGTACGTAGGTGCCCGGCGGCAAATTTTTCACATCTGCATCATGCCCCACCACGGCCCCAGCCGCGTTGGTCCATTCAATTTTAGTACTGTTTACAACTTTAACACCGGTTATAGCCCCGTCATTTTTCCCGCAGGATGGATAAGTTAACACCGCATTGTTCAGATCGAACCCAACTTTTGCAAACAAGGATGTACGGCCATTTAAAGAGGCGGAGGCTGTATATCCTGTCGAGGTGATGTTAGCGGTATAAGTCCACGAGCCATCTGCAGCAGCAGTAACAGAACCTAAATAATGCGTTGGTTCACACAGTTGACATGTGCCATCGCTAAATACCTCTACTATCGAGCCTGGTGTGGCGTTTCCACTGACAATACCACCGGAAACGCCACTAATGCTCACAACAGGCAGCTCGACCATTGAATTTTCCGAAATATAGGCATCCTCGGAGGTTATACAGCCTATGTTGTTTCGTTGAATTAGAATATCATACGATTCCGAAGCGTAAATTCCGGGAGAGATAAAACCTGTAAAGTAACTATTTACTATCACGTTTGCATCTGTTGGAGCAGGCCCCCCAATAACCGCTTTTTTTACCTGGGTTAGATAGATTGGAGTTGGCTCAGAACTATTTCCGCCGGGATGCACGTTATCGATGTTACATTTATTCCCTTTAATGGTAACTTCTCCATAAGTGTCAGTTATATGGATGCCACTTGCATAATTAATAACATTGTCCTGAAATATTAAATCTTTGAGGTGCCTGAAATTTAAAAATGCGTGCGTAGGTTGTTTGGCGTAATAGCCGAGTGTATTATTTTTAACGACACATTTGGTAGTTTCCAAAGGGTTGGTAACTCCCGGGTTATTGCCATAAATTTGAGACTCAAATTCATTTTGTGCTGCCACAAATGTATTTCCTTCAGCCCTGGTGTCCCCTCCAATAGTTATATCGTCGCAAGCATAAATACCCATATTGCCGCTATATGCCGTAAACGCTGCATCCTCCGTAAATGGGTCGATGCCGAAAATATTATCTGAGATTTTGAGATGATTGCAAAGTTGAAAATAGGTATCCCAATCAGCTGCGCCAAATACATTCCCTTTTCCAGCCCTGCCTAAAACAATATTGGTTGTATAATCCATTCTTATAAAGGTGGCGCCCTGGAAACCCGATCGGTATATTGCGCTGAAATAAAATCCATCTATTTCGATGTTATTGCAATTCTTACAGTAAAAATCCACAAAATATTCAGGGGGATTATTTGCTATTGCTTCCTCTATCGTGACTTTTGCGTCAGATATCCCTAGCTTATTACCCGGTTGCGTACTCGCGTCGATAACCAGGTTCGAGGTCAGATCCGGCAAACGACTTAATAGAGATATTGTACGGCCCGAATTGCTCAAATCAGGCAGATTAAAAATAATATTGTCTGTTTCAGTTATTCCGTTCGCCGCCGCTTTCGTCAGCGCCTCACGTAACGTTCCCGGGCCTGAATCAGCATTACTGGTAACGATAAAAGTTTCTGCAAATGCATCGCCAATAATGAGGGAAAGAAATAATATAATCAGGGCAATCCGGCGACACATAGCTTAGGGGATACTAAACAATGCGCAATATAAATAACTAATCGGTTTCGCACCATCAAAAATGATATTTTACCTGATGATTGTAAGACTGCCCGACAGCACATTGCAATTAGTATTCAGGTTGATAATGTAATAATAAACACCTGCGGGCAGCTTTTTACCATTGGCTGTTCCGTCAAAGGGTTTGTTGTAGCCCTTCGATTCAAACACCCTTTGGCCATAACGGGTAAATACCTGCACAATTGCTGATGGATAATTTTCAATGCTTTTTATTTGCCAGTAATCATTAATACCATCGCTGTTTGGAGTAAAAATATTGGCAATATCCACTACCGAAAGACCTACCGACACTTTTACCTCTGCCCTGCTGCTTTCGCAGGTACCGTTTAGCTGGCTTATAAAATAGCTGCGGTTGTTGCTTACTGTTATGTTAAAGTGTCCCCCGGACTTTTCATCAATCGGGTTAGCGCTGCTGTCGGTTTCGTACAGACGATAAATAGCCGAAGCTGATGCATTGTTGACCGTTAATAAAGCGCCGCCGCTGCTGCATAATTGTACATCGGCAACCGAGGGCGGCGCTACATCTGCCGATACTGCGTTTACGGTATAGCTGATATCTACGTTTCCGCACCGCGTGTCTGTTACGTTTAGCTTATATTCACCTGAGGCAAGCCCGGCAATAGAACTATTCGTGCCTATAGTATTGCCAGTGGCATCGGTCCATTTATAGATATATGGCGGCACACCACCCGAAATAGTAACATTGCCTACGCCGCCGGTTTTTAACCCACATTGGTCTTCCGCCACTTCACCGCGGTTAACTACTGTGTATTCCGGTTCTTCACCAATGGTGTAGGTGTTGTACAATTGTTCACAGCCGTTTTGGTCGGTGAGATAGAGCGTATAATTGCCCGGCGTCAAATTTTTAATAGCGGCTGTCGTACCAACCGGTCCGCCGCCGACATCAATCCAACGCAGGCTTTTCACCAGGCCATCTGTCGTAACGCTTATCGACCCGCTATTCGTATGGAAACATGAAGAAGTCGCGGTTGCCGCATACTGCGGAAACTGTGTTATTGCCGGCTGGTCGATATGGTAAACCTGGCTGGTTTTGCTGCAGCCAAAGTTATTCGACACCATGAGCGTATAATCGCCGGATGGCACGCCGTTTAGATCAGCTGTTGAGGAAACAGTTTTACCGTTGGCGTCTGTCCATTGATATCTTGTGGCGCCATTAGCCGTTATACCGGTCACCGTGCCATTACTTTGGCCGCAGCTGGCGATGGTTTTTATAGCTTTTGATTCATCCAGGATGATGCCGTTGGTTTCGGGGATAGTAACATCTGTTGTATAAACCGGCCCGCATTGCGTATCATCCGTTACCTGCAATTTATAAACACCAGCGGGCTGATCAAGCAAATCCTTATCAGCACCCACCCGGTGCTGCTGGCTGTCCCACCAAACATATTTGAGATTGCCTGTCCCGGCAGCGGTAATACCGGTAATGGCGCCTGTTGACTGACCACAGTTTGTGGATTTGATTTTCATCGTTGATTGATCGATATTAGGCCCGGTTGTGTTTTTCAACACGATAGGGCCATAGGAGGCCTCGCAGCCGGTAACTTCGTCATGAGCGGTGAGGCTATATTTACCTGGCTGCAGGTCACCAATATCTGCTCCGGCGCCAACGATGATATTTTGGTTATCGGTCCATTTATAACTTATAGGATCGGAGGCGTTAACGTAGCCTATCAGCCCGTTTATGACGCCATTTTTTCCGCAAGATGGCTGGATAACATTTAGCCCGCCATCATCTATCTTTAACTCAATACTCTCCAACTGGTAAACTTCCGAATGTAATGAACATCCTCCATTAGAAACTACTGCAAAATAATTCCCCGGGGCAAGGCCGGTAATCCTGGGACCTTCACCAAGCTTTGCCCCGGTAATATCATTATACCATTCTATTTTGTTTACATTAGCCAGATCGCCCAATTCAATTATGCCATTATTTCTGCCACACGAAGGCATTGCGATAATCCGGTTCTTAAAGACACGCGGGATCCTGGGGTTTGAAAATTGTGATGAGTTTTGATTGAGCAAAGCATTCGCAACCAGCCTTTTATTCTTAAAATTCCCGGCTATTTTCCAATTGCCATTTATATCCGCCTGGATCTTTTCTATAAAAATTACGGGGTTACATACGGGGCAATTGGTATTATCCTCGTAAATATATACGTCGGCATTCGGACTTGCTGTGCCCGAAAATTCCGTCTCGTTATTAACAAGTACGTTAAAATCGGGAATTTTAATTTGCAGCAAATCAGCATACAGATCATATGGTGAACCGCTGCAACTGATACTGTTCTTTAAAATCTGAATATTTTCTGAATTATCATTCGATATTCGTGGAGTTTCGGGGTGGCCTAAGAAAATATTTTGCCGACTTATATCGTCCGACCCGATTATGCCATTTTTACATAACACCATGTTTATATTATATCCAAAATGCAAATCACTTCCCAGGTCAGTATTCGCATAAATTTGAAAATTTTTCATGTATTCTAAATTTATCGATAACGATGTAGATATGTTATTTCTCACAATTACACCATCTGTAAGGGATGAAGTACACGATATATATGGCGGGTATTCCTGGATAAGATTGCCATTTTTATCTATGCCGAAATAGTTATGCACGACTTGAATATTTGTTCCGTCTATCGCTAACATTCCCAGTAAATGATTTCCCTCAAGTGAGCCGTCTCCTCCAAATGTTACATCGTGCCCAAAAATGAATACCCCCTGTGCAACATACGAGGTCTCTTTAGGCTCATAGTCAAAATAATTCGATTGTATCTTTACGTCAACCGGGGCATCATTTTTATCAAAATCAGTTTGATTTGCATAAATTGAATATGCATTATCAACCATGAAATTACCTTTTGAGGGGCCGCCTATTTGGATGTGCGACGAATTCACAATTAATATTGCCGCCGTGGTTATGATGCCCGGAACGGCGGCTTGCATGTAGGAAAAATCATATATCCAAAAGCCGTATATCTCTACATTATTTACACCTGTTATATTAAACGCACCTGTTAAACGGGTCAGTGCCGTATACTTATGATAATCAATGGTAATGGCAACCTTAGCATCGCCTTTATTAAGCCCGGGCCCGGGTTGCGTAGAACCATCTATTACTATGTTTGCCGGAACATGAGGCAATTCGCTGAAGAGTATGATAGTGTGGCTTTTTTCATCATTCCCCGGCAGATTAAAATAAATATAGTCCTCCTGCCCACTCCCATTAGCCTGGGCTTTCGTCAAGGCCTCCCGCAACGTTCCCGGCCCCGAATCCGCATTACTGGTAACGGTAAAAGTTTCTGCAAATGCGCCGGCAGTTATGAGGAAAAGAAATAATATAAACAGGGTGATCCGGCGACACATTATTTAGGGAGATACTATTGCAAAATACAATTTTTATCGATTAAAGCATACTGTATTACAACCCGTTATTTACATCTAAAATTTTACGTTCGGTACACTTAGTACAGGCTCTGCAATTTTGATACTCCGCCTATAAAATTGTACCTTTGCCCGCAAAATAACTGACCACCATTTGATGAAGTTGAATATCGATTACCAGGAGAAATTCCAGGCGCGTCACATTGCTCCCAACGAGGCTGATACCGCGCAAATGTTAAAGAAAGTCGGCGTTAATTCGCTTGATGAATTAATCAGCCAAACAATTCCCGACAAGATAAGGCTTAAAGCCCCGCTTAATCTGCCGCCGGCAAAAAGCGAGTTTGATTACCTGGCGACACTCAAACAAACGGCATCAAAAAATAAAGTATTCAAATCACTTATAGGCCAGGGTTATTATGATGTAATTGTACCGGGCGTTATTCAACGCAACATCCTGGAAAACCCGGGATGGTACACCCAATATACCCCATACCAGGCCGAAATTGCTCAAGGCCGCTTACAGGCATTGTTAAACTTCCAGACCATGGTTATCGATTTAACTGGGATGGAAATAGCCAACGCCTCATTGCTGGACGAAGGCACCGCCGCCGCAGAAGCGATGTTTATGCAATACAGTTTGCGCAAAAACCAAAACGCCAACGTATTTTTTGTTTCGGAAGAGGTATTCCCTCAAACTGTAGATATTTTAAAGACCCGTGCACAGCCTTACGGGATCGAGCTGCTTATCGGCAATCACCACGCTGTTGAGCTGACTGATAGCATGTTCGGCGCAATCGTACAATATCCTGCCGGTAACGGTGCTGTCTATAACTATACCGATTTCGCTGCAAAAGGGCATGAAAAAGGCATCAAGCTTACGGTTGTCGCCGACATCATGAGCTTGTTATTGTTAACGCCTCCGGGCGAGTGGGGCGCAGACATTGTGGTCGGTTCTACCCAGCGCTTTGGCGTGCCGATGGGCTTTGGCGGTCCGCATGCTGCATTCTTTGCTACTAAAGAGGAATACAAACGCTCTATACCCGGCCGCATTATCGGTGTTACTATCGATAGCGCGGGTAATTATGCCTTGCGTATGGCCCTGCAAACCCGCGAGCAGCACATCCGCCGGGACAAAGCCACATCCAACATTTGTACCGCCCAGGCGTTGCTGGCTATTATGGCTGGTATGTATGCCGTATATCATGGCCCGCAAGGCTTAAAACTGATTGCCGAACGCATCCACGGCCTGGCTATTTTATTATCAGGTTCGTTAAAACAGCTAGGCTACGAACAGCTTAACGATGCTTACTTCGACACACTTAAGTTTGATTTAGGCGATTTGGCAAGCCCGGTTCACGCGGAGGCCATCAACAACGAAATGAACTTCCATTACGAAGGTTCGGTGGTTACCATTTCGATTGATGAGGCTACTTCGCCCGAAGATATTAAAACCATTGTTCGCTTTTTTGCCCGTGTAAAAGGCAAAACTTTAAATGATGTTGATTTGGACGGGTTGAAAGCAAATCTTTCAACTGTAATTCCGGCTGACCTACAGCGCAAATCAGCCTATTTAACACATGCGCTTTTCAACACGCATCATTCGGAACACGAAATGCTGCGTTATATCAAATCATTGGAGACAAAAGATTTATCGCTTTGTCATTCCATGATTGCCCTTGGCTCGTGTACCATGAAGCTGAATGCTACTACCGAAATGGTACCGGTTACCTGGGCAGAGTTCAGCAAAATGCACCCCTTCGCGCCAACCGACCAGGTAGGCGGCTATATGCAGGTGTTTGATGAGCTGAATAACTGGCTGAGCGAAATCACAGGTTTTGCAGCCATGAGCCTACAGCCAAATGCCGGCGCACAAGGCGAGTATGCCGGGTTAATGGTTATCCGTGCTTATCATAACGACCGCGGCGACAGCCACCGCAATATCGCTTTAATCCCATCATCGGCACACGGTACCAACCCTGCTTCGGCAGCTATGGCCGGGATGAAGATTGTTGTTGTTAGATGCGATGATAACGGAAACATAGACGTTGCCGATCTGAAAGCCAAAGCAGAGCAGTATAAAAATGAGCTATCCTGCCTGATGGTGACTTATCCGTCAACACACGGGGTATTTGAAGAATCAATCATAGAGATTTGCGAAATCATTCATACTAACGGCGGCCAGGTTTATATGGACGGCGCCAACATGAATGCCCAGGTAGGGTTGACAAGTCCTGCTAACATAGGTGCAGACGTTTGCCACCTTAACCTGCATAAAACATTCTGTATACCGCATGGCGGCGGTGGTCCGGGTATGGGCCCGATTGGCGTTGCCAAACACCTGGTACCTTATTTACCGGGACACGCTGTGGTTGATATTGACAGGGGCAAGTCTATCCACGCAGTATCTGCTGCGCCATGGGGTTCTGCTTCTATCCTGATTATCTCGCATGCCTATATCGCCATGATGGGCGGCGATGGCCTGACTAACGCAACCCGTTATGCCATTCTGAATGCCAACTATATCAAAACCCGTTTAGAGCATCACTATCCTGTGTTATACACCGGCAGTCACGGGCGTTGCGCACACGAAATGATATTGGATTGCCGTGCATTTAAAAACTTCGGCATCGAGGTTACTGATATTGCCAAACGTTTGATGGATTATGGTTTCCATGCGCCAACCGTATCGTTCCCGGTTGCAGGTACCGTGATGGTTGAACCGACTGAATCGGAGCCGAAGCATGAGCTCGACCGTTTCTGCGATGCCATGATTTCTATCCGTCATGAAATTGACAGTGTGGAAAAAGGCATATCCGACAAAACTGATAATCCTTTAAAAAATGCGCCTCACACCGCAGCAGTAATTACTGCTAACGAATGGGAACATCCATACACGCGTCAGAAAGCAGCATACCCGCTGCCTTACGTGGCTAATTACAAATTCTGGCCATCGGTAGGTCGTGTAAACGATACCTATGGCGACAGGACGCTGATTTGCTCATGCCCTCCGCTTACGGATTATGAGTTTGAGGAAAGCGAAGTAACTACGCCGGAATACGGAACGTGAGATTGATGTGCGGATTTTTGATGTGCGAATGTGCGGATTGAAGTCACTAGTTTAATAACATTAAAGCCAGCTTTTAACTAAGGCTGGCTTTTTTATTTATTGTTGGTGCCATTGCAGGTTCCCAGCGCAGATAAGCGTTCAAAAATGCTCATAATTTACCCCCGTTAGTGTGCTGAAGATATAATTAAAAAAACTATACCAGCCTGCCTTTTTCAATTCTATTTTCCTTAGTTTTGATTCCATCGGATCACCTAAACCATTAAAGCCGCAGCCTATTCATTTCCACCATCAATACGTAACCTGCTATTTTTTCACAAATAAATTAACCTAATATTTTATGTCACAACAGACAACAGAATCGTACATTAAATTGCCACTTGACCATTATGGTCACCAGGGCGCACCGTCAGAGTGGTGGTGGCACATCGGCACATTGGTAGCCAAAGACGGCCGGAAGTTTGGTTTCGAAATCAATGGCGCTTTCCTGCTGGGTCATCACTTCACACAAATTGAGATTACTGATGTCAGCAGTAACAAAAACTACCAGAAAATGCACGTTTTCCTGCTCGACCCAGCTAATTGGGTGGAGTATGATTCATCTAAACCCTGGTATGTTAAAATGATCCCGCTGTTAACCCCGTTTGACGGGGGTGTAAAGATGCAGCAGGTGGGTGATAACCCGCTGAACATGCTGGTACAGGCGTCCTTTATTGATGCCGGCGTTCAGTGCCAGATGATCCTGAATTTTAACCAGGAGCAGAACAAGCCCTTGCTGGTTTGGGGCACAGGCAGAACGCCCGAGAAGGTTAACCCGGAGGGAAAAACACCGCTCGAACAATACAACTTCTATTACTCCTTAACTAACCTGCGGGCAAGCGGCTATATTATTATAGGCAGCGAAGTGATAGAAGTAACAGGCCTTACCTGGATGGATCACCAGTATGGTTACTTTGGCAACCCGGCAAGTGGAGCGGAGGGGCAGGTTCACTGGATGCTGCAGGATATACAACTGCCTGACGGTATTCATCTTTCCAACTCTTACGTTATGAAAAAAGACGAGCAGATTATTGAAAATCACCGTTATGAATCCTATGCAACCGTTTTATTCCCTAGCGGCGAAAGTAAGCTGGTAGGTTCCTATACCACCGCCATGGGGCCAACCTTTACCGAGAACGGCATCATTTATTACATGAATTTCAAGGTAGAGATTGATGATCATGGTTCGGGTCTTAATGCCGTCTTCCACGTTAAGAGTTTACTGGACGACCAGATATTCCACACCGTAAATAATTATGAGGGAATAGGATCAGTAGAAGCCACATTCGGCGATTCGGACGTGATTACAACCGGCACTGCCTGGATTGAACAAACTTATGGTAAACCGAAATCAGCGACGCGTTTCTAACCGGACTACATCAAAGATTGAATTAAACCGACCTGCGTAAAAACAGGTGCGAATATACGATGCCGGTATTTTTTGCCGGCATCGATTTTATCTTTCCAACTCCGCAGGGCCTTCCAAAGTGCCCTGCGGGATAAGAAGGGATAAAATATCGAATGGGTGACACTTCGTACTTCCCGTCACCAAAAATCATTCCCGCGCTAACAATCCGCGCTTTCCACACCAGTCATTTGCGCGGCAAATTTTTCACCGCCAAAATCCCACCTTTCACCGATAACTTTCGCCTGCTAACCTATTTCGGATTGCTGTTTTGAGCCGATGGACATAGATTTACACCATAATTAATTGTTAACACAAACTAATACCATCATGAACGCTTACCAAAACTCATACGCACCATTTGCCAATATGACGATGGAGGAAGATAGCTTTCTACACCATGCATCAGCAGGGCTTACCCATAATCAGGTAAATACTTTTATGGCTGTTTACGCCAGTCGCCGGAAAAATCCAACGGATATTTTGGTAGGATCATTATTCGGTTTTATGGGCCTTGCCGGCGTGCACCGGTTTATGACCGGCGATATACTTTTAGGAATTTTATATTTAATAACCGGCGGTTTTTTGGGTATAGGTACCCTTATCGATGTCATCAGCTACAGAAAGATAACTAATGATTATAACCGCCACCTGGCTTATGACTGTTACCAGATTGCAAAAATGAACAGTTAATTTAATTTTACCGGGAGCGCAATGCATATCAACTGAAAAACTCCCGAACCCATATATAAAAAGTAAAAGCTAAAAGCAGCAAGGTGAAAGATTGTTTCCCTCCTGTTTTTAGCTTTTGCCATTTGAAGACTACCGCGAAGACTTACGAAGCTTTTAAAACTTCGTAAGTCTGATGATTTCACCTCCTTATTTCCCCATCGATTTCTCCCTCACTGCCTTAAACTCGGATCCATTTTTCCAGCCGGGAAAGGTTGTTTCGTTAGCCAGCTTGTCGCCGACCTTAAATAACAGGTTGGCTACCTGCGCCATGCCGCCGGCATCCATATCTACCGAATAGCTGTCAGACGGTTGGTGATAGTGCTGTTCGCCGTATTCCTTTTGCTTTTCCTTACCGTAGGCCTCACCATGGGCGGTGCTTTCGGCGCCGTTGTTCATATCCAGGGCGGGCACACCTACCTTGGCAAAGTTAAAATGGTCGGAACGATAATAGCCTCCCGCACCGGGATTTTTATCACCCACTACCTTTTTGCCATCGGCTTTTATGAATTCTGCCACATAATCTTCCAAATCGTTCTGGCCTTTGCCGGTTATGGCAAAATCGTTGGTTTCGCCATAGCTGCCCAATGCATCCATATTCAAATCACCTACAGTTTTATTGAGCGCGAAAATTGGATGAGAGGCATAATATTCAGAACCGAGCAAACCCTGTTCTTCGGCTGTAACTGCAAGGAATACAACAGAACGTTTAGGTTTTTCTTTTAGTTGAGTGAAAGCCTTTGCAACGCTCAGTACAGCCGCAACTCCACTTGCATTATCTACAGCGCCGTTATAGATGCTATCGCCCTTCGCATCAGGCTTGCCTATACCTAAGTGGTCCCAATGCGCGGTGTAAAGCACGCATTCTTCGGGTACCGCAGTTCCTTTTAAAACCCCTATTACATTATGCGAGGTTGAATATTTCAATTTGGTATTGACGGTAAGCGTCACATTCATATTCAGAGGAATTGCCTTAAAATCCTTTTTGCTTGCCAGCTGCCTGAAATCGCCGGTGATGCCTGCTGCTGCAAAAAGCTTTTTGGCGGCGTCCTCCGTCATCCAGCCTTCCACTTTACAGCGAGACATGTGCTTATCCTTTTCCTGCAGGTAAAGCTTAGCACCGGTAAAGCTGTTGGCCACAACGCTCCAGCCATAGCTGGCCGGCTCAGTTTGATGAACTATGATAACCCCGGCAGCGCCCTGGCGTGCAGCTTCCTCATATTTATAAGTCCAGCGCCCGTAATAGGTCATGGTATCGCCTTTAAACAAACTGCCTCCCGATTTGTGTCCAGGGTCGTTTACCAGCACCACAACGGTTTTACCTTTTACATCAAGCCCGGCGTAGTCGTTCCAATGATATTCCGGCGCTACAACGCCATAGCCCGCAAACACCAGCGGCGAATTGGTTATTTGTACAAACGGCACCTCCTGGCGGGTGGAAGCCACAAAGTCGGCCATATAACTTAGGCCGACATTACTCTTTGATCCACTTATAGTCATAGCGGCCGAAGGGGTGCTGGTAATTTCTACCATCGGCACATCCTGGAAATAGCTGCCATTGTTGCCCGGCTCTAACCCGATTTTTTTCATTTGCGATGAGATGTAGGCAATAGCTTTCGTCTCCCCTTCAGTAAACGGCTTGCGGCCCATCAGCGAATCATCAGCCAAAACTGCAATATGGCTTTTAATCTCATCTCCGGTAATTGCGTTTGTTTCTTTCGTTTCCTGCTTACAGCCTGCTGCGAGCGCAAGTGAAGCCAGGCATAAAATGCGGTAATAATTTATCTTCATAATTTGAGGTCTGTTTACATCAAATGTAACGAAAAAGGATAATCGTTCGTTTTCCTGATACAGATGTTACATATATTGGTAAGCACGGCATATCGAAACGAAAATATTTTTCACTACGTACAATAAATATTGTCTTTTTGCGTTTACAAAATCAAACATCGAACACGATTTCCCCCTTCCTTCTGCACGAAACCGAACAATATACTGTATCAAAACAGTGCAGCCATTTAATCACGAATCACACAAATAATTATCAATCAATCAATTACAACAACGGCACGCAGTTTGCGCAGCTTAATGTGATAAATATTAAGTTAAAATGAGTCAGCACAGGCCGTTGATAAGGCGTACCTTTTCACAGGAACGTTACGAGATTTTGATAAAAAGACAAAGGGAAGGCAAGGCTACGTTTAACGAACTCACCGAGCTTGATGAAATTGTAAACCGCGACCCCACTATACGGGAAATAGTACTGATTGAAAACCACTTCATCCCGGGCGCAGATGATAATAATCACAGCGATACCAATGATTTAAAAGAGGCCGCCAGGCAACCGCAACGCCGGAATGTATTCACCTGGCTAAAAGATTTATTCGAGCGCATCTTTATGCTGCCGGTTACACCAGCACATGAAAAAGTGGCGGTTTATTTATAGATATTGTCTTAAAGAGAATCTGTGAAATCATTCTCAAATCGGTGAAATCCCCCAAGTAATAATCTGTGAAATCATTTTCTAATCTGTGAAATCCCGGAAATAAAAATCTGCTCCATCAGTTTAATCCGTTAACATCCGTGATCCTTCTTCTTTCCGACTTTCGGACCTCCCCGATTAAACCTACCTTTGCGGTATTAGTCTACTTATAAAAGGAACAACATGAAAAAACTATTGATTTTGATTGCGCTGGTTGGGGTAACCGGCAGCATTTTCGCACAGGCCGTTGATTTACGCCGAAAAATAGAGGTAAGCGGCGTGGCCGAAAAGGAAGTAACACCTGATATTATTAATATATCAATCTCCCTGCAGGAATACATGGACGGGAAGAAAAAAATCACCATCGACCAGCTGGAAAACCAACTGGAAACTGCAGTGAAAGCTGCCGGGATATCAAAGGAAGATTTTACAGTTAATAACGTATCTGCCTGGAACAACACCTGGAACAAAAAGAAAACCCCCGACTTTTTAGCAAGCAAACAATACGGTATCAGGCTGCATGACTTAAATAAATTTAACCAGATACTGGACAAGATTGATCCAAAAGGTATTCAATCCACCAATATCGACAGCTACGATTATTCGAAAAAGGTGGAGTTGAAAAAGGAACTGAAGATACAAGCCTTGCTTGCCGCTAAAGAAAAAGCCGCCTACTTACTGAATGCCATTGGAGATAAGGTAGGAGATGCCATCAGCATAACAGAAATAGATAACACAGCCGATGCTGTGCCACAGCCTATGATGTTTTCGAATCGGGTGATGATGGCTAAGGCCGCGCCGGAAGAATCAGATATTAACTTTAAGAATATAAAACTGAGTTTCCAGGTCAACGCGGTTTTCGAAATCGTGAAATAATTACTAAAATCAGCAGGATATCAAATTGATATTCTGCTGATTTCCATTCTTAGCGGATTATAAGGTTTATAAAAAAGCCGCATTTTTTATATTAAAATTGAAATATCTCTCTAAAATGAGAGCCGCTCATTAGTAACATACCCGTTACAGAAAATTATTTTTCTATTTCTTCAGGGTCAAAAACAGTTAAAAAGGGTAATATTATTAACCTTTGATTAATTTTTAATTAAAGGTGTGGTATATTTGCCCCAGAATACAGCCAGATTGCAAAATCTTGCAGGATTTGTTCACTTTATCGTAACATTAATTACTTGACAATGTGAATTTTACAAATTATATTTATGCACCCTAATTTCCCTGAGCATGATCCGTACACGCTTCAAGAAGGTGCTGTTGGTTGCACCTGAAATTTTTCCGAATCAGTTACTTACTGATTATACCAACGTAAAGCATATTTCCGCTGCCGGTAGTGTGTTTCCCTCAATACATGAGATGAATCCTGATGTGATAGTTTTTGACTATGACTTTATGGGCAGAGACTTTGAACGGACCTTGCGACGGATACAGACCAACAAATTCTATCATAAAATAAAAATCTGCTGCTTTAAAAGCTCGGCGAATGAAAGGACCGATAGCTTTTTAAAAGTGCTCGGGGTTGACCATTTTGTTTACCGCGACGACTTGACTGCGGAAACTAAAAATAAGTCGCTCTTAAATACTTTTAGTTCGGTAATTGACGCATCCATTGTAAAATGGGTGATCAATGCGACGCACTAAATAATACGATACAACTTAGGGATATCGCATACCTGTCTGCCGGAAGACGCGAAGCATCGCGTCTCCTACGAGTTAATCAATCCATTCAAACTTTGTGTAAGGCACTAATACCTCCGGTATTTTAATACCTCTATCTGTTTGATTATTTTCAAGCAGTGTAGCAACTATACGTGGCAAGGCTAAAGCGCTGCCGTTTAGAGTATGCGGTAGCTGTGTTTTACCTTCTGTATTGCGGAAACGAAGCTTTAAACGGTTACTTTGAAAGGTCTCGAAGTTGGATACAGAAGACACCTCCAGCCAACGTTGCTGCGCCGCGCTCCAGGTTTCCATATCATAAGTTAATGCAGACGCAAAACCCATATCCCCGCCGCACAAACGTAATACACGATATGGCAAGCCAAGTTTTTGAAGCAAGCCCTGCACATGAAGGCTCATTTGCTCCAATACTTCGTAAGATTTATCCGGGTGAGCAACTTGTACAATCTCCACTTTATCAAATTGATGCAGACGGTTCAACCCGCGTACGTGCGCACCATAAGAACCGGCTTCACGACGGAAGCAAGGCGTATGGCCGCAGTTTTTGATGGGCAGGTCTTCCCCTTTTAAAATCACATCGCGGTATATATTAGTTACCGGTACTTCGGCGGTAGGTATAAGGTACAACTTATCCTCACCAACAAAATACATCTGGCCTTCCTTATCCGGCAGCTGTCCTGTGCCAAAACCTGAGGCTTCATTCACCATCAGCGGAACGCTCACCTCGCTGTAACCTGCTTTCTCGGCTTCGTCAATAAAGTAGTTAATCAATGCGCGCTGTAATTTGGCTCCCTTGTTTTTGTACACAGGAAAACCCGCACCGGTTATTTTTACGCCAAGCTCAAAATCTATCAGGCTATATTTAGCTGCTAGCTCCCAATGCGGCAGGGCATTTTCAGGCAGGTTTGGCTTGGCGCCATTTTCAAGCACTACTTCGTTTTCCTCGGGTGTTAGGCCTTTAGGAACAGAGCTATGGGGAAGATTGGGCAGCAATACAAGCTTCTGCTGTAATTCTTCCTCAACGCTGTTTAATTGGTCGTTAAGCCTTTTTATATCCTCTTTCCACGCGCCGGTTTTAGCTTTCAGCGTTTCTGCTTCGTCTTTTTTTCCGGTGCGCATAAACTCACCAATCTGTTTTGCGGCTGCGTTTGCTTCTGCCGAAGTGTTATCCAGCGTAGTTTGGGTCGAGCGACGTTTGTCGTCCAGCTCAATAACCTCATTAACCAGTTCAGGCTGTTTAAAATTTTTTACAGCCAAACGTTCCAAAACCTGTTCCCTGTTATCGCGGATATAACTAACTTGCAGCATTATTTTATTTTTACGCAAAGATATAATTAGTTCATAGTTTTTTTAGTTCATAGTTGATGGTTCATAGTTCATAGCCGGATTTATTTCAAATAATCCAGTTCACGAAATGCCAGCCAACCCGCAGCTACCATGAACTATGAACCATGAACTATGAACTTCCAATGAACCAAACAGGCAAACTATACCTCGTTCCTACCCCAATCGGCAATTTGGAGGATATCACCTTCAGGGCCGTCCGTATTTTAAAAGAGGTGGATTTGATTTTGGCGGAAGATACCCGTACCTCCGCGCCTTTGCTGAAGCATTTTGACATTCACCAAAAGGTATTTTCCCACCATCAGCATAACGAACATCAGTCATCTAACGAGATTGTTAAGTTTTTAAAGGAGGGGAAAAACATTGCGCTGATATCAGATGCCGGTACGCCCGCTATCTCCGACCCTGGCTTTTACCTGGTACGGGAAGCTTTGAAGAATGAGATTGAGGTGGAATGCCTGCCCGGAGCGACGGCTTTTGTACCCGCCCTGGTCAACTCCGGCTTCCCTACCGATCGCTTTTGCTTTGAAGGATTTTTACCGCTGAAAAAAGGCCGGCAAACCCGCTATAAAACGCTGGCCGACGAGGAGCGCACCATCATACTATATGAATCGCCGCACCGTTTGTTGAAAACGCTGGATGAGATGGCTACCTTTTTTGGCGCTGAACGGCAATTATCTGTATCTCGCGAGTTGACAAAGTTGTTTGAGGAGACTGTACGAGGAACAGTTGCAGAGGTGAAACTTTATTTTGAAACGCACCCGGTAAAGGGGGAGTTTGTGATATGTGTGGCGGGAAAATAGGCAGCCCGTTCAAGCGTCCACGCTTGAACGATTATGGTTGTGAGCGTCCACGCTCACGTAATACGGCGGCGGTAATTTAAGCGTGGACGCTTAAATTTTTTGCATTCAAGTGTGGACACTTGAACGGGCGATACGATTGACCTATCGTGATTAGTATTAGCATTAAATGAAAAAAAACATCCTCCTATCCCTCCTTTCCGGTTTAATGCTTTGGATAGCATGGCCACCGACGCCCTATACCACCTTCTTTTTGTTTATAGGATTTGTGCCGATGCTGCTGGCGGTAGAGAACATCATCCGGTCGGATTATAAAAAGAAAGGCAAAAAGATTTTCGGCACAGCCTTCCTGGGCCTTTTGGTTTGGAATGCCTTATCAGTATACTGGGTTTATAATGCCCTTAAGATGGTCGGTGCAGTGGCTGCCCTGCCGGTATCGCTTATCCCCTATTCATTGGCGCCTTTGCTTATGGCTACTGTGTTTTGGCTGTATTATCGTTTCAGGCTGATAACTAAGCGTGGTTGGTCGCTGGTTGCCCTTGTTTGTTTTTGGGTGGGGTACGAATACCTGAACCAAAGCTGGGACCTCCGCTTCCCATGGATGACGCTTGGCAACGGCTTTGCGGTAATGCATCAATGGGTGCAATGGTATGAATATACCGGCGTTTATGGCGGCACGGTTTGGGTTTGGGCATTAAATATCCTGTTGTTTTTAATCTATATCGGCTTACGCGAGGCACCGGATAAAAAATCAAGAACAAGACTGATAATTGCATTTACCCTTACGTTAGTAATTCCGCTGGGTTCTTCGTTATACCGCTATTACGGCTACCAGGAACAAAAAAATCCTTCAAATATTGTGGTCGCTCAACCAAACATCGACCCCTATGGAAAATATGGGGACATTCCCCCTATGGTGCAGCTCGACATTCTGAAAAACCTTTCGGACTCTCTGGGACAAAAAAATACTGAATTCTTTATCTGGCCGGAAACTGCGCTGGCAGACGAGTTCAACGAAGATCATATCCGAACGCACGCCGCTTTTAATAAGGTGCAGCAGTTTTTAAGCAAATACAAAAACGGAAACGTAATAACCGGCGCCGAAACATTTAAGGTTTATAACAGGCCCACCACAAAAAGTGAGATTTATGATGAGCGGTCGCGGCTTTACATCGACCACTTCAATACGGCTCTAAATATTGAAAACTCTGCAGAGGTTCAGTTCTACCATAAATCAAAGCTGGTTCCGGGCGCGGAGGCTTTACCTTTTCCTTCGGTTTTGGGTTTCTTAAAACCGGTCTTTGCGCAGCTGGGTGGCGCAACCGGCTTATATGGCGGCCAGGATGAACCGGGCGTATTCTATTCGCAAAGCGGCATCGGTGCCGCGCCGGTTATCTGTTTTGATTCTATATGGGGCGAATGGGTGGCAGGCGCTGCCGGCAAAGGAGCCCAATTCATCGCCATTATAACCAACGATGGCTGGTGGGAAAATACCAGCGGCAAAGACCAGCATTTTGATTATGCCAAGCTTCGCGCCATCGAAACCCGCCGTTGGGTATGCCAATCGGCAAATACCGGGCTTTCAGGTTTCATTAACCAGCGCGGCGACGTAGTGCAGCAAAGCAAATGGTGGGTAAAAACAGCATTAAAGCAGGATATTAATCTTAATTCGGACATTACGTTTTACGTGCACAATGGCGATTATATAGCAAAGCTTGGGAGCCTGCTGACGATTTTGGGGGTAGTGTTTATTGTGGTTAGGAAGTTTTTATTAAAATAAATATCTCGCGTTAGTCCGAATTTGCAATCCGGACTGATGGTAGATAAGAAATAGAGAAGGCCCGGTAAATTGCCGGGCCTTCTCTATTAATGACGTTTTCAAAAATATCTTAGACAGCCGTTGGTCTGCGGATTAAACCCAGCAGCAGGGAAATTATCGCAATAATCAACAGCACGTGGATTAAACCGCCTATAGTTGTAAAAAAGAAGCCTATCGCCCAGCCAATCACCAGGATAACAGCAATGATGTAGAGTAATGAGTTCATGGTAGCCTTGTTTTGATTTTAATTTGTACTATAAATATCAAAAGGCTTTCTTTTGTTTGAGTTATTTTAGTGCGGAAAGTGGAAAAAGTCCGAAAGAAGCTGCGAATACTTATTCTTCAAAATCAACCACTACAACTTTTACAATCTCTACAACTTACTCAACCAACCCAAGCCACTTCTTCCGTACCATCATTTGCTCAGGCGTAACGTCGGCAGCGGATTCAATTTTATACTTCACACGGTCGTTTCTTAATAAGGTAACCGGGAGATTTAAATGCAAGCCATCACGTAATACACCGACTACTATTTTGTCGCCTACTTTTTTGCCGTTCAGGATGGTGGCCATATCGGATATCGGCGTGCCGTCGATGGTTAATAATTCATCATTAACATTGATACCGTCAACCCAGCCCGCGCTGCCACGTAATACCGCGGTAACAAATTTTCTGCCATTAGCATCGGTGGTTATTATGCCCAGGCCCGGTTCATTGGTACCGGCTGCTTCATCTGTAGCTTTATAACCGGCATAAGCCAGGTATTTGTTATAATTAAACGGGGTTAAGCCATATATGTAGCTGTTGTAGAAATCATCCAGGTTTTTTCCGGCGAATTTCTCGAATGCCTGTTTAAACTCCTCGTCGGTATAGCCGCGCTTTTTCTGTTTGTAATAGGTATCATACATATACTTCATCACATCATCAAGCGAGCGCTTGCCTTTGGTATCATTAATTATTTCCAGGTCGAGCAGCATGCCCACCATCGCACCTTTGTCATAATAAGAAATACCGGTATTTACCGAGTTTTCATTCGGGCGGTATGATTTTATCCAGGCGTCAAAACTGGCTTCGGCCAATGGCTGTATTTTAGCGCCAGGCTGGTTATCGATGGTGTTCATTTCGCCGGTTACTGCGCTTAAATAGGTTTCAGTATTAGTTATTTGAGCGTGGCGTAAAATTATATTCTGGTAATACGCGGTAAAGCCCTCGGCAATCCAAAGATCGGTAGTGTAGTTTTCGTTATCATAGTCAAACGGACCAAGCACTATAGGGCGCAGTCGCTTTACATTCCACAGGTGAAAGTGCTCATGGGCAACCAAACCTAAAAAGTTACGGTAGCCACCCGGATTAGCATAGTTATCGCGCGAAGCGCCAAGCGTAGTTGAGCTTAGGTGCTCCAAACCACCGCCACCGCGCTGATGGTTGTGTACTATAAATACATAGTGCTTATTAGGGTTTTCGCCAAATACTTTGGTTTCCTGCTCTACAATTTTGGCCATGTCAACCTTCAGCTGTTCCTTATCGTAGTTGCCGCCGCCAACCATACACACCTCGTATTTTACGCCAGCCGCGTCAAAGCCAAAAACATCCTGGGTACCCACTTCGATAGGTGAATCGAACAGGATATCGAAATTTGGCGAGTAACGCGTAAACGCGTCGCCATTTACTGCTTCCAGGCTGGTTGATACAGTTGTCCATCCTTTATAGGGAACAATTTTTACGGTTGATGGTGCATCCAGCATTTTATCGGGGTAGATAAAAATGCCCGAGGTTGACAGGAAGCCATGCGAGGCGTCCACAAAGCTGGTGCGCACCGAAATTTCGAAGCAATATACTTTGTATTTAACCGTGATATTCGATAACCCTGCAGTGTTTATACGCCAGGTATTTTTGTTGATTTTGGGCGATGGAATTTCTTTTTCATTAGCAGCCGCCGAGAACGACTCTACGTTTTTTGCAAACTCGCGCACTAAATACGAGCCGGATGTCCACACCGGCATTTTAAGATCGAGTGCATTTTGGCTGATATTTGAAATATTCATTTCAACATCGGCGTAATGGGCCTGTGCCTCGGGGAAAGTTACGGTATAGGCTATTTTAACACCGCCTGCTGCCTGTATAATGCTGGAATTCATAGAAAGCAATATTAATAAAAAGAGGGCTGTAAGCTTATAGGTTTTCATTCTCGGGCACTTATTAGTGGTAATAATTTATCAACTTGAAAATATTTGGGGTCAGCCAAATTGGTTCGGGGCGCAAGTTAAATTTTTTTTGAATGCATGCATAGTATTGTTACTTGTAAAATGGTTGATACATACAACTATTAACTCATCTAACAGATACTTTTGACCCCGATTATGAAGTTGGAACTGATTGAACCACTGTCGCGTAAGCTGAATCATTTGGGGCGGGCCTATTTAAGCCAGCTGGCAAAACAGGCTGAGCCATTAGGCATAAGCAGGTACTATTACGCGCTCACTTATATTAGCTATCACGATGGCCGGTTAACGCAAAAGGCATTGGCCAGCGAATTGGGAAAAGATAAATCGTTAGTGGTAAATATAGTGGACACGCTTACCGAACAGGGCTTCGTATACCGTGAAACAAACCCTGCTGACAGGCGCGAGCACCTGCTAAAAGTTACTGCAAAAGGTAAAAAGGCCGTGCCGCATATAATTGAAGCCTTTGAAACGCTAAACAAAAGCATAACGGCAAACATCAGCGACGAGGAAATGAAAATATTTAATATCGTGCTTAAAAAGATGGAAGCCAACATGAAACCATTTACATCAACAGAAATTAACCCCGAAATAAAATTCTAACTATTACCATGAAATGAGAACAAGGTATATTATATACATAGCGTTGGCACTGCTTATCGGCTTCCTGATCTATAACAAGTTTTTCAGCGTGAAGGGCAAAGAAGCCATGTCCCTGAACGCCGCTAAGGGCGCCAAGAAAAAAACAAGCCCGGTAACGGTCAGGGTAATGGTGGTGAAAGACACAGTTGTTGATAATACCATCGATGTTACCGGCACTATCGACGCTAATGAAAAAGTGAATTTGGTGAGCGAAACCGCCGGCAATATAACCGGCATATTTTTTAACGAAGGCAGCGCTGTAAAAAAGGGGCAGCTTCTGGTAAAAGTTTACAACCAGGATTTAATAGCATCATTAAAGCAAAACGACTACCAGGTTGCCCTGGCCAAACAAAATGAATACCGCAACAGTGTTTTATTACAAAAAGAAGCTATAAGCCAGCAGGAATACGATACCTCGTTAACATCATTAAATACCCTAAAGGCCCAAAGCGATGTACTGAAAGCGCAGATAGCTAAAACAGAGATAAGGGCGCCATTTTCGGGCACTATAGGTTTAAGAAACATTAGCCCGGGTGGCTATCTTTCGCCATCAACATCAATTGCCAGCCTGGTTAATATCGACCCGGCAAAGGTTACTTTCTCGGCCCCTGAACGTTACCTGCCGTTGATAAAGGCCGGCACCAAAATAAACTTTACTATTGAAAGCTCGAGAAACAATTTTTCGGCCACGGTTTATGCTATTGAACCAGCTATCGATTTAAGCTCGCGTACCATAACCGTTCGCGCTAAAGCCGCCAATCCCGGAAGCCTGCTTAAAGCAGGCGCTTTTGCCAAAATTAATTTAAAGCTCGACCAAATCCCGAAAACCATTATGGTACCTACACAATGTGTAATTCCTGATTTAAAGGATAACAAGGTGTTTGTGGTAGAAAAAGGAATTGCGGTATCGAAAACGGTAAAAACCGATTTGCGTACTGACACCAAAATTCAAATTATCAGCGGTCTGAAAGCAGGCGATAGCCTGATTGTTTCGGGCCTGATACAAATACGCAATAAGGTGCCGGTAAAAGTTTTAGAGAATAGAAAAAACAACAAATAAACCATATATAAATGAGTTTATCTTCAGTAAGTATAAAAAGGCCCGTATTGGCAACGGTAATGTCGGTCGTTATCGTGGTGTTCGGTATTGTGGGCTATAAGTTTTTGGGCATACGGGATTTCCCTTCCGTCGACCCGCCGATCATCACCGTATCTACCAACTATTCGGGCGCAAATGCCGACGTAATAGAATCGCAGATTACCGAGCCCTTGGAGAAAAATATCAACGGCGTGCCTGGTATCCGAAATATATCATCAACGAGTTCTGTTGGTTCGAGCCAGATAACCGTCGAGTTTAACCTGGATGCCGACCTTGAAACCGCTGCCAACGACGTACGCGACAAGGTAGGCCAGGCGCAAAGGCAGCTACCACAGGATATCGATGCCCCGCCGGTTGTAACCAAGGCCGATGCGAACTCCGATAACATCATAACATTAACCGTAACCAGCGATACGCGCAACATTACCCAGGTTGACGACTATGCAGAAAACGTGTTGCAGGAAGGTTTGCAAACCATCCCGGGTGTGAGTGCTATCAATATTCAAGGGCAGCGCCAATACGCTATGCGTTTATGGATTGACCCTAATAAGCTTGCATCTTACGGCTTAACGGCAACTGACATAACCAATGCCCTCAATATCGAAAACGTGGAATTGCCCGCCGGTAAAATTGAAGGTAATAATACAGAAGTGGTTATCAGGGCTGTGGGTAAGTTGTCTACTGAGAAGGATTTCAATAATTTGATTATCCGCGCCGATAGCAACCGCGTTATTCATTTAAGCGATGTAGGCTACGCAGTTTTAGGCTCTGCAAACGAGGAAACATCATTAAAAGAATCGGGAGTTCCGGAAATTGGCCTGGCTGTTGTGCCCCAGCCGGGTGCAAATTATGTACAAATAGCGAAAGACTTTTATGTGCGGCTTGAGCAGATAAAAAAAGACCTGCCGCCCGATATTAAGCTTAAGGTAGCACTCGATAATACCAAATTCATTAACCAATCCATAAGCGAGGTGCAGGAAACACTGCTCATTTCGTTTGTGCTGGTTGTAATTATCATTTACCTCTTCTTCCGCGATTGGCTGATCGCTTTCCGACCATTGATAGATATACCGGTATCGCTTATCGGCGCATTCTTTATCATGTATGTTTTCGGTTTCTCAATCAACATATTAACCCTGCTGGGCATCGTGCTGGCAACGGGCCTGGTGGTGGATGACGGTATTGTGGTAACGGAAAACATTTACAAAAAGGTGGAGGCCGGTATGGCCGTGCGCAAAGCGGCGTTTGAGGGCTCGGCCGAGATATTTTTCGCGGTAATATCCACATCAGTTACGTTGGCGGCAGTGTTTTTACCAATTATATTTCTTCAGGGGTTCACCGGCCGGCTTTTCCGCGAGTTTGCGGTGGTTGTGGCAGGCGCGGTATTGATTTCGGCATTCGTGTCATTATCATTAACACCGATGCTGAACGTTAAGCTGATTCGTAAAAATTCGAAAAAATCGAGATTTTATGAAAAAACGGAACCCTTCTTCGAAAATATGACCAGCTCATACAAAGAGACGCTCATTAAGTTTATGAAGGTGAAATGGGTGTCGTTTGCTATTCTCGCGGCATCCCTGGTGATTACATTTGTATTAGTACAGTCTACCCCTACCGAGCTTGCGCCGTTAGATGATAAGAGCTTGTTACGCTATTCTGTTACCGGCTCCGAAGGTGCTAATTATGAGTTTATGACGAGGTATATGGATAAGGTTTCGCAATTGGTTACCGACTCTATTCCTGAAGCCAACGTAAACATCGAAGTTATTTCGCCGGGAAGCGGCGGCGGCGGTTCGGCAAACTCCGGCTTCGGCCGTGTGGGGCTTGTACCACCTGACGAGCGTGGCCGTACCCAGCAGCAGATTGCGGATTACCTACAGAAAAAGCTTGCCCGTTTCCCCGACGCGCGCGCCCTTGTAATACAGGAGCAGACCATAAGCGGCGGCGGTAGCGGCGCCCGTACTTCATTGCCGGTACAATTTGTATTACAGAACCAGGATTTTGAGAAGATAAGAAAAGTATTGCCGGAGTTTTTTGCCGAAGTTTCCAAAAGCCCGGTGTTCCAGGGAACTGACGTAAACCTGAAATTTACCAAGCCAGAGATACGCGTTACAACCGACCGCGACCGGGCAAGGGATCTAGGTGTTTCGGTAGCCGATATTGCTACGGCGTTGCAGCTTTATTACAGTAACGGCCGCCTGGCTTACTTCCTCATCAACGGGAAACAATACCAGGTAATTGCCCAGGTTGACCGTGCCAACCGAGACCAGCCGCTTGATTTAAAGACAATTTATGTACGCAATGCCAAAGGCACGCTGATACAGCTGGACAACGTGGTAAAAACTACGGAAGACGCAACCCCGCCTGCTATTTATCACTTTAACAGGTATAAGTCGGCAACCATATCCTGCGGGTTGGCTCCGGGCCGCACCGTGGGCGAGGGAATTATAGAAATGAACCGCATTGCGAAAGGCCTGCTCGATGACACGTTCAGTACGGCTTTAACCGGCCCCTCGCGTGATGCTGCGGAAAGCGGTTCGAACATCGTTTTCGCTTTTGCATTCGCCCTGCTGCTCATCTACCTGGTGCTTGCCGCGCAGTTTGAAAGCTTTATAGACCCATTTGTGGTGATGCTTACTGTACCGCTGGCAATTGCAGGCGCATTCATTTCGCTTTGGCTGTTTAACCAAACACTCAATATCTTCAGCGAGATCGGTATGATCACGCTTGTGGGCCTCGTAACCAAAAACGGTATATTAATAGTAGAGTTCGCCAACCAGCAAATGGAACATGGGCTTGCCAAATACGAAGCCGTTGTGGAGGCCGCCACAGCCCGTTTACGCCCGATATTAATGACGAGCCTTGCCGTAGTGCTTGGCTCTGTGCCAATTGCATTTGCGCTTGGCGCAGGTGCAAAAAGCCGTGTATCGCTCGGTATAGTAATTATGGGCGGCGTGTTATTTTCACTGGTGCTTACGCTGTATATCATCCCTATGATGTACATGATCTTCGCATCAAGTACCCGCCACGACCCCGAAACCGAAGATGACGAGCCTAAAAAAGTTAGAAAGTCGAAAACCCCTAAATTGATAGCAAACGAATAAGCGATATGGTCTTTAAAAAAATAAGTTGTTTTGTTTTTTGCCTGGTGGTATTTTCAGCCGTCGCCAAAGCGCAAACTGATACAACGCTCACACTGCAAAACGCAGTCGCGATTGCGCTGAAAAACAACTATCATATAATATTATCAAAAAATAACGCTGCCATTGCTCAAAATAATGTAACGCTGGGCAATGCGGGCTTTTTGCCACAGGTTGCCGGTAATTTCAGTACTTCGCACAGTATTCAGAATACCAAACAAACCCGAAGTGACGGTTCGGTAAATAATATACATGGCGCTAATAATTCGTCCACATCATACGGCCCGGTCCTTAACTGGACAGTTTTTAATGGTTTTTTGATGTTTGCCAACTATGACCAGCTAAAGCAGCTGGACCAACTTGGCGACATCCGTATGCGTGATACCATACAAACCACGCTTGCAGGCGTTATTGAAACTTATTATAACCTGATAAACCTGAACGAAGGGCTGAAGGCATTAAAAGGAGCTATAGCTATCTCGCGTACCCAATTGCGTTATGCCAATGATAAGTACCATGTAGGCAGCGCGTCGGGCCTCGATGTGCTGAACGCGCAGGTAAACCTCAATACCGATACTGCCAATTACCTTAACCAGCTACAGCAATTTAAATCAGCCAAAATACAGATGAACCAACTATTGGTGCGCGACCTGCAAACTGATTTTGCAGTAGGTGATACCATTGTAGTTGACAGTAAACTCATCCTGGGTGATATTTTAACCAAAGCAGAGAGCCAGAACCCTTCCATCCTTTCGGCACAGATAAATAAGCGGCTTTCCGAAATTAGCTTAAGGCAGGCAAAAGCCGGGCGTTACCCACAGGTTGCTGTAAACTCGGGGTATTCTGTTACCAACGGCAGAACACCGGCCGGATTCACCCTATCGCAAAACACCAGGGGCTTTAACTACGGGCTTACCGCGTCGATAAATATATTCAACGGCTTCAATCAAAACCGGCTGGAACATAATGCCCGGATAGGAATTGATAATGCCAACATCAGCTACAAGCAAACCGTGCTGGATGTGCAGGCGCAGATAAGCAACCTGTATGTGAGCTACCTTTCAGGCCTCGACCTGATAAAGCTTGGCGAATCAAACATGGCCGCTGCGAAACGCAACCTTGATATCTCGCTTGACAAATATAAGCTGGGAAACATTACCCCCCTGGAAATCCGCGAAGCGCAAAGGAATTATTTGGATGCACAATCGAAATTCTTTGCAGCACAATATCAATCAAAGAGTGCGGAGATTATGCTGAAGGAGATTACGGGGAGTATTGATATACAGTAAGTCATTTTTTGTAGAGACGCAACATTTTGCGTCTCGCACAGGACAGGTCATCATCATAAAAGATCGGATTTGCAGGCGGGAGGCGCAAAATATTGCGTCTCTACGCTATGAGAAGCCAATAGAAGTCGTTATTTTTTTCAAAAACTAAAATTTTTTAAATTGGTTTAAAAAGTTATTTTTGAACTTAATGGCTATGTGCTTTAAAACCTGTTTGTTGATTGATGACAATTACATTGATAATTTCGTCACGCGTAAAATTATAGAAGGCAGTAACTTTGCTGAATCTATTACTGTGGTGCGTTCGGCAACAGAGGCCATTGCTTCTTTGGCTGAAGGTAAGATAAAACCCGATGTAATCTTTCTTGATGTCCGCATGCCTTTAATGAGCGGCTTCGAGTTTTTGGAAGAGTATGACAAAATAAATATGGATAAAGACCATATTAAAATATTCATGCTGTCGTCCTCGCTCGACCCGATGGACATGCGTAAATCAACCGATAACAAATATATCACGCAATTTATTCATAAGCCGCTTACCCAAAAAGCCCTGGAAGAGCTTTGTCCATGACTTTAGTGGCTGATAGCGGGTCGACCAAGACCGACTGGTTGCTTCAGCTAAAAGACGGCGAAGTAAAGCAATTCAGAACGGCCGGACTTAATCCATACTTTTTATCCGAAAAAGAAATCGCAAAAATTTTGCAGGACCAGGGCAGCGATATGATTGCTTATGCCAGCGATATTGATGAGATTTATTTCTTTGGAGCGGGATGCTCCAGTCCCGACAGGCACGAGATAGTATCGAACGCCATCAGCACATGGTTCCCGAAATCGTACATCAGTGTCGACAGCGATTTACTTGGCTGTGCTTATGCCACCTGCGGGCATGAGAAAGGCTTTTGCTGTGTATTGGGCACGGGCTCAAATATTTCGTTTTTTGACGGTGAGGACATCCATTCCGGCAAGCATGGCCTCGGCTTTGTTTTAGGGGATGAAGGGGGAGGTACCTGGTTTGGTAAAGCATTAATAACCGACTACCTGTACGGTAAAATGCCGCACGACATAAGCGCAATGTTTGGCGCAGAATACCAATTGACCAAGGAAATTGTGATAAAAAAGGTTTACCAAACGCCTAATGCAAATTCCTATCTGGCAACTTTCGCCCGTTTTATCAGCAAGATAAAGAATACAGACTATGCGCGGAATTTAATTCGCGCCGGCTTGCTGGAGTTTATCGAGACCAATATAAAATCCTACCCGCAATATCATCGGTACAAATGCCACTTTGTAGGTTCTATTGCTTACGTATTTACTGATGAATTAAAGGACGTGTGTAAAGAGGAAGGCGTGCATGTAGGTAAGATCATCAAACAGCCGATACACGACTTACTGGCTTTTATTTTGAAAAGAGAGAATCTTTAGCAATAAGTAGCGATTTAAGGTATAATTCTGATTATCAACACGACATTTAAACATTATGGTTTCAGGTGACACCGTATCCGAAACCATTAATCAATTAGTAATCAGTAATTTAACCAAAGGTGACACCCAAAAAGTGTAAACCTTGCGCAAACCCAGTATTAACATGCGAGCAGACCAGCAATTAGCGCTGTAAAAATTCACTATGCCCCTTTCTTCGCACTCAGGCTCTGCATCAGTTGGTCATACAAGTCATCGCCCTTGGTTTGCTTAGGTGTAAGCTTTTTAACAGTGGCGCGTTTACCTTTTGCTTTGGCGTGGATGATTTTTAAAAGCTCATCGTGGTATTCGTCTTTAAACTTGGTAACATCGAACTTCTCGGCATACTGGTTAATCAGTGCCAGGCCCATATCCAGCTCTTTTTTGCTGACGGTAACATTATCCGCAAGCTTTAAGTCCTCCGTGCCGCGTATCTGCTGACCGAAACGAATGCGGGTAACCACCAGCACGTTATCAACCGGGTAAACTATACAAAGCGACTCGGTGCTTCGCAAAACAAAACGCGCCAGCCCGGCTTTTTTCGACTTTTTCAACGCCTCAATCAGTAATGCATAAGCCTTGTTATTTTTTGTGTCCGGCTCACTGTAATAGGATGTTTCGTAAAACATCGGGTTTACTTCATCTATATCAACAAAGCTTTCTATTTCAATCACCTTGCTTTTTTCGGGTGCAGCATCTTCAAAGTCCTGGTCTTCAACAATTACATACTCTTCGTCTATTTTGTAGCCTTTTACAATTTTATCGTAGGGTACTTCCTTGTGCGTATGCTCATTTACACGTTGATATTTGATGCGCGCGTGGTCGCGGCTGTCGAGCATATCCAAATCGAGCGAGCTGGTTTGCACCGCCGAATATAATTTAACAGGGATACTCACCAGCCCAAAACCAAGCGAGCCTTTCCAGATTGACCTCATAACCAATTGAATTACTGAGTAGATATAACCATAAAAAACAGAAAAGAGTTTTGTGTAAAAAATCTATATTTATAATGATAAACGTAAAGCCATGGCCGAATTAAAAACCAAAGTAAACGAAGCTTCTGTAAAGGATTTCCTGGATAAAAAGGCAGACCCAAAAGTACGCGGGGATTGCGATACCATTGTTGGTATAATGGAACGCGTAACAGGTGAAGAAGCCAAAATGTGGGGTACGGCGATTGTGGGCTGCGGCAGCTATCATTATAAATACGAAAGTGGCCGGGAAGGTGTAATGTGTATTACCGGCTTTTCGCCGCGTAAACCCGAAGTGGCTCTTTACGTGTCTGCCGGTGCTGAGGAACAAGCGCCGTTACTCGCCAGGTTAGGTAAACATAAAATGGGGAAAGGGTGCCTTTATATCAAAAAACTTAGCGATGTGGATGTAAATGTGCTGGAGGAGATTATAGCGAACGGGATAAGGATAATAAGGGCGAAGTATCCGGAACCGGGATTAAGCTGATTTTAGGGATTTAAACAGATGCGGCTTTAAATCCGTCCTAATCTTTAAAATCTGCTAAATCCAGGTTCTCCGGTTCTACATTACCACTACCCTTAACTTATCCGCATGCTTTTCGGCAAAATAGACATTATCTTTCAGCATTAATTTTGCCAATTATGAAATTATCTGCTGCATTGCTTTTTGTTGCCTTATTTATTTTGTCATTTACCAGCTTTGCCCAAACTACCATTTATGCCAATCAGGTTGGTTTTGATAGCCGGGGGCCAAAGATAGCGGTGGTTAGTACCGATAAACCCCTTTCCCGGAAAACTGTCTTTAACCTGGTAAATACTGTAACAAGCAAATCAGAATTTATGGGGGTGCTTAGCGGCCCGGCAACTATTGATGACTGGACGCCCGGCAAAAGCTATTACCAGGCTGATTTCTCCGCATTTAAAAAAACAGGCAAGTATATTATCAAAGTTATTGTTGATGGCCAAACTACATCTTCATTTCCTTTTACGGTTGAGGAAGACGCGCTGGCAAAACTTACCCTTTCTTCCATCATTCATTATTACAATAAACAACGCGCCAATACGCCTCAGGAAATTGAGGCCGATACGCAAATGAAGCTGCAGGGCGGCGGCGATAAAACCGTGGACATGCATGGCGGCTGGTGCGATGCTTCAGGCGATGTGAGCAAGTATTTTTCGCATTTGGCTTATGCCAACTTTATGTCGCCGCAGCAGACACCGCTAGTGGTTTGGTCGATGGAAAATACTTCGGAGGGTATTCCGGGCTTGCTGAACAAATGGAATCTAAAGACTGCCCTGGATAATGAAGCCTTATATGGAGCCGATTACATGATGCGGGCACTATCCAAAGACGATTATTTCTACATGATTATCTTTAGCTATTTTAATAAAGACCCGCATGCACGCCGTATTGTAGGCTTGAGGGCCAACAGCGTTACTACAGACGAATACCAGGCGGCGTTCCGCGAAGGCGGCGGCATGGCCATTGCTGCGCTGGCGCGCATATCCCAATGGAAAAGGCGTGGCGAGTACACTTCCGAACAATACCTGGATGCAGCCAAACGCGCCTTCGCACACCTGCTGAAATACAATACCAAATATGATGATGACGGCAAGGAAAATATAATTGACGATTATTGCGCGCTGATGGCGGCCACTGAGCTTTGGATAGCTACCAACCAGCCGCTTTACCGTGATGAAGCCCGCAAACGCGCTGAAAACCTGCACAAGCGAATTACACCCGAAGGGTATTTTATCAGTAACGATGCCGACCGACCCTACTGGCATGCATCTGACGCAGGGTTACCGGTAGTTGCTTTAACACGTTATTTAGTTAAAGAACAGGATAAGGCTTTGCGTTCAGCCGCTCTTGGTACCATCAAAAAAGCTTTGGATTACAATCTTAACGTTACGAATAAGGTAAGCAACCCTTTCGGCTATGCACGGCAGTCGTTTTTATACAAAGGCAAGGTTCAGGACGGCTTTTTTATTCCGCATGATAACGAAACCGGCTGGTGGTGGCAGGGTGAGGATGCGCGTTTGGGCTCACTGGCAACCGCGGCGCTGGTCGGTGGTAAATTGGTTTACCCGGCAAAAGGTAACTGGGGCGTGAAGGACTCCCTGGCTGTTTTTTCCTCGCAGCAGGTATCGTGGATTCTGGGTTGTAATCCTTATTCCATGTGCTTTATGTATGGTTTCGGGAAAACTAACGTACCATATATGCATTCTAATTTCGGGCATGGCTCCGGAAAAGGTGGTGTGTCTAACGGTATCACCGGCAAAAAAGAAAACGGCGATGGCAGCGGCATCGACTTTAAAACTGAAGATAACGGAAACGAATGGCGCTGGACCGAGCAATGGATACCCCATGCAGCCTGGTTTTTGCAGGCGATAACTGCGATGACGAAGGGGAACCAGGATTAACAGATTTTAGGGATTAGGATGGATATCAATTATTTTAACTGTATTAGACTTACGAAGTTTTTAAAACTTTGTAAGTCTATGCGATGATCACTTCACAATCCCGGCCGAGTTAAACTGCAAATCGTACAATTTACGATAATAGCCACCTTCGATCCGTAACAATTCCTGGTGGGTGCCTATTTCCTTTATTTCGCCATGATCCAACACAATGATTTTATCGGCATTTTGTATGGTAGACAGGCGGTGCGCAATAACGATAGCGGTTCGTCCCTGCATCAGTTTACTGATAGCATTTTGTATCAGTATCTCGGTTTCAGTATCTACAGACGAGGTAGCTTCATCTAACACAAGAATTGTGGGGTTATATACCAGCGCCCGTATAAATGAAATCAATTGCGCCTGTCCCGCAGATAATGTTGAGCCGCGCTCCATCACGTTATAGTCATAACCACCCGGCAGGCGCTCAATAAACTCATGCGCACCAACATCCTTTGCTGCCGAGATAATTTCCTCGCGGGTAATTTCAATGTTGTTAAGGCTGATATTATTGGCGATGGTATCTGAAAACAAAAACACGTCCTGTATAACAGTAGCGATATGTGAACGAAGGTAGCTTACATCATATTCCCTGATGTCATGCCCATCTAAAGTTACCGAACCTTTGGCAATTTCATAAAAACGGTTCAGGATGTTTATGGTTGATGATTTGCCTGCGCCGGTTGCGCCAACAAGGGCCAGCGTTTTGCCGGGTTCCAGCTTGAAATTGATGTCTTTTAAAACCCAGTTTTCATCGTTATAGGCAAACCAAACATCTTTAAATTCAATTTCGCCGTGCAGGTCGGCTGGGTGCAACTTGCCTCCATTAGGAGCAACTTCGTCTGTATCTAAAACCTTAAATATCCTGTCGGCGCCTACCATGCCCATTTGCAGGGTGTTGAATTTATCTGCCAGCTGGCGTATGGGCCTGAATAGCATATTCAGCAATACAATAAAGCCGGTGATAACGCCAGGTGTAATACCTTTGCTGTTTGCGGTAATATTTAACAGTTCCTTGTCAGACAAAATTCGTTTACACCCGTACCAAACCAGCAAACCGACGCATACCGCAAACAAAATCTCCACCACCGGAAAAAATATGGAGTAATACCAGTTGGAGCGAATGTTGGCATCGCGATATTTAGCGTTCACGGCCTTAAATTTGCGCATCTCCTGGTCTTCACGGGCGAAAAGCTGGATAACGCTAATGCCCGATATATGCTCGGCCAAAAAGGTATTCAAATGAGCAACCTGTGTACGCACTTCCTGGAAGGATGATTTTATCGCCTCTTTGAAAACATACGTCGACATAAGGAGGAAAGGCATTGGTATCAATGTTATCAGCGCCAGCTTCCAGTCCTCATGAAGCATCCAGCCTATAACGGCAATTACCAACAACAAATCGCCCATAATGGAAATCAGGCCTTCAGAAAAAATATCGGCAATGGTTTCCAAATCAGATACGGTACGCGTAATCAGCATCCCGATGGGCGTGCGGTCGAAATATTTAAGACGCAGGCTGGTAATATGATTAAATATGTCCTTCCGTAAATCGCGTATTACAGATTGGCCCAGCGAGTTGGTTAAATAGGTTTGATAGTACTGCGCAACGGTTTGTATAACCAACTGCAAAATCATCAGCCCTACCATAAACACCAGGCCGTTGTAATCATCCTTCAGGATATAATTATCAAGGGTTTTTTGAATCAGGATTGGCTGAAGCAGGGCGTTTGCGGCCAAAAATATAGTCAGAAAAGCGGCAATAACGAATGTAAGCTTATAAGGCTTAACATAATACATTACACGCCCAAGCAATTTCCAATCGAGCGCCTTACCGGTAACTTCTGCCATTTGCTTTGATTTCGGATTTCGGAATTTCCATTTCGGATTCTTTATCCTGCTTTATAATTTTCTCCAAATATCTTATTAATAAATCCGAAATCGAACATCCGGAATCCGAAATTTCGCTTTTCACTTTATCCTTTTACCTTTCACCAACAAAAGGGTACTTTACTTCGGTTAGGTATAGCCCGCAGGCAGGCACCGATGTCCCGGCGTTGCTTCGGTTTTTGCTTTCGATGATGGTTCGAACGTCATCCGGTGTTATTTCCTTACGGCCCACCATCATCAGCGTGCCGACTATAGCCCGCACCATGTTACGCAAAAAACGGTCGGCAGATATATGGAATGCAAGGCTGTTTTCGCCACTCACCCATTCAGCTTTGGATATTTTGCAGTTATTGGTTTTTACCTGCGTGTTCGATTTACTAAAGCAGCTAAAATCAGTGTATTGCATGATGATGGCCGCTGCCTGGTTCATCAGTTTTACATCAGGCCTGTCACGCAACTCCCAGGAATAACCTGCATTAAAGGGATCTTTATTAAAATGGATATGGTATTCGTAGCTCCGTAAAGCAGCATCAAACCTGGCATGTGCTTCTTCCGCAACAGGAAATATTTTTTTTATGCCGATATCCTTAGGTAAAACAGCGTTTAAGCTCCTCAAAACACGTCCATTTTCTTCTACGGTCCATCGTCCATCGTCTGCAGACTCTACATCAAAATGAGCGAAGAATTCGCGGGCATGCACACCTGCATCCGTACGCCCGCAGCCTACAGTTTCGACAGGCTGACGTAAAACAGTTACCAATGCCTTACCTAAAACTTCCTGAACGGTAACTGCGTTAGGCTGTATTTGCCAACCGTGATAGTTGGTGCCGTCGTAAGATAGTTCGATAAAATAGCGCTGTATAGTCACGCTGTAAAGGTAGTGAGGATGTTGTAATGTTGGAGGGCCGAAATGCGGCGATATGAAGCACTACTTAAGTGACTGTTTAATTTTAGCCGGAAGCGCATCGTATATATATCCGTACGATTTCCTGATATAATCTTCCCATTCCTTCATGGTCAGGGCTACTGCATTTTCAATCCTTACCCAATAAGTTACGGACAGCCGTGGCATGGGCACGATGCCCTCCCGTTCAACTAATTCCGAAAAACTATTTTCGTCGCATTTGATGCCTGTCCGGAAAGGACCCGTGATGCGTGTTCCGCAAAAAATCTTATTACCCACTGAAAAGCACAAATCCGAGCCATATTTAATATCCTCGGTTGCATAAGGCATCGACAGGCAGATATTTCTCAATTCTTCTAAATTCATCAGTATGGCTTATAGCTCCAACGTGCTCTTTAAGCAAAGCACCATTACAACAAATTTCAATCTCAGGAAATATACTCCTTGTAAATCGACTCGAACAGCAACTTATTTTCAACCGCTATGTCAAAAGGCTGGTCGATAAAGGAGTGATTATAGCCGATAGATTTAGCCAGGTTTTTCAGTACCTTAAAATAGGTTATTTCGATGCCCTCGATCTGTTGGAGATAGAAAAGGATAAACACATCGCGTTCAAGCGGGGTTTTGCCGGCCTTAATGGCTGCAAGGTAGGCTTCAAGGGTCAGGGCTTTTATACCAAGGGTGTTAGTTTTCGAAGGGCTTTCCTTTATAGCAGCGTATATTTCATCCATCTGCTCAATCTGGCTTTTGGTATCGTCAATCCCTTCCTGTATAGCATGTTTCAGCACGGTTAATGTAGCAATACCTTGCGCCTCGATAAAAAAATCAATCAAATGCTTCTTACCGTAATAGATGTAGTTTAAATGTTCAAGAAAAGTACGTTTTAGTACACGGTCATCAATGCACACATCTTTCGGCTGTAACGATGATAAAGGCTCGCTCATAGCAATTCTATCGGGGGATTAATCTGACCCCTAAAAATACAAAATTTAGAATAGCTTGCAGCTTAAAAACAATAGCTAAAACAATTATATATTTGCCTTATAAAATACTATCATGTTACAACGAGTACAAAGCATTTACCTGCTCTTAGCTTCACTGGCTATATTTGCCCTGTTCCTTTTCCCGCTGGTGCATAATTTTGATGCCGGCGGTAAACAGGCCACGCTGATGGTTACCGGTGTTTATGACGCCGTCAGCCATGCACAGATACAAGCTTTTATGGGGACGACTATCGTTACACCCATTCTTGCGATTCTACCTTTGGTCATCATTTTTCTTTATAAAAACCGGAAGCAGCAAATAGCGCTGTGCTACAGCACGCTGCTGGCTATCGTCGGCTATAGTTTCTGGTTGTCGCGCGAGGCTAAAGCGGTATTGGGCGATGTACAGATCAATACGCACAATTGGGGTATCGGACTGTTCCTGTCATCGTTAAGCATGCTGCTGGTTTTGCTGGCTGTCCGCGGCATTAAGGCCGATGAAAAGCTGATTAAATCGGCAGACAGGTTGAGGTAGTTTGGAGTTGATTTGGTTGATTAAGTTGGATTGAGTTAAAATCCTTTCCGACTAATAAAATTTCGCGATGGACATAGTTAAGCTGATAGAAAGGTATAGAAAATTAGGCATTGCTGAAGTAATTGACCACGAGAAATTCAATCATATCTCTATCGTCCATCATTCCACTAAAATTGAAGGTTCGACTTTAACAGAAACAGAAACCCAGGTATTACTTAATGAAGGCCTGACTCCTAAAGGCAAGCCGTTAACCGATACGCTGATGGTTACCGATCATTTTAGCGCCTTAAATTTTTCGCTTGAACAGGCGGGTCAAAAACGCCCGGTTTCGGTTGAATTAATCCGGGAAATTAATGCATTGGTGATGAAAAGCACCGGCAAAACATATAACACGGTTTTTGGTGCGATTGATAGCAGTACAGGTGCCTTTAGAAACGGAAATGTGTCTGCCGGCGTAAGTTATTTTCCTAACTATGATAAAGTAGAAATACTTACAAATAAATTAGTGCTGGAAATGTCGAACCTGATGAAAGCAGATTTGACCGATACAGCGAAAATCAACCTCTCTTTTGATGCTCATTTTAACCTTGTTAGTATTCATCCGTTTTACGATGGCAATGGGCGTACCTCCCGCCTGTTGATGAACTATTTCCAGGCTTATTATGGCTTACCGCTGGCGATAGTGCATTCCGAGTCGAAAGCTGAATATATCGAAGCGTTAATCACCACAAGAGAGAAAAATGACATCAATATTTTCCGTAAGTTTATGGAGGACGAATACTCCAGGCTCCTAAGTTCCGAGATTAAAAAATTTGAAGAAATAGATATGCCCGGTAAAGGCAAAGGGTTTACATTGCTGTTTTAACTGTATCAGACTTACGAAGTTTTTAAACGGCGAAGCCCTCAATGAGGCCATTAAAACATACAATCCCGAATTAAACTTCGTAAGTCTCAAGTTTCCAGCTTAATCAACTTCTAATTAAACCTCCCGTACTTATCAATCTTCCTGAACGGCTTCGCAAAAAAGTCGCCCACTACCAGGTTAAACATATCCTTATAGTATAAAGGCGTTGAGTGACCCGAGTTTGGCAATATCCATAAGTACGAACTGGTAATATTGTCCGCTATCAACAAAGAATGTTTAACCCGGATAACGTCATGGTCTCCGCTTATCACAAGCGTTGGGCAGGTTATTTTCCTTACGTCTTCCAGCTTGATGTGCGGCTCATAAGTCAACAGGTGCAATAACTTTACCTGGTCTTTCATCTCCGGGGTTAAATTCTTTATCTTTTTAATGGTATCGGCGGCAATTTTGTTCTGTTTAAACGCATAATCATACACAAATTTATCTACGGCGCTGGTATCGGGCCAGAGGTTAGCCCCGGTTACAGCCAGCTTTTTTACTTTATCAGGATGACGCATAGCAAGCATCAATCCCTCGATACCGCCATCGCTCCAGCCTATAACATTTGCCTGCTTAACGTTAAGCTTATCCATCAGCGCGTTCAAATCGTCGGTCATCATCTCATAAGTCAACGAATCTGTATGATCTATTGATTTACCCTGCGACCGGCTGTCAGCTATAATAACCTGGTAATTTTTGGCAAAATAGGGTATCTGGTAAACAAAATTATTGATAGAGCCGCCGTTGCCGTGGATGATGAGTAATGGTTCGCCTTTGCCATAAACTTCGTAATACATTTTAAATCCGCGGATGTCGGCATACTTTCCAACGGCTTCGTTACGGCCATAATGGGTGGTGTCCATATCTTTTCGCGGGTCTTGCGCAAATGCCGCTTGTACGAGCATTGCTGTCATAAACAATAAGGTAAGTTTTAATTTCATCGTGTATAAGTTAATAGTTTCAATAAAAATAGGATTATTGGCGTAAAAAAGGCTGTTTTTATACCTTAAATTATGTTAAAATGAAATTTAGAAATTACTGTTGATTTATAAATTAATTAATCATACCTTTGCGCCCGATTTGGCGATGTAGCCAAATACGTTATTTAAATTCATGAACCCATTTATTAATCTGGGAATCCGTCATGATATTGTTAATGCCATCTCTGAGTTAGGATTTGAAAATCCTACACCAATCCAGGAGCAGTCAATCCCGGTATTGTTAACAGGCAGCAACGATTTTGTCGGATTAGCCCAAACCGGGACCGGTAAAACTGCTGCCTTCGGACTACCACTTTTGGAACTGCTGGACTTCGAAGAAAACTTTCCGCAAGCACTTATATTGTGCCCTACACGTGAACTTTGTTTACAAATCACGAATGACATAAAAAACTACTCCAAAAAAATGAGCAACGTAAATGTTGTTGCCGTTTATGGTGGAGCAAGTATTTCTGACCAATTACGCCAGATAAAACGCGGTGTGCAAATTGTTGTTGCAACCCCTGGCCGTATGCTCGACATTATTAACCGTAAAGCGATTGATTTTTCGCAGGTTAAGTTTGTTGTATTGGATGAGGCTGATGAGATGCTCAACATGGGCTTCCAGGAAGACATAGACAATATCTTATCAACTACTCCGGACGAGAAAAAAACATGGCTGTTCTCAGCCACCATGCCTGCCGAAGTTCGCAGGATCGCGAAAAAATACATGACCGATCCTTTCGAGCTTACCATGGGCACTAAAAATACCGGCAACGAAAACATCGAGCACGAGTACTATGTAGTGCGTGCCCGCGATAAGTATGCCGCATTTAAACGTATCGTCGATTTTAACCCTGACATTTTTGGTATCGTATTTTGTCGTACCAAAATTGAAACGCAGGATATTGCCGAAGCTTTGATAAAGGATGGCTACAATGCCGATTCGCTGCATGGCGACCTTTCACAGCAACAACGTGATAAGGTAATGAAACGTTACCGTGAGCGCAGCCTGCAGTTGCTGATTGCTACTGATGTTGCTGCACGTGGTATCGACGTTAACGACGTAACACACGTTATTAACTACAGCCTGCCTGATGAGATTGAAAACTACACCCACCGTAGCGGCCGTACAGCCCGCGCAGGTAAAACAGGTGTATCTATCGCTATCATCAACGCGAAAGAGCTTGGTAAAATACGCCAGATTGAGCGTGTTATAGGCAAGAAATTTAATAAGGCCGATATCCCTACCGGTTTTGATGTATGCGAGAAGCAATTATTCTCTATCGTACACAAAATTCACAACGTGGAGGTAAATGAGCAGCAGATTGATCAGTATTTGCCGCGTATAATGGAGGAGTTTAAAGATATGAGCAAAGAGGACTTTATCAAGCGCTTTGCATCTATCGAGTTTAACATTTTCCTTGATTATTACAAAAACGCTCCCGACCTGAATGCTCCGGCAGATGAAGGTCGCCGTCTCGAACAACGCGACGGTGAGCGCCCATCCAGCCGTAACAGCGGGGGCAAATCAGAATATACACGTTTATTTATCAACCTTGGTTCGGTAGATGAATTTAACCGCGGCGATTTGCTGGGTTACATTTGCAACCAGTCGAAAATAAGCGGCCGCGTAATAGGCAAGATAGACGTAAAAGGCGTTTACTCGTTCTTTGAAGTTCCGCATGCCGAGGTTGACAAGGTAACCGCAGGTTTTAACGGCGCCGAATTTAAAGGACGTCCAGTTAGGATAGAAGTTGCAGGCGATGGGGTAAGCGAGCGCCGCGATGGTGGTAACCGTCGTGAAGGTGGTTATCGTGGTGGCGGCGAGCGTAGCGGCGGTGAACGTCGTGATGGCGGTTTCCGCAACAGCCGTGGCGGTGCCGAAAGAAGCAATTCAGGCGGTGGTTTTCGCGATTTCTCGGGCAAGCGCCGCGAGGATCAGGGCGAACGCCGCAGAAGATTTTAATTAGTTTAGTTTTTCATAAGTGCCTGGTGGTTCGGGCACTGGTTTAGTTTAGTTAGTTTGTTTACAAACCCCCGGTCGCAAGGACTTGGGGGTTTTGTGTTTTGGGAGGAAGCCGGAAAAGTCCGGAAAGTCCGAAAGATTTGGAATATTCAGCAAGTGTGGGGCTATGAACTATGAACCATCAACTATGAACTATCAGCTACCTGCTATACTCCACCGCCAAAGAATCGGGTCCCATTAGCTTTAACTCATGGTCATCCAGCTTTTGCACCAGGAAAACGGTGTAAGGCTTGTTACCTTCGAAAGAAGTGAATATCGTATCGCCTTTTGTAAAATAATCTTCGGTGATGGCTTCGCCATCGTTGGTAGTGATTTTCTTGGGCGTAATTTTGAGCGTGATTTTACCGTCTTTTGATCTCCACTCTCCTTCAAGCTTGTTTTGAGTTTGGCTTGAGCTACAGGCGGCCCATAGCAGTACAAATGCACCGGCAATGTGAATCAGGATTAATAATGCGTACTTCTTCATGGTAGTAAAACAGTGCCGTTGCTTTCCCTCCGGCACTGTTAAATATACTAATCTTTAAATTCTGATTTGTCCCTGATCTGCGATTTTTTAATATAAACCCTGTGGCCTCTTTTATTTACATAGAAATAGCGTGAATGCTTATCGATGTAAACGCTTTCGCCACGCGGTCCCCTTTTATCATCATATTTTTTATCGGTAACAGTTGCAGCGCCTAAGGCAGCAACGTGTGCCGTTGTATGACCTACTTTTTTTGCCGCATGGCCAATATGCTGACCGACGGTTGTGTCCTTTTTGGTTTGAGCATAGCTGGTCGAGAATGATAAAATCCCTCCTGCAACCAATGCTATTTTAAATAAGTTTTTCATGATGGTATTTTGAATTGTTCTTTAGAACTAACTCAAATGTTCTGCCAAATGTTTCATTTCCAGGGCAGGAGGCCTTTTCTCATACAAAATCGCATAAACGGCGTTGCAAATGGGCATACTGACATTGTATTGTTTATTCACCTGGTGTAGGCAATTTACTGCATAATAACCTTCGGCAACCATGTTCATCTCCAGCTGCGCCGACTTAACCGTGTACCCTTTGCCTATCATATTACCAAACGTGCGGTTGCGGCTGAATTGAGAATACGCGGTAACCAATAAATCGCCGAGGTAGGCTGATTCCATAATATCACGGCTGATAGGATGTACCGCGTCAACAAATCGCTTGAGCTCACGGATGGCATTGGCAATCAGCACCGCCTGGAAGTTATCCCCATAGCCTACACCATGGCAAATACCACTGGCTATGGCGAAAATATTTTTAAGTACTGCGCCATATTCGGTACCGTAAATATCATCCGACACTATGGTCTTGATGTAACGTGTGGTAAACATGCCGGCAAATTCTGCGGCCAGCTCATTATCCCGCGAAGCGATGGTGAGGTAAGAAAGTTTTTCCAGCGCCACTTCTTCCGCATGGCAGGGGCCGCTTATCACGATAAAGTTCTCGAAAGGTATACCATAATGCTGATTCAGGAATTCGCCTATGATTTGATTCTCATCCGGCACAATACCTTTAATAGCAGATATTACCTTTTTGCCAAAAAAATCAGAAGCGGTAATTCCTTCCAGCGCATCCTTTAAAAATGCAGCCGGAACATTCAGTAGCACAAAGTCGGCTTTGGCCAGTACACTTTTCAGGTCGGTTGAGATATTTTGCGCAGGCACGCCAATCTCAACAGAACTGATATAATTGGGGTTATGTTTATACTGCTGTATATGCTGAACGGCAGACTCATTCCGCATCCACCAGAAAATTTCTTTTTCGGTATCGTTGTCGGTCAGTATTTTAACGTTGGCCGTGGCCCAGCTGCCACCGCCTATTACGGCTATCGTTTTCTTTTTACTCATAGGGGTTGGTCAGTTGGCAGTTTATTGAGCTTTGGCAGTAACCACGCTGCCAGTATCAACAAAAAAAGTCCTGCCGGGTTTACGTGACAAAGCTATATAATAGTTTGGAGTTTTTGTGCGGTATCCCATTCCACTGCAACGCAGATTAATTAGGGGCTAAATTTATATTGCTGAATTTACTTTTTGAAGTTAAAAAAAGTTCCTAACTTTAATAAACCTAATTCCTGCATCCATTTATCACTGTCATACAACATCATGAAATTAAGCCTTAAATTCTTACTGTTGTTTTGCCTGACAACTACTGTCACTTATGCTCAAGATGACAAATTTACCGAATTGAAATTAGGCGATCCCGCCCCGCTTTTAACCATGCAGGATTGGATTAAAGGCGATCCTATTAAAACGTTTGAAAAAGGAAGAGTATATGTAATCGAGTTTTGGGCTACATGGTGTGCGCCTTGCAATGCCGAAATGCCGCACCTTTCAGCTATAGCTCATAAATACAAGGATAATGCTACCGTGTTATCTATTGATGTTTACGAAAAGAAAACAACTTCACTAAATTTCATTAAGGCTTTTGTTAGAGAAAAAGGTGATAACATGAGTTTCACTGTCGCTATAGGAGATACAAACCATACTGTACACGACTGGCTTGAAGCAACAGGCGAAGCAATCAATGGAATTCCAAGAACTTTTATAGTAGATGGGCAAGGTAAACTCGCTTGGGTGGGGGCACCCAAAGATATGGACGAGGTTTTGCCCAAAATATTAAATAATAAATGGAATATACAAGCGGCGTTGTCGGCGCAGAATTCAAATAACCAATTGCGTGAATTAGATATTGAAGCCGGTATTAAATTGGGTAGATTTGATGGCGATTATTATAAAACAGAAGGTTTAGGACATCCTGATTCGGCTCTTTTGGTGATTAATGAATTGATAAAAAAAGATGCCCGGATAAAATATGCGCCTACGGTGGTGTTATTTACATTTTCTGCGCTGCTCAAAACCAACCTGTATAAAGCCTACGCGTTCGGAAAAAAAGCAATAGTAACTCCTACCTACGAAGAACCTGCCTATTGCTCTATTATCGCAACCATCGATGAATACAGTCTTCGGGTTAAAATGTCACGGGAGATTTTCAGATTAGGCGCTGAGGCTTTAAAACAACAAATTCAACACGCTGCTTATCCTGAACTTCTCGATATGCCAAAGTTGTATCATAAGATGGCCTATTGGTACTTGAAAGCCGGGGATAAATCGAAAGCGGTTGAAGCTGAGCGAGTCGCTAAAAAACTTGTTGATAGTAAATTTAAAAATACTGACATAATGCCAAGTGAGTTAACTTTGTTAAAATTGGCCAGGCAATAATCTGCAAAGTTCTACATACCTTATAATCCTAAATCTTATACAGCTAATCGTGGAAATTTTAAACACAGCGTTAATTGCACCTATTAATATAGAAATACTTACAAGGAGACAAATGAAAAATATCTGGGGCGGCAACTTTCCAAGTTCATCTTGCAATAGTCAATGTTCTGGCGCCTGTACTATCTCAACTGGTTCTTGTAAAGGCAAGCAAGGCACTTGCGGATCAAGCGGTACTGCTTGTGGGTGTAGCGGAACGTGTTAATAAATTTCTACGTCAATTAAAAAGAATTATGATGCCACGCTACGCCTCATTTTAGTTCCAAGCGCCTATCCCCCCCCGGTTTACTTGACAAAACAAGGCTAATAATAGTTGAGACTTTTTTTGAATGTGCAGGATAATGAGCCCATCCTACTGCATTCCCCTTGCCTTTCATCATGAAAATGTATATTTAACCAAAAATATAAACATGAAAACCCTGGCTCTTATCTGTTCTTTATTCATAATTATTTGCCTTGAAAGCTGCGGCGGTAACGGTATCATCAAAAATAAAAGTGACAGTAGTTCAACAACAGCTACTGCACATTCAAAAGTACCGGTGCCGGCTGCCACTGCTAATTTGGTTGTAAAAGATGTAAACGATATTCCCGGTTATTGGGTAGGTGACTTTGGCCCCGAAGTAAATGGTGCCGATACGATATGGGAAGCGTCCGAGATGGGTGGGTATGATAAAATGAATATTTCTATTGATGAGATTAAAGATAAGGCTGTAAAGGGGCATATAGTAATGGGCGGAAAAGTAAATCTTTTTACCTGCAGTATGGAGAAGGCAGGTAACCGCTACCAGTTTAAATTTGAAGGAAGCGACAATGCGAAAAACCGTGGTATATTTAATTTCAGCATCGCCGAAGGCGACAGTTTATTAACCGGTAACTGGAGCGAAAAAGCAGATAGCGAACGGACAGTTTTTTCTTTAACAAAAAAGCATTTTAGCTATAATCCAAACTTAAAATTATCGGAAGCTACCTATGTGGATTTTGGGAAAGGAAAAAAGACCAAAGAGAAGGGAGAAGATGGTGAAACTTATGATAGCGAACGTTACGCCACCACATCTGATGGCCTGAATAAGCTTAACGCTTCCACCGATGTACTGGTAAAAAACGACCTGGTCAACTTAAAAAAAGCAGATTTACTGATATTGAGAAACTCAATATTCGCCAAACACGGTTATACCTTTAAAAAACCCTTGTTGAGCTTGTTTTTTAGTATGCAGCTGTGGTATATACCTTTAAGTACCGACGTAACTGCCCAGCTTACGCCTATCGAGAAGAAAAACCTCGAGCTGATGAAGCCCTTTGAAAAAAATGCAGAGGAATATTATAATGCTTTTGGGCGATAATAAAAGACCCTATCGTTAACCAGAGACTATAAAAAAGTCCCGCCAATTTCAATTGACGGGACTAATCTATATAAATACCGTGAGTGGTAAATGGAGAGCAATATACCGTTAGGCTACTAACTTAATACTGGCGTACTGCCAACTGCCTACTGATTACCAGTTGGCGTAAACAGCTTGCTCTTATCCACTTTTTCCACTTCCATATTATCTTTCAAATCTTTGGTGATGGTTGCAAATGGAGCAGACACCACCTCGTCACCGGCTTTTAAGCCTGATAATACCTGTATATTGGTATCATCCTGTATACCGGTGGTAACCTGTACCTGTTTTACCTTGCCTGCGCTGTATACAAATACATATTCTTTTACCGGTTCGCTGATGGCCGGCTTCGATTTATCGTCGTCCTTTTTAACACCGGTGCTGTCTTTTTTCGGTATACGCGTAGTTACAGATTGTATAGGTACAGATAACGCACGGGCGTGATTAGTGTTGATATCCACAGTTGCGGTCAGTCCCGGGCGGAAAGGCACCTGGTTAGCTGCAGTTTTTACCAGTAATGCCTGGTACGATGCAGGATTGATTCTTACTTTAACAGTAAAGTTAGTGACCTGGTCGGCGTTGGTACCTACAACGTTTGCAGCGCTGCCTATTTCGATTACAGCGCCGCCGAAAGTTTTACCATAAAATGCGTCTACCTCAATTTTTGATGAGTCGCCAAGCTTAATGCGGTTGATGTCGTTTTCGTTTACGTCAACGTTTACATCTAACTGGCTAAGATCAGATATGGTCATAATTTCGGTACCGGCAAATTGTTGTGTACCTAACACGCGTTCTCCTTTTTGTACCGACAATTTTGATATAACACCGTCAACTGGTGCGTAAATGCTTGTTTTAGCCAAATTATCCTGGGCTTCTTTAACAGACGCCTGTGATTGCGCCAAGCCGTAAGTTGAGCCTATTACGTTTTGCTTTGCAGCTTCCAGGCCGGCCTTTGCACCTTCATAGCTTGCTTTGGCAGCGTCAAATTCGGCAGCGGTTAACACTTTGTTATCATACAAAATTTTATCGCGTTTGTAAATGGCCGCCTGGTTTTCATAAGTCGCCTCAGCTTGCTTTAGCATCTGGCTTGAATTGCCAACGCTTGCCTTCTGCGTATTGTAGGCGGCTACTGTGCGATCATAGCCAGACTGCAAGATATCCGGGCGGATTTTGCAAAGCAACTGGCCTTTTTTAACCACATCGCCTTCCTTTATCGGCAGTTCAACAATCTCACCCGAAACCTCCGGGCTGATTTTTACCTCAACATGCGGCTTAATCTTTCCGCTGGCCGATACCGATTCATTAATATCGCGGTCTGCAGCTTTTTCTGTAGCCACCTGCGTTTTCTTAGGTTTGCCAATCATACCGGTTGCATTTGCTATTATCAGCAGCACAACCAGCGAGCCCAACGCTATCAGAACATATTTAGTAGTTTTTCCCATGATTCTTGTTGATTTCGGTCCCGATAATATCGGGACGGATTTTGTATGTTTTAGAGTTATTAGTCAATTTTATTCATTCGCACATCTGCACGTTACAACGTTATCGTATTACCTAAGTAATAGTCAATAACCTTGCTGCGGAATATCACCTGGTATTGAGCTTCAATCAAATCGTTTTGCGACTTATTAAAGTTGGTTAGCGCCGTATTGTAATCAAGCGTATTTACAAAGCCTGCATCATAACGCTGCTTGGTAACGTTTAAAGCTTCTTTGTTTGAATTAAACGTTTGCAGGGCCGATTGATAACTTTTTTCCGCGGCAGACAAATCAAGTGTAGCCTGGATGATGGTTTTACTTAAATTATTTTTGGCGATACGTGTATTCAGCTCGGCATTCTGATAAGCCAACTGAGCCTTTCTAACTGCTGTGCGTGTGGCGAAATGATTAAAAATAGGTATCTGCAAACTCAAGCCTACCGATTGGTTAAAGTTGTTGTTCAACTGGCTGCCAAATGAAACCGGCGACAGGGTTTGTACTACATTGGGAACGACAACGTTTTGGTTGGTGCCCTCAACCGTACCTATAACTGTGGTACCGGTTCCGGGTTGCGTAGTAACGTTTTGAGCTTGATTTGAATAGCTGGAACCCAGACCTCCAAACAATGCCAACGTTGGATAATATGCACCCTTTGCCACTTTTATCGCTTGCGCGTAAACCTGCTGCTGTAATTCGGCCAGCTTTATATCAGGGTTAGTTGTGAATGCTGTTTTAATAACTTCGGTAGCATCATAAACAGTTTTTATGTCTGTCAATTTGCTGATATCAGGTTTTTGAACGGTTATATTTGTAGATGGGTCCATCTCCATGTATTGTTTCAATACCAATATGGCAAGGTCAACCTGGTTTTGCGCATTTGTTAAATTAAGCTCGGCTGTTGAAAGCTGCGACTTTGCCTGCGCTAAATCAGCAAGGGTTGCATTACCTTGGTCGAAGTTCTTTTGTGCACGGTCTAAAGTTATTTTAGCCAGGTCAATCTGTTGCTTTGCGGCAATCACCAGGTCCTGGTCGGTAAGGATGGTCAGGTAGTCGGTAACCACGTTCAGCAACAGGTCATTCTTTATTTTGGCTGTGCTGGTTTTGTCAACGTCGAGCGTTAATTTATTTTGGATGATTTGGTTGCGCAGTTGCCCCCCCTGGAATAGCGTAACCTGCGCTTGCGCACTGGCATTAAGGTTAAAGGTTGACTGTGCAAACGCGAAAGCACCCAATACCTGGGTTTTACCAAAATAATAACCACCCTGCCCGTTTGCATTTAAGCTTGGCAACTGGTTGTACTTAGCTGCCGCGTAGTCTTCGGAAGCTGATTGTTCGGTTATCAATGCCTGCTTAATAGTAAGGTTATTAGCCAAAGTGCGGTTCACCGCCTCCTGCAGACTAATAACTTCCTGTGCATTTGCAGTAAAGCCGGTTATGCCTAAGCATAAGGTGCTTAATATAGCCGTCTTTTTTAATTTTAATATATATTGAATCATAAGGTTATTTTCGTTCATGAGACATTGTTAATAGTTTTATGGCAACTACAATCGCCCGGCCTTTTTTCTAAATTATTAATACATTTAGACCAGTTTCGGTCCAGCCGGTAAAGCAGAAACTGCTATGAACCATGAACCATTAACAATTAGCCAATAAAAATGTACCTGGTAAAAACACCCTGGCTGCTTAAAAAGCTGTATCCCAACTTCGTATGGCACGCCGAATATACCCCCCGGTGCATTTATCTCACTTTTGACGATGGCCCTATACCAATTGTTACACCGTTTGTTTTAAATATTTTAAAACAGTACAATGCCAAAGCTACATTTTTTTGCATCGGCGATAATGTGCGCAAGCATCCGGACATTTTTGAGCAGGTTAAAAATGACGGGCACGCTATAGGCAATCACACCTACAATCACCTTAAAGGCTGGGATACGGAAGACCAAACTTACCTGGATAACTTTTTGCAGGCTGATAAGCTGATGGATACAAAACTGTTTCGTCCACCTTATGGCCGGATGAAAAAATCGCAGTTAAAATTGCTGCAGCAAGCCAAACCTGGCTTACAGGCGATTATGTGGAATGTATTATCGGCTGACTTTGATTTAAATATTATGCCTGAAAAATGCCTGGATAATGTGCTGAAGAATACCAGAAGCGGCGATATGGTGCTTTTTCATGATAGCCTTAAGGCTAAAGAGCGCATGGAGTACGCACTGCCACGAGCGATGGAAATTTGGAGTAGGGAGGGGTATGAGTTTAGGGCGATAGGGGAATAAAAATGTTTAAAGATTACGAAGCAACCTATAAAAGAATAGAACGCCAATTAAAGGAACTTCGGGGTTAACAGACGACGTTCGCTAAAGTTATCGATCCTTCCTAATCTCTAATCACCAGTCTCTAATCTCTATTTAGAACTTATCCAAATAACAATTGTACATTACCCTGACTTCCTTTTAACCCTATTTTTTGTAAATTCGCCGCAACGGCACTTAGCCAATAAGTTAACCGTTAATTTCTATTACTCACCCAAAAATCAAATACGAAATGGCTTTTGATTTAGATATGATCAAAAAGGTTTACGACCGCTACAGCACCCGCATCGATGCTGCCCGTAAAGCCACCGGTAAACCGCTTACTTTAACCGAAAAGATATTATATGCCCACCTTTCTGAAGGCGATGCTCACAAAGCATTTGGCCGCGGGGTGGATTATGTCGATTTCGCACCCGACCGTGTGGCAATGCAGGATGCTACTGCGCAGATGGCGCTGCTGCAGTTTATGCAGGCGGGCAGGCCACAGGTGGCTGTGCCTTCTACTGTGCATTGCGATCACCTAATACAGGCCCGCGACGGCGCGACTACCGACTTACAGATTGCTAAAGACGTTAACCAGGAAGTTTACGATTTCCTGGCTTCGGTATCAGATAAATATGGCATCGGTTTCTGGAAACCCGGTGCAGGTATCATCCACCAGGTAGTGTTGGAAAACTATGCTTTCCCTGGCGGTATGATGATTGGTACCGACTCGCATACACCTAACGCAGGTGGTTTGGGTATGATTGCCATTGGTGTTGGCGGTGCTGATGCCTGCGATGTAATGGCCGGCCTGCCATGGGAACTTAAATTCCCTAAGCTGATTGGTGTAAAGTTAACCGGAAAGCTATCTGGCTGGACTTCTGCTAAAGATGTTATCCTGAAAGTTGCCGGTATACTTACCGTAAAAGGCGGTACAGGCGCTATAGTTGAATATTTTGGAGAAGGTGCTGAATCACTTTCAGCAACCGGAAAAGGCACCATCTGTAACATGGGTGCTGAGATAGGCGCTACTACTTCTATCTTCGGATACGATGAGAAAGCCGCCACTTATTTGAGAGGCACTAAACGCGCTGATATAGCAGATATGGCTGACGCGGTTAAAGAACACCTAACCGGCGATGCTGAAGTTTATGCAAACCCTGCCGATTACTTCGACCAGGTTATAGAGATAAACCTCGACGAGCTGGAGCCACATGTTAATGGTCCCTTCACACCGGATCTGGCATGGCCAATATCTAAATTTGCTACTGCTGTTAAAGAGAATAACTGGCCGGTAAAACTGGAAGTGGGCCTGATAGGTTCATGTACCAACTCCTCATACGAGGATATTACCCGTTCGGCTTCTATCGCCAAACAGGCTATCGATAAAAATTTAAAAACCAAGGCAGAATTCACTATTACGCCTGGCTCTGAGCTTGTGCGTTACACTGTTGACCGCGACGGTTACCTGGACACATTTGGCCAGATGGGCGGCGTGGTGCTGGCTAACGCCTGCGGTCCTTGTATAGGCCAATGGGCACGTCATACAGACGACCCTACGCGCAAAAACTCTATCATCACATCGTTCAACCGCAACTTTGCTAAACGCCAGGATGGTAACCCAAATACCCACGCATTTGTGGCATCACCCGAAATTGTGACTGCTTTTGCAATTGCCGGCGATCTTACCTTCAACCCCCTAACCGATTACCTGACCAACGAACAAGGTGAGCAGGTTAAGTTTGACGAGCCGCAGGGTATAGAAATGCCGCTTGCAGGATATGCCGTTAAAGATGCCGGTTACCAGGCCCCTGCCGAAGATGGCAGCGGCGTTAACGTTATCGTTAGCCCGACATCATCACGTTTGCAGTTATTGGAGCCATTCGCCGCATGGGAAGGCACCGATATTACCGGCTTAAAGCTGTTGATAAAGGCTAAAGGCAAATGTACCACCGACCATATTTCGATGGCTGGCCCATGGCTAAAATTCCGTGGCCACCTGGATAATATTTCCAACAATATGCTGATTGGCGCTATCAACTATTTCAACCTGACTACTGATAACGTTAAAAATGAATTGACCGGCGAATACGGCCCTGTACCTGCTACGCAGCGCGATTACAAAGCGCATGGCATCGGCTCGATAGTAGTTGGCGACGAAAACTATGGCGAAGGCTCCTCACGCGAGCACGCAGCAATGGAACCGCGTCACCTGGGCGTTCGTGCCATATTGGTAAAATCATTTGCCCGTATCCACGAAACCAACCTGAAGAAACAAGGCATGCTGGGCATAACCTTCGCCGACAGCGCCGATTACGACAAAATCCAGGAAGATGATATTATCGATATCACCGGCTTAACTGAATTTGCCCCTGGTAAACAGTTAACCGTTGTATTGCATCACAAAGATGGCAGCACCGAGTCATTCGCGGTAAACCACACTTACAATGCACAGCAGATAGAGTGGTTTAAAGCCGGCGGCGCGTTGAACATCATCCGCAGGCAAATGGCCTCGTAAGAGAGGTAAAAGCCAAAAAGGCGAAAGCCGAAAGGTTATTTATGGAAGCCTTCCCGTTTTGGGGAGGCTTTTTATTTACGTTGACATTTTCCGTTCTAATCCCGGTTCCATCGTAAAGTCTTAAAAATTCGCTAATATCGTTTCTACAATTAAACAGATGGCTAATCTTATCAAGAAACGGGGTTGGGTATTACTCATTGTGGTTCTACCGCTGTTTACATTTTCTCAAAAATTATCGCCAAAATCAAAACAAGTAAAAGCTGCCTGGGAGGCATTAAATAAGCATCCGGATTCAAAGCAGCTACAACTCGCTTATTTGAAAATTTTTCCATCAAACAAGCCGGACTTTATCGCGGTATTTGACCCTGATGATTTCAACCAATTGTACGACGAAAGCAACAAATACATCGATTCATTTATTGAATTAGTCAAATACTATCCTGTACAAGTGATTGATAAAGTAATTAATATAGGCAAGGACATGAAGTGGAAAGCAGATGCTACAGGCTATTTGCAGCACGGCATAGTGAAAGTGGGCATCAACCAGACGAAGATATTTTCAAAAAAACTGAACTCATTATCATCAAAACAAAAAGTACACTTAATCACATTCCTGGCGAACGAAGAAGGTATTAAACACGACCAAAATTACCAGGAATTAATAAACGCCTTAACCAAAATCGGCGAAAAAGCATTGGCCAATAAATTTGAAGCTGCCAGAACGGAGCGAAAAAAGGAGAAAGAGTAAGAAGACCGTTGAGACTTACGAAGTTTTAAAAACTTCGTAAGTATGACGGACCTTAAAGTCATTGGCCTTTCACAACTCTCTTCAGCACCAGCAAATTTTGCCCGTTTAAGCTGTAGCCGGATATGTTACTTTGATACAGGTTAACCCGCTTATCGTAATACAGCACTACCACAGGCGATTGCTGCATTACCAGGTTATCCATTTCGCGATAAAGCGCGTAACGTTTTTCGTCGTTTGCTTCGTGGTAGGCCTGTTCAAACAGCTTATCGAATTGTTTATTGTTGAACCCTGTGTAGTTAGGACCAAATGGAATTTTATTTTTTGAATAGAAAACGGACATGTAATTCTCGCCGTCCGGGTAATCAGCCAGCCAGGAGCCGTAGAAAAAGTTAATCCCGTTTTTTGATACCAGTTCGCGCAGGCTGGCGCCCTGGGTAATTTCTACGCTGGTTTTTATACCCACGCGTTCCAACTGCCCCTGTACGTATTCTATCAGTCCGCGGTAACCGACAGTTGTATGCAGCACAATTTCGGGTAGTCCCTTACAGTTCGGGTAGCCTGCTTCCTTTAGCAATTGACGCGATTTCTCGGGGTTGTAATCATATCCCTTAACCAGTTTAGCATCGTAGCCAGGCATACCCATTGGTATAAAGCCGGCCAGGCCCGGCGTACCCATGCTATTGCGCAGGTATTTTATCATCTTTTGCTTGTCAATGGCGTAGTTGATAGCCTGCCGTATTTTCAGCTTCCTTAACGGCGATGATTTTACAATCGCCAAGTTGGTATCAACCAGCATACCAAGATAAATGGTATTGGTTAAGGGCCCCGTGCTTAAGGTAAACTTGCCTTTGTATTTCTGCGTGATCTGCCCCGACTTTGTTAAAATATCATCGCGATAGCTGCCGTCAATGTCATTTAAAAAATCGAGTTTTTTGCTGATGAAGTTCATGAAGGCCGTTTGCTTGTCGCCGATAAAGGTGGCGCGTATAGCATCCAGCTTAGGCAGCGGGCTGCCGTCCTTATCTTTTTCCCAATAATTTTCATTTTTTAAAAGCACCAACACTTCGCCGTCTTTCCAATACTTAAATTTAAACGGCCCCGTACCGATGGGATGCTGCCTGAAATCTTTTCCATAATGGTCTACCACCTCATACGGCACAACGGAGCAATATTGGGCAGTAAGCAGGCTGGGCAGCGGCGGAAATGGCTGCCTTAACTTTACCTGGAAGGTGCTATCGTTTATCGCCCTGAACGGAGTATCACATACTTTATCGCTGAATATCCATGAACCAGAAGAAGCTACTTTCGGGTCGAGCAGGCGCTGGAAGCTGTACACAAAATCGGAAGCGACAACCTTACGGCCTTTGCCGTCTTTAAATAAAGGGTCGTCGTGGAAATGCACATCATCACGCAAGTGGAATGTGTAAAGCAATTCATTCGGAGAAATCTCCCAGCTTTTAGCGATGCATGGCCGGGTTTTCAGGCTATCGTCAATCTGTACCAGGCCGTTAAAAACCTGGTTTATCATCCAGATGGCGTTCTGGTTGCGGGCAAATGCAGGGTCAAGGGTGCTCAGGTTTTCATCAAGATTGATACTGAATACGGTTTTTTTATTGGATGATGGATTGGTATTGCAGGAAAAGCAAACGCAAAGCAGGATGATTAATTTGAAGATTTGGAGGTGCGAAAACGTGCCTGCTTTAAAATGCGTCATTACTTTTTAAAGTTAGGCATTTTTGAGTGGCTATGATAGGTGGGACTTTGTATGGAATGTCAAATTAACAGGAAAAAGGTCTTTAAAACTTCGTCATTGCGAGACCGGTTGCTTGCAACCGGTAATCGAAGCAATCTCTACAACAAAAACGGGCTTAGGTGAATCTAGCCTAAGGGTGACCTCAATGCAGGCGGACAGGAAACCCTGCTGATTATTGCTCCGGTGCAGTATGTTGCAGAGGTTGCTTCGAAGCCGACTACAAGTAGTCAGCCTCGCAATGACGTGAAGGCGGCTCTGTCTTTTTGTTCTTAACTACCCTATCTTCCTGTTTACAATCTCAATGATCTCCTTTTCCAACGCAATCGCTTTACTTTCAACCTCATTGCCATCTGTCAAAATCTTCTCTACAAAAGCTTTATCCTTATAGCCGGAAGCATTAATTTTCACATTCATAAATGCGCCGATCACTGCGCTGCGGGCGCACAGGGCTGCAACGCCGGCATCGGTTACAGAGTTGGGGTTGCCGGTTTCTGCCATGGCTTTAATAACTGTGAGGCTGTCGCACGCGGTTTGCATCACTTTAAATGGCACTTCAATCGCATAACGGGTGGCATCCTGTATGGCTTTATCTCTTGCGGCTTTCTCTTCATCGGTTGATTTTGGCAAAGCAAAGCCTTCCATTATTCTATTGAACGCGGCAGTATCTTCGTCAACCAGTTTTACCAGCTCATCTTTATACTGCTGCCCTTTTTCGGCCCAGTCGCTGAATTCTTTCCAGCGGTCGTCCCATCCTTTTTTGTGTGATGACAGGTTGGCCACCATCGTTGCCAATGCAGCGCCTAATACGCCCATGTAGGCTGAGATTGAGCCACCGCCAGGCGCAGGGCTTTCACTGGCTGTTTCATCGGCAAAATCTATCAGCGTCATTGAGGCGAGCTTTGAAGAGGCCTTATCTTTTAACTGGTATTCAATTATCCTTTCTTCAGGCACAAATGGCGACAGCTCCGACAAGCCCATCGATTTAATGGCAATCTTAACCAGCTCTTTCTCACTCACCCCTACCGATCGCTGTTGCTTCAGCAGGAAATATTTACCGGCATCAAGCATAGCTTTTAATGGGACCAGTCCCACCAGCTCGCTGCCGGTAACGCGCATACCGCGATCAGCCGCCTTATTGCAAACCTCATCGAAAGCCACGTGCAGCGGCGTAATTTCGATATTGGTCAGGTTCATCGAAATCTGGGCGATGCCGTATTCTTCAATGTACCAACCAATCGCTTTTACCGATTTTAATGAGCCGGGGATAGACTTTGGCTTGCCGTTTTCGTCGTTGATGATTTTACCATTAATCGGGTCGCCCTCGCGCATTACCCGGCCCGCTTCGCGTACGTCAAAAGCAATGGAGTTTGCCCTGCGGGTTGAGGTTGTATTCAGGTTTACGTTATAGGCTATCAAAAAATCACGTGCGCCGACAACCGTGCCACCACGCCTGGCATCAAATTCCTGCGGACCGAAGTCGGGTTTCCATTCCGGTTGTTTTATCTTCTTAAAAAAGCCTTCATATTCGCCCGCCCTTATCACGGAAAGGTTACTGCGCTTTTTATCCGGTTGTGCATATTCATACAAATAAGCCGGGATACCCAATTCCTCTCCTACCCGCTTTGCCAGCTTGCGTGCATATTCAGCAGTTTCTTCCATGCTGATATTAGCAATCGGTATCAGCGGACAAACATCTGTAGCGCCCATGCGCGGGTGTTCACCTTTGTGTTTACTCATATCGATTAGCTCGCCCGCTTTTTTTATAGCCAGGAATGCCGCATCGATAACCTGCTGCGGTTCGCCAACAAAAGTTACGACTGTTCGGTTAGTCGCTTTGCCGGGGTCGACATTTAGAAGCCGTACACCTTCAACGGATTCCACTTCATCGGTAATATGTTTAATGATATCAAGGTTTACCCCTTCAGAGAAATTGGGAACGCATTCGATTAACTGCATAGAGACTAGAGATTAGAGTCAGAGATTAGTTTTTATTTAGTTAGATATAAAGTTGATTCGGGAAGATTTGACAACTTTTAAAATTTGTCAAATCTAATTCATTCATAAAATCATTGGCTTTAATTTCCCTTGCTGGTATAGTATTTCCCGGTAATCGTTAACCGGGTAGGCTTGTATGTCAGCCCGTTTTCCCGGAGCCAATGTGCCGCGGTCATCCAGGTTTAATGCTTTTGCTGCGCGATAGGTTAATCCGGCGAAAACTTCGGCAGTGCTTAGCTTCTCGGCGGCGCTCATTACGGCGGCCTGCATCAGCAAATCTCCCATGGGGGCCGAGCCGGGGTTCCAGTCGCTGGCGATGGCGAGGCAAGCACCGGCGTCCAGTAATTTACGGGTAGGCGCATATTGCATCCCCAGTCCAAGCGATGCACCGGGCAGCGTTACGGCAATGGTGCTGGAATCGGCCAGTAATTTTATTTCCTTATCACCGCTGGCTTCCAGGTGGTCTGCCGATACAGCGCCTGTATTAACAGCAACCGCACTTCCGCCGGCAGTAAACTGGTCGGCATGAATGGTTAAATCAAAGCCCATTTGTTTGGCCTTATTTAGGTAAATGGTTGCATTGTCCGCATTAAAAGCACTTTCTTCGATAAATATATCTACGCGTTTTGCCAGGTTTTCTTTTTTGATGACTGGCAGCAGGTCATTTAAAATATGTTCAAGATATTCGGATTGGCTACCGTTAAAATCTTTCGGCACTATATGAGCTGCCAGGCAGGTAGCGACAATGCTTGCTTTTGTTTGCGCTGATGCGGCTTTTATGGTACGTAATTGCTTTAACTCCTGTTCTACAGATAAGCCATAGCCGCTTTTTACCTCGATGGTGGTAACGCCTTCTGATAAATGGCGTTCAATCCGTTGCCCCAATAACCGGGTTAATGTTTCTTCATCAGCCGCACGGGTTTGTGTCACCGAATCCCAGATGCCACCGCCGGCTTTGGCAATTTCCAAATAAGTTTTGCCCTGTATACGCATGGCGTAATCCTTAGCACGGCTTCCCGCAAAACAGATATGTGTATGGCAATCAACAAAGCCGGGGAGCAGTACGTTATCCCCTTCAACTTCTTTTATACCGGCTGCGGGATGTTCCTTTCGTAATTGCTCAAAATCACCGACAGCCAGGATTAATCCATTTTCAACCAGCAGGCCACCGTTGATAATTACCTGTAATTGTTCATCCCTCAGCCCACCTTTTAAGGGCATGCCGGTTAAGGGAAGGATTTGGGTAAAGGGGCCGATTAATTGCATTGTTTATTCTTTTGTCTGAACTCGAATTTATAGAATTTAAGAATTACCGGAATTCGCTTTGAATAATCCGTTATTCCCTTTGATTCGAGTTCTGATTTAAACTATTCAGTAATTCTATAAATTCTTTAATTCTATTAATTCGGGTTCAGATGATTTACCACACTTTCAGGTCAAACTTATCCGCCCATTCCTGTGCCTTGTCATAACCGGCGTCGGTATGACGGAAAATCCCCATTGCAGGATCATTGTACAATACGCGCTTTAAGCAGGTATCGGCTCTTTCGGTGCCATCGGCAAGCACCACCATACCGGCATGCTGCGAATAACCCATACCTACGCCGCCGCCGTGGTGGAATGATACCCAGGTTGCGCCGCCGGCAGTATTCGCCATCAGGTTGAGCAATGGCCAGTCGGATACGGCATCTGAGCCGTCTTTCATGGATTCTGTTTCCCGGTTTGGTGATGCTACAGAACCGCAATCCAAATGGTCGCGGCCGATAACTATCGGGCCTTTTACTTTGCCGGTGCGTACCAGCTCGTTAAACAATAAACCGGCCTTTTCCCTGTCGCCCATGCCCAGCCAGCAAATGCGTGCCGGTAATCCCTGGAACGAAATCTTCTCCTGAGCATTAGTAAGCCATTTGGCCAAAGGTTTATCTTCCGGAAACAACTCCATCAACGCGCGGTCGGTTGTAAAAATATCTTCCGGGTCGCCGGATAAGGCTACCCACCTAAACGGCCCTTTGCCCTCGCAAAACAAGGGACGAATATAAGCCGGTGTAAAACCGGGGAAGTTGAATGCATTTTGCTCGCCACCCTGCCGCGCAAACTCGCGCAGGTTATTGCCATAGTCGAACGTTATGGCGCCGCGTTCCTGCAATTGCAGCATGAGGCCTACATGGCGGGCCATGCTGGCCAGCGACAGCTTTTTATACTTTGCAGGGTCTGACTTTCGTAATGTCGACGCATCTGATAATGATAGTCCGTTCGGAACATAACCGTTCAGGGGGTCGTGCGCCGAGGTTTGGTCGGTGAGCAGGCCGGGGATGAAGTTGTCCTGCAATAGCCTCTCGAGCATATCGCCGGCATCGCTCACCAAACCTACCGACAGTGGTTCACACTCCTGCATCGCAAGTTTCACCCAAGACATCGCCTCGTCATAACTATGCGTCATCCTGTCAATGTATCCGCTGTCAATTCTTTTTTGTATGCGGGTGGCATCCACATCTGCGCCTAAAAATACTGCACCTGCCATTGTTGCCGCCAGTGGCTGAGCGCCGCCCATGCCCCCTAAACCGGCACTAACAATGAGCGTGCCGTCCAAATCATCATCAAAATGCTGGCGACCAGCTTCCACAAATGTCTCGTATGTACCCTGCAATATACCCTGTGTGCCGATATATATCCAGCTGCCTGCGGTCATTTGCCCGTACATCATCAGGCCTTTGGAGCGCAGTTCGTTAAAATGTTCCCAGTTTGCCCAGGCAGGTACCAGGTTGCTGTTGGCAATCAAAACACGCGGCGCCTCCGGGTGGCTACGGATTATCCCCACCGGCTTGCCCGACTGCACCAATAACGAATGATGCTCATCCAGCTCCAGCAGCAGCTCGATTATCTTGCGCAGCGATTCCGGGTTGCGGGCCGCCTGGCCGATGCCACCGTAAACTACCAGCTCATCCGGGTTTTCGGCAACCTGCCCGTCAAGATTATTGAGCAGCATGCGCAGGGGCGCTTCGGTTTGCCAGCTTTTGGCGTGCAGCTGCATACCGCGCGGCGCCTTGTACACCGGGTGACTGGCGTAGGTTTTAATAAATTCCGAACTCGTCATCGTTAATATCTATTTGGTTTGAAATTGCTGTATGGTTGATTGTATTCAATAATTCGCCGCTGGTAACCAGGCGATGTATGGCATTCATGTCGTCGGCAAAAATGCGGTCGTCATCAATATGTGGAACGCTTTCGCGCACCAAAGCATGGCAGGCTTCTACTATCGGCGTCGATTTTAACGGCCGGCGGAAATCCATTGCCTGTGCAGCATAAAGCAGCTCGATGGCCTGTATATATTCCAGGTTATCTATTACCTGGTGTAATTTCCGGCCGCTGATGGAACCCATCGACACGTGATCTTCCTGGCCAAGCGAGGTAGGCACACTATCCGCGCTGGCCGGGAAGCAAAGGGTTTTATTTTCGGTTACCAAGGCCGCAGTTGTGTATTGCGGTATCATCAGGCCGGAATTTAAACCGGCATTGGCCGTTAGCAATTTTGGCAGACCGTAGCGCCCTTCGCTCATCAGGTAACAGCGGCGGTCGGCTATGTTGCCGATTTCTGCGGCCGCTATAGTGGCATAGTCCAATACCATCGCCAATGGCTGGCCATGGAAATTACCGCCACTGATGGTATCATCCGCATTAAAAACTATGGGATTGTCGGTAACCGAGTTCAATTCTACTTCAGTCAGCTCTTTTAAATGCAGCCAGGCGTTGCGCGAAGCACCATGCACCTGCGGCATGCAGCGTAGGGAATATGGGTCCTGCACACGGTCGCAGTTTTCATGCGAATTGCATATTTCCGAATCTTCCAGCAACACGTGCAATCGTTTGGCTACCAGCTTTGTGCCCTTATAAGGCCTTAGTTGGTGCAATCTTTCATCAAAGGGACGCCTCGAACCCATCATGCCTTCCAGCGACATTGCGCCTATTATATCAGCGCGGTTCAAAGCATCGTCCAGGCGTTGCACTGCCTTTATAGCAAAAGAGAGGATAAATTGCGTACCGTTTATTAGGGCCAGCCCTTCTTTCGGACCAAGTATCAAAGGTTGCAAGTTATGTGTAGCCAGCGCTTTTGCGGCAGGTGTACGTTCGCCCTTATCGAAGACCTCACCAAATCCAATCAATGGTAAAAACAGGTGGGCCAGCGGCGCTAAATCACCCGATGCACCCACCGAGCCCTTCTCGGGAACTACCGGGATAATATCATTATCGATATGCCAGTTGATGCGCTCCAATGTCGCCAGCGCAATCCCGGAAAATCCCTGCGCCAATGCCTGAACCTTGGTAATCAGCATTAGCTTAGCAATTTCCTGCGGGATGGGATTACCCACGCCTACGCTATGGCTTTTTAATAAGTTTGATTGCAGCAGCGAGGTATCATCTTCGGATATGCGCGTATCGCAAAGCGGGCCGAAGCCCGTATTTATGCCATACACAGCATGATGGCCGTGTGCTATCTTTTGAACCTCGCGCCATGAAGCTTGTATCTTTTCCGAAGCAGTGGCATCAATTACACCTCTTACTTTTCCGGCGGCGATGTCGAGGCAAGTTCCGATACCCAGGTGGCTGATGCCATAGTTAAATATATTACTCATTGACTTTGACTTCAATTTTATAAATCCATTCTTTTAACATTTCATCAAGGCGCTCATCACCATACAAACTGGGTTGTTGTTTTCGCCATGCTTTGTTTGGCTGATAAAAATCCATGTCATATGCAATTTCATATACGGTGTCGTCTATTGATTCATCAACGTCCGAATCGTCCGCCCACGCCTCACTTTGAAAATATTTAATTAGTTCGTACCTGGCAGTTCCGTCTGATTCCAGGATTCTGTTTAAAACATTTATAACTTCCGCTGCAGATTTCATTTCCCTGTCTCCAGAAGCTCAATTTGATGAATATTTAATTTATCGCTTATCTGACTGGCGAGATTGACTGTTTTAAAAACTTTTTCCATTGCGCTTATGCTGGATAGCAATTGCCTGCAATTTGGTTCATCAACAAGCATATCATCCATCGCCAGTAATATCGCGTCCCATACCGGCATTATCTGCGCCAGCAAAACACGACCGTTATCGGTTAGCTGCACCAATTGCCGGCGGCCGTCATCAGCACAAGTTGCGCTGGTAACGAGGCCCCTATTTTTTAAATTGGTGATTAACTGGCTTGCGGCAGGGTGCGAAACTTCGGTCTGCTCGCTCAATTCCTTTATCGACAGCGATTCATTCTTCGACAATAAATAAAATACCGGGAACCAGCTGGCATCAAAATCTATACCCTCATTCTGATAAGCGCGGTTAATTTCTGCCAGGAAGTTCTCGCTCAGACGGCGCAAACGGCTGCCTAATGCAAGGTATCCCAGACTTTGGTATAAATTCATGGTGCAATTTATATAAGTGCTTATATAATTGCAAGTATTATTTCTTTTTGCTTTGGATTAGGAACTTTTGGGATTTTTTTTTCAAAAAGTGCTGACACTAATTTGTGAGTAATTTCGCATTTTTTTGCGTGGCAGTCAGGGTAAAAAGTGCATTTCTGACCCATAAACGCACTTTTAATAAGGAAGTAGATGAATTTTACTGTACACACTATTTTAGTGTGTACAGCAACAAAAATTACCGATTATAGATTTTTACTAAAGATTAGTCGTTCGTCCGTTTATTTTTTAACCAATACCAGCCCAAATTGGCGGCGATGATGAAATGGTTAAAAACTGTAGGGAAAAGCCCGTAGTAACGCTTCATAATATCGAAACGTTCTTTTAAGCTTTGCCGATGGCGGGCCTTAGACATACCACCGACGAGATATTTAGCCACATACCCATCAACCTTAACAATTTTCTTAGCCTTTTTTGCGGCGCTGAGTATCCAGTCGATGTCGGCGCTCAGTTGGTAGCGGTTGTCATACAAACCGGTTAGCGAGCGGCGGATATAAATGGCCTGGTGACTTACGCTCATACCATATTTAAAGCTGCGCCAGGTAAATTTCTCCGGAATTTTATGGCGACGGCGGCCAAGGCTTTCGCGGGCATCATTTACCATTTCGGTCTCGCCGTAGTAAATATCGGCATCAGGGGCGGTATCAAATACTTTTTCGACGGTTGTCGGCTCAAAAAATTCATCGCCCGAATTCATGAAGATGACGTAGTCGCCGGTAGCCAGTTGAAGGCCTTTGTTCATGGCATCGTAGATACCTTTGTCTTTTTCGCTTAACAGTTGCGCGATGCGGTCTTTATACCCTTCGATGATTTGCAGGGTACCATCGGTTGATTTACCATCGATGACGATGTATTCGATATTGGTGTAAGTTTGATTGGTGATTGACTGTATGGTGCGCTCAATGTCCCTTGCGTTGTTGTAAACTACGGTGATGACGGAGAGGGTTGGGTGAGATTTAGTCATAATTAGGTACCTGCTAACGAAAATCAAAAAGGGGTGTCATGCTGAGGTACTCGAAGCATGAGCGCAGTGGCCTGTACGGCAACCCCGCATGTGGGCAATGGCCTTTGCACTCACCTTTCGAGTACCTCAGGGTGACACCCAACTGTAACCGCGCCAGCAATGACCAAATTTTATATGCACCCAAGTTCGTCATCTGTTCAATATCGATTGATAAACCGCGATATATTTTTCTGCCACGCGTTCGTTGCTGAAGTTATTCAAAACCTTGTTGCGTGCATTGGCGGCCAGCTTGGGTTTATTGGCTACGGCTGTTAGCACGTAGTGCATCCCCGTAGCGAAATCGGCGGCAGATTTATATTCGGCCAGGTACCCATTTTTTAAATGGTCTACCATATCCGGTATGCCCCCTGTATTAAAGGCTACCACGGGCGTTGCGCAGGCAAGGGCCTCCATTACGGTATTGGGCAGATTATCCTCTATCGCCGGGGAAACAAAAACATCAGCCAGGCTATAAAGGGTAGCCAGTTCTTCCTGCAAGGTTATAATGCCAACCTCATGCACCTTAAATGGAAACAGCCCGATATCAAATGCCTTATTTTTGCCGAATATCACAATCTCCACATCACGCACATCGGTAAAATTATTTTTGAGGATATCCATCGCCTCAACCAGGTAAGAAATCCCTTTTCGCCTGTCCATAATATTGGCAGCGCCGAAAAGTATAACTTTCGCAGTCGGACTAATACCCAGCTTTTCGCGGGCGGCGGTATTATCTTTTGGTGAAAATATTTCGGTATCTATCGGGTTGGGGATGGTCTCGATGCGAAAATCTTTAAGCAGGGTGCTTGTCCGGGCCACGTCGGCCAACCAATGACTGCAGGTTACAAATACCACATTCTTTGCGGCTTTAAGCATATACTTTTTGCGCATCAGTCCGCGGAACGACAAATCTTCACCATGCGGCTTACGCAACATCCAGCAGTTGCCGCACTCGTTTAAAAAATGGTCGCAATCGCCGGAGTAATGACAGCCGCCGGTAAAAGCCCACATATCGTGCAGCGTCCACACCACGGGCTTATTCAACTGAAAAAGCTGTTTTAAGTTTTTGATGGAGAGGAAACCGGAGTTAGTCCAGTGCAGGTGCAACAGGTCTGCGTATAAAATATCGGTTTGTTGGGTGATGTCGGTCCCGGCATCGGCAGAAGAAAAGGCAAACCTCACCGATTTATCCTTCGCCCTGAACCAGATAAAAGGCAGCCGCTCGTACAAAAAATTGATTTTTACTTTTAACCCGCTCCAAAAATCATGGACGATACTTTCGACAAGCGGCTCCTGGGTCTTCTTTTCCTGTACGCGCATACCAGCATCAACCTGCTGTAATTCCAGCGCTTTGAGCAGGCGCATGCAGGCGGCCGGCGCGCCGCCACCGGCATCAGACGTGTTTATCAAGGTTACCTTCATCAAGCGGCGCTAATTATCACGGCAATTATAACAATTCTAAAATGAAAACTTTACTTTTGAGGTTGAAGAGCATGAAGGAAAGTAACCACGGAGCTGATTTGTACAAATAACAAAATGAACGTATTTGCTTATTTATTCCAGGACTGGCGTGCCAACAGGCAGAATTTTAAGGCACAGTCGGTTTTATTTGCGTTCAGGCTGGTGATGGTTTTTAACCGGTATATGGTTACCAAAATCATATTCTTCCCCTATTTTATGCTTTATCGCTTTTGGGTGGAATGGGTACTGGGCATCGAGCTGCCGCGCAAAACAACTGTAGGCAAGGGACTGTCGCTCTATCATGGCCAGGCGCTGGTAGTAAATAAAGGCACCATCATAGGCGAAAATTGCGTATTGCGCAACAGCACAACTATCGGTCACAAAAAACTGGCGGGTGGCACCTTTACCAAATGCCCCAGGATTGGAAATAATGTAGATATAGGCGCCAACGTTTGTATTATTGGCGATATTACTATCGGCGATAATGTGATTATAGGCGCGGGCTCGGTGGTGGTGAAGGATGTGCCATCGAATTGTGTGGTGGTGGGGAACCCGGCGAGGGTGTTGGAAAAATAATTTACCAAACCACATAGCGATGGGTTTAAAACCCATCGCTGTGGTTCGAAGGACAAAATATTTAATGGAACAAAATTTAACCGACCGCTCTTTCTGGAAAGCCTTTTGGGAATCGAGAAAAGGGCTGATATTTTATATTAAACAGAATTACGTTTTCGGCAATATCCTGTCGAAGCTGATTGCCGAAAAGAATGTAAAAAACGCCATTGAGCTTGGGGGCTTTCCTGGGTATTATGCCACCTATCTTAAAAAGTACGAGAAGCTGGACACCACCCTCTTCGATTATTACATTCACCAGGAACTCATTAACCAACTGCTCGAAAAAAACGGGTTAAAATCCGGAGACATCAATATTATTGAAGCCGACCTGTTTAATTACACGCCCGAAAAGCTTTATGATATGGTGTTATCTTTCGGTTTAATCGAGCATTTTAACGATACCAAAGCCATCATCGAAACCCACCTGCAATTTTTAAAACCCGGCGGCGTGTTGTTTATCACCCTGCCAAATTTTAAAAGCGTTAACGGCTGGGTACAGCGCAACTTCGACAAGGAAAATTACGACAAGCACAACATTAACAGCATGGATTTAACCCTGCTGAAAGATTGCTGCCGGCAGCTTGGTCTCAAAGATATCGAGGCTTATTACCATGGCAGGTTTACCGTTTGGCTGGAAAATAAATCGGAGCAGAGTGGTGTGGCAAAGGCTATTACCAAAGTCATTTGGGTAGCGGGCAAGGTGTTTACAAAGGTTATTCCGGTGGAGAGTAAGGCGCTATCGCCTTATATAGTAGTAAAGGCGGTTAAATAGTTCATATTCGCATATTGCGAGGGGCGACTCATCTTGTTTTAAATCCTGTAAAGTAGTATTTTAACCAAAAATTACGGGCGCAAAATTTTGCGTCTGTACGGGAAAATCATGTCATTATGAAAAAAATTTACCTGCTCCTTTTATCATCATTTTTTATCCTATCCGTTACCCGCGCGCAAAGCCAGGAAGTTTATTTTACATCCAGCCCTGCACTTACGCCAGACGGAAAAACTGTAATATTCAGCTACGAGGGCGACCTATGGAAAGCCGATTTAAACAACCCCATTGCTACGCGCATCACGGCCATGCAGGGCGAAGAAACGCTGCCGCGTGTTTCGCCGGATGGAAACTGGCTGGCGTTTACTTCCAACCAGTTTGGCAATAACGACGTGTATGTAATGCCTATGGCCGGTGGCGATATCAAACAGCTTACCTTCAATAATGCAAATGACGCCGTCGATTCTTGGGGATGGGACTCCAAGACTATCTACTTTAACTCCAACATGTATAACAGCATCAGCGAGTATACAACCACCGTGAATGGCGGTACGCCGGTGCGTTTGTTCGGTAATTATTTTAATACCATACATGGCGTAGTGGAGCACCCGCAAAGCGGCGAACTATTTTTTAGCGACAGCTGGGAGAGCTTTATTTTCCCTGAGCGCAAGCATTACAAAGGCGCATTCAATCCGGATATCCAATCGTATAATCCAAAAACTAAAGCCTATAAACAATACACCGACTGGATTGGTAAAGATTTTTGGACCACCATCGACAAAAAAGGCAACATCTATTTCGTATCAGATGAGGCCAACGGCGAGTATAACCTGTATACCTTCATCGACGGAAAAAAAACAGCCCTTACACAATTCGGTCTATCCATCAAACGCCCTTATGTAAGCGCGAATGGGGAAAAAGTAGTTTTTGAAAAAGGCTATCAATTATACACTTATGATGTAGCGTCGAAGCAAACACAAAAGGTTTCGATTACCCTCTCGCGTAACGATGTGCTCAATAAGATGCAGGAATTTGATGTTAAAGGCAAAGTCGAGTCGATGGATGTATCTGCTGATGGAAAGAAGCTGGCATTCGTATCGCGCGGGGAGCTATTCATCAGCGATATAGAAGGAAAATTTGTAAAAAAGATTGAGCGTGGAAATGCTGAGCGCGTTACCGAAGTAAAATGGCTTCCGGATAATAAATCGCTGTTGTTTGCGCAAACCCTGGGCGGCTATCCAAACTGGTACACCATCGCAGCGGACAAACCTGCGCAGGAAAAGCTGATAACTAATGACAAGCAAAGCGACCGCGTTATTACTGTAAATAAAGAGCATACCAAAGGCGTTTACCTGAGCGGTCGTAACGAGGTGCGCCTGATTGACTTGAAAACACTTGAAAGCAAAACCATCGCCAACGACGAGATATGGGGTTTTCAAAATGCCCAGCCATGGATATCCTCAAACGGCGAGTACGTAGTTTATACAGCTTATCGCAATTTTGAGCAGGACGTATTTGTTTATGGCATTAACTCCGGAAAAACCATCAACCTCACGAACAGTGGAGTAACAGAGACCGACCCATTCTGGTCGCCTGATGGAAAATACATCTACTTTACTTCAGCACGTACAGCGCCGATGTACCCAAGCGGCGGCGGTAATATCCACGTTTACCGTATGCCTTTGCAAAAGTTTGACGATGCCTTCCGCATTGATAAGCTGCATGACTTATTTAAAGAAGAGAAAAAAGACAGCACCGACAATAAAAAAGATAAGGACAAAAAGAACGACAAGAAAAAGCCGCTATCGGAACAGCCGGCACCAAAGCCACCTGCGGACATTGTAATTAATACAGACGATATTATGCATCGGCTGGAGCAAATAAGCCCTTATTTTGGCGTGCAGCGTAATCCTTACGTGATACAAAAAGGCGATAAAACACTGGTTTATTATTCATCAAATCATGCCGAAGGCAAATGGGCGGTTTACCGTACCACCATCCAACCATTTGAGGAGAATAAAACTGAAAAGGTTAGCGGCGAAGAGTCCGGAGGGTTTGATATTGTTCAATCCGGCGATAAGTATTATGCGCTGATAAACGGCAACATTTGCACCCTCAACATCGACGCCAATAAATTTGATAAAATAGATATTGGCTACAAGTTCGACCGCAACCTGGATGGCGAGTTCCGCCAGATGTACGACGAAACCTGGGCCGGGCTGGAAGAAAACTATTATGATGGCACCTTTCATGGTACCGACTGGAAGAATATGCACGACCGCTATGCAGCCTACCTGCCCTACGTAAACAACAGGAATGACCTGCGCGTGTTACTGAATGATTTACAGGGCGAACTCAACTCATCGCACCAGGGCTTTTATTCAAATGGTGATGAGGAGCATAAATATCTACGGTACGCCACTATGGAAACCGGGATACTGTTTGATAATGACGACCCATATAAAGTGGTATCGGTAGTTAAGAACAGCAATACTGATAAAGCCGGCATAGAAGTAAAGGCAGGCGACCGTCTGAAAGCAGTTAACGGGCAGCCGGTAGACGAAAAGCAGGACCGCAATTTTTACTTTACCAAACCATCGCTTGATAACGAGATGGAGCTGACTTTCGACAGAGGCGGCAAAGAGATTAACATAAAAGTACATCCGGAAAGCAGGTTTGGCCTAAACGAAGAATTGTACGACAGCTGGATTGATCATAATCGCGATGTGGTTAACGAAAAGAGCAAGAACAGAATCGCTTATTCTTATATGAAAGACATGGGCGAAGGCTCATTGCAGACATTTCTGGAAGATATGGTTGATGATGCCTATAAAAAGGATGCGCTAATACTCGACCTGCGCTATAATACCGGCGGTAATGTGCACGATGCGGTGCTCAGGTTCTTATCGCAGCGCCCATACCTGCAATGGCAATACCGCGACGGCAAGAAAAGTCCGCAGCCAAACTTTGCCCCTGCCGCCAAACCTATTATATTGTTGGTAAACGAACAGACATTAAGCGACGGTGAAATGACTGCCCAAGGCTTTAAAGAATTGAAACTCGGTAAAATTATAGGCACAGAAACCTATCGCTGGATAATTTTCACCAGCGGTAAAGGCCTGGTTGATGGCTCGTTTTATCGTATACCTGCGTGGGGATGCTTTACACTGGATGGCAAGGATATTGAGAAAAACGGAGTTGCGCCCGACATCAATATTAAAAATACTTTCATTGACAGGCTGGAAAATAAAGACCCACAGTTGGACAGGGCTATTGAGGAGATAATGAAGGAGTTGAAGTAATTCTTTTCTGGGATTTCACCGATTTGAAAATGATTTCACCGATTATTTGAACCATGATTTATTTGATTTTAAGATTTAAAGGTATTTGACGCATGCAAGTCAAAATCAGGTAATCTTTGCATCAAGTAAATCAGGGTTCAGAAAGGTTTTTTCCTAACTTTGCCCCATCCAAATAAATCCATAAAATCGCATAAATCCCGGTTCCATGCATCTACATCTTTTCGAAAAACAAGTTTATACAGACCGCAGGCAGGTATTGAAGAACACGATGGCCAATAACGGCCTGATTGTGCTGATGGGCAATGAAGACAGCAGCATGAATTATAAGGACAATACTTACCTGTTTCGCCAGGATAGTACTTTTCTTTATTATTTCGGGCTGGATACGCATGGCCTTGCTGCTATTATCGATACCGATACGGGTGAGGAAGTAATTTTTGGTACCGAGCTTACTATAGATGATATCGTGTGGACCGGCACGCTGCCCACCATCAGCGAGATGGCCGGCATGGTTGGCGTTTCCCGTACCGAACCTTACGGAAAAATAGCGGAGCATATCTACAAAGCAATGGCCGCAGGAAGGCCCGTACATATCCTGCCGCCTTATCGCCCTGAAAATAAAATTAAGCTGGCCGCCTGGTTAAATACCGACCTGGCAGGTTTAGCGCAATTTGTATCGGTAAAGCTGATAAAGGCCGTTATTGCACAGCGTGTGATTAAGACTCCGCTGGAAGTTGCCGAGCTAGAAAAAGCGGTAAATATCAGCATCGATATGGAGCTGGCCGTTATCAAATATACCTGTCCGGGCATTAAGGAATACGAGCTGGTGGCTAAAGCGCATGAGGTGGCTATTGCCAATGATGCACACCTGGGTTATCCCGCAATTATCACTACCCACGGCCAAACTTTGCATACGCATTATTACGGTAATACCCTTGAGGAAGGCCGCATGGTATTGAGTGATATCGGCGCTGAAAATGCCATGCATTACGGCGGCGACCTTACCCGCACCTTCCCGGTAGGCAAAAGCTTTACCACCCGCCAGGCTGAATTATACGAGGTTGTATTAAACTCCATGAACCATGCCATCAGCATGCTGAAACCGGGCGTACGCTATAAAGATATCCACCTGGCAGCCGGGGAAAAATTAATGGAAGGCCTGAACTCCGTGGGTATTACCAAAGGCGATGCTGCCGAAGCTGTACAGGCAGGCGCACATACCATGTTCTTTCAATGCGGGCTGGGCCACATGCTGGGTATGGATACGCATGATATGGAGGATTTAGGCGAGCAATATGTGGGCTATACCGATGCACTGAAAAAAGAAACTCAAATTTTCGGATTAAAATCCCTTCGTCTTGGCCGCGAGCTGGAAGCAGGTTTTGTATTGACCGTTGAACCAGGTATCTACATCATCCCCGAACTGATAGACCGCTGGCAGGCCGAAAACAAATACGCTGAGTTTATCAATTACGATGTACTAAACACCTACCGCGATTTCGGCGGAATTAGGATTGAGGACAATTTTTTGATTACTGATACCGGCAGCAAGGTGTTGGGTAAATATTTACCTAAGAGTTTGAAAGAGATTGAGGGGTTGAAGGGGTAGCTATAATCACGCGTCATTGCGAAGCCGACCGCTCGCGGTTGGCTTCGAAGCAATCTTTGCACAGGACTGTAAAGGGCCCGAATCTATAGGGTTACCTTGATGTCGGCGGACAGGAAATCATGAACTTTTACGCTTCGGTGCGGTATGACGCAGAGGTTGCTTCGTAGCACGTTGCAAGCAACGCGCCTCGCAATGACGTGCATAATGGTTTCCTTACTTCTTCACCAAATACTTTTCCTGCAATTGCTTTACAAACCGCATACCGCGCTGCATTAAGGTACCTTTACGATTCTTTAGGAAATTCTTGATAGCGGCATACGCCTGTGCATCTTCCTTAATTTCTGTGGGAAAATGTTTGATAGGCTTTTGTGCGATGCGCACCTGGTACATGCTCTCGTTATTAGAGTGGGTGCCACTGCCGTCGTTACCGATGTTTTGTATGAGAGAGGTTGAAGGATTAAGCGTTAAGCCACCTTTCAGAAATATAGATGCATACCAGCGAATGGCCCAGGAGTTGTTTTTACCAGCCTTAAAACCTGTCAGCTGTTTCCAGAAATTCATGGTGCCGTTGATAGAGAACTGATCGCTTTTTTGGCGGTCAAACTGGTTGAGCAGCACATCTACATCGTCCTCGAAATTCACCCATGCCCTGGACCACGTCGCCCAGCCCCAGCTCGTGGCCGCACGCCAGAAAAAAGCTTCAGGCAGTTTTTTATCAGCCAACTCATACATATAAGCGCCAATGTGCATTACCTTTTCGTTTTTGGCGTAATGGTCTAAGGCCTCGTTAAAGTATTGCAATGTATAGGGCGACGACAGCAAATCATCCTCAAAAACAATAATCTTCCCGTATTCATTTACTAGTTGCGTAACACCGCTGATAATAGAATTGGCCAGGCCAAGGTTATCCTTACGGTTGGTTACTTTAACGGATTTAAATCCGATTACCTCTTTTATCAGCTGCCTTACCTCATCAACTTTGGCCTTATCGGCAGGCGTTTTTGGCGCATCAGAAAAAATGAACAGCCGCGACTCTTCCGCCAGCAAATTTTTTTGCAGGTAGCTGATGGTACGGCGCGTATGCTCAGGCCGGTTGTAAACAAAAAGGGCTATCGGGGCAAGGTTTTGCATGTATCAGGTCAGAAAATTTCGAGGTGTTTGTCGGCTTTTCTACAAAGAACGGTATATGCGTTCGCTAATTGTTCTTCCTTCTTTTTTCCGAAGATTTTTCCAAGCGCATTTTTTACAGTGTACTCGACGGTAATCTTTAAATCAGTCACCAGGCTCTTCGTTTTCTTTTGGTTGATGTAGGTATTAAAACGAGTTACTTCAGGCTCAATTATTGAGGTTAAATCGTCCTCCACCTCAAAGCCTTCCGTGCTTAGCAAGTATCGCAGGGATGTAGGCGTATAAACATTAATGTGCCCGTAAGCAAGAAAGTGCTTTATCCGTTTATCCACTCCTGCACGATAGTCCAATGGCACTTCTATTACAAAATGACGTGCTACGCGTTTCAGCTCGCGCAGCAAAATACGCTCATGCTCCACATGCTCCAATACATGCGACAGGATAATCAAATCAAAGCTGTTATTCTCAAAAGGCAATTTATATCCATCGAAAACTTCCACCGATTTGACGTTAGGTATATTTCTCGATTTGATATGCTCAACACCGCTTTCTGAGATTTCCACGGCGTAGTATTCAGGAGCGAAATTGGCATCCGCCAAAAACTTCAGTATACTGCCATCCCCGGCGCCAACTTCCAGCACCTTTTTAAATTCGCGACCCTTGCATACATCAACAATATGCTGCGCTTTAAATTTCGCGCCAAGCATACGCCATGCTTCGTCGTGCTTTTCGTAAAATTCGTCGTACGCGGTTTTAACGTTATCGCTTAAGGCGGATGGCTGCATTGGCTTTTTTTAATTGAACTTCAAAGTTATATTATTCGCCAATTGTATGCAGATAAATTTGATTATTTGTCAATATGAGCCACTCATCTAAATAACCCCGCCCCCATGCCACGGTGTACCCACATCTCTTTCGTCGGTATTTTTCCGTGGCCCTTAGGGCCTACCGCTTGGTAGCTATTGAGTAGAAAGTAGTTATTGCCCCGTTAGGGGTTACCCTTTGACGCCTTTCCGGTGCAGGACAATATAAATCGCCCATCTGTCCACCTGTTGGGTAGCCGCTACGTGGCACAAATCACACTTATTATTCTTTTCTACAAAGCGGTAGACCCTACGGGTCATCGATTTTCTTTAGCCAAAACCTGTGGGGTACACGGTAGGCCCCCATCGGGGGCAAATATTGGTAGAAAACCCAAACAAATATTTTTCGCTCCGTAGGTGCGTAACACGGCATGCGGGTGACGCTCGCAATGTGCACATTTAGCTATTTGTATCGTTATCCTTCAAACCAACAGATGACGTTAACGCTGCAAAATGTGGAAAACAGGGTTAACACAACTTAACACATTTCGAGAAAAAAAACAATCAATTTATTGATTATCAATTATTTATAAAAAATAGGTGATTTATCAAGTTATCAACATTTTTAAAATGAACTAGCAATCGGCTTAATTATTGTGAACGAAATTTAAGGATAGGTTACCCAGCTTTCTTAACCACATAAAACAACATCCCGCCCCTCGTTTTAAACCCAAGCGATTCATATAGCTTAACCGCCCTTTCGTTTTTTGCAAGTACATGCAGAAACGGAATTTCGCCGGCAGCCTTTATCCGCTCCACCTGGTACACAATCAATTGGGCGGCATAACCTTTGCCCACATGGTCGGGGTGGGTGCATACCGCGCTTACTTCGGCGTATGGTTTCGGGTTCATACGCTGACCGCACATGGCCACCAATTGTTCTCCGTCAAATATCCCCCGGTAATGGCCATACTCAATCGTTCTTTGAGCAAACGGGCCCGGATTCGTAAGCTTGGTTAGTTCCACCATGGCGGGCACATGTTCCTCAGTTAGCGTAACCAGGGCGTCTTTAAAATCTATCTGTCGGGCCGGTGTTTCGCATACCATTTGCAGGCAGTCCATACAGGTAATCAATTCCCATGGTTCCGGTATCGTTATTTCAACCGGGGTAACAACACCAAAAACAGAACCCGCCGGTGCAATTTCATATAGCTTTTGAAGATTATCTACTGTATTTTCCCGTAAGGCAGCAAACGGTGATACTTCGGGATGAAAATATTTTGCATCGCCATCGCCAACGGCAAATAGAGCGTTTCCGGTTTCCAGTGCATTCCAGGTGGGGTTATCGAGCGGGTGTTCCATTGGTTTATAATGCCGATAGTCGACGCTTCAAATCTATAAAATCACTTTTTGTTGAAACGGCAATCTCCTTGTCATTTTTCCCACCTTCAATTGTCGTTAATGCCACTCACCCTTGTATTCCATAGAAATTAATTTTGCTACCGTCAACTTTTTTAAATTTATGTTATGAGCAAATTGAATAAACAATTTACGGCGACATTATTAAAAAGCCCTAACAAAGGTGGCTGGACTTACGTAATTTGGCCTGAATCAGTATCTTTCTTCAAAACGCGTGGATTGGTAAAAGTCCGCGGAACTATCGATGGACACCCGTTCCGAAGTTCATTCATGGCGCTGGGCGATGGAAGGCACAAATTGCCAGTTAAGTTAGATCTGCAAAAAATCATCGATAAACAGGAAGGAGATGAAGTGGATATTGTTTTAGAAGAACGGCTTGACGGGAAGGAATAGACCGGCAAATCACAGTCAAATTCAGCTTTTTTGATATATTTACATCAATCCAAAAGCTATGAAGACAACGCTGCAAAATATCCATCCTATCATTTTTCTCCTGGTTGCTACAACGCTCGAAGTCTGCGGCGATGCCATCATCAGAAAAACGATATACGAGCACACAGGAACCGCAAGAATAGGCTTTGGGTTGTTAGGCACTTTACTGCTTTTCGGATATGGTTTTTTCCTGAATTTAGCGCCGGTTGAGTTTGGCAAGGTCGTAGGGCTTTATATCGCCACCTTGTTTATCGTTTGGCAAATAATAAGCTATTTTACTTTTAAATCTGTGCCCTCTCTCCCCGTTATTGTAGGCGGTTTATTTATTGTAATAGGTGGATTGATAGTTACCTTTTGGGGCACTAAATAACAATGAGTTGCCTGCCATTCAGCCTAAAACTGCTGTAAATAGCTAATCTTCGCTATCACGTGGTCTTCGGTTTGCGGGTGCAGCACCAGGTTATCGGCCACGCCGGTCACGCCGCGATTATAGATCAGGTAAACGTAGGATAGCGGCGCAAATTCCCACGACAGCCGGATGTTATAATTATCATCATTATTCAGTGAGTTCCTTTGGTAGATGCCGGTCAGTTGCACGCGGGGGTTCAAAGCAAAACGCCCCTGCAAAATATACAGGTTTACCGACTCAGTTACCTTTTGCTCGCCAACGCCTTTAAAATAGTTGTGGTTAAATTCGCCCATTAATGAGATATACGGTATCGGTGCAAATTGGAGTTTCCAGTCGGCCGAGGTCAGGTGCCCGTTAAAGTAGGTACCCGTTTTCCAGTCGAGCATAAGGTTCACGATTTTGGAGGGGTCTGTACTCAATAAGATATTATGCAGCGTATAGTTATAATCCCCGGGAGCAATATTAATATCGAGCGGATTGAAAACCTCTGTCAGGTGTTGTTTGGTTGGCGTAAAACCATACCCTAAATAAGCCCCGCTTTGCAGGTTGAACCAGATGGGATAAAACGCCAGGCTCATTTCGGCAAACTTGCCTGTAGATGCTGTATAATATACTTCCGGTAAAAAGCCAGGCTCAAAGGCACGAATAAAGTTCTTAAACGGCAGCAACGAACCGCGGTAATAATAGTTCATCCCCGGCGTAGTGCCGATAACATCCTTACGGGATACGAACCCCAGTTGCGGGTCGAAATCTTTGGTAATGAACGACTCCGTCCACCAGATTTTATATTGATTGGTTGAGTTAATGTATTGCATAATTCCACCAAAGCCCTTTTGCCCGGTGTTAGTAGTGGTCGATTGGGTGAGTATGGCGTTAACCGATTGCGATTCGCCCAACCTGAAAAATCCATCAACAGTACTTTCAATATTCGATGCGCCGGGTTGATTTTTAACACTTACCAGTGCCCCAATCCGGTTTTGACTGCCAAAGTTCTCTGAAACGCGGCCTACAAAAAAATTGGTACCGGGTAAGTCATTGTCGCTGGCCTGCCGCATTACAATTGCGCCATAGTTAAGGTTTGATGACCGGTAGACGAAGCGCCCGCCGCCAACAATTGGAATCGGATTGCCATTATCATCCAAGCCTATGTTACGGCTAAAAAACGGCTGATACCGCATGGCCCCGCCCGAACCATCTGTAAACTGACTTACTCCTACGCCGAACAGTGAAGCATTCTCCAAAAAGAACTGTCGTTTTTCAGGAAAGAATACCGAAAATCGGGTAATGTTATTTACCTGCAAGTCCGCATCTGCCTGGGCGAAATCGGTGTGGGCTGTAAGGTCGAGAATGGAGTTGGAGTTGATGGCCCATTTTAAATCTCCGCCGGCCTTAAAGTGCGTACTGGACGGCTTTACATCGGCCCCGAAGTTACTGTAATGGTCGTATGAGGTGAGGATATAAGGCTGCACCCGTATGTTGGTAGTTGGCGGTGGTGGCTGCAGGTTGGTCAGTTCCCCGGCATAGTTCATGTGCGTTGCGCTAAATACCCTCGGAAAGGGCGAAAAAGCACTGATTTCATTAGTCAGTCTCCGGTTACGGTAGATATTCAGCCCCCAGCTTTGAACTGTATCAGCACGTTTAGGATAGCGCAATGTTTTCCAGGGAATGGCTATTTCGGCAATCCATCCTGCATCCGTCCGCGTGGTACGTACCTCCCAAAGGCCGTTCCAGTCTATATCAAAATACAAATCATCGAAAGCCAGCAAATCGCGCTGAACGCCGTAGGCATTGGTGGCAAAAACCATCGCGTTACGCTTATCATTAAAAGCATCAAAGCTCAGGTTTACCAAATCGTGCTTAGTAAAGTCAAAATCGCGGATAAAATCGGTCGCGCGGATAGCTTTTTTACCCAACGGGTCTTTGGAGATAATGCCGAAATACAGGTACTTTTGATTATAAAGCACTTTTACCTGTGTTTCAACACTGGGCGCTTTACCCTGGTAAGGCTCTATTTGTATAAACGGCGGTGATAGTGCCGCCAGCGCCCATTCCGGCTCGTCCAGTTTACCATCAATATTAAGTGTTGCGGTAATTTTTGTTGCGCGTATTTGCCTGCGATTGGTATCAGGATTGAAGAAATCAGCATCCTGCCCAAAAACGTGCGATGCAAACAGGACAAATACTAAGAAAAGTAAACGTTTAACCATGGTTTATATGACAGGGCGGGGCGAATAAAAGTAATAAATTAACACGATTTCAGGATGAAAAAGATTAACAGGATTTTTGGTATTCGTCCCTATGTCCCCGCAGGTTCTCTCTGAGAATTAACTTAACCCACAAAAAATTCGTTCAATATTAAAAAGGGCCATCGGCCCGAAACTTATTGTAGCCCGGGGTTTCAACCCCGGGCACATTCGGCAACAAAATTAAAAGTACCATCGGCACGACCCATATTAGATTGCAGCTTCGAAAATATCGGCCAAACCTTCGGCGCTTAATCGTTTTTGACTTTTTGACCACGGGTTAAAACCCGTGGCTACAATATCGGCCGAGGCTACGCCTCTTTCGTGTCTTGTACCTCTACATGCCCTCGCACAAGAATCTGCGAAGACCTTTAAGACAATCATCGGTTGTAAAGTAAAAATTCACCTTTTATTGCCAATTAAAACCCTATATCCTAAATTTGACAACAATAAACCTGCTATCTCTATGAAAAACGAAGAAGATGATATAACCAATCAGCCATTGAGCAACGACCCCGAGGAAAACCTGCGGATAGAAAATGAATTGCTTAGACTGAAAATACAGGCCGAACATGGTGGACAATCACACAGCACCGGCAACCTGCCGCCCGATTTGGAAAATGAATTCCTGAAACATGTAATGGCCTTCGAGCAAAATTATGCCAATGCCAAACAAGTGCTCATTTATGACTTTATCGGCCGCCCCGAATTTACAAAGGCGGAGGATTTAGACGATAGTTCCCTCGCCCCTGCTTTGTTACGCGTTACCGGTCAGCTTGGCTTAAAAAATATTGTAGTGCATTTTGATGACGAGCTGGACAGCCGCACCCGCTATAAATTCATTACCGAAGAGCTTTTTGATAAAGAAACCGATGACTTTATGGTGCCGGGGATGACGGTAAACTTCGACTATGAAGAGTTTCATCCCAATCACCAAAAAGACATCGCCGACAAAGCCCACCGGTTTATATCAGGCTGGTTCAACAAAGGTTTTAATGAGCATAGCTACGAGCTGGCCGACTACTTTGTACTACCCGACCGGCGCACCATGAGCCGTAAGGATATGGTTGCCCACCTGCACCATATCTTCGACGCTTTTAAGGGATTTAAAGATGATAAATACCGTATCGGTGAGGTAAAATTCGAGCTAAACGATAATGGCGGATTGGGCCATGCGGAAGGTGCGATAAAGTATGCTGCTATACTCGAAAGCGGCGAGGATATTGAGTTTAATGGTCCGTTTAAGCTTTACATGTCATACGATGACGGGTATTGGGGGATATTTCATATCGTTTTCCCGGGGTTTACTTATTGAGAAGTTTATAGCTGTTAGGTTATTAACCAAGATGGAGCGACTACTGAATCGGGGCGCTTTGTTTAAGGATTTCGCGAAGCTTAATGAATGAATTATATGGGCCAACAGTTAGGGTTGCGTTAACAAGCCACGACGGAATACTGCCGCCAGGATTTACACTAAATGTGTAGTCAATTTTAAGACTGTTTGAACCGTTGGGGGTAACATTCCAAAGTGCCAGCGAATATGGCACACGAATGTACCCTTCTTTTTCGGGCAAGTAGAACGGTAGGCTTTTGGCTTCAATATTCAATACTTCAGCTCCGCGTTTTATGTTAAGCTCTACTACCAGGTCGCGGTTTTTGATGGGCCAGGGTAACTGCGATTGTGTATAATATATGATGGACTGTGCGTCCGGCTTTTTAAGGATTTCCGACCGTTTATTGGAATACACCCATTTATTATAGCCGTCAATATTCCTCAGCGTACTTATTAAGCGTTCTTCAGTTGTATTCAATTCACACACAACTCTTAATTCTTTAATATCGCCCTTGGCTGCCTTGCGGGTATAAACTGCAATTCCGTCCTGGTTTTTTCTAAGCTCCCATTTTCCCTGTGCCATCAGGCTCATTGCCGTACAGCAATATATAACAAACAGTAAAAGGCTTTTTTTCATATCTACCGGTGAAACTGTTGCAGGCCATAAGAACCAATCCAACAAATTAAGCGCCTGATATGTGCTTTTGATTTACAATTTGTTACTAAATCATTATTAAACAAAAAGCGGCTGTACCTTTTTCGTACAGCCGCGCTTTTACTGGTTAATTCAATATTATCTCACAAACGCCATTGCTACACCGCCATCTACATTCAGGACATTCCCTGTCGATTTATCGAGCAAACCGCCGACAAACACAAAGCAAGCATTAGCTATATCTTCTGGAAGGATGATTTCGTTCAATAAAGTCCTTTTGGCATAATAAGCCGGCAACTCCTCAATAGTAACACCGTAGGCCTTGGCGCGGCCTGCCGCCCAGTCGCCTTCCCATATTTTACTGTCGGCAATTACGGCGTCCGGGTTTACTACGTTTACGCGGATATTGTCTTTACCTAATTCCGCAGCATTCAGCCTGCTCAGGTGCAATTGGGCAGCCTTTGCAGAGCCATACCCCGCATTATTCGGACCTGAAACTACCGCATTTTTACTAACGATGTTCAATACATCGCCGCCGGTGCCTTGCTTGCGCATAACATTCACCCCGGCCTGGGTAACCATAAACTGGCCTTTCACCAATACGTCATATAATAAATCCCAATCTTTTTCGGTATGGTCTTCAATCGGTTTGGAGATGGACAAGCCTGCACAATTCACCACCAAATCCACACCCGCAAATGCAAGCACTGCGGCATCATAAGCCTTTTCAATTGCAGCTTTATTGGTAACGTCCAATACAGCAGTAGTGTAAACGTCTTTGCCGTATTGTTTTGCAAATTCCTGGCTGGCGTGTTCCAGGCGACCGGCATCGTTATCATTGATAACAACACAAGCACCTTCATCAGCAAATTTTTTGGCGATGGCTTTACCAATGCCGCCTGCACTGCCGGTAACTAAGGCTATACGGCCAGAAAGCGGTTTGGGCTTAGGCATGCGCTGCAGCTTAGCCTCTTCCAGCAGCCAATATTCTATATTGAAAGCTTCCTGGCGTGGCAGCGAGGTGTATTCCGATATCGCTTCCGAACCCTTCATTACGTTAATGGCATTGATATAAAATTCGGCGGCAACGCGGGCAGTCTGTTTATCTTTTGCAAAGGTGAACATACCTATACCCGGATATAAAATCACTACCGGGTTTGCATCGCGCATGGCCGGGCTGTTCGGGTGCTTGCAGCTTTCGTAATATTCGGCATACATTTTACGGTAGGCCTCAAATGCAGGGGCAAGTTTTTCTTTTATCGCTTTGGTATCTGTCAAATCATCTTCGGCACCCAGCTCCAAAACCAGCGGACTAATCTTAGTCCTCAAAAAGTGGTCGGGGCAGCTGGTGCCCATTGGGGCAAGCCGTTCCAGATCATTTGAATTAATATACTCCAGCACACGGGCATCATCCGTAAAATGGCCAACCATCCGCACATTGCCCGAGCAAAAACCGCGCAGCGTAGGCGCTATCTCAATAGCTTGTTTTTTGCGGATAACTTCCGTCGGACTACTAATCTTACTCCCACCGAAGACAGAGCCTTTTTTGCCGTAATTCTGTTCAAGGTATTCAGCGCATTGCTCAATTATTTCCAGGGTGTTGACGTAGCTTTCGTAGGCAGTATCTCCCCAGGTAAACAAGCCGTGCGAACCCAGCATTATCCCACGGATGCCGGGATTATCATCAAGGCATTGTTTCAGCTTTAAGCCTAAATCAAAGCCCGGTCGCTGCCATTCCACCCATCCTATTTTCCCGTTAAAAAGCTCCTGCGTTATTTTTTTACCATCCTTTGCTGCCGCGATGGCAATAGCTGCATCCGGGTGCAGGTGGTCGATATGCTTAAAGGGCAAAAAGCCATGCAGCGGCGTATCGATAGATGGCGCTTTTGAGCTTAGGTCGAATATGCAGTGGTTAAACAGCTCTACCATTTCATCCTCATGCTCGATGCCGCGGTAAACATTGGTCAAACTGCGCAGGCGGTTAACATACAATGCAGCAAGACCGCTTTTTTTTAAAGTGCCCAGGTCGCCGCCGGAGCCTTTTACCCACATCACTTCGGTATCTTCGCCCGTTAGGGGGTCTTTTGCTATTACTTTGCATGAGGTATTGCCGCCGCCATAATTGGTCAGCCGCAAATCGGCACCCAACAGGTTGGAGCGATAAATAAGCAATGCCACTTCATCACCTGCAAGCTCCGCAGCCTTTGCATCATCCCATAAATAGCTTACATGCTTAAAATTTGTTTCTCTGACAGACATATTTGTTTTTCTCTTATTTCTATTTCTTTAATATCAATTCTGACCGTTGGCTACCTGCCTCCGCCTTTTTCTTCAACGCATTTCCATATCCCACAATCAACACCGAGATTATTATTACGGCTATACCTAATATAACCGTGTTGAACGCTTTTTTGCCGACGCCTTTCCATTCCCTTAACACCAGCCCCCAAACGTTGGCAACCAGTATAATGAACGCCATGTGCAAAATCCAGGAACTGGCGCCATTGCCCAGCTTACTTTCACCCATCCCGTAAAAAAAGAACTGCAAAAACCAAGTAGTGCCTGCTAATGCAGCAAAAAGGTAGTTTTTGAGTAAAGGCGCTTTCGCATTTGCATAATCGCCAAAGGTTTTATTACGGGCATTCAGTATCATACACCAGATAAAGTTGGTGGTTAGACCGCCCCATAGCACTATAATGTACACAACGTTGTTACGGTACAAGAAAGTGGTTTCGCCCGGATTTGCAGCAATATGAAGCTGCATTGCTTTTTCGGCCATTGTATGCCCGGCTTCAAGGCCAAAGTTGAAACAGGCGCTTAAGATACCTGAAACTATCGCCACAAAAATACCAAGGCCGAAACGGTAATCTTTATTTTCGGCCTTGGCTTCTGAATTTTTCGCCAGGTCTTTTTCCTTATACATCCCAGCCTTACCGCAGATGATGATACCAATAACGCACACCGCAATCCCAGCCAATACCAACTGCCCCCAATGCGATGTTGCCAGCGTAACAATGGTATCCTTACCCGCCTGCGGCGAAAAATAATAATACACCGACGGCACCAGCGAACCAAACACCGCACAAAGCCCCAATATAATAGTACTACCCAGTGATACACCTAAATAACGTACGCCCAATCCATAAGTTAACCCACCGATACCCCATAGAACGCCCATCAGATAAGTCCAGCCGAGCACGCTCATACTGGTTGCGTGGATGATATCCATAAAACCTGGAATAGTTAGGTATGCGGCAATTGGCGGCACTATCAGCCATGAAAATATCCCCCCCACAATCCACATACTTTCCCATGCCCAGCCCTTAACCTTTTTGTATGGAATATAAAAACTGCCGGAAGCAAAGCCGCCGATGAAGTGGAAGAATACGCCGAAGATGATGCCCATGGTTTGGTTGGTTAGTTTTTTTATCGTAGGGGCATATTACATACGCCCTTGAATATTGTTTTTTATTTTCCTTTGCAGAGACGTGATGCATCGCGTCTTTGTTCGACATGCAATTGTTTATTGCATGGTTTTGTACGTTGTACAACCTGTCCTGCGGGAGACGCGAAGCATCGCGTCTCTACATTGCACGCCATTGTCATTACCCTTGTTAGTATTATCACCAACAAAAACCGGGTTTCCTTTACCGCCCTTGTCGGTGTTGTCACCGACGAGGCATTGTCACCAACGAGGCCTTGTCACCGGCAAACACTATTTCGCCGTGCTAAAATGATATACCCCCGAACCCACATTCACCGGCACATAGCCATCTTTCGCCTCGCCTGTTGTTAAGCCTTGTATCGTCGCTAAAGCCTTGCCGTCTTCAGTTATCGCGCTGCTGTTTGTGCCGGGGATATAAACCGTCGCAGTCGTATTTGCCGGTATCTCTACATCCAATTTAAATGTTGTGCCATCTACCGACCAGTGCGAACTTACCTTGCCGTAATTGGTTTGGTAATCAGCCGCTACGGTCGTCAGGTTCCCGCCGGGAGTCGGTTTAATGATGATGCCTTTATAGCCCGGCGCATCCTCTTTTGTGTCAATACCTGCGATTACGCGGTACATCCAATCACCGATGGCTCCATATGCGTAATGGTTATACGAGTTCATGGTCGGCGTTTCGAAAGTACCATCTGTGCGTATGCCATCCCATCTTTCCCAAATAGTAGTAGCGCCCATTTTAACCGGGTATAACCACGAAGGGTAGGTTTCCTGCAACAGCAAACGGTAAGCTACATCGGCATGGCCAAAGCGGCTCAGTACGCGGCATAGGTATGGCGTACCCAAAAAGCCGGTAGTGAGGTGGTTGCCATAACGCTGTATATTATTCGCCAGCCTGTTTGCCGCCTGCGCCCGAAGATTTTCCGGGAGCATATCAAACTCAAGCGCCAATACATAACCGGTTTGCGTGTCTGACGAGATAAGCCCGTTTGGGGTAACATATTCATTCAGGAATGCTTTTTTTATCTTTTCAAGGGATGCTGTATAAGCGGCCTCATCTTCCTTTTTACCAAGCACCCTGGCTGCATCTATCATCAACTGGGTTGAATGTGCCCAAAAACATTGTGCAATTAAATATTTGCTCGTAATAGCCGAGGTACCATCTGTATCATCGTTCACGCTGTAGAACAGCCAGTCGCCAAAATGGAAGCCGGTGTTCCAAAGGTCGTTTTTGCTTTTGTCCTGCATATATTTTACCCAGGCTTTCATGCTCGGATACTGGTTCTCCAGTATCTGTTTATCACCGTAAGCCAGGTACATATTCCATGGGATAATGGTTGATACATCCGCCCAACCTGTGCTGCCGCCCGATTCGTTTCTACCGCTGCCTAATACATCAGGTATAACAAAGGGTACGCTGCCGCTTGGATATTGGTCGGCAGCAACATCTTTCAGCCACTTGGTGAAAAAGTTATGCACGTTCATGTTATATGATGCCGTGCGCGAGAATACCTGTGCATCGCCGGTCCAGCCTAAACGTTCGTCGCGCTGCGGGCAATCTGTAGGTACATCCAGGAAGTTACCTTTTTGACCGAACTGGATATTGTGCTGCAGTTGGTTAAGTAATGGATTCGAACAGGAGAATGTGCCTGTCGGCGTCATATCCGAATACAAGGCGATGGCTGTAAAATCGTCCGGATTAACGGTACCCGGATAGCCTTCCAGTTTGATAAACCTAAAACCTTGCCAGGTAAACTGCGGCTCAAAAGTTTCCTGTTCGCCGCCCTTCAACACATAAATATCCTGCGAACGAGCATTGCGTAAATTCTCGGTATAAAAATTACCAAACTTGTCTATCACCTCCGCGTGCGATACTTTAATGGTGTCGCCGGCTTTGCCTTTCGCTTTCAACTGTACCCAACCCACCAGGTTCTGGCCAAAATCGATAACCTGTTCGCCTTTAGGCGTTTTAAATACCTTCACCGGCTTAAAGGTCTCGTGCTTTCTTACCGGCTCGTTGTAAGTTGCTACTAAAATATCTTTATTAAAATTCTGCACGGTAACGCCTGACCAGTTCTTGTCATCAAAATTAGTAGTCGCCCAGTTTTTTTGCTGCATACGGTCATCAATGGTAGCCCCGTTATAAATTTCCGCATATCTAACCGGACCGGCAGAAGAAGATTTCCAGCTATCGTCAGAAACGATAGTTGCCGTGGTGCCATCGGTATAGGTAACCTCTAGCTGGAATAATAGGGCAATGTCTTTCCCATAAAAATTCTGTTGGTTGGCAAAGCCGATATGCCCGCGGTACCAGCCGCTGCCCAGCATAGCACCAACAGCGTTTTGGCCTGCCTGTAATAAATCGGTAACATCATAAGCCTGGTATTGCAGGCGTTTATTGTAGCTCGTCCAGCCGGGAGTTAAGAAGGCGTCGCCTACACGGTGGCCGTTTATTTCTGCCTCGTACAAACCATGCGATGTAACATAAGCTATAGCTGATTGAACTTTTTTATTGAGACTAAATGCCTTGCGGAACATAGGGCTTGGCCTGTTTACCGAATCTTCTTTATAGCCGGGCGTTATCCATTGCGCTTTCCAGTCGGCCGGTGTAAGCAGGCCCATTTGCCAGCTTGCGGGTTCGCTCCAAGCGGATGCTTTGCCGGTATTATCCCAAACACGCACCTGCCAGGTATATTTTTGCCCGGCTTTTAACGGCTCGCCGGAATAGGTAATGTACATCGATTGGTCGGACGCCACTTTACCGGTCTTCCAAACCTCATGCTTATCTTTTGCACTATTCACCTTTAGCTCATAAGCTGTTTGCATTACTCCTCTTCTGCCGCTACCGTCAAGCTGCCAGCTAAAACGCGGGGTAAGCGCATCAACGCTAATTGGATTGGGCTTATTTTCGGTCAGCAGGTTTTGTACTTTAACCTGCGCAAAACCAAACCCAGCCAGGTGGAGCGCAAAAATTAATATCGATAGTTTTCTCATAATCCGGTTAGGGCGTATTCAATCAAATTGGACAGCCAAGTTAACGAAAATGCAGGTAGTTAACTATCCTGTACTGTCCCTATCGGAACCGGGATTAAGGGGATTGGGGGATTTTTCTGATTCGGGTTAGATAGCGATAAAGGGCTTGTGTGATTATTACAATCCTGTTAATCCAAAAATCTGCTTCATCCCGGTTCAGAAACAAAAAAAACGTCCCGTATCTCACCCCGGGACGCTCTGTTACGATTAAAATCTAATAACAATCAACTAAATCCAGGCAAGGGTATCTCACATCCTTGTCCTTTTCTCATGACGATATTAATGTCAAAAGCTCTTTTATATTTTAATAATAGTTTGCAGTATAATACGTGTATGACGTTTTAGTTGCAACAACGTTACAACTAAAACGTCATTTAACAATTATTTAATCTGCCGATGGGCCACCCGGACCACCAGGGCCACCGCCCGGAGGAGGGCCACCAAATCCGCCACGCGGACCGCCAGGTCCACCCGGGCCCATATTCGGCGCTTTACCTGCCATCTTAGTGAAGCGGTAGGTAAACGTTAACAGGTAATACCTGCCCAGTTTATTGCTGTTAGTCTGGGTTACAAAGTTTCCGTTTTGCACGTTGCTGTAGCCGGTATTTTCATTAAACACATCGTAAACCCCCGCACGTATGGTAGCCATATTGCCTTTCAGGAACCTGCGCTCTACATAAGTGTTAAATATGTTCGGATTGCTGGCGCCTTTGTAGCCATAATACAGGTACTTGGTATAGTCGTAGCTAAGCGTCCAGTTTTTCCAGAAGTAGTTTTTGCCGTTAAGGCCCAATTGCCAGGTGCGGAAATTATCGTTAATGCCCGGCTGGTTTATCGAATTTTTGGACGAATTAATGGTATACGTAGTATTTGCTTCCGCATCAATTATATCGGTAATATCAACCCTGAAACGTGCACCCGGCGCTATTACCCAGGTTTTGGCGTTATTTTGCACCATAGTAGGGTCAAACGTAGTAGGATCGATATTGGTAAGGAACGATACGTTGTTTATATACGAAACATTGCCTTGTAAAAACAGGTTGTACTTGCGTTTTTGCCATGGCTTATTAAATACGAAGAATGCCTGTGCTGCCGAATAGCCATCGGCATTACGGTATTGCGTTTCAATTGTACCTGCCAGTTTCGGGTTAGGCGTATAGTTAACCGGGTAGGTAACCGTGTTTGATACAATCTTGTTAGCCGTTGTAGTGAACGACAGGTTACTGAAGAAGATATTCCCGGTCTCGAAGCTGAAATTATTATACCTGAAATCTATCCTGTTATTATACTCGGGTTTCAGGTCGGGGTTACCTGTAATCGGGTATAATGCGCTCGAGAAATCGGTAACGGGCTGCAACTCGGAGAAAGTGGGCTGCGAACTATAACCACTATAATTAGCGCTGAACGATTGCGACCGCGAAAAGTTATAAATAAAATGCGCATTCGGCGACACGTTGAACGAGCTGATGCTGGTTGGCATACCAGTAGTTACCGAGTAGCCTTTTAAAACTGAAGGCTGCGCGGTAACACCTAATACGTAGTTATACTTCTTCTCAACAAACCGGTAGTTTAAACCAAAGCGGTTGGTGATAAAAGTAAAGTTGTAGTTATTGCTTAACAGGGGATAATTATTTACAATGTTGGCGGTAGTTAGCGTATCTGTTTCCTTATCGGCAACGGTGTAGCTGTGGCTATACTTATAGTTGATCTCCAAATATGATCTTTTTGCTATTGGCTCGATGTATGACAGCGAGGCGCCCACAGTATCTGTATGGCTGTTGGTGTTAATAAACTGGTCGAGCGGTGCATTTGCGGCACCTGCTATATAAGTATAAACCGGGTTTTGATATGCTCTGCTGCTGGTGCGGCCGGTACCAACATTTAAGCTAAAGTTACGGCCATGGCTGTTAAACCTGTGGTTATACAATGCATTGATACCATAGTTAGGAGCCGATGAATTACTTAACGAGGTAAAATTATAGTTTGATACGGTTGACGTTTCGTTCATCAACAAGTTCGAGCCGTTTTGATTGGTATTTAACCCGATATAAGTGTATGATGGCGTTACCTTTAAGTAGTTAACGGTATCCGGTTTCCACTCCAGGTTAAAATTGAGACGGTGCGATTTGGTTTCATCATCCCTGGTGCTGTTTTGTGTATTGGTGCTTGGGTTAGCCGCCGATATATTATTTTGAATAGTAGTACTTATAGTATTGGTCGATTTATCCGAAAAGCTGTAGCTGCCGTAAACGGTAACCTTTTTGCCCCAGCTATCGCGGTAGTTTAAACCTACTGAACGGTTTATAGATATACCCGTTTGGTTATTGTTATTACCTCCCGGAGGGCCGCCCCCACCGCCTTGCCTGCCGCCACCGCCGCCAAAGTTAAACAGGTTGGTATTGGTGTTGTTAAGGTTAGCCAACACCGCAATCTGCTGCCCGTCGTTAAAGTTGAACATATTTCCCTGGGCAAGGTACCTTGCGCCGCCGCTTATACCGTCTTTAGCTGGTATCGCATCGTGACCGCCACCAGCGCTCACCTGCCCAAAATAGCCGTGGTTTCTGCTCGGCTTTATGTTAATGTTTAAAACAGTTTCGGGGTCGCCGGTTTTTATGCCGGTCATATTGGCCTGGTCGCCGTAGTCATTAACCATCTGCACATTTTGCACGGCATCAGCAGGAAGGTTTTGGGTGGCCGTTTTTAAATCTCCGCCAAAAAAGTCCTTACCATTAACTCTTACTTTGGTAACGCTTTTACCCTGGAAGGTCATGTTGCCGTCCTTATCCACGTCAGCGCCCGGAATCTTTTTTATCAGGTCTTCAACCGGGGCGCCGTCGCGCACCTTGTAGGCTGCCGCATTAAACTCTATGGTGTCTTCCTTTATTTTAACAGGGATAACATCGGTTATGGTAACACCGGTTAACATCGTAGTCGAAGATTTTAAAACGATTGGCTTTAAAAATACCGGGTTATTGGTGTTATCAAAAGTAAGCCTGATGCGCTTATCAGCGTAACCTATTGACTGTATAACCAAGCTGATTTGCGTGGCTTTAACTCCATTAAATAAAAATGCGCCTTTCAAATCAGTTATTACGCTCAGGCTGTCTTTGCCGGCTATCAGCTTTACGGTTGAGCCGGGCAATGTTGCTTTGGTCGAGTCGATTACCGTACCATGCACATCCCGCCCTGCCTGGGCGAAGGTATTTGCACTGATTAAAAGCAATGCTGCGATAAAAAGGTATATTGGTTTCATATTAGTATTTACTCTTTTTTATTAGGTGCAAAGAAATTACTTAGCATTATCACCTAAAAATAGAATAGACAGTAACCAAAAAGAAGTAGATAAAACCCCGTTTTTAACCTATAAAGGCCTGTTTTCTTGAAGCAGTTGCTGTTATGTGTCTTTGGCGATAAAGATTGGCTGTTCGTCGGTAAAGTATAACTGCCGATAGATTTTGATTGGCTTTGTGCCGACAGGCTTTGTAATATTGTTGTTATTAAACAGTGCTGTAATGTACTGATAACAAAAGATTTAGAGAACAATGATACCAAAATCAAAAAATACAGTAATAACCATCATCATCCATATATTAATATGGGGAGTGTTCGGGCTTATTTACTTTTCTCCCCCGCTAAACTGGAACATAGCCATACCTTATCAATTGTGGATAAAACAAGGCATTATATTAGGCGTGCTGGTTATCGCTTTTTATGCTAACGCCTTAGTGCTGGTACCCAAATTTGTATTAAAAAACCGTACCGGGCTTTATTTATTAATTGTCACCTGCATCGTTGCTATTATTTTATTGCTCAATATTTATGCTGATGAATGGCTCAATATTCACCAGCTGATGGATGCCGCTTTTCATAAAAAAGGCCCGCCAAAGCATCGCGGTGGCGGTGGTGGCCGCGACCATTATTGGGACTTTGCCCTTTTAGCCATGAGCGCCCTTGTATTGGGCATTAGCACCAGTATAACCGCCATACAAAAATGGCAGAAAGACAAACAGCTACACCAGGAAATGGAGCAAGCGCGCGTGAGCTCTGAACTTTCATTTTTAAAAGCACAAATCAACCCGCATTTCTTTTTCAATACACTAAATAACATCTATGCATTAACTCATGTAGATGCCGAAGTATCCCGCAAGGCCATCCACCAGTTATCGCGCATGATGCGTTATGTATTGTACGATACACAGAATGCCACCACTATGCTCAGCCAGGAGATTGCTTTTATTAAGGATTATATCAGCCTGATGGAATTGCGGCTTACTGATGTAGTTAAAATTGATTTCAGCGCACCGGCTGCATTAAGGGATATGGCCATAGCGCCTATGATATTTCTCCCCTTTATAGAGAACGCATTTAAGCACGGTGTAAGCGCTACCCAGCCAAGCTATATTAATATAACAGTAACTCAAAAAGACAGCGTAATTGAGTTGAACGTGGTGAATACCATTATTAAGGAGCAAAACACTAATTTAGAAGAAGGCAACGGTATCGGCCTCAATAACACCAAACGCCGTCTTGATTTGTTATATCCCGGCAAGCATACCTTATTAATAAACGAAAGTACTGTAGAAAATGCATATTTAGTTCACCTAACGCTTGATTTGGTATGACAATTAATTGTATAGCTGTCGATGATGAGCCATTGGCGCTCGGCCTCGTATGCTCCTTTATCGAACGTACGCCGTTTTTGAATTTAGTTGGCCGGTATAACAGCGCTGTAGAAGCCCTGCGTGCTATACATAGCCAGAAAGTAGACGTGCTGTTTTTGGATATACAAATGCCCGACCTGAACGGCATTGAACTGGCCCGCGTATTGGACAACAGCAAGACCAACCGGCCACGCATAATTTTTACCACCGCCTATAACCAATTTGCGCTGGAAGGCTATAAGGTTGATGCGCTGGATTATCTTTTAAAACCCTTTAACTACGAAGAGTTTTTGAACGCCGCCCATAAAGCGCTGGCTTATGCGCAGCTGGTTGAAAAATCAAACGCTGTACCTGTGGCGGCGGCCCCTGTTGCGGCGGCTCCCGTGGAAGAACGTATAGAAGATGAATACCTGTTTTTAAAGGTTGAGTATCAATTGGTACGTATCGCCCTAAATGATATCCTTTATATTGAAGGATTAAAGGACTATGTAAAAGTATGGCTGCAAAATACAGAGAAACCCATACTATCGTTAACCAGTCTGAAATCGCTGGAGGAAAAACTGCCGGCAAAACGCTTTATGCGGGTGCACCGTTCGTTTATTGTATCGCTCGATAAAATAAATTCTATCACCCGTAATGCCCTGCAAATCGGCAAAACAAACATTACTGTTGGCGACCAATATAAAGAAGCGTTCAGTAAGTTTTTGAGTAAGTGGGTTTGAGTTGGTTGGAGTAGTTGTAAGGGTTGTAGAAGTTGGAGTAGTTTAAATAGTCGTACAAATCCTGCCCACTTCCTTATTATCGAAAACTAAATTAACCCCTTACCTTATTTTAGTTTTTCGATAAAATCTAAAATAACCATCTTTCTTATTTTAGTTTGCTAAAATAAAAAGAAGAAAAACGTACGTCTTTGAGGAATATTTAAACCTTTTCAGATAACAAAAACACCCAACTCGGCCAAATTCCTGTAACACATCCCCATCTCGCGCGTCAAACCAATTCGGACATTATTTAAGTAACAGGGCAATCTGTTTAAAATAAAGCCTGCCGGGTTGAAATAAATTTTTATCGCCCCTGGTAAAAATATTTTTGCAGCTTATTAACTGTTAACCTGTCAAACAAATTAAAATAGCTTGCCTCGCGGCAATAAAAAGTAAAAGCCGGTAACTAATAATATAATGCTGTTATATTTGCGGGCTCTAAAAACTGGCCAATTTCTGTCGACAAACACCATGAATACCCACACCTATTTACGTCACCCTTTCACGGGCTTTTCTTTTACAAAATTGCTGAAGCCTGCGTTGGCATGCACTGCGTTGCTGTTCATGTTTTCGTGCGGACAGAAAGGGAACCAGCAGGGAGGCCCCGGCGGTCCGCAGGCGATAGCTACCTATAAAACCATTACTTTACAGCCGATTACCGCTACCCTAAATACAGATTATCCTGCCAGCTTGCAAGGCCTGCAAAACATAGAAATAAGGCCAAAGGTTGATGGCTTTGTTGACGGTATTTATGTAGACGAAGGCACCATAGTACACAAGGGCCAGTTGCTATTTAAAATAAAAGCCCCTCAATATGAACAAGAAGTACGTACCGCTGAGGCCGGTATCCAAACTGCCCTGGCTGATGTGAATACTGCGCAGCTACAGGTAAATAAAGTTAAGCCCCTGGTAGAGAAGGATATCATCAGCCATTTTGAATTGGAATCGGCGCAATATGCTTTACAAACCAAGCAGGCAGCATTGGCACAGGCTAAAGCGGCATTGTCAAATGCGAAAGTAAACCTGGGCTATACCAGCATTACCAGCCCGGTTGATGGCGTTATCGGTTCGCTTCCCTATAAACTGGGCAGCCTGGTAAACAGCACTACTACCGATCCATTGACTACAGTTTACAATACGGCCACCGTTTATGCCTACTTCGCTATGAACGAAAAACAGTTGCTTGGCTTTAGCCGCGACAGCACAGGCGCAGGCACATCGTTCAAAGCCAGGTTAAATAATATGCCAAAGGTATCTCTTCTACTGGCAGATGGCACCCCTTACGACCATGCCGGCAAAGTTGAAACCGTTAACGGGCTTATCAATACAAATACAGGTTCGGCTAATTTCAGGGCTGCTTTTGTGAACCCTAAAGGTTTACTGCGTACTGGCTCAAGCGCTACCGTACGCATTCCAAGCCAGGTAAAAGACGCCATAGTTGTACCGCAAAACGTAACTTACGAATTGCAGGATAAACGCTTTGTGTATGTAATTGATGCGCAGAATAAAGTTAAAAACGTGGCGATAACCACCATGGACAATACACCCGGCCAGTATTTTATAGTTACCGGCGGCATAAAATCTGGCGATAAGATAATAGCCGAAAGCGTAAACAATTTGAAAGACGGTACCGAGATTAAGCAGGCAGACGTTAGTGCAAGCGTGGTTTACAAGGATTTGAAATAAGTCCAAAGTCCGGAGTCTTAAGTCTATAGTCTTGAGCCCGGAATAAAAAATTCTAACTTCTGACTAAAGACTATAGACTTACGACTCAAGACTTAAATCAAATATGTTAAAGAAATTCATAGAGCGGCCTGTGCTTTCAACCGTAATATCGGTATTGCTGGTTATTTTGGGTGTGATAGGCTTAATCAACCTCCCTATCTCACAATACCCGGATATTGCGCCACCAACGGTCTTCGTATCAGCCGGGTACAGCGGCGCTAACGCCGACGTAGTGCTCAAAAGTGTTATTATCCCGCTGGAGGAGCAGATAAACGGTGTGGAGAACATGACCTACATGACCTCATCAGCAGGTAACGACGGTTCGGCGCAGATAACCATATTTTTTAAGGTTGGCACCAACCCCGACCTTGCTGCAGTAAACGTGCAAAACCGTGTATCGCGTGCGGTGAGCTTGTTACCGCAGGTAGTTACGGAGGCCGGTGTAACCGTTGCCAAAAGCCAGAACAGCAACCTGCTGATATTCTCGTTATACAGCGAGAACAAGGATTACGACGATACCTTTTTACAAAATTACACCAAGATAAACCTGATACCGGCCATTCAGCGTGTGAACGGTGTGGGTAACGTACAGGTATTTACTTCGAAGGACTACTCGATGAGGATATGGCTGAAACCTGATGTGATGTCGAGGTACGGCCTGGTTCCTGATGACATAACCGAGGCGCTTAACGAGCAAAATATCGAGGCCGCGCCCGGTAAATTTGGTGAAAATACGAATGAATCTTTTCAGTATGTTATCCGCTTCAGCGGGCGTTTAAAAACAGCGCAGGAGTTTGGTAACATCATCATCAAATCTGATGGTAAAGGCCAACTGCTGCACCTGAACGACGTGGCCCGTATAGAGCTTGGCGCACTGGATTATTCAGTCGACCTGAAGACTAACGGACTTGCATCGGTTGGTGTCGGCATCACGCAGGCATCCGGTTCCAACGCACGAAACGTTATTAACGATGCGAAGAAGATATTGGAAGATGCTTCGCAGTCCTTCCCGAAAGGCATACACATCACCTACCTGGTTGATGCCAACGAATACCTGAATGCCTCTATTGAAAAGGTTATCAGCACACTTATCGAAGCGTTTATCCTGGTGTTTATCGTGGTGTTCGTCTTCCTGCAAGATTTCCGGTCGACTTTAATTCCGGCTATCGCTGTTCCGGTTGCGATTATTGGTACATTCTTTTTCCTCAACCTGTTTGGCTTTACCATCAACCTGCTTACACTGTTTGCCATGGTGCTGGCTATCGGTATCGTTGTGGATGATGCCATTGTGGTGGTTGAAGCCGTGCACGCCAAGCTGGATAAAGGCTATCGCTCAGCACGCAAAGCATCCGTGCATGCTATGAACGAAATATCCGGCGCGATAATTTCCATCACGTTGGTAATGTCCGCAGTGTTTTTACCGGTAACCTTTATCAGCGGCTCAACGGGTGTATTTTACAAACAGTTCGGTATCACGCTGGCTGTGGCCATTTTGCTATCGGCGGTAAACGCACTTACACTTAGCCCTGCCTTGTGTGCGATATTTTTAAAGCCCCACAACGAAGAGAAAAAGAAGAAACGCTTTTTAAACTTTTTCTATAAGCGGTTCGACATGGTATTTGACCATGTGATTACAAGATATGAGCGTTCAGTAAGGTTCCTGTCAGGTAGAAAATGGATTGTGGTTACCGGGATTATCGTTTTTGTGGTTACGCTGATTCTAATGATAAAAACCACGCCATCCAGCTTTGTACCGAGTGAAGATCAGGGCACAATTTTCGCAAGCGTTACCTTGCCCCCTGCGGCGGGTATGAACCGTACGTCGGCAGTTACCAAAACTATCGACAGCATTGCCCACACCTTACCGTCGGTACAAAATACTTTACAAATTGTCGGTTTTAACTTTACCGCGGGCAGCGGCAGCGCTTACGGCATGGTGATAGTAAAGCTAAAAACCTGGGACAAGCGTAAGCACGACGATATTAAAAGTGTAATTGGCCAGCTTTACGGCAAAATAGGTGGCATACACGAAGCCAATATATTCTTCTTTTCGCCGCCAACCATACAGGGTTTCGGGCAGGGCAGCGGTTTCGATTTCCAGTTAGAGGATAAAGGCGGGCATACACCTGCTGAAATCTATAAGGTTACGCAAGACTTCCTGGCAGCTTTAAACAAACGCAAAGAAATTCAAAACACCAACACATCGTTTAACCCCAACTTCCCGCAATACCAGGTTGACGTTAATGTTGCTAAATGTAAGGAAGCTGGCATCACCCTAACTTCGGTCATTAATACCCTGCAGGGATATTATGGCGGTATCTATGCCTCCAACTTTAACGAGTTCGGCAAGCAATACCGTGTAATGATACAGGCTGACTATTCCTACCGCGCCAACGAAACCGGCTTAAGCAAAATATTTGTTCGCAGCGGCAGCGGCACAATGGCGCCGATTACTGAGTTTATCACATTGAAAAAAGTATTCGGGCCGGAAGCTATCGAGCGTTTTAACCTGTTTACTGCTGTATCGGTTACCGGTCAGCCAAACCCGGGTTATTCTACAGGTGATGCTATCAACGCTATCAAGGCCGTAGCAGTCGAAAAACTGCCTGCGGGTTATGGTTATGAGTTTTCGGGTTTAACCCGTGAGGAATTGGCCAGCGGTACGCAATCCATTTATATTTTTATCCTTTGCCTGGTATTCGTTTACTTCCTGCTAAGTGCGCAATATGAGAGCTACATCCTGCCATTTGCGGTATTGCTATCCTTGCCGATCGGTTTATCCGGCACCTACATTTTTGCAAGGATATTCGGGATCGACAGTAATATTTATGTACAAATATCGCTTATCATGCTCATCGGCCTCCTCGCCAAAAACGCCATCCTGATTGTAGAGTTTGCGTTGGAACGCAGGCGGCAGGGGATGGATATATTGCAGTCGGCCATTCTTGGCGCCGAAGCCCGTTTAAGGCCGATTTTGATGACCTCATTCGCCTTTATCTTCGGTATAATGCCGCTGATGTTCTCGACAGGCGCAGGTGCTATAGGTAACCGCTCGATAGGTACCGGTGCAGTTGGCGGGATGTTTATAGGTACGTTGCTGGGTGTATTTGCTATACCGGTGTTGTTTATGATATTCCAGCACCTGCACGAAAAAATAAGCGGCGCACGCCACTTACGCGATTTGGAAGAAGACGAAGAAGATGAAGCTATTTCGCCGGCTAAATAAATTTTGACCAATGAACAGAATCAACATAAAATATACTTTTTTACTGGCCGGAATTTTAACTGTGGCGATATCATGCAAGGTTACCAAACCTTATGAGCAGCCGCAGCTTAACACCAATGATTTATATCGCGGTCAGCAAACAAATGACACGACAACTATGGCTTCTTTACCTTGGGAGAAGCTTTTTGCCGATACCGTTTTAAAAGCGCTGATACATGAAGGTTTGTACAATAACCTTAACCTGAAAATAGCGGTACAAAAGATATATGAGGCGCAGGCAGCGTTTGGCCAAAGCAAGGGCGCCCTGCTGCCAAGCCTTAGCGCCAATGCAAATGTAACCCGCTCGAAATTATCAGGGCCGAGCCTTGGCTACCCAGCCGGCGCAGGGCCCAGTACGCTTACAACACAGTATCAGTTAGGGTTAAGCACATCGTGGGAAGCAGATATTTGGGGTAAATTAACCAGTGCAAAACGTGCAGCCTATAACACCCTGCTGCAAACCGATGCCGCAAAAAGAGCAGTACAAACACAGCTGATTGCCGACATCGCCAACACTTATTATACCCTGCTTGCGCTTGATAAAGAATTGGAAATAACCAGCAGCACCCTGCAAAGCCGCATAAAAAACGTAGAGACCATGAAAGCGCTTAAGGAAAGCGCAGTTGTTAACGGAGCAGCAGTAGTACAAAGCGAGGCTAACCGCTACGCCGCAGAAGTTGCCATACCAGATTTAAAACGCTCTATCCGCGAAACTGAGAATGCGCTCGATATTTTGGTAGGCCGTCAGCCAGGCGCATTGAACCGCACTAAGCTTGACGCACAAAAAACAATTGACAGCCTGCAAACCGGCATCCCGTCGCAATTGTTAAAAAACCGCCCGGACGTGCAGCAGGCCGAATATGCGTTCCATGCTGCATTTGAAAATACCAACGTAGCACATACGTATTTCTATCCGCAGCTAACCATTACAGCCAGCGGCGGCTGGGCCAACCTGCAACTGAAAGACTTTTTTAACGGCTCCATTTTTTACAACATAGCTGCCGGACTAACCCAGCCTATATTTAACCAGGGCATCAACAAAGCACGTTTAAAAACGGCACAAGCCCAGCAGCTGGAAGCGCTTTACAGCTTCCAGCAAACCATGCTGGTGGCAGGTCAGGAAGTTTCAAACGCTTTATACGCTTACCAAACCGCATCAGAAAAAGGCGGAGCACGTGCCAAAGAAATCGCAGCACTCACCAAGGCTGTTGATTATACCAACGAGCTTCTACGCTACAGCTCGGCAACCAACTACACCGATGTACTTACCTCCGAGCAAAACCTGCTAGCAGCCCAGCTTGATGGGGTTAATGACAGACTGCAGCAATTGCAGGCGGTTGTTAATTTGTACCGGGCGTTGGGTGGCGGCCGGAACTAAGATTCGTAGGATTAGAAGATTTTAGGATTTATCAAGTAAAAAGCCGCGGGAATACTCCTGCGGCTTTTTACCTGAACTGAGATTTGAGGCTTTAAGCTCACTTGCGCGCTTTCAATCCTATAGTCCTCAAATCCTATAAATCTTAGTTTATTATTCCTGAACGATGAATGTTTTAGCGCCGTCTTCTTCGTAAACGTGGATGTTTTTCTTAACGGTTTGGTTGTTAGCAGTAACTTCCATGGTGTAATCGCCATTTTCCAGTTTGTTTAAGATGTAACCTTTCGAAGCGTTGCTTGCTAAAACGTCTTTACGCAATACGTTTTTGTCCTGGTCGTAAATCATTACCAGCGATTTGGCATCGGCTGCCTTTACCGCAACGCCTTTGTTTGATGCCAGTGTTGAAATGGTTACCGCAGGCACATCAGCTTTTGTTGATTTTGCGGGAGTTGCTGCAAATACGCCTACTGAAGCTAATAAAAGTAATGCGGTTAATTTGATTGAAGTTTTCATTTTAATGTCTTTTAATGTTATATGAATATTTTTGTTTCTGTTTGATGATACAAAGGAACATCAACTTTAAACACTAAAAAAACTTACTAGACCATCAGCGATAACTTATAGACATACGGCGCAAATCGCCCGTCAAACTCTGTAAAGTGCTAATTATCTGTTAAATATGGCTTTCATCGGGTAATTACCGCCGTTCGTCGGATTGTAAGCGCCGCTGGTAGAGCCAAAAGCTTACAACACATAATTTTAAAGAGGTAAACCGGATGAGAGCAAGCTATTAGCCAGGGGCCGGTTCGCATGCGCAGGTATCTGTAAAAGATACGCCATCAGCATTTTATAAGCTATTTATTGAGGCGCCGGATAGTACTGTTAACAGGTGAGTTATAATTGAGAGTAAAGGGTAGTAGGCAGGGCGGTTAAGATTTGTCAACTTTTAAAAAGTTGACAAATCTGCTCTTGAGCTTTACTTCATAAGCGAAGGCTCAAATATCTTCATATCGATATCATCGCCAGCTTTTAAATCGACATAAGTTTCGGTTTGCAGCAATTTGTCGTTAAAATAGAAGCTGCATTTGGTTTCGCTCCAGGCTTTTTTCAGAGGTACCTGCTGCTCAAATGTACCTTCTTCCTTGGTGTTGTTATCGTATTTTAAAAATCGTACGGCAACCAGTTTTTCCTTGTCTATCCAAAGCTGGTTTGCCTTTTCGTCATCCGTAGCTGCGCCTAAAACGTAAACAGGTTTACCTTTCCAGGTTGAAGCATGAAATTTGGACAAATCGTAATGCAGCTCGGCAAAGTGCGCCAGCACCTGGTCGAAGGTTTTAAAGTACATGCCGCCTAGGAAGAAAATCAGCTCGTTCTCATTCTTAACGCCCTGCACAATTTTGTTATCCTTAAACCGGTAAGTAGAATCATGCCTGAACAAAATACCGTTCGGGCTACCCGGTGCGCCGATGTCAATCCGCAATAAATCAGGATACACGATGGTTTCGTACCAGGTTGAAGTATTAACAAGGCTATCATTTTTGAAACGCTCTGTAGTTTGTTTAAATTTTAACGATTTATGCCAAACGCCGTGGTAGCGCTTATACATGCTGGTTAAAACTTCTTTTGAATTGGAGCTTGATTTTTTATTAACCGGCGACAATAATGCCAGTAACAAAATAGCAGGGATTAGTTTCATGTGGTCAGTTTATAAACGGAAAACTAAAGCTAATTAAATTTCAATAATGTGCGAAAATCACCGGATGCATTAATTGACCGTCGTAGACGCGATGCTTCGCGTCTCCCGTTGATAGGTTGGCGATATGCACATTATCAAGCTATCCATGCTGCATGAAAAAATAGCATGATAGACTGTCCTGCGGGAGACGTGAAGCATCACGTCTCTACGTTACCGCTGAACATAAATAGAGGTTTATACCTTAGTCAACTCTTCATACGCCGATTGTATGCCGCGCTGTATACCATCGCCCTGCCAGTCAGAAACACCGGGAACAGATGTAGCTTTTTTCAAATCATCCAGGCTTTTGCCGGCTTTGACACCGTCAGCAACATAAGCTTCCAGCTTTTCCATAAAGTTCTGCATGGCCTTTACATCATCCATATTGCCTATAACTTTTTGCGGGTCGGCAGCATGGCCGAATACGAATATGGTATTTTTATCAAACTTTTTGGTGGCTTGCTCCAAAGTTACCGGCCAGTGCTTAGCAGATGCACCTGCGCTATTGTCGATAAATGGATACATGCGGTTAAAAACCAAATCGCCCATGTGCACAATGTTGGCGTTTTCAAAATGTATCATGGCATCGCCGTTGGTGTGACCTGTGCCGAAATAATAAGCTGAGATATGCTCATCGCCTACCTTTACCTTCCATTTATCGGTAAATGTGGTGTCGGGATATAGCTGTTGATCTACTTTGTTACTCTTTTCAGCCACCGCTTTTTGGTTGGCGAGTGAATTGGCATGTGCGGCTACATTTTTAACGATGCCTTTGAACGAGATATTTCCGCTGGTATGGTCGCCATGGTGGTGGGTATTGATGAGCCATTGAAAAGGCTGGCCGGATTGCTTTTGAAGCTCGGCTATCAGGTGTTTAGCCGGGTCCGGAAACTCAGCATCTACAACTACAATTCCTTCTTTGTTAATAAGCCAGGCAATGGTTCCGCCCGATTCGGCAAACATGCCCACATTGTTTCGCAACGGTTTAAACTGGTAAGTTGGGTCGGCCAGCATGGCGGCAAAGCTTTTTCTGCCTAATAATGCAAGCGAGCCTGCAGTTAATGCGGTATTTCTTAAAAATTGACGGCGTTCCATGGTTAGTTATTGGAGATTAGTTGATTAGAGATTAGTTGTAAAGTTTATTAATATGACGGCAGTTTACTTTATCAGGTTGCCTTTCGGTGAATTAATATTGATGAAAAGCCTGCGATACAAATTCCAGTACGTTTGGCAATGCGGCGCGCCAGTAGGTCCAGGTGTGGCCGCCGTCGCGCATGCGGAATTCGTGGGGGATTTCTTTTTTGCGCATGGCAATGTGCAGCAGCGCATTACCCTCGTATAAAAAGTCATCGTCGCCGCAGTCCATATACCAGCGCACAGATTTCTTTTGGTCGGTCGGCATGTTGTTCACCAATGCTATTGCGCTATGCTGATTGTAATAGTTTACTATCAGTGAATCGGCTATGCCGGGATTATTTTTGGTGATAGAAGTGCGGGCATCTTCCAGTGTAAGCGGTCCCACCGAGGCACTTAAAGGACATGCTGATGAAAATAATTCGGGATGATGCATGGCATACATCAGCGTACCGCCGCCGCCCATTGAAAGGCCGGATATGGCCCGGTAGCGTTTATCGCTTTTTACGCGGTATTTCTTCTCTACATAAGGCATCAACTCCTTAAAAAAGAAATCCTCGTAGTTCCAGTCGCCTTTAATGTCGTTGAAATATCCCCTGCGGCCTGTATTGCCATCGGGCATTACAATTACCATTGGGGTTGCCGTCCCATCGGCAATAGCTTTGTCGGTAATGTTCATCACCTCGCCGAATTGCACCCAGCCGGTCTGGTCGTCGCCAGCGCCGTGCAGCAGGTATAAGATGGGATAGCTGCGCTCGGAGGTTTCATAGCCCGGAGGAAGGTAAACGGCATATTTGCGGTCGCTTTTTAATATTTTGCTGGGGACGGACAGGTTATCATATACTTTGCCGGTCTGTTGTGCCAGCAGGGCAAACGGGCAAAGCAGTAAAAGTGCGACAAACAGGTGTAGATGCTTTTTCATAATTAAGGCGATTGGTTTATGTTTTGAATATCGGGATATATTGATAAATAGCAGCATTTTAGTGTAAAAATATTGATAGGTTAATAGTATCAACCACAGAGGATAAGGAGAAGACACCAGCGACAACGGAGCCTGCTGGCTGTAAAATATTCTTTTCTCTGCGGCCTTTGTGTTTTTACACTGGAGTCTCTGTGGTTAAAAAATGAGGATAAGACCATCAATCCCTAAATTGTGACTACCTTTAGCCATCGCTTACCATGGTCGCCAACACCCTAACTTCCAACCAAAACAAACTACTCTATATTTTTTTGGCGGTTGCCGTGCTAATAAATTTCAGCGGTTTACTGACACCCATCGCCGGGCCTGATGCCGCCATCTATGCCACCATCAGCAAAACTATGGTGCAGCGCAACGACTATATGAATTTAATGTACCACGGCGCCGATTGGTTGAATAAACCGCATTTTCCGTTTTGGGTAACCGCCCTATTTTTTAAGGTCTTCGGCTTTACTACCTGGGCTTATAAGCTGCCGGGGATTTTGTTTTTGCTGATGGGCGCCGTCTATACCTGGCTTTTTGCTAAAGAATTGTATAACAAACAAATCGCCACCTGGAGCGTGCTGATACTGCTTACTGCCGAGCATATCGTTCTCTCAAACAACGAGGTACGTGCTGAGCCTTATTTAACCGGACTCATCATCGCTGCTGTTTATTATTTTTATAATGCCTATACCCGCATCAGCTTCCTGCAATTGCTCCTGGCTTGCGTTTTTACCGCATGTGCTGTTATGACGAAAGGGCTGTTCACCCTGGTACCGATTGGCGGCGCTATAGCGGGTCATTTGATTATTACCCGGCAATGGAAGTACATGTTCAACTGGCGCTGGCTGGCGGCGGCCATTTTGATATTGGTTTTTATTTTACCTGAGCTCTGGTGCCTTTACCGCCAATTCGATATGCACCCGGAAAAACTTGTATTTGGGCAGCGGGGCGCATCAGGCATACGGTTTTTCTTTTGGGACAGCCATTTCGGACACTTTGATACAGCCCCTGGCAAAGGTTCGGTGAACCCGTTTTTCTATTTTTATACTATTTTATGGACCTTTCTGCCATGGTCGCTCATCATGATTGCAGCAATGTACCGGTTTATCCGCAAAGGCTCGCTAAACCCGGGAGTGCAGGAATGGTATTGCCTTAGCAGCGCGGTACTAACCTTTATTTTATGTTCGGCATCGGATTTTCAGCTGCCGCATTGCCTTAATATCATATTCCCCTTTTTAGCCATCATTACAGCGCAATACCTGTATTATGTCTCCATTCAAAAAACCATACTGACCATCGAGCTGGTACAAACCGTGTTGATCGGCTTGATGCTGCTGGCCGTGTTATTGCTCAATCATTTTTCCAACCCGGAAGTCTTCAGCCTTTATACTGCAGCAACGCTTACGCTGGTTTTGCTAATGCTGATTTTTTATCATCAAACCGTCGGGATTTATGGTTACCAGAAACTTGCCATACGCTCGGTGCTGGTATCGTTTATAGTCAATCTTTATCTTGGCCTTTCATTTTACCCCTCGCTGATGAAATACCAGGCAGGTAGTGAAGCCGCGTTTTGGATAAACAGCCATAACCAGCGAAACCTGCCGGTCGCTGTTATGGAACTTAACGACGACGATGAAACGCCTTTCACATTTTACTGTAATCAACCTATCACTCTAATAAAAAATAACGGAAAAGACACTGTTGCCAAACCCTACCTGCTCTACCTGAAAAAAGATGAGCTAATTGGCCTTACCAAAAAAGGCATCCGGTTTAATACTTTGTCTACCTTTAAACGCTACCCGGTTACGCGGCTAACCACATCCTTCCTTAATAAAAACACCAGAGCCAAAGATTTGACTGAAATGGCATTGATCGAGGTTGAATAATCAACAAAACATTTTTTACATGCTGCCTGTATCATTTGCTTTTGCGTTACCGTAATGGCTATTAACCAGGTGAATATAAATTTTACTCCAAATTGGTATTATAATGTTTAAACACAGAACTCCGCTGTTACTTTTATGCTTAGCTATCGCTGCCGCTTCCTGTAATAAAGGCAGCATTAAGCCAGTTCTTACCGGTAAAAACCTGGTATTATCGGCCGCAGAAGAACAAAAGGTAACGGCGGACAATGTGTTTACCTTTAAGCTGTTTAATAAGCTAAATAGCGCCAACACCGCAAAAGCCAATATTTTTGCGTCGCCGCTAAGTATAAGTTTTGCTTTGGGAATGACCGGCAACGGCGCCGCCGGGACCACGCTGGATGCATTTAAAAACACCCTGAATTTTGCGGGGATGAGCCAGGATGAGGTAAACAGCTATTACAATAACCTGGTGACCAACCTGCCGCAGCTTGACCCGAATACTACGCTTAAAATAGCCAATTCTATTTGGTACAGGCAGGATGTTAGCGTGCTGCCTGCATTTTTGAAAACTAACAGCGACAGCTTTCACGCGAAGGCCGCAGCGCTGGACTTTAGCGACCCAAATGCAAAAAGCACCATTAACAATTGGGTGAGCGAGCAAACTGCCGGCAAAATACCCTCGATAGTAGACAATATCCCCGCCGACGCCGTGATGTACCTGGTAAATGCCATGTACTTTAAGAGCGTGTGGAAGGAAAAATTCGACCCGAAAGCAACCACCAAAGGCGATTTTGTATTGGACAACTACAGTCGTGTTCAGGCCAATATGATGCACAATAGCATGAATATTAACCTGTATAACGATGCCGACGTTATGGTGGCCGAACTGCCGTACGCAAACGACAGGTACAGTATGGTAATTGCTGTGCCGCAAACTAACACCCTGGCTGAAATGGTTAGCGGCTTAGACGGTACTAAATGGCAAAACTGGATGACGCACCTGGGCAGTACAAAAACCGAAGTAACCCTGCCGAGCTTTAAATTTAGCTTTGATGCCACGTTGAATACCGACCTTATTGAGCTGGGCCTGGGTCCGGCGTTTTCAAAGGGTGCGGATTTTAGCCGCATAAACCCTAATCTGCCACTGCAAATAACTAATGTTAAACATAAGGCTTACGTTGAAGTGAATGAAGATGGCACAACCGCAGCAGCAGCCACCTCGGTAGAGATTGGCATAACTGCAGCGCCCATACACGAGGTTATCGTTAACCGCCCGTTCTTTTTTGTGATACGCGAGATGAAAAGCGGCTTAATTGTTTTTGCAGGAACAGTTTACGATCCAACGAAATAATTAAAAAATATCGAACACCGAATGAAGAATTTCGAATATCGAAGTAAAAACTTCGGCGTTCGAAATTCAAAATTCCTTATTCGATATTAACTTATAAACCCATCACCCCCAACCCCCTGGAGCGGAGTACTTTTACATTCGCAAAATTATCCCAAGACTAAAAATATAACTCCCAGCCAGGGGTGTTAGGGTTTGCCCCACCCCCTTAAAGGGAAGCTTTTTTGGTAGTATATTGAAATACAATTGCTGATGCGTTAACCCGTAGTTAGGAAAACCCTCGTCACAAATTGCCAGCCTACTCCGTCCTCAGGCTTTTTATTGGATTACTTATAGCTGCTTTGATAGTTTGCAGACTAATCAGCGTAACCGTTACTATCGACAATAATAAAATCGACGCCACAAATGGTAAAGCTCCAATATTTATACGGTATGCATAAGCGCTTAGCCAATTGTGCATTATTAAATATGCCAGCGGACAGGATATCAGCCCCGCTATAAATACCACGCCTAAAAACTCCTTCAAAAATAAATTGATAATGCCGGGTACCGATGCGCCCAATACTTTGCGGATACCTATCTCGCGGGTGCGCTTTTGTATGCTGAGAGATATAAGGCCCAGTACGCCCAGGAAAACGATAATAACTGCAAGAACACCCGCAATGTACGACGCTTTTTTCAGCTGTATTTCTGTTTTATAAAGCTTAGCGATAGATTCATCCATAAAATGATACTCAAAAGGCGCGTCGGGCATTAGCTGGCTCCATCGTTTCTGCAGGACAGCAATGTTGTTTTGCATATCGCCGGGCTTAAGCTTTATGGATAAGTAACGGTAATACTGGGTATAATTAACATTAAAAAAATTAAGCGGCCCTATCTGCTGCTGCATCGAACCGACGTGGAAATCAGCAGTTACACCACAAATAGTGAAGGGTATGTTTGTACCCGGCGAATTTACTATTTGACCTATTGCATCCTGTGGCCTGGTCCAGCCCAAAGCTTTCGACGCCGATTCGTTAATCACTATTTTGGCTGAATCAGCCGGCGTATACTGAGGTGTAAAAAAGGTACCCGCTTTTAACGGGATACCGTAAGTAGCGGCATACTGGTTGTCGGTTGCCAGGCCACTCATCGTGATAGCCTTTTTTGGGTCAGTGCCCTGGCGATAAAGCGATGCCCCGTTACCGCCTCCGTCAGGTATTTCCCATGACAATGCCACACTGCTTACCTGCGGAGCCTGCGAAAGTTCATAACGGATAGTCTCCATCTTCTTCACCCCTTTTGCCGACCAATCGCGCGGAACCTGTGCGCAAACAACATAGTCTTTATTAAAGCCCAGGTCGCCTTTCAGGAAAAAGGCTACCTGCTGTGAAATAATTATCGACACAATAAATACCAGCGCCGCCATACCGAATTGAAAGCCCACCAGTACTTTGCGAAAAAGCACACTCTCTTTTATTGAGCTTAACTTACCTTTTAAGGAGTCGACAGATTTTAATGAAGACAGTACCAACGCCGGGTAAAGGCCGGCCAGCAAACCAACGAGCAGTGCGAATACAAAAGGAAACAGGTAAAAATATACAGGAAACGCGAGCAACCCGGTTATATCTTTCCCGAGGGCATCGCTTAAATACGGACGGGCCAGCAGGTAGAATGCCAAGGCTATTAGCGTGGCAATCATCACCAAAAGAACGGACTCAATTAAAAATTGCCATATCAGCTGTTTTCTCAATCCGCCTAAAACCTTGCGGATACCCATTTCTTTCATACGGGATGCCGACCTGCCCACGCAAATATTCACAAAGTTGATGATGGCCATTAACAGGATAAAAAAAGCGATGGATGACAGCGTGTAAATCATCTTTTTAACCGTCCCCCCGTTACTTTCCCGATAGTAATCTTTTAACGGCACCAGGTATGGGGTTAAGTTATCTACTGTTTGCTGCGGTGCGTTTTCTTTTATCAAATGCCGCATTGGCGCATCAAGCTGCGCCGGCTTTACCCCCTTCTTCAATTCAATAAGGCCAACAAGTACATTATTATTCCAGCCGTCCATGTTGCGGCCTAAAAAATCAGCTGCTTTGGCGGGCAAAAAAATATCGTTTTGATTGTTATCATTTACATTCGTCACCGAGTTTTTTGGCAGCTTATCAAACACGCCCGAAATAGTAAAACCATGTTTATCTCCTTTAAAGCTCTCGATAGTGAGTACTTCACCAACAACATCTGTTTTACCAAAATATTTAATAGCCAGCCGGTCGGTAATCACTGCCGAAAATGGGTCGGCAAATGCTTTTTCTTCATTGCCGTGAGCAAGCTTAAAGCCATACATGCTTAACAGTGTACTATCCCCAATCTGTATGCTTTCGCGGAAATGTTTGTCACCGCGGGATACTATCGAGCCTACACCATCCCAGTGGTAATAATTGGCGACCAAACCCGGATATACCTCTTTCAAAGTTTTAGGCAATTGGGCGATGGTGGCCAGCTCGTAGCCCATATTGGGATCTTTCCATTTGCTTTGGATGATATATTGGTTATCCGCGTTTTTCAAATTTTGATTCACCTGCAATTCGCCCCAGACATAGGCGCCTATCAGCAAGGTAAAGGCAATGCCTACCGAGAGTCCGAAAATATTGATGATGGAGAAGCCTTTGTTTTTCCAAAGACTACGCCAGGCCATAGTAAAGTAATTGTGCAGCATAGTTGCGGGTTTTAGTTTGATGAACTAAATTAGGGGATAACTGGTTAGGTTGTAAAAGATTAACATTATTTAACAGCCCCCCGGCCCCCTAAAGGGGGAGTTTTAGCTGGCAACAGTATTGTTTAACATTTTTCATCATATTTGTTTACCCTTAATGCCCCCCCTTTAGGGGGCTGGGGGGCTTATGGAAAACTACTTTGCCGAACTTTACGAACGCGACCTCTTGAGGCTGCGCGATGAGATTAAAAACTTTAAGGATGAGGGCAATATCTGGCGTGCAACAGATGGCGTGACCAATTCAGCAGGAACACTAACGCTGCATTTAATCGGAAACCTTAGCTTTACTATTGGCGCTAAAATCGGTAACACCGGCTACGTGCGCGACAGGGAACGTGAGTTTTCTGCAACCGGCATACCACAGGCAGAAATTATTGCAGACATTGAAAACCTGGTAGAGATAGTAAAAACCTCGCTCACCGGCATAACGCAACAACAACTTGAATCTATCTATCCGCTTGAAATGGTTGGACAGAAAAGCACGGCGTGGTACTTAACGTTCTTCTACGGGCACTTTACCTACCATTTGGGGCAGATAAATTATTTAAGAAGGATTTTGGAAGTGTAGCTAAAAGCCCCTTACTGCTTCCCTGTGCCATGACAGCATTGGCAAGCCACATCCGTATAGTTCGACGTGCCGGTTTTGTTGCCATACTTATCAACAGTAACGTATGTCTTATCTGTTTTCATCGGTTGTTTTCCGGTGCCATGGCAGCAGACGCAGGCGCTCAAATATATTGGCTCCCCTTTATCGTTTGCATGTCGCTCACGGTACCGGTCCATTGCCTGGTTAGCACGTTCAGCGCGCTCAGATTCGGCTATCTTTTCTTTCAGCTTCCACATTTGTGTTACAATTATGGTAAGGCCCTTATAAGGGCTGGTCGCTGTTGTATCGTAGCGATACATCATGTTGGAGCCTTCGCGGTTAAGGTATAAAAACTCATGAGGGCCGGGCGTACCAAAAACTTTATAGTTTGCAGCGCTGTATAGCCTGCGTACCGCTTGCAATAGTGCAAGAGTTTTAGGCTGCCCGCCTTCCAGGTAAATATATAACATGGTGCCAAGCCCGCTGGTGTCTTTTTGGTAATAGGCTGCATCCGCATTTAGCCAGGCCGGCGCTTTGTAGCGTGTTTCGCCCGAGGGAATTTTGTAGGCTTCGCCAACTGTATTATCGTAATTGTTATTTGCCTGTAATTCGTAAAGTTTTTCGAGTGCAGCGCCTATGCCGCCGTCGCCATAAATATCGCCGTAATGCGATACGCCTATCGAGTCCTGCTCGGCGTAGCCGGTCATCTTATAAGCCTTGCGGGTGCGCTCGCGCCAGGCAGCGTCCTGTTTAGCTTTGGCAATACCCAGCTCGATATGAAAATCAACAACGGGCCCAATTATTAATACAATTTTATGGTCTTTTAATGTAGCGCGATAACGGCCGAGCGTTTGGCCGTCATGCTTTTCATAAATAGTTTGTGTGCGCCAGCCGTCGTTATTGCCGTTAAACAGTGCATCATCATTATGGAACATGGTTTTGCCTGCATCATTACTGACATCGATATAATCATCCCGCATATCATAAGGCCCATAAGCACCCTTATAGTAATTGGTGAGCAGGTATATAGCTTCTTCGAAATAAGCATACTGCTTTTTGCCGCTGATGGTTATTACGTAAAAGGCCTTACCATCCTTTTGCGCGATGTATTGACTTACCGCGTCAAAACATTTAATAGGGTTTACGGCATATTGTACCGTACCATTGGCCTGCGGAGTTTTTTGCCCCAGCCGCCCTGCAAACCCGGTATTTGCTTCAGTAATTAGATGCTTAATGGAGTCGACCATCGGGCGCGCTCCTTCCACCAGCTTCTCTATGCTTTGGGCTGATGTCTGGCAGGCGATAAACAATAAAACAATCAAAAGGGACTTTTTCATGGCGGGGATTCTTTGGTTATTAAAGATACCCCATATCTAATTACTGATAATACCGGGAGTTTGGTATTTATAAATGCGTGGTGGCCGCAGTATCAAAACTGCCTGAACCGTTTCTTTACCCAGTGGCCCTTCCATAACCAAAAGCCGGAGATAACAATAATCGGGAAAAACACCCACCTCACAGCCAACGCGGCGTAGTGCAGCTGCGCCACAGGGCCATAAATATAACCGATAACAGGAATGCTTAACAAGATGTGCAGCCACCTGATAACTATTCTTTCGGTTGATGCTTTCATCTGATTAACCTGGTTTTATAAAATTGACTAATCGTTGAAACGGCAAAGCCCTCTTGAGCACCATTAAAAACAAACATGCTGCGAAAAATCATTCTTAAATTGGTGAAATGGCAAAACCTTCTTTTAGTATTCCAGCTCGCGGCAGCTGTACCCGGCGGTTTGCAGCAGCGACTCGATATACCGCGGAGAAATATTTTCGGCTTCTATACGTAGTATGTTGTCGCAATCCTCCAAATCAAAGTTCCAGCCGGTAATGGCGGGCACGGAGGTAAGCAACGGTTTTACTTCAGTAACCTGTTCCGGTTTTTCAACGCTGGTGGTGAATATTAATATATCAGTCATGGTTATTGGTGTTTAGTTTGGTTTTCATTAGTGATTGTGAACCGCGTGGGGCATCGACCTAAACAATAACTAATGAACATTGATATATTGGACAAAACTTAATTCTTTTTGAAGATAGTCTTGAGCCAAACCAATGACTCAAGACTATCGACTGAAGACTTATTCAGCTGCCGGTTTCTCCCCGCCCGGTTTGGCCGCTTCTTCCCAATACTTTTGGAAAGGGTGCCCTCCATGATGGTCCCACCTGCCGCGGCCGCAGTTTTCCATTTTGGTGCGGAATTTTTCGCGTTCTTCGGGGCTCATGTTTTTAAACTTTTCTTCCATGCGATGACGCATCCAGTTGCCACGGCCGGGGCCTCCGCCTTTTCCAAAACCGAAAAGTATTTTACATAGTACAAATATGCCCATGGCCTGCCAGAAGGTGATCACACCAACGTGTAGTATATCGGGTAGTAAGTTATTCCATAAGGTCATCACTACAAAACTGATGACGGTGAGGAAGGCTGCAATCCCAAATGGAATGAATATAAATCGCCTTCTATAAAAAAATGATTTCATGTTAATGTTTTTTAATATTGTGTAATTTCCTCGTACAATTGTTTTAACCGCTTGCGCAGGTGCACCACCGCATACCGCTTGCGCGATACCAGGGTTTGCACGTTGATACCCGTATTTTCCGCAATCTCGCTAAAAGCGATATCGTCCAGCTCGTGCCACATAAACACTTCGCGTTGCTCGGGGGGCAGCTCATCAAGCGCCATAAACAGCTGCTCCCAAAACAGGTTGCGCAGGTATTCCGTTTCCGGCGTGCTGGTTTCTGTCATCAGGATGGCTTTAAAGTCCGGCGCATCATCGTCATCCTCATTACTACCCAGCAGCATATCGTCAACCAAAGTTTCCCGGTGCTTTTTGTGCTTGTCCGTTATTTTATTACGGGCCACACGGTAAAGCCAGGCACCCGTTTGCTCAATAGGCTCTGAGTTTATCACCGAGCTGAACTGGTACCAAACATCCTGCAGAATGTCTTCGGCATCGGCATCATTATCCACCCTGCGTCTGATAAAACCCAACAAGTTTTTACCATAGTCGCCAATGGCTTGTATGATGGTCTTGTGGTTTTCCTCTGGCATTACGGCGGTTATCAATTTTTTAAGTGTTATTTAATAGGGAAGACGACTGTGCTTCCAATACATTTTAAGGTTTTTGAAAAAAGTTCATAGTTGAACCTAGTGCAGTTCATAGTTGATGGTTCATGGTTCATAGTAGAAAGTAAAGCTGTTCATAGTTGATAGTTCATGGTTCATAGTAAAAAGTAAATTAGCTAATTTGCAGATACCCTTTGCAGCTGCTATCAACCATGAACTATGAACAAACCTGCAGCGGCCATAAACTATGAACCATCAACTATGAACTCTATAAACTATTTAAATGCCTTGTTCATGCTTGCCTCGGCTTGCCTGGCGCTGTTCATTCCGTTCGAGCTGGTGCTGCTATCTTATGCCATACTTGGGCCGCTGCATTATCTCACCGAGATATCGTGGCTTAAAGGCCGTCGTTTTTTCACCTTAAAAAGTTACGACATTTATTTTATAGTAATGGTAGCCATTATAAGCTGGCTCCTTAAACTGCCCTATGCAAATTTAATCTATTATACATTTGGCCTATCGTTTATCCTGCTGGTTATCAGCAATAATATTTACAGGCTTTTGGCCTTTGTGCTACTTATTGCCGCCGGTTACTTCCTGCTAACCAATAACCTGCTAAGAACAATCTTCGGCCTGTACATACCCACTCTCATACATGTATATGTGTTTACAGGCGCTTTCCTGCTACTTGGAGCACTAAAGCTTCGAAATGTTTCTGGCTACATCGCTTTTTTTACATTCCTGTTATGCCCCGTGCTGCTCTGCTTGTTGTTTACCGGTTTTCATACAACGCCATCACAATGGGCCATCAGCAACTATGTTCACTTTAAAAGCCTTAATACCACCAGCCTGCGCCGGCAAAACATCAACATTTACACCAATAGCGCCAGCATCATCCTTACCAGGCTTATTGCCTTTGCCTATACCTATCATTACATTAACTGGTTCAGCAAAACAAAAATTATTAACTGGCACCGCATTCCGCTAAAATGGGCAGCCGCTATTTTGGTGATATGGGTGGCTTCGGTAAGTTTATATTTTTATGATTATCATGCCGGGATAAAATGGCTGCTTTTATTGAGCCTGGTACATGTTATACTAGAGTTTCCGCTGAATTGCCGGAGTTTTGGGGGAATTGGAAGGTTCATTAGTTCAATGGTTCATTAGTTCATTAGTAGATAGTTTGCTAAATTGCATACGATTGAACTCCATGACGTCGCCGCGCTACCAATAAACACTATATGAGCTATAATCACAAACTTGCCGACAGAATACGCGAAGCACTTGCCCACCTGCCTGATGTGGAGGAAAAAGAAATGTTTCGCGGTGTGTGTTTTATGGTGAACGGAAAGATGTGCGTTTGCGTAAGCGGCGACGAAATGATGTGCCGCATTGGCGCCGAGGCGATAGAATCTGTCTTGGACGAAAACGGAGTCCGCCAGATGGTAATGCGCGACCGGCCGGCGAAAGATTTTGTGTACGTAAGCGAGGAAGCTTTTCAAAAACAGAAGGATTTTGAAAAGTGGATTAAGCTGGCACTCGATTTTAATCCGAAAGCCAAAGCCTCGAAGAAAAAGTGATTGCCGCACAAAAAAGCCTGTGTAATTTTCTATAAATTCAGCCCCGTTAAACTCAAACTCATGAATATTAAAAAATCTGTTTTTATGCGGTCGCTGCTGGTGCTTTGCATTTTGTTTACAGGCTTTGCGGTGAAAGCGCAGGATGCGACTAAAGAGCTTACCGATGCTATGAATAACTCTGCGCTGGAGTGGAACAAAGGTCACCTGGATACCTTTGTAAGCCTGTATGATGCATCGGCCACTATGATGTTCCCTACCGGTCCGGTTGGCATGGATGGTATAAAAAATCTTTACCAAAAATCATATTTTAAAGCCGACGGCCTGCCGAAGCAAAATCTAAAATACACCGATATAAAAGTGCGGATGCTGGGTAAAGACTATGCATTGATGACAGGCGGATTTACGCTTTACGGCAATGGCATCGCCGAACGTTCCGGCCGTTACTCGCTGGTTTGGCAGCATACTGCCGGGGGCTGGAAGATTTTGCATGACCACTCGAGCTGAACCATGATTAACCTGATTAAAGGATTTCATGATTTTGATTTGCATGAGTCAGGAATCCTTTAATCTTATAACCATGCGAATCAAGGTTCAGACTATAGATTACTCCAACCCCAAATACTCTTTCTGTTTAATCTCAACCAAACCTGATGTCTGGTCGCGGCGGAGGTAGATACTTACGTGGTAAAAGCTACTGTCGAAAAGATAAATATTATTGGCTTCATCGGCACCCTGGAATGTTTTTCCAAGACCGTAATGCTGGGCCTGCGCAATCATATTAACGATGTACTGCGCATCGGTTGAAGTGTAGCTTACGGTGCGTAAAACGGTGCCATTGTACAGCTTTGTGAAATTGCCAACCGTAATTTTTTCAGCATTGGGCTTGCCGGTTATATTTTTAAAATACTCTATGGGGTGGCCGTCAACATCTATGGTGTAATCCTGGCGAAAGGCATTTTCCTGCAACAGGTTGTTATGTACCGCGCTGTTATTTAAGCTGGTAAAGTACACCAGGTCGGCAAACTTTATACTTTGCGCATTGATGCCCAGGCATGCCAGGAGCATTAAAGGCATAAGGAAAAGGTATTTTTTCATGATAACAGTAATTGTGCTTCGATATTGATCAAATATAGGTATTGAGATTTGAGAACCAAGAGTCAAGAACTGAGACCTGAAAAAATTGTGTGATCCAAGCCCAACAGACAGGTGTCTTATCTTGGCTCCTGATTCCTGACTCCTGGTTCTATACTTCCCGTATCTCTTTATTCCCCCGGATGATAAGTTCGTTCGGCATGTTTCAATACATCAGCCTTATAAAACAATACATCCTTAAATTTACCGTCAATATACATGCCAGCCTCATCAGTATAGTGTTTTGATGCCGGATTGAAGGATTCGCCGCCGGTTATTACCGTTTTTGCCTTAATACGGGTACCAAATTCCACAGCGGCAATAAAGCTATTACCCGAATAGCCGTAGCGTTTTTTGGTATTCATCGTCCGGCTCTGGAACGATGGCAGCTGCCCGAATGCTGAAGAAACAGCTCCTACCGGCAAGCTTGGCGCATCATCGCTAAAAGTTAGGCCATCGGCCGGGCGCTGGTAGCGGTTAATGTCACCCCACTTAATTTCCCACGTACCGTAACGACTTTTCAAGCTATTAATGGCTTCAGCAAAAATTTCAAGTTGTTGCACATCAGTAAGCGTTTGCATTAGTTCAGCTATTCGTTTGGTCATATAAGTACCTTCTTCTTCGGTTTTAGCCGCCGGCAACCGGCGCATTACCAATGTACCCCATTCCACGGCAATAGAAGTCGCTACGGAATTTGCGGCGGAATTCCTGTCCCATTGCTTCATGATATTTATGGGGCCTTCAAGTTTCTGTTTTACAGAGTCGGGCGCACTATCATAAGCCTTAAATAACGGCGGCAACATTACATCGAAAGCGGCCAGGTAATGGTCATAACCTTTAGCAATTAAATCATCAAGGGTGAGTTTCTTTTTATCATCCAACAACCTGATGGCGTTAACCGCACGATAGTTCTGCCCGTCGGGCGCCATGTATGCGGGGTACTTGTTTATATCCGGACTATACTTTCCTGACGATGCGAAAGGCGTTGAATTACAATTTTGAATCCAACCGTTTGGCGGGTTGTAAACATGTATCTGCTCGTCAACAGGGTGCAGCCTTTTCCATTCTGTTGCCGTGATGCTGCCATCAACCGGGAGCCGCCAATCATAAGTCGGGTCACGTTTCGGCATAAAATTTCCATACCAGAATGCAGTATTGCCTTTATCGTCGGCATACACCGTATTGTTGGTGGCATTCTGCAATAAGCCCATGGCCTTTTTGTATTCGGCAAAATTATTGGCCCTGGTTATCAGCCACGATTCTACCAAAGCATTGTATGAGCGGTTATTGGCTTTCAGTGCCAGCCATTTGCCGTCGCGGCTGCCTAACACAGGCCCGTGGTGGGTATAATAACCCGTTATAACCCTTTGCGCTGTTGATGTTCCGTTATTTATTTTCAACACCAGCTTGCGCTCGCTTACGTGCTTTAGTTTGCCATCGTACTCGTAGTACCATTTGCCATCTTTTTGAGTCACTTTTTCGGCGTACAGGTCGCCAACATCAGCATTGCTGCTGGTGTGCATCCATCCGCAATGCTGGTTAAAACCCTGGTAAACAAAAAACTGCCCCCAGGTAACCGCTCCGTAAACATTAAGGCCCTCCTGGCTCACCAGTTGTACCTCGCTACGGAAGTAAAACGGCACATGCGGGTTGATAAACAACAAGGCATGGCCCGATTTTGACTTTACCGGGCCAATAGCAAAACCATTAGAGCCTGTTTCCTTTACATCGACAGAAGGCTGATTCACCGCGCCCAGCTTTTCCGACTCATCCCCATAAAATTTCTTTGTTTCGCTAAGCCTGATACCGCCGGTTACGGTTGCCGATACGCTTCCGTCGGTAAACATCAGCGCATACCACGGCTCAAAATGCTGAAATACAGTAGGTTTAGCATCCGGATGGGTGTATAAATAATAGTTCACACCGTCGGCAAAAGCATCCAATAATTTTCTGAACCAGGGTGCTGCCGTTTTATAATCCTTAATGGCATCGGCAGTGTCGGCAATTAGTTGAAGCTGTACATCGGTATAAAAATTCTTTCCGCCATCGGCCTCGCTTTGCCTGCCCAACTGGTATAAATAGTTTTGTTCTATTCCTTTAAAATTATCTTCACATTCGGCATACATCAGCCCAAAAACTGTATTAGCATCAGTTTTGCCATAAATATGCGGGATTCCCCAGTTGTCCCTGACTATCGTAACTGCCGCAGCCTGCTGTTTAAACCGTGATATTTCTTTTAGATTGAATTTTTGAGCGATGGCAAAAAACGGAAAAAATATAAAGGCGGCAATCAGCTGTTTTTTTATCATAACGACAGTTTTACTGAACAATTTATAAGGAAATATGCCACTTTTGCGTGATTTTGAAAATTATTGTTAAAATAACACTTATTAAATATAATATTTGCAACTTGCAAACGTTTGGCATATTATTCAAAATCTAATATAGGGTGAAATTGCATAATTAGGTATAGCTTTTGATAGTAATTGCCTAAAGGTTAAAATATAGTTTACAGACCTGAAAGTCAGTAATATAAAGACCTTGGATGATGATAAACATGTTATCTGAGATTTAGTTGATCAGCATTATTTGAGACATGATGTTGTGTGCGTTCCGGGGTGAGATACGGAACGCATTTTTTTTATCACTGAAATATAATCGCAGATGTTAACTGATTAACAGATGACGCTGATGATCCAGGTATTTTGAAATAAACTTATAAAACAAGCGTCAGCGTGATCCGCCTTCATCAGCGATACAAAATCTTTGTTTGTGCCCTCCGTGTTTTTCAACGCTGTACCCCTGTGGTTAAAACCGCTATCCATTTTCAAAAAATAAAATAAACATTTTTGCCGCTTGTGTTATTATAATCTTTATAAACCACACAGCTATGAAATACGCATTTATTATTGGCTCCAATGCATTTGTTGTACGGGGCAAAACCATCAGCTATGGCAGCGAAGGCAACTGGAAGCCCCTGTTAAGAATTAACTCCGTGTCGCAGGGAGCTACGGGCGATGCCCACCTTGACATAGATATAGATGTTAAAGACACGGATGGCAAACAAGTTACCATCTTGTCAAACCAATCTGTAACCGGGTCGCCTTACAAGGTTAATGTAGAACGCGACAGTGTTACAGTATTGCGACTTGACGGCTCGACCATTATCCACGTACACCAAATGGACTATGATACTGCTATGAGCCTGGAGCACAACATAGTGGCCGAACTGGAAGTGAATATGCCCCTGGCGGCTATCCGGGTTTCGGGTGAATTTTTTGTCGATCAGCTCCACGTACGGGCCGAAAGCGAAAAGCTATTCATCAACGATAACGGCTATGCAACCGTTGCCCTGGCAGGCGATAATGATTTGAAGTTTACTACGGCAGGAGCGGTTCTTTGAGCAGTTGATGGTTAATAGTTCATGGTTCATGGCCGGAAAAAGAGCCAGGAGCTAAGACAGGACGCAGCCCGCTAATGCAGCTGCCATGAACTATGAACCATCAACTATGAACTACAATCCGTTCCCGTACTTCGCCATTACGAGCAATATCATGCGGTTATAGGTATCCAGGCCCTGGGGCTGATTATTGACTTTTAAATAATGGTCGTAAAAAACGCCGGTAATAACGTTAAGCTTGCTTTGGTAAGCCGCCCAGTACTTACGCTCATCCACAAAATCCTGGTGTACAGCTTTTGACACACGGGGCTTTAGGGCTTTATTCTCCAGGCTATCCCGGTAATACAGCGCATGCATAAATTCATCTACAGCAAGGTGATAAGCAGAATAGCGCAACAGTTTGTCGTTTGAATTTACTCCCGCCAAAAAACCTACAAAATCCGCTTCATCCTCCGGGCCGTATCCCATCTGGTGAGACATTTCATGACAGGCCACTACCGGCCTGTTAAATACAGGCATCTGGTAATTTATCTGCGCCTCGCCGCTGAAAGGATTAAAATAGCCCGATGTGCCGATATAGTTGAGCAAGGGAGTAAGCAGTGATGGCTTTATGCCAGGGTGATAAGCGCGAAACTTAGCCGAGTCGGATGACAGCTTACGGATAGCCTTTACGGCTGATTCATAAATGGAATCATTACTTTGTTTCAAGTCGGCATCAGTGAGGCGTGCGCGTGTGGCGTTGGCACTGTCGATAAGCATTGCGGTAACCGCTTTTAGCTTGCCGGTGGTATAACTGGTATCGCGCAGGTTTAGTCTTTCTCCGGCAGATGGCCGGAAGTAATTCATCCCCCAAAACAAATAGAAAACCAATATGGCTACCTGCACCTTAATTATAAGTTTCAGCACCCGGAAACCCGCAGTTAAAAACTCTTTTTTAAAAAGCAGTTTTATAAAGCTAACAAAGGCATACAGCAGGCAACCGATTACCAGGATGTAAAGAACATCGCCAATACTAAACGGAAATATATTCAGCACCGGGTGCAGCATAAAGCATATCGCCGGATAAATTCCTTCCGAAAAAAAGCGCTCCACCGCCTGCGGATAGCCGGCAAACAACATCAGCAAATAAATAGCAACTGCCAGCGCGGCTATGGTAATAGCTCTTATTTTTAAAGTCCGTTTGCCGTGGGTATTTAGCATGAGCGGTAAATATAGCAATACGCCGGATTTGGCGCACAAAAAAGCCTCCCGGAAATCCGGGAGGCTTTTTTGCTGTTAGTTTCGATTGCCCTTATTTTATCGAAACCGGGACACTGATCTTATCCCAATCCATGCTTACGCCGCTTTTGGTGATAACATAAGTCAGCGACTCGGTCATGGCATGCATTTTTGGCGTAACCATTACACGTAAAGCATCCTGTTTTTCATCGTACTTAAACGCGCCCCATTGCTCGGCAGTTTTGTTAAAAATCACGGTCCATTGCCCTTTTTCAACCGGGATAACAAAAAATGCATATTTACCAGCTTTAAGCGATTTACCTTCAACCATAATGTCTTTATCGGTAGTAAAGGTAGTTGCTGAATCAGCGCCTGCGCGGTAAACTTTACCATAAGGCTCTAAGCCGCCCCATATTTTACGGCCTTTTACATAAGGGCTTCCGTAACGGATGGTAATGGTGGCTGCACCAACTTTACCTTTAACCCCTTTGTGCGGGCTGGCTGGTTTTTCCTGCGCCATTGCCGTTGTGGTTACAAAAAAGGCAAGCAATAAAAATGTTAATGCCTTTAATTGAAATACTGCTTTCATAATAAATATATTTTTTAGGTTTATAATTTACGACATAAAGATAGAGTGAATTTTCTATTTACCATGTTTTAAAACAGGCTAATTATTTTTTAGCAGGTTCCGCATGTTGCCTCACAAAAACAGTGTCAATTTTTTTTTAAAAATAACCGCTAGTTACAAAACAAAAGCCTCGTTTGTAACGTTTTAAATACAGAATCATATTGCAGTTAGGAATTGACCGAAAGGTTAAACAATTGTTGTGATTTTTGGCCTCACGCCCACAAGGTGTGAGGTTTTTTGTTTTTATTAAGGCAGCTTACGCATTAAATAATTCACTGCGTAGTCCGCTTGCAAGATAGCCTTAATCAAAAATATGGTATAAATCAGCTGATAACAAGCAGCAGGTGCAGCATTTGCGCGAAAAACACAACGTTAAAATATGATTTCAAACACATGAAATCCCTCGTCAAAGCTATACTCCAGCTTAAACCCAAAATTTTCGCAAATCTCTCTCGAAATCGTTAATCCCAGGCCGCTGCCCTCGGAGCCGGATGATTTATGAAAACGGGTAAAGATCTTTTCTGCAGGCAACGGCTCGCTGTCGCCGGTGTTTTTTATGGCGAAGGTATCATTGGTAAGGCTAATGATAATCTCACCGCCATTGTGGTTATGCCTGATGGCGTTGCTGATGAGGTTACTTAACAGTATTTCGGCAAGGTAGCGGCTGGCGTAAATTTCCTTTTTTCCGAGCACAGTGCTTACCTTAATATTTTTATCATTAAATATTTCCTCAAACTGATTCACCATTTCCTCGGTCATTTCGCGAAGATTGAGCTGGTGCTTATCGTGCATCAGCCGGTTCTCTACCTTTACCAACAATAACAATGAATGGTTAAGCCGGTGCAGCCTGGATACAGCACTATACAAATCGCCAAGCAGCTTACTTTGGGCATCGCTGAAATTTTCACTTTGTATAAGGGTATCGAGCTTGGAGTTGATAACGGCAATAGGCGTCATTAATTCGTGCGAGGCATTTTCGGTAAAGGCCTTAAGGTCACGATAATCGTGCTTAGCTTTGGCGGCCATGTCAAGTATCGCTTTGTTTAGTTCCTTGAACTCATCGATGGATGTTTTAAGTTCGGGAATTTGATGCTCATCGGCAACGTTAAAGATGCGCAGCTCGCCCATCATATTATAAAAGGGCTGCCAAAGGCGGTTTAATATCAGCCGGTTAGTAACCAGCAGCACAGCCAGCAACAACAGGATAACGCCGATGGTTATAAAGAATATCAGGCGGATAAGGTCTTCCGTTTCTACTTTCGAAACAATAATTAAAATCTTGTAATACCTGTTGCCTACCGTAACCGAGCTTATCAGGCCGCGACCGGCTTCGTATTCGCCGCAATCTTTTTTGTGCTTTTTGCGCCCCTCGTCCTTTTTAAAATATTCGGTATTAATAAACTCTCGCTTTACCGAGCCGGGTGCCGCAGAAGCGAACGTTATTTGCTGATCGTTTGATTCAAAGGTTTGCGGCAGCGAATGGTTTAGCTTTACGTAGTCGAATATCTCCTGTTCTTCAACTACCAGGTCTTTATCCTTTAGCCCGGTTAAAATATAGCTGATGGCCTGGTAATAAATAAAGCCGGTTATCAGCATCACGATGATAGTGGTGATGAGGTTAACCTGGTTGTATCGGGTGAGGAGCTTCATTTATTTATCCGCAAACTTGTAGCCCATGCCATAGGCCGCATAAATATAGTCCTTACAGCCGGCCTCGATCAGTTTTTTGCGGATATTTTTAATGTGCGAATAAATAAAGTCGAAGTTATCTGCCATATCGATACCATCGCCCCAAAGGTGCTCGGCAATAGCGTTTTTTGAGACTACCTTTCCCTTGTTGGCAATGAAATATAATAGCAGCGCAAATTCCTTGCGGGTAAATTTAACAGGATTAGCGCCCACCTTAACCTCTTTCGCCAGCAAATCGATAGTAATTTCGTTAAATACCAGCAAGTTGCTGCCGTTATAGCTTTTGCGCCTGATAATGGCTGACACCCTCGCCTTTAATTCCGACAGGTGAAATGGCTTGACCAGGTAATCGTCAGCACCGATATTTAATCCTTGTAAACGGTCATCCAGTGAGTTTTTGGCAGAGATAATCAGGACGCCGTCAGGATGACTATTTTCCTTTAGATTAGTCAGGATATCGAGGCCGTTACCACCGGGCAGGGTGATATCCAGCAGGATACAATCATAACGGTACATGCTTATTTTGGCCAACGCACTTTGATAAGTAGCGGCGGTTTCGCAAATATTGCCGGCTTCCGAAAAATACTCTTCAATACTCTCGCGCAGGCCTTGCTCGTCTTCAACAATCAGTATCTTCAAAACAAATTTTCTGATAAATGTAATAACAGATTTTGGATAATTATTGTATTTGTGATTACACCGATTGGAGAATGATTTCACCGATTAGAACTAAGATTCATAGGATTAAATGGATTTTAGGATTTTTCACGACAATTTTACGACAGGTTTATAAATTATCTTTGTGGAATAAAATCCTTCAATCTTTTAATCCTACAAATCTTAGTTATTATGTGGTGGATATACGCTTTACTCTCGGCCTTGTTTGCGGCCTTAACTGCAATATTTGCAAAAGTTGGCATTAAGGGGGTTGATACCGACCTGGCAACTGCCATACGTACGGTAGTAATTTTATTGATTGCATGGGCTATCGTTTTTTTCAAGGGCAGCGCCGGTACAATGGGTAGCCTTACTAAAATCAACTGGTTCTTCCTGGTTTTGTCCGGGTGCGCTACGGGGCTGTCGTGGATATGCTACTTCAAGGCCTTGCAATTGGGCAAGGTTTCGCAAGTTGCGCCGATAGATAAACTGAGCGTTGCGTTGGCCATTGTTCTGGCCGTCGTGTTTTTAAAGGAGTCGCTTAGCGTTAAGCAGGCTATAGGGGCCCTTATGATTATAGGGGGGAGTGTGGTGTTGATTTTTTAAAGAAGTCGGGAGGTCCGAAAGAAACTGCACTTTGCTGTCGGCGAAAGTAGCTAAAGTTGCATTTTGAGCTATAAGACTGACCTTTAGATTGATACCAAATCGATCAAAATTTGTTTTACATTTTTTTGACAAAAATTGCGTGCTTTAAGATAATTCTAATATCTTGCGGCCGTAAGTATGAGACAAAAATTATCCCTAATTACTCTCCTATTACTGGTTGCCACATTGGCAAGCAACGCATACGCGGGGAAGCCGCGTAAGGCTAAATCGAGCAAATCGCACAAGGCTGCCAAATCACACAAATCTTCCAAAAAACATCACCGCGAAGTTGCCTACGAGGAATCGCATACTGTTATACATTACGATAATTCGGCGATTGCCGACAGCGTTTCCGGCGATAGCCTGGTGAATTTTGCTGAAACACTTATCGGTACAAGGTACCGCTCTGCAACATCCGACCCTGACCGCGGTTTCGACTGCTCTGGTTTTGTGAGCTATGTTTTTAAAAGCTTCAACTTTAAAGTCCCCCGCTCTTCGCCCGAGTTTATTGATGTTGGCGAAAAAGTAAGCTACGAAGATGCCCGTGCCGGCGATATCATCATTTTTACCAGCCCGACACACAAGCACAGGATTGGCCATGTAGGTATCGTTGTTAGCAATATCGGCGACGACTTTAAATTTATCCATTCCACCTCGGGTAAAGAACATGGTGTAACCATTACCGAAATGGACTCGACCTACAAACGCCGCTTTGTGCAGGTTGTACGCTTAATTAAACCCAATGATGTTGTGCTGGCAAGCAATTAGGCAAAATTCTTCCATAGCCGTTTTATATATTCCTGAAGCCTTTCTGAAAATTCAATATTAATCCAATGTTAAGCTACAATTTTGCCGGGCTAACAAAGTATTGATGAAAAAAATTGCCTTTCTTATTGTTTTAATAACTGCGTTTTTAAATTTGCACGCCCAAAACGGGCAAGCTGATAAAGGCAAAATAACGGGCAAGGTAACCGACTCGCTAACTAAAGCACCTGTTGACTACGCCACCATCAGCATTTACAAGCAGGGTAATGCGTCGCCTTTTAACGGTGCCAGCACCGACCCCAAAGGGGGTTTTAAAATAGACAATATTGCTGCCGGCGAATACACCATAACCGTAGATTTTATGGGTTACAAGCGCCTCACCTTACAGCATTTAATAATAAACGCAACCGCCAAAAGCTTATCGCTCGATAATTTATTGTTGTCGCCCATCCAACATCAATTAAAAGGAGTAACTATACAAGGCAGCGCCCCAACAGTTGAAAATAAAATAGATAAGCTGGTTTACAATCCTGGCAATGATTTAACCGCACAGGGCGGTGTGGCGCTGGATGTGCTGAAAAAAGTGCCGATGATTACGGTTGACATTGATGGCAACGTGGAGTTAATGGGCAATGCAAATGTCAGGTTCCTGATTAACGGAAAGCCGTCAACCATTTTCGGGGCCAGCCTGGCTGATGCATTGCAGTCCATCCCCGCGAGCCAGATAAAAAATATCGAAGTAATAACCAGTCCGGGAGCAAAGTATGATGCAGCAGGCACGGGCGGTATAGTAAACATTATTTTGAAGGATAGCAAAGTGCAGGGCATAAACGGCAGTGTTAACCTTTCGGCAGGCACGCGGCTCCAAAACGGCTCTTTCAATCTTAATGCCCGCAAAGGCAATTTCGGCGTAAATGCATTTTTTAGCGGCAATGAGCAATTGAACAGTACAGCGCTAAACTCTACCGACCGTACTTCGTATAGCCAGACGCGCGATACCATAACTCATTTGCTACAACATGGCAGCAGCGCTTTTAAAAGGAGCGGCTATGAGTCTGGTATCAGCTTTAATTGGGACATTACACCTAAAGACCAGCTGACCGCATCGGTGGGATTTAATCATTTTGGCAACCACAATAACGGCAGTACCAACATCAATCAGGCCATATATTCACCATTAGATAACCTTATAGCAGATACTTTAAGCCTGAGCCACTCCCAAAGCCGGTTCGCATTTAATTCGAAAGAATGGAGCCTGGGCTATAAAAAGACATTCGACAAAGACGGGCAGGAACTTAATATACTATATAACGCCAGCTACGGCAACAACACACTTAACTATGCGCTTGAGCAGGATTATTTAAATCCGGTTTCACCTGCAACAGGCTCAATCAGCAACAACCCCGGCAAAAGCAACGAAACGGATATTACCGTAGATTATTCACAGCCCATCAGTAAGGATCTTACCCTGGAGACGGGCGGCAAGGCGGTTATCGAAAACCTGAATAATACGGTGGTAACGGAGTCATTGTTGAACGGCACTTACGTACCCAACCCTTTTCAAACTTACGCTTTCAACTATAAGCGGAATATTTTCGCCTATTATTTATCAGCCTCCTTTTCAGTTTTTAATTTCATAGATGGCAAGGCGGGTTTGCGGTACGAGCATACCAGCTCGACTTCAGATTTTCCGAATACGGTGATACCATCATACGGCATATTTGCGCCTTCGTTTGTTTTATCGCATAAGCTGGATAAGTCGCAAACCATTAAGTTTAGCTATTCGTACCGGCTTGAACGCCCCGAATATCGCGACCTGAACCCGTTCTACAACATCAGCGACCCGCACAACATCAGCACCGGAAACCCGAACCTGAAACCGGAGTTAGGGCATAATTTTGAACTGGGCTACAATAAATCCTTCGAAAAAGGCGCCAACATTTATATCGCTGCATTTTACAGGTACAATACTGATGATATACAGGGCTTCACAACCTTTTATCCGTCTTTAAAAATTGGCGACTCCACCTACAATAATGTATCGCTTAACCAGCGCTACAATATCGGCCGCGAAGCTACCACGGGTATCAATCTTTTTGGTTCGCTGCCGGTAACCGGTAAGCTCAGCCTGCGCTCGAATATGTTTTTTGCTGACAGGATCACCAACAATCCCGGCAGTCCGCAGGTAAGTGGTTTTACCTATCGCATTAACTTAAATGCATCCTACCAGTTTGCAGATGATTTTGCTGCCGAATTTTTTATCAACTACCGATCATCGCAAAAAGGCATACAGGGCACTAACCCGGCATTTTCGTTTTACAATTTCGCGGTGCGCAGGCAGTTCCTCAATAAAAAGGCCAGCATAGGCTTAACCGCGGCAAACCCGTTTGCACAATACGTAAATCAGCACTCAACCACATTTGGCAGCAATTTTAACCAGGATAACCTGAGGCAGATACCTTTCCGGTCGTTTGGGATAAGTTTGAGCTACAAATTCGGCAAGCTGGAATTTAAGAAAGATAAAAATAAGGATGATAATGGTATGCCGGTGCCGGATGATAATGGTGGTGGCGGTGGTGGGAAATAGGCCTTTGAATATCTTATGGCGTTAGGCGCAGGCCATGCATGTTTGAGACCTGTCCTGGGGACGCAGGGCGATGCCCTGCGCTGGCAGACTGAACCCTTACAGGGTTCTCAAATTAAGGTAAATTCTACATCGTAGGACAAATCAAATACCCCGAAGGGGTTACATCTGTCAGCGATGGGTAACACCCATCGCGAAAACGGTGGACAAAAGCACGTTCATCCCGCCCTCCTCAACATTAATTTGTAAATTAGCGTCCCTAAGCATTTAAGTGGACGAACAGCTCAATCATAACAAAACACCTTTGCAGCTGCGCATCGGGTGCGCTATTTTTTATTTTATCTCGGGTTTCGGGTATGCTACGTGGGCATCGCGTATTCCTACCATTAAACATCAGCTCAATTTAAACGAGGCGCAGCTGGGCACTATATTATTTGCCATGCCTATAGGCCTGATGCTTACTATGCCGGTAACAAACTGGCTGCTTAGCCGCTACACCAGCAGGGCGGTAATGCTTTTTGGCTCTGTTTGGCTATGTGTTATAATCGTTTTAATCGGTTATTCAAACGTGGCCTGGCAACTGGCCGTTATGCTGTTTTGCTTCGGTTCCGCGCGCAACCTCATGACGCTGTCGATAAATACACAGGGCGTAGCGGTGCAGGCACTGTACAGTAAATCCATAATGGCCATGTTTCACGGTATATGGAGCCTGGCCGGGTTTGCCGGGGCAGCTGTGGGCTACCTGATGGTATATTACAGTGTGGGCATACATTACCATTTTTTGTTTGTGAGCATAGCGCTGTTTGTGCTTACCTTTTATTTCATTAAAGATACTATCAACCAAAAACCTATCCTCCAAAGCAAGAAACGTGTTTTCTCGCTGCCTGATAAATACCTGCTTAAATTTTCGCTGATATGTTTTGCCAGTATGGCTTGTGAGAATGCCATGTACGACTGGAGCGCCATTTATTTTCAGAAAGCCGTGCATGCCGAAAAAGCCGCTGCAACAGCTGCCTTTGTGGTGTACATGATAGCCATGACCTCGGGCCGTTTTGTGGGCGACAAGCTTGTAACTGCTGTAGGCATAAAGTCGGTGTTGAAATTCAGCGGCATATTCATTTTTTTTGGATTGATGCTGGCCGTGCTATTTCCGTTTACCATTACTGTAATGCTTGGCTTTGTGCTGGTTGGTTTAGGCGTATCGTGCGTGGTGCCGATGATTTTCAGCCTCGCCGGCAAGTCGAAAAACATGAGCAGCTCGTCAGCACTGGCTTCAATTTCTACGGTCGGATATATCGGTTTTTTGCTGGTGCCGCCATTTGTGGGGTATATTGCCCATGCGTCCAGCATACGCTGGTCGTTCGGTATTATTGCTTTTTTTGGGGTGATGATAGTATGGCTGGTATCGAAGCTAAAAACTGAGGATAGCCACTCCGCTGAAGAAAGTGCCGTTCTGCCGGAGAATTAATTCAACTAAAGCATAAGTTATTAACTGAATTTGCGTTATCACAACCGATGCGCAACTTAACGCTAATCGCACGTTTTTCACGCGGCATATTTCCGGTCAATTTTTTGATGACGATGGTCAGCGTTTATGCCATTGCGTCTCATCGCGACCAGGCCAATAAGCTAATCGGTACCTTTTTCTGGGGAAAGTTGGTGGCGCTTGCACTGATGATTTACATCGCCTTTGCATCCAAAAGAAAAGAGCTGTACTACTACCAAAACCTTGGTCTTTCAAAACAGAAACTGGCGTTGACAATCGGCTTGTTTGATTTTGGGTTATGGTCGGTATTGATTGTAATAACCTACAGCCTGGTAAAAATATGAGTTACCTAAAATACATTTAATGCGCACAATTAAACTTATCACAAGGTTTTATGGCAGCGTATTTTTAGCGAATTTCCTGGTTACGCTTAGCTGTATTTATTTACTGGCGATGGCCGGTAAAAATGGGCAGGCGCTGGTATTTGTATTTTTTTGGTATAAAACAATCAGTATGATGATGATATTTTATACAGCCATTCATTATAAAAAGAATGAGCTGTATTATTATCAAAACCTGGGCATTACCAAACTCAGGCTGATACTCGCCACTTCGGCATTTGATTTTTTTGTTTGGCTGATATTCATCCTCCTGCAATTGACGATAGGCATATCCGGCGATATTTTCAAACTTATACTTTGGGGCGTTTTACTAATCCATGTCTACGTATATTATAAAAAATGATACACACCCTCGAAGCAGACGGCATCCAGCTTGATTTCGGCACGCGCCGAATCCTGAGCGATGTTTATATGAAATGCGAAACCGGTAAAATAACCGGCTTGCTGGGGCGCAACGGGCAAGGCAAAACCTGTTTAATGAACATCATACTGGGCTCGCTCAAATCGTCAATCAGTTCCATACGCTTTGATGGCGAATTTACCCGTAAAGTAAATACCCGGCCAGACCTGCTGCTGTATCTTCCCCAGTTTAATTTCATTCCCAAAGAATTAACGGTAAAAAAGGTATTAAACGATTTTAGGCTAAGCGCTGCCGGTTTAAACAATCGTTTCCCCGAATTTGAAGGCCGGCACGGTTTGAAAGTGCAGGAGCTATCCGGCGGGCAGTGGCGAACGCTGGAACTTTACATCGTAGTAAAAACGCCTTCACTATTTGCCATGCTCGATGAGCCATTTACCCATCTTAACCCTATCCAGATAGATAATGTAAAGCAATTTCTGCTGGAAGAAAAGGCGAACAAGGGCTTCCTGGTAACCGATCATATGTACAACCACCTGCTTGACGTAAGCGATACAGTTTACCTCCTTAAAGATGGCCGCACCCATCCCGCCAAAACGCTGCAACAACTGGAGGAATTGGGTTACGTTAGGTTGCCATAATGTGGAAAACAATGGTAACCCTCATTTTTAGTTAATTACTTTATTATTAATTATTTAACTGTTATTACTTTTGAAAAATGGTCACCTTTGGCAACCCTGTTTTCCACATTTTTTGGAACTGCGGGTAAAAACAGGCCGTAAATTTCCTGCATTCATGGGTTTTGAATCGTATGTTCGCGCCTGTCCTGCGCTGACAGATAGAACCCTTAGGGTTCTTTAGGCTTAACGCAAACACAAATCCCCCTTAAAATCCCCCTCTTGCTGAATTGCTAATTCAAATACTTGTAATTAAATTTGACTACAGCGAGAAGAAGCTATTAACTATTACTCCCTTATCTGTTGATGGTGATGTTTTACTGTGGTTCGGCAATGCCAGTGGTGTGCCGTTTCAATAAAGTAGATTTATGGGCAGAGCCTTATTGTTGTCGTTATTTTTTTTTCCGTTTGCGGTTTTTAGCCAGGTTACAATCACAGGCAAGGTGACTAGCCAGGCAGGCGGCAAACCGGTTGCGGGCGCTACTGTATTTCTGAGCAATACAACCATCAGCAGCAAAACCCTTGCCGTTAGCGGTGTCTTCTCGTTAAAAAATATAAAGCCGGGGCATTATGATTTGGTAATTGCAGCGGCCGGTGTTAACATTTATAATCAAAGCGTTAACGTTGAGGGCAGCAATATTGCTATCCAGCCAATTAGCCTGGCGGTAAAAGCCCCCTCCCCTGCTCCCGACGTATCATCGCCAGAAAATACCCAAACAGCATTCAATAAAAACCTTGCGCTTTTTAAAAATGAATTTTTAGGCTCATCGGCGCGGGCTAAAGCGTCTAAAATAGAAAACGCCGTAGTGCTTGAATTGCATTACGATGATCATACTAGCACGCTAACAGCATTAACCAACGATTTTTTGGTAGTGACGAATAATGCGCTCGGCTACAAAATCAAATATCTTATAAAAAACTTTTCCTTAAGCAATGGCGAGGAACGGTCTGTAAGCTATTCGGGGTTTGCGCTTTTTGAAAAATTAAAAGGTACAGCCTTGCAGGAGCAGGTTTGGCAGGAAAGCAGGCAAGAGGCATATGAAGGTTCGCCTGCTCATTTTTTAAGCGCCGCGGTTAATGATAAGCTCGAGCAGGAGGGTTTTAAAGCGATGCGCCTGCCGATGAATGCTGACAGACCATCTGATAGCCTGGTTAATGCAAAGCTGAAAATCTACCTTGCATCGGCAGATGCCAACTCCGACTCGCTGAATTATTGGGTGAAGAAAAAAAAGCTCCCAAAAACGGCGGAAAAGCTATCTCCCGGGGCGCTTACAAAAAAGGATTTGATATCCGGGCCGGACGAAAAGGGGCGATATGCGCTTGGGCTGAAAAATTCTGAACTGTATATCAGCTACAATAAATATCACCGGGTAAATATGGTACCGGTAGCTAAAATATCAGCATTGGATAATATAGATAATACCCTGGTGACCTTTACTTTTCCGCGGGCACTGTTCGATAAAAATAATGTGCTGCTTAACCAGCAGGCGCTGAACTATGAAGGCGCATGGTCGAGACTGCGGATTGCGGACATACTGCCCCTTGATTTTGAGCCGCGCCAAACCGGTGCGATTATGCCGGATACCGTGCTGGTGAAAAGCCTGGCGGCAAAGCTGGCTGTTTATAAGGGTCTGAATACCGAAAAAGCTTACCTGCATTTAGATAAACCTTACTATGCCACGGGCGATACCATTTACTATAAAGCCTATGTAACCGATATGGCGAAGCACGAATTATCAAAACAGAGCGAGGTGTTAAATGTAGAGCTTATTAACGACCGAAATAAAATAAGCCTCTGGGAGAAAATACAATTAAGCAATGGCCTGGGCTGGGGTGATTTTGCCCTGCCTGATACCCTCAAGCCCGGCAATTACCGCCTGCGTGCCTACACCAGCCTGATGCGCAATGGCGGCGATGACAATACTTTTGAAAAGGTTATCCCTATTGGTAGTGCGGCGGCTGCCAGGGTTCCGGAAAGCGGCGGGGCAGTGGTTAGTAATTCGCATAGCGCTGCTCCGGCGGCTAAACCGGACGTGCAATTTTTGCCTGAAGGAGGGAGCTTGTTGAATGGCGTAAAAAATAAAATAGCTTTTAAGGCGGTTTCGCCGGATGGTTTTGGGGTGAATGTGAAGGGAATGGTTATAGATAACGAGAACAAGCCGGTAGCCACCTTTGCCGCTGCACATTTGGGTATGGGCGAATTTGAGTTTACACCTGTGGCAGGTAAAACGTACAAGGCCGGCATTACTTATGCTGACGGTAGCACCGGTACACTTGATTTACCAAAGGCTGCCGACGACGGCTATCACCTTAATATTGATAACAGCAACCCGGCGGCCATCAGCATTAGTGTAACCGGCGGAAAACAAAACCCGTTGGATAAGCTGAGCCTTGTGGGGCAATCTGGCGGAGTTATTTATTTTTCGGCTAAAAACGCGGACAGCAAGCAATTTAATATCACCGTATCTAAGGCCGAATTTCCTACCGGGATTGCGCAATTTACCTTGTTTAATGCCGACGGACTTCCGCTGAATGAACGGCTTGTTTTTGTGAATAACGATGACCAACTGAAGCTGGATATATCATCACCCCAAACAGCTTATGCTACCCGGAAGAAAGTAACCATCAACCTGGAAGCTAAAAACAAGGCGGGTCTGCTTACGGTGGGTAATTTTTCGGTGTCGGTTACCGATGAATCAAAAGTGCCGGCGAATGAGCTGAATGAAAACACCATATTATCGAACCTGCTGCTCACGTCGGACCTGAAAGGCTATATAGAAAAACCCAATTATTATTTTACCAATACCAGCGATAAAACCAGCGCCGACCTTGACCTGTTAATGCTAACGCAGGGCTACCGCCGGTTTGAATGGAAGCCTGTGTTGGGCCGCGATAGTATAACCCGTGTTTATGCTGCCGAAAAAGCCTTAACCATATCCGGAACGGTGAAAAAAAGCGGCAAACCGCTGGTCAATCAAAAAATTACCTTGTTTGCAAAAACCGGTGGTACGTTTTTTAAGGACACAACAACCAATGCCGAAGGAAAATTTGCCTTTAAGAACCTGGTATTTGCCGACAGTATAAAGTTTGTGGTGCAGGCCAGGGTAACCAAAGGCCAGGACGACGTTGAGCTTACCATAGATACACCTGATAATGCGCCTTTGACAGACGGAAAAGGTCGGGCGCCCGGCGGTATTAAATTGGTGAATAACAGTACAGCCGAAATAGATATGTCGGCCTATATACAGAACGCGAAGCAGTTTACCATGGAATTGCAGAAGTATGGCATTAACCAGCACCCACTGCTGCTGCGGGAAGTTGACGTAAAAGATAAAAAAGGGCCGGATGAATTTAAACACTCCCAAAACCTTAACGGAAAAGGCAGCGCCGACCAGACTTTAACCGCCAAAGATTTAGAAACACTGGCCTGTGGCCGGCTTACCGATTGCCTGAGGGCCAAGCTTGCTACCAGCAATATCGTTTTTAAACATGGTTACTTATATGTGCGCAGGCTAAGCGCTATGGATATAGAAAAAGCGCCGAATAAATCTGAAGACATGGAATTTAGAAACCCCATGAAAGTAATTATTGACGGCAACATGCAGGAGCAGGAACCCGGCATGCTTGATAATATTAACCCGGCGGATGTTGAAAGCGTGGAGTTGCTGGATAATTTACACAATACTGCGATATATGGCTCCAAAGGTGCGGCGGGCGTAATAGTTATTACCCTAAAGCCCGGCCATAAAATAAACAATTATTATAAGTATGCGTCCGGCGTGGTTACCTATGCGCCAAAGGGTTTTTACGTTGCCCGTACATTTTACGCCCCGCAATATGATAACCCCCACACCAACGAAAAAATAGCCGACCTGCGCAGCACCATCTACTGGAACCCTACAATAGTGACCAGCCTGGATGGCAAAGCCTCGTTCGATTTCTTTAATGCCGACGGCAAGGGCACTTATAAGGTAGTTATTGAAGGGATAGATATAGAAGGAAAGTTGGGAAGACAGGTGTACAGGTATAAGGTAGAATAAAAGCGGCCCGTTAAATGCTTGTTAAGTACTAGTGTGGCGGGAACAAGAAATAAAAAATTACAGAAGAAGTTTTTTATCATCAACTTAATTCTTAGTTTTATAGTCGTACTTAACCAACGACCTATGCCTTTGATCGCATTACTTCAAAAAGCAAATACGAATAATATAAAATTAAGTCTGAATCAGTTTTTCTGCATGGTCTTTTTGTTTATACCGGGGCTGTTATTCAGTCAATCTATCAACCCGACCAGCCTGAACGTTAAGTATACCGTTGAAAAAACTTACCTTCAATTCGATAAACCTTACTACGCCATAGGCGATACGATTTATTTTAAAGCCTATGTAACCTTGGGTGCAGAAAATAAGCTGTCGGCCTTAAGCGGGATATTGTACGCAGAGTTGATCAATCCGGACAATAAAATTGCAAGATCACTTAAGCTGCAAATAACCGCCGGCACAGCGTCGGGCGATTTTATATTAGCTGACAGCTTAAAAAGCGGTAACTACAGAGTGCGTGCGTATACCAACTGGATGCGGAATGAAGATTATGCTGCGTTATTTGAAAAAATAGTTGCGGTGGGCAATATTAGTCCAAAACGCACACCGGAAAGCGGGGAATCTGTAAAGGCGAAAAATAAAACTTTAACCAAACAAACTAACAAAATTGATATACAGTTTTTGCCGGAGGGCGGCAGTCTGGTGGCCGGTAACTATTCTAAAATAGCTTTTAAAGCAACCGGGCCTGATGGGCTGGGGAAGGCTATTAAGGGCACCGTAACTGATGATGCCGGCGAGGAAATAACCAGTTTTGAGTCCAGCCACGCGGGAATGGGCAGTTTTGCACTCGTACCGAAAGCCGGAAAAACTTACAAAGCCAATATTACATTCGCAGACGGTACTACTACAGTATTAGACCTACCGAAAGCAGAAGCGACCGGTTATACCCTTAGCCTTAACAATACAAACTCGGACACATTAAGAATAAGGATAGCAGGCGGCGGCAACAGCCCTATGCAAAAAGTGAGATTGGCTGCCCAGGCTTGCGATAAGGTTTATTACGCCGTTGAAAATAACTCGGATAATAAATATTTTTCAGCAGCTATCCCCAAAAAAAAATTTCCGACTGGTATAATCCAGTTTACTTTGCTATCACCAACAGGCGAACCGTTGAATGAAAGGCTGGCCTTTATCGAAAACCACTACGAAACCACGCTCGGTATAAAATCGGACAAGCAGAATTATTCATCGAGACAAAAAGTCAATATTCAGCTTAATGCAAAAAATGGCGCTAAGCCATCCACAGGCAGCTATTCGGTTGCGGTAACAGATGAAGATAAAGTGCCTGTAGATAGCTTGAATGAAACTACCATTTTGACGAGTTTGTTGCTGACATCAGACTTAAAAGGAATCGTTGAACAACCTAATTACTACTTTAATAATCCGACAGAAAAAACAAGGGCCGATTTGGATAACCTGTTGCTGACGCAGGGCTACCGTCATTTTAGCTGGAAGCAGTTGGCAGATACTACACAACCAAAATTCCAGCCGGAAAAGAGCATAATCATATCAGGCACCGTAAAACGAAACAACAAACCAGTGCCAGGCGCACAGGTTAAGCTATTCAGCAAGGCCGGCGGTATGTTTATGCTGGATACGGTTACTGATGTAAACGGCAAATTTGCTTTTAAAGACCTGATTTTTGCGGACAGCACAAAATTTGTAGTACAATCAAAAGTAAAGAAAGGACAGGATGATGTAACACTGGAATTGGATACAGCGCGTGCACCACAACTGGAAATCAAGCGAGTAGCGAACGGCAATGAAACACTACAAAATATCGAACTCACCACGTACCTGGCTAGTGAGAAGCAGTTTTATGAGGAGCAAAAAAAATACGGTATCAATCAGCATAGTATACTGCTAAAAGAAGTAAAGGTAGAAGCAAAAAAAGATCCTCCTCTTATACCTCACTCGCAAAATTTGAACGGCCCTGGAAATGCCGACTACATATTAACGGCAAAAGATATAGAGAAAATGATTTGTGGCAGGCTTGTTGATTGTTTGGATGGTGTCTACGGCCTTAGTTTCACCAGGGGCCTTCCAAATGGAGCACTCGTAGTCGACGGCAATTTTGTGGATAAAGATGTATTTAACGATTTGCACCAGGATGACATAGAAGGAATAGAAATCATAACGTTTCACTCTCAATACAGAGCTATTTACGGTTCGAGAATGGCAGCCGGCGGTTTAATTATTACCACAAAACGTGCATCAAAACTAAAAGAATACTACCGCTACGCCCCCGGCGTAATAACCTACATGCCCAAAGGCTTTTACAAAGCCCGTGAGTTTTACTCGCCGCAATATGATAACCCGCACACCAACCAAAAGATGGCTGATTTACGCAGTACCATTTATTGGAACCCTAATATTATAACCGATAAAGACGGCAAGGCATCGTTCAGCTATTTTAATGCAGATGGCAAAGGCACTTACCGTGTAGTGATTGAGGGTATTGATGCAGATGGCAATTTGAGGAGGCAGATGTACAGGTATAAGGTGGAATAATTGCCGGGCATAGTGCGGATTATATCAGCCGATATTTATCTGTTTTAATATTGCCGCTAACCAGGCAGTATGAAAATACTTCTTGTTTCACTTTATTTATTATCGCCAAAGTATTAACTTGAGCGGTGATTATCAAACCTTCCCTTATGCTATCGTTAATAAGCCCTTAACGGCCTCCCGATAAAATATTCAAGATTTGATTTTCTGAACCGGAACGCCGGACCAAGCTTTCGGTTAAAGGCCTTTGCATAGAATCGTTATGCAAATTTTAAACCTACACCAAAGAAGCATGCACTTTGCAATATATGCCGCTTAATGCCCGGGCGTAACCGGGTTAACTAATTATTTTTTTAACGATAATGAAAAATCTAAAAAAACTGACCAGGGAAGAAATGAAAAAAGTTGTGGGCGGCACGGAGCCGGTAACTTGCGGGGGTGACTGCAAATCAGATTCTGATTGTCCAAAAAAATGTAGCTGTCTTGGCGAAAAAAAGGGATGTCAGCCTGTTATGTAATTGTTTATGTAAAAGCGCCGGCAGGCCGGCGCTTTTATAAATCGTTTTGAATGAAGAGACTTTTAAACTTAGTTATCTTTTTTAATATTCTCTGGTTTTCAGGTTTTGCCCAAAAGCCCGACGGTAAATTTGTGCTGAACGGCAAAGTGGCCGGGCGTGATACCGGAATTATGGTATTGTCGTATACAGCAGATGGAAATCGCGACGTAAGCGATACCATAAGACTGAAAAATGGCACATTTTCTTTTACAGGCACCATCGCCGAACCCACCGTGGCCGAGCTTTACGGTCTGCTGCGGCTGCCGAAGAGTTACAACATGTACGACCCGGATTTTGTGACGATTTTTCTGGAACCGGCAAAGATGCAGATTACCCTCAATGAGCATGATTATGCCCACGCCAGGATGACCGGCTCATTTACACAGCACCAAAACGAAATATTGCAGCGCCAATTGGCACCTTTATTAAAAATATATATACCCCTAGTTAATGAATACGGCGACCTTGCCGACCTGTATCGTACCAAAAAAGATACCTCAGCAGCTATCAACGGCAGGCTGGATTATATTTTAGAGAAGACGGCCCCATTGAAGGAAAAAGTACAAAAGACCTACCTTGCCTTTTTAACGGCTCACCCAGACTCGTATGTTAGTGCCGATATTATTTATTCGTGGATACTGTTAGCCCGTTTAGGAGCCGACTCTACATTGATGTATTACAACAGGGCAAGTAAACGGATACAAAATAGCCAGGCCGGTCGTGCGGCGTATAAACGGATATCGCAATACGTTAAGGCCAGGCGCGCCGTTGAAAAAAGTGGCGCCGCAGCCATTGGAAGCCTGGCCCCCGATTTTGCGGTAACGGATGAAAACGGAGCATCGACAACGTTGAGCAGCTATAAACAGAAAAACTGTGTTTTGATAGACTTTTGGGCCGGTTGGTGCGTGCCTTGCTGCAATAGCGTGCCTGCATTGCAGCAGGTTTATAAACTTTACCGCCAAAAAGGCCTGCAGGTGGTTATGGTATCGCTCGACCAAAATCTTGCGGCTTTCCAAATCGCCAGGAAGAAATACCACCTTACGGGCTTACCCTATGCTTTTAATGGCGGCATTAACGCCCCCGGCAATTTGGCAAAAGAAACGTACGGCGTTTTAGGGATACCGAACCTGGTACTGATAGATAAAACCGGCAAAATAATAGGGCGATATGAAGAACCGGGTGATACAGCCTTGAGCAGGCAACTTGATGTTTTACTTCAATAACGTTGATATTCTATTAATTAACGATAAAACTAAAAAATCCGGTAAAACATTTGCATTTATAAAAATGCACGTTTAACTTACACGCAATAAACCAATAACCTTATTTAAACTAAAAACCTTATTATGTTTTCAATATTTACGATAAATAACGCAGATGCAGCTGTTGCGAAACTGCTTAAAAGCCTTAACCTGCAGGTTAATACCAAGGAGATTATTGCCGATTTGGACAAACATCCGGATTATCCAAGCATGCTGGCAATCAGCGATGTGCTTAATAGCTTTGATGTTGCCAACAGCGCGTTCAGGGTGGCGGCAGAAGATCTGTTAAATGTACCTGCTCCTTTTATCATTCATGCGAATACCGGTGGCGGTGAGTTTTTAGTGGTACAAAAGGTTAAGGGTAACGATTTTTATACTTCGGGCGATAAATATGATAATAAACGCGTATCGCTGGACGACTTGAAAAAAACCTTCGGCGGTGTGGTATTGGTTCCTGAACCGGAAGAAAATATCAGTCCTGCTTTTTCGGCCAAAACGTTTCTGGCAAATATTAAGTATCCGCTATTATTAACCGGCGCACTGCTGGTAATATTAAGCATGGTTATTTTCAATACTGCTTATTTATCAAATGTAAGCTGGGCTTCTGCGGTGTTCACCCTTGTAAAAACAGCCGGGCTTATTACTTCCGTATTGCTGCTGGTTCAAAGTATTAACAGCAATAATCCGCTGGTGCAGATACTATGCGGTGGTGGTGGCAATAAGGATTGCAATGCCATTTTATCATCAAAGGCCGCCAATGTTTTCGATGGGTTAACCTGGAGCGAGGTCGGTTTTTTTTATTTTGCCGGAACCTGGTTAATGCTTTTGTTTGGCGGCGCCTCTGTTCAAACATTACAGGTACTTATTGTTTTGAACGTATTGAGCTTGCCTTATACCGTTTATTCCATTTACCACCAATGGCGGGTAGCTAAGCAATGGTGCGTGTTGTGCTGTACCGTACAGGCTGCGCTGTGGCTTGAGTTTTTCTCGCTGGCATTCGCATTATATAATCAACCTGTTATTGCACCGCCGGTTGCCTTTTGGAGCATTGCTTTTATCAGTTTGCTGAGCCCTGTAATTTTATGGCTGCTGCTTAAGCCGGTTTTATTAAAAGGCCAGCAATTGCAGCCGCTTAAAGACCAGCTACGGAAATTTAAATATAATTCGGAGCTGTTTAGCCGTATGCTGACAGACCAGCCTAAATTTACCACGCCTGACGATGAATGGAGCCTTGTATTGGGTAATGCAGCCGCCGAAAATGTTATCACTATGGTAAGCAATCCATATTGCCCGCCATGTTCCAAAACGCACTTGTTGCTGGATGAATTGATAGAAAAGAATAGTAATGTACAGGCCCGTATAATTTTTACCGCCGATAATACCGAGACAGATCGTAAAACCCCCGTAGCCCGCCACCTGATGGCGCTTCACGACCTGCCCGATAAAAGCATTGTTAAAAAAGCCATGCACGACTGGTATGAGCAAAAACAAAAGGATTACGAAAGCTGGGCTAAAATTTATCCTGTTAAGCTGATTGAGGAAAACTTTAAAAAACTGGATAAGCAAAAAAGCTGGTGCGAAGTGGCTGAAGTTTCATTTACCCCGACACTGCTTGTAAATGGGTATAAACTTCCGAATATTTATCAATTGCCGGATTTGAGGTATATGTTGGAGTGATATGTGTGATTTTTGAAACCAGAAAATTACAGGATTCAGGCGGACGGGGCTAAGTTAACAGGCCTGCTTATCCCGCTGCCGGGTTCGCCTGAATTAACTTATCCCTTATGCAAAATACGCACACAGTTCCGTTTCCATTAAATATGGCTGATAGCGACAGGCATTTCTATCAGCAGCATTTATCGTACCCGGTACCTAAACAAAAAATAAAGCGACTGAAGAATGTTTTCGTGGCCTTCTCCGGCTTTTGTATGAATAGCAAGGGGCTGATAAAGGAGTGCCATCATGATTATCCGCATCAGTACAACGATTACCTGAACGAGGTATCAAAATATTACTATGATGTAGCAGACAGCCCCGAAAATTTAATAACCCTGGATGATGATAACGTTTATTTAGCCATTCATCACCCCTGGTTTAATTATTATCATTGGGTGGCAGAGTCTCTATTCAGGCTGTGGATGGTACGCAAGCCGTTGGACAAACTTGTTTTGGTGTTACCCGAATATTACCGTAACGCCGACTTTATTACGGGCTCCCTGGAACCTTTTAATATCAAGAACATATTTTATATACCGCAAGGCAAAAGCCTGATGGTAAGGAATATTTGCCTGCCGCAAATTAAACCGGTATGCGATTCGTACAATATCCGTCACCTTAAACAGGTGAGGGCGTTTTATACAAACTATGTACTGCTTGAAAAAAAGGTGCCCTTTAAAAAAATCGGGAAGCTGTATGTAAGCAGAAAGCTGGCGCCGCGCAGGCAGATAGTAAACGAAGATAAAATACTGCAGCTGCTCCCCAAATATGGCTTCGAAATATTTTACCCCGAGCAGCATAGTTTTCTGGAGCAGGTAGCCATCTTTTCGCAGGTGAAATACCTGGTGGGAACTCATGGCTCAGGACTCACCAATTTGCTATTTATGCCCAATGGCGCTTCGATACTTGAATTGCATAAGGACAAGACCAACGAGCTTGACCACCCAAGCCCGCTGTTTTGGTATATGGCAGACGCCCTTGGTATTAATTACTATCACCAGCTTTGTGGCACCGAAGGAAAGGAAGACTATTTTGACGGTGATTATATAGTGGACCCGGAATTATTCGAAAAGAATTTGATCACTATGCTCAACCAAAATTAAGTTGAAGAAAGTTCTGATAGTAACCGACGTTAATTTCTGGGAGCAATGCTCTGGCAACAGGGCGCGCATTGCCGGCCTGGTAGCCTGGTTATCTCAACATGTGCGGCTCACGGTAGTAAATACGGGGCCCGCTCCTACTGGCGTTGAAGATATATTGGCTAAACAATACAACGCAGACTTTTTTGTGTTAGAGGAATCGAAATATCTGAGTTCGACCGGCTATGGGCGCAAATTAAAAGCTTTTTTAAAGGATAAGGATTTCGATGTTATCATCATTGAATACATACACAGCAGCTACTTTTTAAATTACATAACCGGCGATGCAAAAATTATACTCGATGCCCACGATATAATAAGCGACAGGGCTGAAGAGTTTAAGAAATTTAACCGGCAGGGCCAGCTGTATGAATTGCCAAAAGAAACGGAATTTGAAATATTTAGTGTTTACGACCATGTAATAGTGATTTGTCAGCCCGATTTTGAAAAGTTGTCGACGGCATTTGAGCCGGGCCGGGTTTTGCTATGCCCGCATCCGCAGATTTCAACAAAGCATCAAACAAGGTCTTCGGTAAAAAACATCTCGTTTGTAGCAAGCTCGTACTTGCCTAACCGGGATGCGATAGAATGGTTTATTGCCGAATGCTGGCCAAAGATTACTGAAAAATACGATGTGCATTTAAATATTTACGGGCTGATTTGCAGCGTAATCAACCACGTTGACACCGACACGATTTCGTATAAAGGTGTTGTTTCGGATTTAGGTAAGGTATATAGCGAAGCCGACCTGGTGATTAACCCGGTGCGCTTTGGTGCAGGCCTTAAAATTAAAAATATAGAAGCCCTGGCGCATGGCCTGCCGCTTATAACTACTACACATGGGGCCCGTGGTTTGGAAGCCGGGGTCGGGGTTAACAATGCCTTTTTAGTGGCGGACGCCCCTGATGATTTCGTTATAAAGATTGGCACATTAATAGAAAATACGCCGCTCCGTAATTCCCTCTCTGAAAATGCAAATCAATTTATAAAAGATAATTTTTCGCCCGAAAAATGTTTCAATTCACTATTAACGGTCATTAATGATTAGATGAGAAAGGCCTTCGTTACGTTTTTAGCGACAGACGATTTTTTGCCCGGCATTTTGGCGCTCAATTATTCGCTGCGTGCTTACAATTCGCATCGTGACCTGGTTATAATGATAACAGATGCAATATCGGGCGATGTTATAGATATACTGAAAAACATAGGCGGAAAAATTAAACTCGTACCGGATATAGCTAACCCTTTTACACCTGAAAATGACGTAAGGCGCTTTGGCTGCATGTATACCAAGCTGCATACATTTTTGCTGACTGATTATGACAAGGTAATTTACCTGGACTGCGACCTGCTTATTTGCGCTAATATAGAAGCATTGTTTGATGCACCACATATGTCGGCAGTTGTTGCCGGGGGGCTGGTAAAAGAAAACGCAGCGTGGACAGAATTAAATGCAGGCTTGCTGGTTATTGAGCCATCGCAGCAATTATTTGACCAAATTATAACCGCAATTCCGCACACTGCATCAAAAGACGGCAGCGACCAGGGCTTTTTGCAAACTTATTACAATACATGGCCCAAAGATGAAGTGCTCCACCTGCCACATTCATTTAATGTGCCTTTTATATACCTGGATAATTATTGCCTAAACCATGGGTTTTCTTTTTCCTATACCCTGCGAAACCTTAAAACCGACATAGCAATAATACACTATTGGGGCGCTGTTAAGCCGTGGCAGATAGACAACAGAACATTTTCGCGGCGCGACAAATCAAGACAGATACAAGCGGTTTTATTGTGGTGGGATATATTTAATAACGCAGTTGATAAAATAAATGAGGGATAGTTACCGGGTGACGTTTGAAAATATTACAAAAATTTGGATAAACGACAGCTTTAGTTTAAATTACATCACCAATTAATATAGTCCACCTAAATCTTGTCGCTGCCAGTAGTGCTTGATTTATAGTTTACATACATGATGCGTTAATAACGCTATCGTAAGGTTAATTCACGAATTTGTGATTTACCACCTTACACTGCGTAGATGATACTTTGCAAGGTAAGCAAGCATGCGCTTTTACGTATGCCGTTGGTTACGTGATAACTAAACCTGTTACAAACTTTTAATTTACATTTTATGAAAATGCAAAAACTAAGCTTAAAAGGTATTAAGAATGTTTTAAGCCGCGCAGAACTGAGGGAAATTATGGCGGGGAGCGGACCGGGTGGCGGAGGCGGCGGTCTTCCCGATGGCTGTGGAAGCGGATGTTACCCAGGTGGTTGTTTTGGTGTATTTTGCAAAACATGCGTACCAGATGGCCTCGGCTCACATGGCACCTGTCAAGAAGTATAATCAATAAGTAGGTTGAGTATTAAATTACTCAACCCGCTTTTTTACTTTTTTAGTTGATTACTGATTTAGAGAATTTAAACAGGGGGAATCAAAAAATAAAAGTGAATGAGCATTATGATAAAGTACATGGGAACCTGTTATGGTATTTTTATGCGGCTTACATTAATACATTTTAAGGTAGTTAAAATTATTGGCGTTGCTCTTTTTCTTTTTTTGGCCAATCATAATATTGCTTTAGGCCAGTTAAAGCAATTGCACGATAAGCTTTTAGCCATAAAAGCCTGGAACGATAGCCTTAGTAAATCAACGCCTATCGAAAAAATTTACCTCCAATTTGACAAACCCTATTACGCCCCTGGGGACACTGTATGGTTTAAGGCATACCTGCTAAATTCTTTTTTAACGGCGTCCGACAAAAGCGGTATTATCAATATAGATATAATTAACGACAGCAATAGGGTAATTAAACAATACATGATACCGGCAAAAAATGGGCTTAGCTGGGGAAATCTCAGTCTTAATGAAAAAGAGGGGTTTAGTCCGGGAACTTATACCCTCCACGCTTATACAAACTGGATGCGCAATTTCGGTCAGGACTACTTTTACAGCAAAAGCTTTTACATTGCAGGCAGCGGCGAGAACAGCTGGCTAATAAATAAGCAGGTAAAAGAATCGACCGGCAACGATGATACGGTAAAAGTTAAGTTACTGTTTAGTGATATAAATAAAATACCGGCTGCTAATAAAAAGTTGCAGTTGCAGCTAATGGCTGGCGATAAACGCCTGTACAAACAAACCGCGCAAACTGATAATAACGGATTATTAGATGTAAATTTTAAAGTACCAAACAAAGCTGCCAACCTAAATCTGATCGCCGAAAGTATCCCGGCAGGCAAGAAGGCCATAATACCGGTTAGTTTAATCCTGCCGCAAAATACTGACATCCAGTTTTTACCCGAAGGCGGTTACCTTGTAGCCGGTTTGCCCGCGCACATTGGCTTTAAAGCCATTGGCGAAGATGGCAGAGGGGTTGATATTTCGGGTATAATTATCGGGCACGATCAAAAACAGGTAGCCGAATTTAAATCCCTTCGCCATGGCATCGGCAGCTTTGATCTGGCAGTGCAAAACGGCGAAAGCTACACCGCAAAAGTAACCCTGCCCGGCGGTATAATAAAAGAATACCCATTACCTGCTGTAAAAACCAGCGGCACTGTAATACAAATAAAAAATCAATTGCTAAGCGATTCATTGGAAGTGTGCGTTTTTGCCACAAATAACCTGGTCAGTCGCGGCGATAGTTATTTTCTGATAGGCAAAGCCCGTAATGTAGTATGTTATGCCGCTATTTTCAACTTTAATAATGGCGGCCTTATCAAAAGAAAAATTGCTAAAAATTTATTTCCTACCGGGATAACCCACTTTACGATAATGACTGCCGACAAAAAGCCATTAGATGAGCGGATGGTATATGTAGAACATAACGATAATTTTAATATACAAGTTAAAACAGATCAGGCAAATTACGGCCCCCGCGACAGTGTTGCCTTAAAAATTAAAGTGACTGATAACACGGGAAAAACAATCGCCGGAAATTTTTCTATGGCCGTTACCGACGATGCACAGGTTAAAATAGATACCTTAAAGAGTGAAAATATGCTCACCAAAATGTTGCTGACATCAGAGTTGAAAGGCTATGTTGAGCAGCCGGGCTATTATCTTTCGTCAAAGACCGCCGAATCCTTTCAGGCACTTGATAACCTGTTGCTTACGCAGGGCTGGGTAGACTACGATTGGGCACATGTATTTAATCCACCGGCTATAACATTCTCACCAGCGTATGAATATGCAGTTAAGGGCCGCGTCTCCAACGTATTCAATAAGCCTGTTAAAGGAACAGACGTGCTTTTATTTTCGAAAACCCCTGCTATTTTAATGGATACGGTTACCGACAAGGATGGCAAATTTGTTTTTCATCATTTCCCCCGTGTTGACACGCCGGTTTTTGTATTAAAAGCAGTAAATAAAAAAGGGAAAAGTTTTAATGTACGCATCACTATGGAGGACACGGAACCGCCGGTTTTTTCAAAGGCACTTACGCCCTTAACGATACCCTGGTATATAAATAGTGATACCGCTTTGTTTAATTATTCTAAAAACAATGCATTATTACGAGAACAAGATTATTTTCCTGCCGGTGGGCACATATTGAAGGAAGTAAAAATATCGGCAAAAAAAATTGTTAAAGGCTCGCAAAATTTAAATGGGCCGGGCGGTGCCGACTTTGTGATGGATGAAAAGGATTTGGAAAAAGCACTTAAAAAAAATTGGCTGCAGTTGCTCCAGGAAAATGTTAAGGGTTTCGGGGAAATGGAATTGCCACCTCATTACCCCCGATGGTATTATATAAACTTTAAAAAGATATTTTTTGTGATAGATGGAATAATGTTGAATGATACATTCGAATCGCTTGACTTCATGTCGCTGAGAATATATTTACAGTCGCATAATGCTGAAGATATTAAAGGCATTGAGGTAATGTCATCCCTGAAATACAATGCAAATTACAAAGGCCGGTTCCTTCCGGCTGATTCGGTGATGGATTTAGATCCTCATAAAGATCAGGCATTTGTCGAAATAACCACCCGCTCGGGCCATGGCCCGATTATAGATAACACCCCCGGCATGTATCTGTATAAGCCCTTAGCGTTGAGCTGGCCCAAACAATTTTACAAACCCAAATATAGCGTAACAGATACCGCTAAAAATTTACCTGATTTTCGCTCAACTATTGATTGGGAGCCAAATATACTGACCGATAAGAATGGCGAAGCTACCATATCATTTTATGCGGCGGATAAAGCTACAACCTACACCATAATTGTTGAGGGAACAGACTTTAACGGAAATTTAGGATTCAAAACGCAAAAAATAACAATTGGTAACGGCAAAACGGGGGCCAGGTAACCAGGGTATTTAAAATATCAAAAAAAATTGCATAGACGGTGCCTTTAGTTTAAATTACGGCACCAATTAATATAAATCACCTAAATCTTGTTACCACCAGCAGTGCTTGATTTATTAGGTTTTTGTACATGTTATTTAGTGACGCTGTCGTAAGGTTAACGCACGGATTTGCTATTTGCCGCCTTACCCCAGAAGCGCCGATGATACTTTGCAAGGTAAGGGAAGCATGTACCTTTTAATTTATGCCGTTAGTTACGTGATAACTAAACCTATTACAGAACATTTAAATCCAGATTATGAAAAAAGAAAAATTAAACCTGAAAGGCATTAAGAATGCGCTTAGCAGGGGCGAATTGAAGGAAATAATGGCGGGGAGCGGAGGTGGTGGAGGCGCTTGTGACGACAGGCCATGCATGGGTACTGTTTACATATGCTACGACGTTAACTGTGTTGGCGCACGGCACATACGCTGTTCTGGCGGAAATCTTTGCGCACCGGCGTAGGCTAAATGTGCTAACGGCTTTGTAATTTTATAAAGCCGTTAGCTTAGATTGTTACTGTGGATCTGTCCTCTTAGTGAATTTATAGAAACATTTATTTTGTAAAGAAGCATGAGCTTTGATAATGAATGAAACAAACGGAAGACTTTTAATAATATTGATTTTTATATTTTCATTGGCCGGATTACACGTTGGTGCTCAAACAGCTACTAACGATGATGTTCTTGAAAAACTAAAGGTGTTTTCTGCAACTCATGCTACAGAAAAAGCCTACCTGCAATTCGATAAACCATACTACATCACCGGCGATACTATTTACTTTAAAGCCTATATTACTTTAGGTGATCGGTATCAATTATCAGCCCTAAGCAGAGTTTTGCATGTCGACCTTATCAATCCTAATAATAAAATTTATAAAACAATAAAGCTTCAACTAAATAGTGGCTTGGTCTGGGGCGATTTTGCCTTATCTGATTCGCTGCCTGCAGGTAACTACCGCGTACGCGCCTACACCAATTGGATGTGCAACGAAGGTAATACTGCCTTTTTTGAGCGGGAGATACTGGTTACCGGAATCGAAAAACAAGGAATTTCGCAAAACGCACCGATTAGGAATGCCATTAGCAAGCCGGATATCCAGTTTTTCCCCGAAGGTGGCAGCCTGGTAACAGGCATCCGCTCAAAAGTAGCTTTTAAAGCAATCGGGACTAATGGGTATGGCATTGGTGCCTCGGCGGTTATTATGGACGATGAAAATAAGGAAGTCGGCCGTTTTTCATCTACCCACTTAGGCATGGGTTATTTTTACCTGCAGCCGCAGCCCGGTAAAAATTATACAGCAAAGCTAACTTATGCAGACGGCACCCAAACTAATGTAAAGCTGCCTGCAGCAGAAATATCCGGCGTGTTATTATCGGTAAATAACGACTCGCTTCCAAAAGCAACCGTGCGCATTGAAGCTAATAAAGTTTTGTTTGCTCAAAACAGGGATAAAGACTATACCCTGCTGATTTATTCCGGAGGAGTGCCCACGTCGGTAAAATGCAAGCTCGACACAAATATAATTACACTGGATATTGTAAAAAGGAGACTGCATACAGGCGTTGCCACAGTTACTTTATTTTCGCCGGCCGGAGAACCCTTATGCGAACGGTTGTTTTTTGTGCAGAATTACGATCAGCTTAAAATCGGTGTCAACAGCGATAAACCTGCTTACCAAACGAGAGGAAAGGTAAGCCTGAATATTAATGTGAAAAACAGGGCGGATTCTACCGTTATTGGCTATTTTTCAGTTTCGGTAGTTGATGAAAGAAAGATTGCCGTTAATACCAATGATGAGCATACTATCCTGACCGATTTGCTGTTGACCTCGGACTTAAAAGGCAGGGTAGAACAGTCCAATTATTACTTTACTAATCTTAGTGATGAAGCACGCGGCAACCTGGATTTGGTTATGCTTACCCATGGCTACCGCCGTTTTGAATGGAAACAGGTGTTAAGCGGAAATAATACGCCACCGGTTTACCAGGCCGAAAAAGGACTGGAGATAGCAGGTACTGCCACTTCTTTAGGCGGCAGGCCGCTGGCCAAGGCAGTAGTATCATTAATTGCATCATCCGGCAGCGGCCAGGTGTTAACCGAAACTACCGATGCCAAAGGGAATTTTAAGTTTGCTAATCTGCTTTACCAGGACACCGCCAAATTTATTTTGCAGGCGGTAAACGCTGGCGGAAGTAACAATACCAGGCTTACGTATACGCCCGAAAAGCCGCCGGTGGTTGAGCAGCTGGCTTACCGTACGACAATACCCGAAGATACCGGAGCCGCTATAAAAGCCTATATAAAAAATAGCGTAAAACAACGCGAACAGCTTTATGCAGAAGGAAAGATTACCGGTAAAATGCTTAAAGAGGTAAAAGTAAACGGCCGAAAACTGGACAAACCTATAATAAACAGCCGGTACGGCGTAGCGGATCATGTGATCAATGGGAAAGATATCAGGTTTGGCGGCTCTTTGACCGACCAGCTTGAATATAAAATACCGGGCGTTGTTTTTAATAAAAGCGGAATAGGAAATGATGCTATTGCTATGAAGAGTATTAGTAAGGCATTGCGACCTGTCCCGATGAGAGTTATTGTTGATGGTTTTGAAATGCAGCCTAACTTCAGTATCAATTCAATTAGCACCGGGCTGATAGATAAAATCGAGATAATGACGAATGCCACGGTACATGATTTAGAAACGGATGGCGCCATCATTATCACCCTTAAACACGGCTATTCGGCTGATGAAATTCAATCGAAGGGCATTTTACCTATAACTGCAATCGGCTTTTACAAGGCCCGCGAGTTTTATAGCCCGAAGTACGAAAGCCCCGATACCGGCAAAACCGCTGATTTTAGAACTACCATTTACTGGAACCCTGAAGTAGCGACAGATAAAGATGGTAATGCTTCACTTACTTATTATAACGCCGATGGAACCGGTAGCTACAAGGTTGTTATTGAAGGGATTGACAATAAAGGCAATTTAGGCAGGCAGGTTTATCATTATACAGTTGAATAAATTATTAATGGAACAAAATAAAAGTATCGCCTTACTTGTATGTTATTTTGGAAAGCTGCCATGGTATTTTCCATATTTTGTACATTCCTGCAAATACAACCCGACCATTGATTTTTATATCATTACGGATGATCAGTCGTACCCGGGGCCTGTGCCTGCAAATGTTTACCTGCTTTACCGGTCGATGCAGGAGGTAAATGTGCTTATTGCAGAAAAATTAAGCTTACCTGTGGATATTAAATACGGTTACAAGTTTTGCGACTTTAAACCGGCTTATGGCCTTATATTTTCGGATATATTAAAGGACTATGATTTTTGGGGACATTGCGATATCGATATCATATTTGGCGATATACGCGAATTTATCATACCCGAACTGCTTGATAATTACGAACTGATAAGCGTTAGGCACGATTGGCTTTCCGGTTGTTTTTTATTGTACCGCAACAACGAAAAATTGAATACGCTCTTTCGTGAAAGCCGGGACTGGCAAAAAGTATTTACTGAGGATAAGCATTATTGCTTTGACGAAACCAATTTTAAACACGACGATTTTACTGATGGAAAGACCTACCTGGAAGTTGAATCGGAAATAGAAAGTATGACGCATGTGGTAAAACGACTGGAGGATGAGGGGCGCTTGAGACCCTTTTTTGATTTTTTTATAATAGAGGGATTACCAGGCAAATTAAAATGGGAGAATGGAAAAATGTACTATAAAAACAAATTTGAAGTACTTTTTTATCATTTGATTTACTTTAAAAGTAAGCAGGCTCCCAAACAAATTCAAAGTATTCCGAATAAGTTCGCAATTAGCCCCAATAAAATATATACCACCAAACAATCAAAAACCGTAAATTAGACGATTCTACCTTTTCCTATGCCATTCACCCACTACAAACAACCCGATCAACTCCTGTAGCCCGCCACCTGATGGCGCTGCATGACCTTCCCGATAAAAGCATTGTTAAAAAAGCCATGCACGACTGGTATTAGCAAAAATAAAAGGATTACGAAAGCTGGGCTAAAATTTATCCTGTAACACTAATTGAAGACAACTTTAAAAAGCGGGATCAGCAAAAAGCCTGGTGTGAAGTTGCAGAAGTTGCAGCTACACCTACTTTATTGGTAAATGGATATAAGCTTCCGAATATTTATCAATTGCCGGATTTGAGGTATATGTTGGAGTAAGCAGGCAAGCAATTTGAAAAAAACAATAAATTCACAGGTGTCCGAATAGTTTTCGATTTCGCGGGCCTTTTTTTATATTAATTATTCGCAAAGTTGTGCTTAAAATTAAGAAGCAATAGTGCATTACTAAATAAATTCTTTGAAATGATTATGACTTTTAGTATTGTAAACAAATTTAAATTATTTAAGAAGAAAAATTTGCACAAACGTTTGCGTGATAATTATTAATAATGTGTATTACTTAATAATTTAATTATCAGGCAAAAGCAGAGTCGAACATAAATTGAGTAAATCAAATCAACTTGGTTTATAGTTGAAAATACTAACACTACTTACTGTAGTGTGGCTGGCTATTTTTTACTTAGTTAAAAATGAGGGCTTTAACTTTAATATTTTAAGCAAACGTTTGCGCTGTATTAATTATTAGATTAATATACCTCTCGGGTATATTTACCTAAAACCTAATCTGACATATTATGAAAAAACTCTTCTTAACAAACAAAGAGGATCTAATTGAATCAACAAAGAAATTTCTTTCATTGCTAAATGTAAAAGTTACTAATGCGACATTAGAAAAGGACTTACAGAACCATCCTGATTATCCAAGTCTTTTAAGTATAAGCGATGTACTTACCGGGTACGGCGTGGGTAATGTTTCGTTGAAAATAACGCCTGACAAGCTTGATGAACTCCCTACACCTTTTATAATACCTATAAAGGGTAAAACAGCCCACAATAGCCAGTCGGTTACGGTTGTTGAAAAGGTATCTGTTGATCTGGTAAGGTATTATAACCATGAAAAATATCAATGGGAAGATATTGTCAGAACTGATTTCGAGCAAATATGGTCGTCTGATATTGTGCTGCTGGCAGATGCCGAAGATGCCATCGGCGAAAAAGATTACAATAAGAAATTTCGCGAAGAACGACGTTTAAAAATTGCTAACTATTTCACTTTTTTAACGTTGCCCGCGTTTACTATAATAGCCTGTTTATTAGCCATTATTAATTACGGCCAGCCTGCGTTTCTCCCGGTAACTTTTACCGTACTTACTTTGACTGGATGTATTGTGGGTGGTTTGTTGCTTTGGTACGAAATTGATCAGTACAATCCCATTGCACAGCAGATATGCGGAACCGGCAAAAAAACGAATTGTGGCGCCGTACTTAATTCCAAGGCATCTAAAATCGCCGGCATCAGCTGGAGTCTGATAGGCTTCACGTATTTTTTGGGAGCATTGTTTACGCAGTTATTTACAGGGATATTAACTACCACGACATTATTTACATTAGCCTGGCTTAATGTATTAGCTGTACCCTATGTATTCTTTTCTGTTTATTACCAGTGGCGTATAGCCAAACAATGGTGTGTACTCTGCTTAAGCGTGCAGCTATTACTTGTTTTGCAGCTGGCAGTCTCGCTTGCTGCGGGGTGGCATACTGTTTCAACTTTAAATGAAGTATTTAACAGCGGGGTGCTTATACCCGTTTTATTTGCATATGCTATTCCCTTTATTATAGTTAACCTGGTATTGCCAGGCTTCCGCTCGGCAAAAGAAAGCAAGCGCAGTAAAGTTGAATTGCAGCGGCTGAAGCATAACCCGCAGATATTTGAAGCGCTTTTAGGGAAACAGAAAACAATTACAGAAAGTACCGAAGGTTTAGGAATTGTATTAGGCAACCCTAATGCCGTTCATAAAATAGTAAAAGTTTGCAATCCTTATTGCGGCCCTTGTGCCCAGGCGCACCTGCCAATGGAAGAATTGTTGCATAATAATCCTGATGTGCAAATGCAGATTATTTTTTATGCAACCAATAAGGAGGGCGACAAAAAAGGCCCACCGGTTAAACATTTATTAGCCATTGCTGGAAAAGGAAGTGAGGAACTTACCCAGCAGGCATTGGGCGACTGGTATTTACCTGAAGAAAAAGATTACGAGATTTTCGCCGCCAAATATCCTATGAATGGTGAATTGAAACTACAGGACGGTAAAATAGATGCCATGCATAATTGGTGTGGTAAAACAGAAATAACTTTTACCCCTACATTTTTTGTAAACGGGCATCAACTACCCGAAATGTATAGCGTAAGTGACCTGAAATATTTTTTAACTGTATAAATTAAAATCATGTCGCTACTTAAGTATTTTTTTCGCTTACAGTATATTGATTTCCTGATACGTCGCAAGGCAACAGGCAACCCGCAGGTTTTTGCCCAAAAAAATCACCTTAGTAAAAGAGGGCTGGCGAAAGTATTGAACGAGATGAAAGAAATGGGCTTTCCCATCAGGTACGATAAAACCACGCAGTGTTATCGTTATACAAAGGATGGAAAAATGGCGGGGAAATTATTTGTTGAAGACGCACAGATATTATCAAGGGATGAAATAAAAAAGGAAGAATTCAGCAACGTAGATAATCTTTGCTTTTCGGAAACTTCCATTTTTGAACCTTGCGGAAATTTTGAGAAAAATTAAGAATGCACTTATAGTGCTTTCAAGGGCCCGAACTTTATTGTAATAAACAAATTAAATTTATTTTATTATGAAAAAATTAAAATTAAAAATTGAGCAGCTGGCAAGTTCAGAATTGCTGACAAGAGAACAGATGAAAAATGTTTTACGCAGTACGGTAGGTGGTACCTGTAATGTTTGTTGGCAGTGCTGTACCCCGGATTATGGTACTTGCGGTCAATGTAACACCGCGGGTTCCTGCGGCCAATGTCAGGGTAATGGCGTACCCGTTTACATGTGCTGCTAGTTCTTTTGTTTCACCGGCGTAATCCTGGAATATTGCTTTTAAATATACTGCCTGACAATTTATGTCAGGAGGTGGTTTTGCAGGTCTTCCTGGGTTATGTTGGTGAAACATTTTATAGATAACTTGTTAATAATCAGGTGTTTTTTATGACAGGATATTATGTTTTCGTGAAAAGATCTTTAATATGTGGTATATTGATCTTGCTTTTTTCAATAACCGCTGTCGCTGAAAGAGCAACAATACATATTACGGTTAAGAATTTTAGGGGGACGATCGATGTGCTTGACCCCGAATTGCGGTATGATCTGGCGAAGGACAAAATGACCGTTCTGCATTTTGATACACATGGATCGGCATCTTATACGATGGATATCGCGAAGCCAACGTATCTTGTTTTATATTTTTTATCCAGCAAATTTTTTAACTATAGTCTTTTTCTGTCGCCCGGAGACGAGCTTTTCATAGCGACCGATTTTGGCAGGAAAAACAATAATATCGTAATAACCGGCAGAGGTAGCAACAATAACCAGCCTGAAATTTTCGCCTTGACGAATATGGATACAGAGCGGTTTAAGGGCGAGGCAACGCCAGACAATATCATCGCCGCTATTAATAAGCAATTTTTGCTTAATAAACTCCTATTGGCAAATTATATTAAAGTTAATAAGCCATCGGCCGGGTTTATAAAAATTGCGACAAGCAATCTACAATATTTCGCTCCTGTAACCTACTATGAATTTTATCATAATAATTACTTTGGCAAACCCAAAGAACAATTATGGAAATGGCAAAGGACCCAGGACAGCCTGTTTTCAACCATTAAGTTGAGCAATGGTGGCGCATTAACAGCCTATAACTATGCGCACTTGATTGATAATTTTATGATGCGGGAAACGGAAAAACTTTTGTTAGAATATAAGGCGAACCCGGTGTTGTTTAATAAACAATGGTTTCATTCTGGTGCCCTTAAGGAAAAAAAGCTTTTCGACGATGCGAAAGTGGGCGTTGTTATAAAAAAGATCATCGGGAAATATTTCACGGGGCAGGCGGCTGAGTATGCATATTGTCAGGCTTTGAAATTTGTATTCCACAAAGCTGATTACCCCTCAACTGTTTTGCTATTTGATGACTTTAAGAAGAAATATCCTTCGAGTGTATATATTAAAGGGTTTAGCGCTCCACTGGCCGAGGTGTTTAATAAGCAACGGCAAGCGCTTAATAGTAAATCAATTTTTGTTGCAGACAATGGCACAAAGTTAAATACATTTAAGGATGTGCTGGCATTAATGAAAGGAAAAACTGTATTTATAGACATGTGGGGTACCTGGTGCGGCCCTTGCAGAGAAGAAATGCAAAAAAATGCAGAACAGCTAAGGGCGTATTTCAAGGGAAAAAATATTACTTTTTTATATATCGCCAATCATGATATAGGAAAAGAGAAAGAGTGGAAAAAACTGATTGCCTTTTTTCAGATTGAAGGCTTGCATATTTTGGCTAATCCTAAATTAACCGGAGACATTATGGGAAAAGTTAAAGCAAGCGGTTATCCTACCTACATTATTGTAAAAAAGGACGGAAGTTATAAGCAATCAACAACTAAATACCCGGTAAATGTTCAGGCAATGATAAAAGAGATCGAAGCTGCGGCTACGTAATAAAATATGATATATTTAAGTGCTCAACCGGATGATTACTATTTTCTTTGGCAGTTGCAGTTGCAGGTATTTAACTTTCATTCGTTAGGTATCAAGCCTCAAAATATTCATATACTTATTGGCTTCAATCCGCTTAAAGGGCTAAATCCGGAATTTTATAATTGGATAGAAGGAAACATGGACGCCATGTTTTTTACTTATGCAGACAAAAGGGAGTCGCCGTCATATTTGTCATCTATCCGGTCGCATATAATTGCTAAGCATTTTGAGACTTTCCGTTATTTGGAAAAAGAAACTATTTTCTATCACGATTCTGATATCATTTTCCGATGCTTGCCCAATTTTCAATGTTTAATTGAAGACGAAAATTGGTATGCCTCGGATACAAGAAGCTACCTTAATACCAACTACCTAATAAACATAGGTGGCGAAGGCCTGCTGAAACAAATGTGCGATATTGTAGGCATATCGGTAGGCGCCGTAAAAGAGCAGGACAACAATGCGGGGGGCGCACAATATGTTATAAAAAACTCTCCTTTGTTGTTTTGGAAAAAGCTGGAAAAGGATAGTGAAAATTTGTATCGGCTGATGGAGGATCACAATATTAGCCAATATGTAAGGGGGGAGCAAGATCCCAAAATTATTCAATCGTGGTGCGCCGATATGTGGGCCTTTTGGTGGAATGCGCTGTTATGCAATAAAAATTTCGAGATCCATCCTGAACTGGATTTTGTATGGGCCGACAGTTCAATGGAACAATGGAATTCAAAGAAAATATTGCACTATACCGGTGATATTTCCAAGAGCAGAACATCAGTATTTAGAAAAGGTGATTTCGCGTACCATGATCCGTTTTACACCCAGTTTTCGCAACTTGATGAGGGTAACGCGAGCTATGCTTTAAAAAACGTGATTGAGCAGTATCGGACAATTCAGAAAAATAAAAGAATTGACCTTTCTGATGTAACTTTTATATTTGTTGTACGCATTAATTCAGAAGAATACTCAGAGAATTTTTATATCTGCGTAAATTACTTAACCAAATGGTTTAATACCAATGTTTATATAATTGAACTTGGTGATATTAAACAGGTTGATCAATCTCAGTTTATTGAAGAGATCAGATATATATTCGTTGAGGATAATATTGAAGAAGCGCTTTCTTTACGGAATGTTAACAAGGTGCTGCAGGAATTAACAACCCCTGTAATTTCATTTTATGAAACTGGTATGATATTGCCGGTTCACCAGATTGAATTGGCTGTTGATGAATTAAGACAGTGCGGTGCGGACTTTATTTCAATACAATGGGACCGTTGTATGAGGGTAGACCGATTGAGTAAAGCAATATTTTCAAAAACCCTTGATTTGGCTTTTTTTGAAGAAAACCAGGGCAAATATAATACTATGGCTAATTACGACACTAGGGGCCTGGTACTAACCGGCAGGCAATATTACCTGGACACTGTCTCAAACACTGACTCTTCTTTTCTCATAACTAATCCTTGCTTTGAGTTAGACAGCGGGCCCGAAGCAATTAAGATAATGAGTAACGCGTATTGGCTACCCAAGCCGCAGGATGAGTTTAGGGACTCCGAAAAAGGAAACAGCGATCATGCGGGTTTAAATGAGTACATAATACATTAAGCCGTGCGGAACGAAACTAAAAACGCGGCAAAGCTGAATTTTAAACAAACTTTCTTTTGTTTAAAAGAATCGTATGCAAAACGATACGGACTGCATGACGGAAAAGCTGGTTTATGCATAGGGGCTTTTTTGGAGTATCGCAATTCAGCTGAAGCAATTTGGAACCAGGAAGCAATGCAGCTTCTGGACGAGATTTGCGAAAATATCACAGTAGTTCAGCAAATGGATTTTGCTTCCGGTCTACCCGGCATTGGCTGGGCGTTGGAATGGATTGTACAGAATAATTTTGTCAAGGCAAATACGGATGATGTATTGGAAAGTCTGGATGATGAATTATTTAAAGCTATAATATATTCAAAAATTAAAAATCTCTCACTCGAGACGGGAGCGATAGGGCTGGCTTTATTTTTTTATAAAAGGTTGATGGCTCAAAACCCTTATACTTCTCGTTATCGCAAAGTATATATAATAGAATGCCTTGTACTATTAATCGATGAAATATATAACGGATTACTTGATAAAAAAGATGGCTTACTAAATAATGCTAATCCAGAAGACATGCAGGTAATAGCACAGTCTCTGGTTTTTGCAAGTTTAGTCGAACCGCTTCGCATTAATCACGAAAAGGTGAAAATTGTTATTAAAGAAGTTTTTAAATTTATCAATATAATTTGCAAAACGCCTGTGGCAATTACCGGTAACATAAATGATCCTATGTGGCAAGCGTATATCTCCGCAGGTTATATACTTAAAAGGCAGCCTTATACATTTTGTCATACTGAAATATCAAGCTTTTCTAATAATAATACGGCTTTCGAAAAGGATGTCGCCGATGCGAAAAATGGAATATACAAATTATTAACGAGGGCTAACAATAACAACTATGGCAATTGGAGAGAAGCCTGGCTTTATTTTTTATAAACGACAGCAATATATTGATATATTTAGGCCTTACGCGGCTTAGCGATGCCAATAGGTGCCTGCTGCCAATTTAATCACTAAACCGTTAACTATTACATGTAATTATCTATGCCATTTCCTTTCTACAAACAACCCGATCAAATGGACTGCGGACCAACCTGCTTACGCATGGTTGCCAAACATTACGGGCGCAATTTTAAACCGGAGACTTTACGAAAACTTTGTGAGATAAACCGAGAGGGGGTTTCGTTATTAGGCATTAGCGATGCATGTGAAAAAATTGGGTTTCGCTCCATGGGAGCAAAGTTAAGCTCAAAACGTTTCGCCGATATAGAATTACCCTGTATTTTGCATTGGCGTCAAAATCATTTTGTAGTACTTTATAAGGTAAAAAAAGATAAATATTATCTTGCCGACCCCGCTGCCGGCCTGGTTACCCTTAGTGAAGAAGACTTTGCCCGCAATTGGCTTGGCGATAAGGAAAAACAGGAGGGTATTGCGCTGCTGCTATCGCCAACGCCACAGTTTTATGAGCAGGACGATGAAAAAGGCAGCTCGGTTAGCTGGTCGTTTTTGTTCAGGTATCTTATTGCTTACCGGAAGTTGGTTTTACAACTCCTCTTTGGGTTGGGTATAGGCAGCTTACTGCAGCTGATTACGCCATTTTTAACGCAGTCGATTGTTGACATCGGTATCAATACCCGCAACCTCAATTTTATCTATATCATTCTTATCGCCCAAACGGCATTGATAATCGGTAGGGTAAGCGTGGAGTTTATACGGTCGTGGATATTGCTGCACATCAGCACGCGCATCAACATATCTATCCTTACCGATTTCCTGATAAAGCTGATGAAGCTGCCGATGAGTTTTTTTGATACCAAAATGACCGGCGACATTATGCAGCGAATGAATGACCAGAAGAATATCCAGACTTTTTTAACCGGGTCAACTTTAACTACTGTGTTCTCTATGTTCAACCTGCTGGTGTTTTCGGTTGTGCTGGCTTATTATAATATCGGGGTGTTTTTCGTTTTCGCGGTAAGCAGCGCTTTATACGTAACATGGATAGTGCTCTTTTTGAAACGGCGCAGGGAGCTCAATTATAAAAGCTTCGATGTATCGGCCAGGAACCAAAGCAGTATTGTGCAGCTTATAGGCGGTATGCAGGAAATAAAGCTGAACAATTGCGAGCAGCAAAAACGCTGGGAATGGGAGCATATACAAGCCCGCCTGTTTAAATTCAATGTAAAAACCCTCGCGCTTAGCCAATACCAGCAAGGCGGCGCAACATTTATAAACGAAGGGAAAAACATACTGATTACGTTTTTAAGTGCGGCGGCTGTAATTAACGGGCGCCTTACGCTGGGAGAAATGGTTGCGGTACAATATATAGTGGGCCAGTTAAGCAGTCCGATTGAGCAACTGCTGGGATTTGTACAGGGCTTCCAGGATGCGAAAATCAGTTTGGAAAGGTTGAACGAAATTCACCAGATGGAGGATGAAGAGCCGGTAAACAAAGAATGGAACCATAGCCTGCCGGAAAATAAAAGCCTTAGTATCAATAAGCTCACTTTCAGATATCCGGGTGCAGGCAATGAACCGGTGCTGGAAGACATTGACCTGAAAATCCCCGAAGGGAAAACCACCGCTATTGTGGGCATGAGCGGCAGCGGGAAAACTACCATACTTAAACTGCTGCTGCGGTTTTACGAGCCACAAAAGGGAGAAATCAGGGTTGGTGACCAATCCATTCACAACATCGGCTTTAAAACCTGGCGCGGACAATGCGGCGTGGTAATGCAGGACGGTTTTATATTCTCTGAGTCGATTGAGCGCAACATTGCCGTGGGTGATGATTACCCGGATAAGGAAAAGCTCCGGCACGCCATTAAGGTGGCCAACATACAGGACTTTATTGACGGCCTGCCGCTTGGCTTGAACACTAAAATAGGTGCGGAGGGTAACGGCATAAGCCAGGGGCAGCGACAGCGAATGCTGATAGCCCGGGCGGTTTATAAAAACCCGCAATACATATTTTTCGACGAGGCTACCAATGCGCTCGACGCCAATAACGAACGTGTAATAATGGATAACCTGGCCGAATTTTTCAAGGGCCGTACTGTAGTAATTGTAGCCCACAGGCTGAGCACAGTAAGCAACGCCGATAACATCATCCTGCTGGACAGAGGCCGGATAGTTGAACAAGGCACCCACCAGGAACTTACCGCCTTAAGGGGAGATTATTATAAGTTAGTGAAGAATCAATTGGAGCTGGGAACGTAAGGGAAGATGTTGGCAGTTTTGAGTTGGCAGCGAGCAGTGAAAATCATCGCAATCATCTTCTTATCAACATAATCATTAAATAATCGGTGAAATCAATTAATAATCGGTGAAATCAAAAAAAATATTATGCCATCAATATATACGGATATAAACGAAGAAACCCGCCATACAGACGAGATGCAGGATATTATCGGCGCCGCACCGGGCTGGCTGCTGCGCTGGGGCATTTCGTTATTTTTTGCAGTTTTAATTTTGATTGTGCTGTTAGGCGCGCTGATAAAGTACCCCGACATTGTGAATGCACAGCTAAAAGTGGATTCACCCAACTCACCCAAGCCTGTTGTAGCAAAGATGTCCGGTAAGTTGGTGCAGCTGCTGGTAAACGAAAATCAAACCGTAAAAGCGAACGAGCCCCTGGCTTACCTGGAAAGCACGGCAGACCACAGCAAAGCCCTGGCCCTTTTGACCAATCTTAAAAAACTGCAGCAAGAAGTTTTACAGGGTAAACCTGCGGACGACGCCTTTATTAACAGCACCGATAACACGCAGCTTGGTGAGCTGCAATCGGCCTACCAGGCTTTTTCGCAGGAATACTTATTATATAAGTCGACCGTTGGTAATGGCTATTTGATTAAGAAGAAAGACTACCTGCAGAATGACCTTGCCAACCTGAACAAGCAACAGCAGCAGCTGGCCTCGCAAAAAAATAATGAGCAAAAGGATTTTGAACTTGCCAGCGAAGAATACGAAATGCATAAAAAGCTGGCACAGCAAAAGGTGGAAACCAAAGCTGAATTGAGGCAGGAAGAAAGTAAATATCTTGCCAAAAAAACGTCGATGCTGCAAACAGAATCGGCTATAGTTAACGGCGATAACAATTATGCGGCCAAGCAAAAAGAAATATTGGAGCTGGATAACCAGGTGCTTGAAGAGAAATCGAAATTTTTGCAGGCCCTGAACAGCCTAATTAGTACGGCCGAAGATTGGAAAAGTAAATATGTATTAAGCGCGTCGCAAGCGGGCAAGCTGTCGTATGCGGGCATCATCCAAAAAAACCAGGTTTTAGCTGCAGGCCAGGAAATATTTTATGTAGACCCGGGCAATGAGGCTTTTTTCGGCGAGATGAACATCCCCCAAAACAACATGGGTAAAGTTAAAGAAGGACAGGAGGTTCTGGTAAAGCTGAGGAGCTATCCTTTTGAAGAATACGGCATGATACGCGGACGGATACAGTACATAGCCGATGTGCCCTATAAAGACAGCGTTTTTATCTCGAAAGTTGATTTTAAAATGAGGCAGTCGTCCGACTTAAAAAAGCCAATCCATTTAAAACAGGGTATGATGGCTGACGCTGAAATCATTACCCAGGATGCCACAATTTTACAGCGCATTACCCGCAGCTTTTTGAAAATATTAAACAATAAATAACTACATTAGTTGTAGTAAGCTAAAGTGCCCATTAGCTTCATTTATAGAGCCATCCCGCGACTGTTATGGGAATTATATTTTCTTTTGATATTTTTTGATAGCCGAAAAATAGTTACATTTAATATTAATTATAAGCCACCTTTTTTTAGTTTTCCTGTTTCTGGCCATTGGCATTTATTTTTATTTACTTTATACAAAGATAGGTTTAAGTAATAGTACCGCCGGATACAATGAGCGGCTAAAAGGTTTTACAGGCGATTATCACAGCGTTTACAAACGAACCCACCAATATGAAAAAGATATTTTTTACCCTCATCTTGTTTGTATCGATACAGGCAGCTGTATTTGGGCAGGGCAGCAGCCCGGTACTGGAAAATGCAGTTTCGAAAATTAAAACCACCATTACCGACCAGATTATTGAAAAGGCATACCTGCATTTTGACAGGCCTTACCCTTATTACATTGCCGGTGATGTAATGTATTTTAAAGCCTATGTAACTATGGGCGAGCTGCATCAACCATCTACCATCAGCGGTATTCTGCACGTCGACCTGATTGGTAAAAACGATGCCTTATTGCAAACAAAATCGATCGCGCTTACAAACGGGGTTGGCTGGGGCGATTTTTCGCTACCCGATACCTTGCAAAAAGGCAGCTACAGGATAAGGGCGTATACCAATTACATGCGCAACCGCGACCATGCTTATTATTTCGACAAATATATTTCGATTAGTTCGCCAAATAATGTAGATAGAGTAGCACAAACCTCTAAAAAGACCGGGCAGCCTTCGGTGCAATTTTTTCCTGAAGGAGGTAACCTGGTTACTGATATTCATAGCAAAGTTGCATTTAAAGCAATCGGGCCTGACGGTTTGGGAGTAGACCTGAAAGGGGTAATTGTGGACAACGATAACAAAGAGGTTATAAAAATTGAGTCAAGCCATTTCGGTATGGGCACTTTTGATTTTATCCCTGAAGAAGGGAAAAAATACACAGCCAAATTGACTTACGCTGACGGCTCAAAAGCCACGGTTAATTTACCCGATGCTGCTGCAAAAGGTATAGTTTTAGCAGTGAATACTGATAATCCGGCAAAAATCAGTATTGAAATAAGAGCTAACCGCGCTTACTACAAGGAGAACATGAATAAAGATGTTAACCTGTTGATTTACTGGTCGGGTTCGGTTAAAAAGGTAAATACCAAACTTGACAATGCCGTACTCGGCCTTGATTTGCCCGCCACTAACATGATGACTGGTATAGTGCAGGTTACGCTGTTTTCGGAAACAGGCGAGCCGTTGAGTGAGCGCCTTGCATTTGTTCAAAATAATGATTTACTTGGAATGACTGTAGCATCAAATAAGCCTGCCTACAGCAAACGCGAAAACGTAGTGCTGAACCTGAACGCAAAAACCAAGGACGGCAGCGCTGCCAAAGGCTCGTTCTCGGTTTCGGTTATCGACGAGAGTAAAATTGCAGTTGATGAAAATGCAGAAGCCACCATATTAACAAGCTTACTGCTTACACCCGACCTGAAAGGCTATATTGAAAAACCTAACTATTATTTTGCTAATGTAACCAGCGAAACGCGCAGCAACCTTGATGCGCTGATGCTTACCCAGGGCTATCGCCGTTTTGTGTGGAAACAATTGTTAAATGATAATGCCGCTAAAACCGATACCTATAAACCGGAACGTACATTCGCCATTTCGGGAACTGTAAAAACGAAGGCAGGCGGTACCCCGGTTGCTAATACACAGGTTACCTTGCTACCATCTGCAGGAGGTGCTGTTAAATTAGCGATGACAGATGCAGAGGGAAAATTTAACTTTCCTGATATGGTTTTTGAGACAGGTACCAGCTTTGTAATAAAAACAGACTCAAAATCAGGTAAAAAGGCTGTTGTGGTTGCTTTAGATAGACCCGTAGAAAGCGCTGTTATAGATCCTGGAAATCTGATAGAAGCCGGTTACAATCCCAATGCTGACATACTCGCCTCGTTACAAAACAGCCAAAACGGGGTTATGACTGCAAGTAACGACTCGAAGGTTTACCCGAAAAATGATAAGAATACTGCTAAGCAAAGCAATAGCTACCGCTCGTCCAATTTAGGTGGTTCTGGCCACGCCGACCAGGTTATTAATGGCGATTCATTTGAAAACGCTCCCTCGCTTGTTACGGCGCTGAATGGCATTGCCCGCGATGTAGATTTTAGGGACGGTGTGCCGTATTTAAAAACAGGATCGTATGGGTCAACAGCTGGTGGAGAGATTTCCCCGATGGCGGTTGTTGTTGACGGTGTGATAGGAAACAACCCGATAGATGCAATTCTGCCGAGGCTTGTTGAAACCGTAGAGATTTTGAAGGGCAACAACGCTTCTATCTATGGTTTGCAGGGTGGTAGCGGTGTTATTGTAATTACCACCAGGCAGAGTTTTACAATGGGAACTGGCGTAATGAGTAAGGAAATGTCGCCTGGTGTATTTGCTTTTACACCCGAAGGTTTTTATAAAGCGAAAGATTTTTACTCGCCGAAATATGACGCGGTAAATGCAGCTAAGAGCCCCGACACGCGCACAACCGTTTTTTGGAAACCCAATATTGTTACTGATAGTGACGGTAATGCTGCTGTCACGTTCTTCAACTCAGACGGCGCCGGCACTTACCGTGTAGTAGTTGAGGGCATGGATACCAAAGGTACCCTCGGGCGCCAGGTGTTTAAATACAAGGTTCAGTAACGGCCGCTAATTACCACTAAAAGGTTTGGTAATTAGATATACATGCCCCAAAACATTTTGCCGGGTAGCTTTATTAAGAAACTTCGGCATGATGTTTTCTTGAGGATAAGTGGTAAATGTCTTTACAATACTAAATTTGGCATGGCTTTCCAGGAGGTAATCCATCGAGCGCTGATTAACGTAAAATACTGATGGTTTAATGGGGGTGAATTTATCAAACTTATCTATCGGCATAAAACCTACCGGCCTTTTACAATAAAACTGGAAATTATTATTCTCAAATTTTACGGAATAGATATCCACGCTGTCAAATGGTTTTTGATTGATGTATTCGGCAGCAGCAATTTCGCCTTTGTAGAGTGTAATTTCATTAAATACAACGGCATTGAGGTAATAACCGGCGAATAGAACCGATAAGCAGGCAAGAAAGAAAGCCCGGGTTTGCGTTTCCTTTATTTTTAGGGTTATCATCAATACAATTGCACTAAAAACAATAACTCCCATCCAAAACGGATAACTATTTTCGGGCCTTAACAAGTAGTTCAATACAATAATTACCAGAGGCAGCGCCGCAATTAAAATCCATAACGATATCGACCTGAATTTTTCTTCGGCTTTATTTAGCTGATTAACAAGCAAGGGCGCTGTGATAACTGCAAACAGTGGAAAAACGGCATTGGTATAAAATGGCAACTGGAAGCGCGAAAGTGAGAACAGAACCAGCAATAATAGCCCGCCGCTTAAGGCATAGTATTCAGGTAAAGCAATGCGCTTGACAATACTCCTGGTGTTTTTAAAAATTGCATAATAAAGCAACAGGCACCAGGGCGCAAATGCCCACAAAAGCGTGTGTAAATAAAACACCTTGCTTCCTGATTCAACCCGGCTGATAGGGCCGCTATTAATAAATCGTCCAAACTGGCTGTCCCACAAAAACCATTTGATACCCGAAACATTTTGCCTGCCGAAAACGGTCTTCTCGGGATGCAGGTCGAACTGGGTATACAATGCATAAAGCTCAGGTAATGTAAATATAAACGTTAAAATCGCGAGCGCCAGCCACTTAAAATTGAATAAATCTTTCAGCCTTTTTTTGAAGAGCAGTTGACCGAATAATGCGCCATATATGGCAATTATCACAAAAATGCCCTTAGTCATTATGGCGCATGCAGTGAGCAGGGCGGCGAATAATAAATGTTTAAATGTATAGCGGTCGTTCAGTTGGCTGATGTGATAAACAGAACCGATTATCAGTGCCATTAAATAAGGTTCGGCCCGAACGTCGGTGTTTGAAAGCAGGATATGCAACGAGGCGGACAATATTAGTATGGCAGTATTTGCCACCTGCCGCCCATAGTATTTAGCCGCAAATAACCAGGTATATAACAAACTGATAAAAAAGAAAAGCAATGCCGGTAAACGGTAAGCCCAAACGCTTGCGCCAAACAGTTTAAAACTGGCCAGTATAATCCAAAACGGGAAATGCGGTTTATCCAGCCAGTCCTGGTTATAGGTGAAGAGCTCGAAAAAGTCTTTTTTATAAAGGAGATTTTTGCTGATGGCCGCGTACAGTCCAGGGTCGTCGGTAAAAAACTGAACATTTATGCCGAGGCAATTAACCACAAGAGCTAATACAAATAACAGTATGTAAAAATTTTTATTTGTATTGTTCATCCGGGGCCTTGTAAATAATAGGTCAAATATAACCGATGTACTTAAATATTAGCAGATGGTTGATATTTAACCACAGATACAGAGCAGATGAGTACTTGGCTGTGCCTTCCCCGTGTAATGCAGTGGTTACCTAAAAACACGGTAACAGCAACGGAAGCTCCGAAGTAATGGAGAAAAAAAGGAAGTTACCTCTCATCCTTTAATTAGGTCCGCTCCAAATTAATTCAGAATTATATTATAATTTAGCTACCCGATACCCTTATTGATATCTTTAATGAAATTGCTTTTTAGCATCAGTTTGTGCCTCTTAGTTTGCTCCGTTACCTTCGGACAAACCCAAACGCTCGACCATTTTTTAGAAACCGCCAAAAACAACAGTCCGTTACTTAAAGACTTACAAAACCAGGTTGCCTCCAACCAGATTGACAGTCTCCGGTTGCGCGCCGGGCTTAGGCCACAAGTGAACTTAACCAGTGCCGGGCTTTACGCTCCTGTCGCAGGAGGATATGGCTATGCATCCGCCATCACCAACGAACATACGCTGAATGCCCTGATGGGCGTAAACCAGGCTATTGTGGGTAAAAAGAATATCGATGCGCAGTTACAGGCCATTACGCTGCAATCGCAGTCGGTTAAAAACACAACGAAAATATCGGAACAGGATTTAAAGAAAGCGATAACTACGCAATATATCACCGCTTACGGCAGCCTGCAGCAGTTTAAATTTAACCAGGAACTTATCAACCTGCTTAGCAAAGAAGAAGCCCTGCTGAAACAGCTCACCCGCAACAACGTGTATCGCCAAAGCGATTACCTGACATTTTTGGTAACCCTAAAGCAGCAGGAGCTTACGGTTGCCCAGTCGCGCCTGCAATATAAAACCGATTACACCACGCTAAACTACCTGGCCGGCGTAACTGACACGGCGATGGTTGAACTAACCGAGCCGGATATTCACCAAAACATATTGCCTGATGCAGCAAACAGCATTTTCTTCGCCCAGTATCGCATCGACAGCCTTAAACTGATAAACAGCCGCCAGTTGGTTGATTTTAGCTATAAACCGAAGGCAAGCATACTGGCCGATGGCGGATATAATTCTGATTTCTCCTCCAGCCAGGCATATAAAAACTTTGGCATAAGCGCAGGCTTTACTTTTACTATGCCGATTTACGATGGCGGTCAGCGCAAGATGCAGTACCGTAAGATCTCGCTGGAGGAACAGACCCGGCAGGGCTACAAGGCTTTTTTCGACAGCCAGTACAAACAGCTGATAGCACAATTGAAGCTACAGATAAACGAAACTGAAAACCTGCTGAAAAAAGTAGATGAGCAATTAAAATATTCCGAAAGCCTGATTAAGGTTGATAACCAATTACTGCAAACCGGCGACCTGCGCATTGCAGATCTGATACTCGCCGTCAGCAATTACTTTACTATCCGGAACTTACGCACCACCACCAATATCAACAAACTACAGCTGATTAACCAGCTTAACTATTGGAATAAATGACATGAAGCATACCCCTCTAAAATATTTGATTTATGGCCTTGCTGTACTGCTTTTCTCCTGCCACGGAAAAGACAAGGCTGCTGGTGACGAAGATTCAAAAGTAGCATCGCAAACGCCGGTGACTGTAACAAGTGTTAGCGATAGCACGCTTACTGATTATATCGACCTTAATGCCACATCAACCATTCTGCAAAAAAACTTTGTTAAATCAAACGCCAATGGTTACATCGAGCAGGTAAATACGCAACTTGGGAAAGATGTTAGCAAAGGGCAGCTGCTTTTCACCGTAAAAACCAAAGAAGCACAGGCTATAGGCAACAGCATAAACGTGCTGGATACAACCTTCAAATTTTCGGGCGTTAACAGGATAAAGGCATCTGCACCGGGATATATTTCGCTGATAAGTCACCAGAAAGGCGACTATGTGCAGGACGGCGAAGCGCTGGCCACCATTAACGACCGCAGCAGCTTTGTGTTTTTAATGCAGCTGCCCTACGAGCTGCGCAAATACGTAAAACAGGGCCAAACGGTAGAACTGACACTACCCGGCGGCACTAAATTACCTGCAATCGTAAGCTCATTTATGCAGACTGTCGACACCGTTTCACAAACACAAGGTGTGGCATTGAAGGTAAATGCCACTCAGCAGATACCGGAAAATTTAATTGCCAAAGCAAGGATTGTAAAATCGGCCAAAACAAGCGCGCAATCACTACCGAAAGCAGCCGTATTGACCAACGAAACACAAACAGAGTTTTGGGTAATGAAGTTGATTAACCCCACAACCGCGGTAAAAATCCCGGTTAAGGAAGGTATTCAAGCCGGGGAGAGGGTGGAGATTTTGTCGCCATTGTTTACCAAAGACGATAAAATTATCGTGACCGGAAACTACGGTCTCCCTGATACTGCAAAAGTTAAAATTACGACCAATGAAGCCCATTAAGGATACCTTTTTGCAGCATAAAAAGCCGGTAAGCCTGGTACTGGTCATCATTATTTTGGGCGGCATTTTCGCTTACTCAAAATTGCAAACTTCGCTGTTCCCCGAAATTACTTTCCCCAAAATAAAGGTAATTGCCGATGAAGGGCTACAGCCTGTAAATAAGATGATGGTTACGGTTACCAAGCCGCTGGAGAATGCCATCAAACAAGTGCCGGGCCTGCAAAACGTCCGCAGTACCACCAGCCGCGGCAGCTGCGAGATATCGGCTTATATGGACTGGAATACCGACATCGACGTAAGCCTGCAAAAAATACAGGCCGGTATCGACCAGGTAAAAAACGACCTGCCTGCTGATGTAAATATCACCGTGGCAAAAATGAACCCGTCGATACTACCGGTTAGCGGCTACACGCTGGAAAGCCACAGCCGCAGCCCGATAGAATTGCGGCAGTTGGCTACCTATACCGTTAAGCCATTCTTGTCGCAAGTGGATGGCGTGTCCGAAATCAGGGTGATTGGCGGTAAGGCAAAGGAATACTGGCTCACGCTGAACAAGCAAAAGATGAGTTCCCTCGGCTTAACGCCTGATATTATCAGCACCACGCTGGGTACTACGAATTTTGTTAAATCGGAAGGCTACCTGTCGGACTATAACCGTATGTACCTTACGGTGACCGATGCCACCATTAACGCCAAGGATCAGCTGGAAAACCTGGTTATCGGCAATAATAAAAAACGGGTAGTTCGCCTTAAAGATTTTGCAGATGTGGCTATACAGCCGGGCATTGAATATACCCGCATTAACGCCAACGGGCACGAGGGGGTTTTGATTGCCGTTATCAAACAGCCTGATGCTAACCTGGTTTCCTTATCGGCTGATATGGATGGCAAAGTGGCCGATTTACAAAAGATATTACCGAAAGATGTAACCATAAAGCCCTACTATGAGCAAGCTGATTTTGTAAACGATTCTATTAAGAGTGTGAGTGACAGCCTTTGGATAGGTTTGGCGCTGGCTATAATAGTCGCTATTATTTTTTTACGGTCGGTAAAGGCAAGTGCTGTTATCCTCATTACTATACCTGTTACATTGTGCCTTAGTCTTGGAGTGATTTACTGTATAGGCTACACCCTAAATATCATGACCCTGGGCGCAATCGCAGCGGCTTTGGGTTTGATAATTGATGATGCCATAGTTGTAGTCGAACAGATCCACCGTACACATGAAGAGCATCCCCGCGAGCGGCCGTTAAAACTGATTAAAAGTGCTATCGACTATTTATTTCCTGCTATGCTGGGTTCGTCAATCAGTACGATCGTGATATTTGTACCTTTTTTACTGATGACAGGTGTTGCCGGGGCATATTTCCACGTGCTCACCAATACCATGATTATCACGCTGGTATGCTCTTTTTTTGTAACGTGGATTGGTTTGCCTGTTATTTATGTATTGTTGACCCGGCACAAACAAAACAACAACGCACAGCAAAAAGATGAAGAACACCATGTAAAAAACCAGCGCTGGGTAAAATGGTTTATCCTGCGACCTTTTGTGAGCATTATTATTATAGCTGCTGCTGTATTGGCCATCATATTTGTGCCGCCACTTTTGGAAACCGGCTTTTTGCCCGAAATGGATGAAGGCAGCATTGTACTGGATTATACCTCGCCACCCGGAACCTCGCTTGACGAAACTGACCGGATGTTGCGGCAAATCGAGCAAATTATAGTAAAGCAACCCGAGGTGGCGGCTTATTCCCGCCGTACAGGTACAGAGATGGGTTTCTTCATCACCGAGCCCAATAAAGGCGATTACCTCATCAGCCTGAAAAAAGAACGCGATAAATCAACCGAAGAAGTTATCAGCGATTTGCGCAAAAAGATAGCCGTCAACCAACCTGCTTTGCGTATTGATTTCGGGCAGGTTATCGGCGATATGCTGGGCGACCTAATGACCTCCGTACAGCCTATCGAAATAAAAATATTTGGCGATGACCAGCAAAAACTACAAAGCCTTTCTAAACAAGTTGCCGGCATTGTAGAAGGCGTAAAGGGTACTGCCGATGTGTTCGACGGGATAGTTATCGCCGGCCCATCGGTAAGCATCGACCCGCATTATAGTAAACTGGCTCAATACAATATTACCCCGGCTAGCCTGCAATTTCAATTGCAAACTGCTTTGGAAGGCAACATTATCGGCAATATGCTGGAGCGTGAGCAGCTCTCTCCTATCCGTATGGTTTATCCCGGCAACCGCGGGCTAAATGTTAACGGTATTCAAAATCAAACCGTATTTGTTCCGAGCGGCAAATTGATACCGATAAGCGAGCTTGCCGATGTGCAGCTTAAACCAGGCGATGCCGAGGTGAGCCGGGAAAATCTGCAATCAATAGGCGTAATCAGCGCACGTTTGGAGGGCGCCGACCTGGGCAGCGTAATGCCGGCAATTCAAAAAAGCATCGGTAACCGTGTGAGCCTGCCACAGGGTTATCATATTGAGTACGGTGGCGATTATGCCCAGCAGCAGCAATCGTTTAAGGAGTTATTAATCATACTTATTACGAGCAGCCTGCTGGTGTTTGCGGTTATCCTATTCCTGTTTAAGCAATTCCGGATAGCAATTTTGATATTGATAGTAGCCGTTTTGGGCATAGCAGGAAGCTTTCTCGCCTTATATATTACACAAACGCCTTTAAACGTGGGCAGCTATACCGGCCTGATTATGATTGTGGGTATCATCGGCGAGAATGCCATCTTCACATTTTTGCAGTTTAAAGAACGCGCATTGGAAAATGCGGGTAAGGGCGTTGAAAACTGCATAGATGAAGCCATCGTATTCTCTATCTCAACCCGTTTAAGGCCAAAACTAATGACGGCTATCGGTGCTATCATTGCCCTGATGCCGCTAGCCCTGGGCATAGGCGCCGGGGCACAACTGCACCAGCCACTGGCTATTGCCGTTATAGGCGGATTTTTAGTGGCGCTACCGCTCCTGCTTATTGTACTACCCAGCATGATGCGGATACTTTACCGCAGCGGCAGGTTTCATGAAAATACTAAGCATGAGTTGAATGAGAGCCCGGAGGGCGTTTAGGCGCATCTAGTTGTCGGTGACAACACCGACAATGGCGTAACGTTAACCATGAGAAATCGGTGAAATCATTCTCCAATCGGTGAAATCCAAAATAAAGAAATCGGTGCAATCATTCTCCGATCGGTGAAATCCACAATAAAAAACAAACCCGGCGGTGGATAATACACGCGGCCGGGTTAAACTAAACTATGTAAACTAACTTATAATGCTGCGAAATCGCCCGAGGTATCTTTAACCTGGTTGTTGGTGCTTTTTTGTACTAACGAGGCGTAAGCCAGGCTGCCGGTGTTAATATTGGCTGGTAAATCAAATTTCAGCTCGCAGGTGTTAACATTACCTGAAAGACTTGCCCTTGCGTTGTCATTCAGCGTTACGCTGGCCTCGAAAACATCCATATTCAATTTAGCCGATGCATTATTAAAAAGCTTCACGTCAAGCTCGATAGCTGTAAGCTTACCGAATGATTTTACCTGGGCATTGTCATAAGCCGAAAGGCTGCGTAAATCGTTTGCGGTAACCCATACCACCAGTTTTTCATTTTTGTAGGATGAAATGCGAAGTGTACCGTTTTGGTTCTGCACCATTGCGCTTTCTTTGTAATAGCTGTTGTAAACTTTTACGTTGTCGGTATCACCGTCTGATACATAAAGTTCAACGTTGCCATAAACTTCAATTTTATTGATGGCGCCGGTTTCTGTTAAAACGGTGTAAGTTTGGTCGGTGTCTTGTGGGGCTGCTGCAACGCTATTATTTATGCCGATTACTGTTGCCAGTAAGATTGCTGTGGTTAAAAATATAGTTTTCATTGTCGTAATATTTATGGTAAATTATTTTTGTTATTAATTTACCACCCTATGCCAATTTTGGCACCATATTTTTAACTATCTGATTATCAATAAAATAATTTTTTATTTTATTTAAAAAGTGTTCGGTAGCGTACGGTAAGTGCACAGTGGCGGACGGTTTTGGAACGGGAAAGAATCAAGAGCCAAGAGTCAAGAACCAGGACAGAATATTGAAGAATTCAATTAGGAGCTATACGTAAAAAAGCGTCCCGTATCTCACCCCGGGACGCAATCAACTAAACCTCAGATCTCACGCTTGCAGACCTAAGTTCTTTTCCAAGATTGTTACTTGGTTTTTTAACTAATCTCTAACCTCTGATCTCTAATCACTCCGAACGAAGACTCCTCACAGGATTGGCCAATGCGCTCCTGATAGCCTGGAAGCTTATGGTAATTACGGTGATGATAAGCGTAAGTGCAGCTGCTATAATGAATGGCCCTGCTCCTATGGTTATCCGGTAGTCGAACTTTTGGAGCCATCCGTGTAAAAAGTAAAACGCAACAGGGGACGCGAATACACAGCTGATTACGACCAATATGATAAAATCGGTTGATAATAACGCCCAAACCCGTGAAACCGATGCACCCAATACCTTGCGGATCCCTATTTCTTTCTTCCGCTGTTCAGCTACATACGCTGCAAGGCCGAATAAACCCAGGCACGAAATAAATATCGCCAGGCCGGCAAAGATGCTTGCCAATGTGCCCACCAAAAGCTCGATTAAGTAAGTCTGTGCCAGGGCTTCGTCTGCAAAACGATAATCGAACGGAAAGGATGGGTTATACCTGTTAAATATGGCCGATATTTTTTTAATGGCCTGCTGCTTTTCTGCGCCAGGGTTCAGCCTGAACATAACGGCGCCCGACCAGCCCGGATTATACACATAAAGCGCCGGCCCCGCCGAGTAAAATGGCGATCCGACAATCGCGCTTTCCACCACACCGATGATGCGCATCGGGTTTTTGCGGTAATCGAACGTTATCAGCTGGTTAAGTGGTTCCTTCAACCGCAGCTGCCGGGCTGCGGCTTCGTTTAGTATAACGTCTAAAGTATCGGGGCCCGCCTCGGTCGCAAAATCATGTCCCGCTTTTATTTTCATCCCGGTTGTTTGAAAATAACCTTGCGAAACGGCTGTGGTGGCCATCTCCAATGATTCGCCAATCTTTTTACCCGGAAAGTCCCGTATACTGAATGACGCCGGGAAATAGGTCATTCCGCTTGCCGCTTTGGTAACGCTTACAACCTGTCGGCTTTGTAAAAGGTCATGTTTAAGCGCTTCGTAATTTCTGTTAAGGTCGTCGCTGCTGTTTATCATCACCAGGTTATTGGGATCATAGCCTTTCGGTTGGTCCTTTGCATATTTTATCTGCTGGTAAATAATAAGTGTACTAATGATGAGCGCAATGGAGCAGGTGAATTGTACAACAACCATAATTTTACGCGGCAGCGCAGCCCGCTTACCCAACTGGATAGTGCCTTTTAAAACTTTTACAGGTTTAAAAGAAGAGAGATAAAACGCCGGCCGGCTTCCGGCTAACAGCCCGGTAACCAGCACATAACCCAGCATCAGGCTCCAGAACATCATATTGGTATATGGCACAGCAATGGTGCTATAGGTTATGGTATTAAACCCCGGCAGCGCCAGTTGAACAATCACTATCGATACTGCAAACGCAATAAAGGTAAGCAGGAATGATTCGCCCAGGAATTGGATAATCAACTCTGCACGGGATGAGCCGATAGACTTGCGCACCCCCACTTCGCGTGCACGTTTCTCGGCCCGGGCCGTCGACAAGTTCACAAAGTTTATGCACGCAATTACCAATACCAATATGCCTATAATGCCAAACATACGCACATACTGAATAAAGCCGTTCGTGGCCTTACCATTGTTAAAATCGTTAAGCAAACGCCAGTTTTTTGCAGCGTGCAGGATGATCTCTACCTTATCAGTCGCATCATGTTGGGCAATGGTATTTTTTATCTTGTTTTCAAAGGCTGCTGCATCTGTGCCCGGCTGTAACTGAACGTATTCGGGGGAAGAACAATTCCTCCAGTTAACACGGTCCTTTTTAATCTCGGGGAAGGTTTGCTCCAGGTAGCTGTAAGGCAAAAGGTAGCCGAACTGCAAAGTGGAGTTAGGCGGGTTATCTTTCATTACCGCTGTTACCTTCACGTTATTTTTATTGTCTATCCTGATGAGCTTATTAATAGGATCATCATTCCCAAACAAAGCCTTCGCAACCGACTCCGTTAAAATGATGGAATTGGGGTCGCTAAAGGCGGAGTTGATATTTCCTTTCAGCATGGGGTAAGGAAACATCTTTAAAAAATCAGTGCCCACACTATAGCCGAAGGGATCGAGCTTCTTTTCGCCGGTAACCAGGCTGCGCTGCGCTCCCCAGTCCGTTTCCGACGCATACCTTACTTCAGGATAATTCTTGCGAAGCTCTTCTACGAGCGGCAACGCCGACCCGCTTTGCGTATGTATTTCGCCGCTGTGAAAAAAGTTCAGCTTTACCTTGTACAAATCGTTATAGCCGGGCAGAAACCGGTCATACGCATATTGGCTGTTTATCCACAAGCCAATCAGTAAAGCTACAGCCATCCCGGAGGCAAGTCCGGCAATATTAAGCGCACTGTAAACCTTGTTATGTACCAGGTTGCGCCAGGCGATTTTCAAATAATTCTTTAACATATAATTGCGGTTTAATTTCTGTTCAGACCACTTTGGAGTGGATTGCTGATACGAAATTAGCGGCGCAAAATGAGGCTCAAGTCCCAGTTTATAATGTGGGATATCTTTTTTTATGTCGTTTTTATATTCAGCGGGGCTTTTCCCGGTGACTTGTCTGAATGTGCGGTGAAAGGTACTTTTTGAATTAAATCCTGAGCTGTAAGCAATGCCCAGCAAGGTAATATGGTCATAAGCAGGGTCCTGCATTTTGCGGGCTATATCCGCAACACGTAATTCGCTGATGAAATCATTGAAGCTTTTTTTAAGCACGGTGTTGAGTATCCTGGATAATTCATGGGGAGTAAGGTCCAGCTTTTCGGCCAGCGAGGTTAAGTTTAAGTCCGGGTCCTGGTAATACAAGTTAGCTTTCACCACTTTCTTCAGCCAGCTACCCTTTTGTTTCGCCTCCGCCGGTGGTTGCACCTTTAAAAAAGATGGTACAACCTGTTGCACGCCAACTTCCTGTCTTGAATAGGCTATGCTTGCTATCCTGATGATAATCACGGCCAAAAGAACATAAAAAGGATAATAAGCATGTATTTCCGCCTGGCTATGATAATATAAGATAAAGGGTATCCACAAGATCCAGAGTAATCCGAAACCAATGAGTAAATTGCGCAACCACCGCAGTTCGTATCGATACCTGTCGCTAACGCTATTAAATTGCGACCGGTGGTAAAAGCGTTCTATCAGCCTTAAACACCAATACGAGTAGGTAATAACCGAAACACAAGCTGCAAGAAGTATTATCCAATCTATTTGCCGGAAGAGTGCCGTATTATAGGTAGCTGTGCCTGTAGACATGCTTTCCTTAATCTCCAATGCAAGTACACCCTGTTGCAATAAAGAGGGAGTAAGATGCAGCAAATCTTTCCAACGGAATTTGGCTTCCGGTCGCGTTAGCTTAAGCACATAAAAATAGATGAGCGGCCCAAACGCCAGCGAGAATTGCAGCGGCAGCCAACTCCAATGCGGAAAGTAAGTATCCAGCCGGACATCGACACCTAACACCCAAGTCATCCACAAAACGATGGCCATCAGCGCCAAACTAAAAAACCTGTTTGCTGCTTGATTGCTGTTTTTGGTAAACCATAATTGCAGGGCAAAATTAATCCCGGTGAAAATCGCTCCCAGGAATACGAGATCGTAAAAGGTGATATGGAAAGTATATGTATTCAACTAAAATAAATAACTCAATCAATGTTCCAAAGATACAACACATTGTAATACAGAATATTGTACAACTTGATATTATAAGAATTTGTAATGAAAGCGAACAAGTGGGGCGTACGGTTTGGAATTAAAGAGTCAAGAACCAAGACAGAATATTGAAGAGCTCAATTAGGAACAATACAAAAAAGCGCCCCGTATCTTACTGCGGAGCGCTGTCAGCTAAATCTCAGATCTGATGTTTCGGTCCTACGTTCTTACGGGTTATGCATAGGTTCACCATCGCATGGGGGCTAACACACCCCTGCCCCCTCAAGAGGCTACCGTGTCCCTACATCTTTTCGGCGCTAAATTTTTATGCCCCATTAGGGGCTACCGCTTTGTAGCCTATGACAAGAAAGAGATTTTTGCCCCATCAGGGTTACCCTTAGTCGCTACGCATACCTGTTGTGGGCAAAATATCTGGTCGCAGGTAGCCTCTACGAGGCAAAATTACTATTGTAATCGTTTTCTACAAAGCGGTAGACCCTACGGGTCATTGCCTTTCTTGATTTAAAAACTTGTGGGTACACGGTAGCTCAAGAGGGGAACCCACTACGCAGGTCTTAAGCCGGCATCAATTTTTCCTAATCTCTGATCACTCGCTCCGCAGGCTCCTCACAGGATTAACCAAAGCTGCCCGCACGGCTTGGAAGCTTAGCGTAATAAATGCAACCGTCAGCATTAATAAGGCAGCGGCAGCGAAAATCCACCAACTGACAGCCGTGCGGAATGCAAAATTCTGGAGCCATTTGTCCATGCCTATCCAGGCCAGCGGTACCGCAATAACAAACGCTATCAATACCAGCCGTAAAAAATCCTTTGATATAAGCGCTACAATTTGCTCCACTGTTGCGCCCAGCACTTTTCGTACGCCAATTTCTTTTGTGCGTTGTGTGGTGGTGAATATCACCAGGCCTAATAAGCCAAGGCTGCTAATAAATATGGAAAGTGCAGTTGCCCAATTCAACAGGCTGGCGGTGTTTTGTTCCTGCTGGTAATATTTGGCAATGTCTTCATCAAAAAAGCCATTATAGGTATCATTGTCGGGATAGGTATCTTTAAATGCTTTCTTTGTTTTTTCCAGCGCAGTTTCCCACGTGGCTCCGCTTGCATTTTTCGGTTGAAGCAACAGATTTACCAAGCCCTGGTTCGCGGCGTTGCTTGCAATCACTAAGGGCTTTATAGGTTCATGCAGAGATCTTTGGTTAAAGTCTTTTACCACTCCGCAAACTGTAACCAATTTAACGTCCTCCCAATTGATGTTCTTGCCAATAACATCATTCGGATTTTTAAAACCCAGTACATGGAGATAGGTTTCGTTTATGAGTACGCCTTTTGCGATATTGGCGGCGGAAAGATTAGTGCCGGCCAGTAATTTAATGCCATATAGCCTCACATAATTGGTGTCGGCATATCGCAAAACCACAACGGTCTTAGTGGCCTTTTTACCATCCTTATATTCCATCTCGTAATTATAGCCGCCGTTTGATGACGGCGGATCACTGCTCAAACTAATCATGGCAATTTCAGGAATGCCGTGGAGCGTATTCAGCAACGCTGCCTGCCTGCTTTTCGACGTATCCGGATTATTTAGCCCAAAATAAACAATAGCATCTTTTTTAAAGCCCATGTCTTTATGCAGGGAATAGCTGATCTGCTTACCTACTAAAATAGTTGCCATTATAAAAAACTGTGCAATAGCAAATTGTGATACTGTCAATGATTTACGCAACCATGCTTTTCGCGTACCGGCAGTGCCTGTACTTACCTGGTTTTTTAACACAGCTACCGGTTTGTAGGATGACAAGATGAGCGCAGGATAAAACCCTGATAAAATAGTAACTACCACAATCAGTATCAGTAAAAATACCAGGATGCCGGGTTGCTGTAGTATATTAAATTTAACCGCTTCGGGTACAAAGCCGGAAAAAGCTTTCAGGATAACGGGCGTCAGGCCGACAGAAGTTGCTGTTGCAATAAAGGTCAACAGGAAAGATTCGCTGAGAAATTGCGTAATCAGCTGCTTTTTCGAGCTGCCGATCGTTTTACGGATACCAATCTCTTTTGCCCGTTGCGAAGCCTGGGCAGTGGTTAGGTTGATAAAATTAATACAGCCCAACAACAGTAAAAATGCCGCGACTGCCAGTAAGCCCCATAATACCGAAGAACTGGCCTGCGGTATCGAATAAGTGCCGTAAGTGCCATTAAAATGGATATCGCTCAACGGTTGCAATACATAATTGAACTTGTAGTTTTCGCCAGGCTTTTTGGGGTTATGACGGAAATAAAGGGACGTCATTTCCTTTTGAATTTTTTCAGGCGACACCCCCTCATTGAGCTTTATAAACAGTTGCGATCCCCCGTTGGTACTCGACCAGTCGTTATAATAGGATGGCCGAAATTTGGTGAGTTCAAATGTAGATTTCGAAACGAAAACCTTAAAGGTTAAATCTGTATTAGCCTTTATATTTTCAACCACGCCGGTTACCGTTAGCGCTATGGTATCGTTCACATTAAAATGTTTCCCTACGATTTCCCCTGGCTGTAGTTTTGGGAAATACAGGGCCGCTGCCGATTGCGTTAATACTGTTTGATAAGGCTCTTTTAACGAGATTTTTGCAGACCCTGCCAGCCAACTATAACCTATCAAATCAAAATAATTTTTATCGGCGTAAATAAAACCACCCTGGTTTTTAAAAACAACCGGCTGTGCCGGGTTTGCGGTAGGAATGGAAATTTTTGGATTGTTATTAAATGTAAAAAAGGGAACCACAGCCTCCAGCCCGGTAAGTTCTGTTTTTATGGCAGGCCCCGTTGGCAGCGCAACGCCGGAATTATATGCTTTTTCACCTGAAAAATCGTAAGCAGATACCACCCTGTAAATACGGCTGTTATCCTTTTCAAATTTGTCAAAGCTCAAGTCGTAGCTTACAATCAGGTAAATAACGAGTGAAGCGCTGATGCCGATAGCCAGCCCTAATACATTTATTGCAGAAAAGGCTTTCTGTTTCCATAAGGTGCGCCAGGCGGTTTTAAAGTAATTCTTAAACATAAAGTTGCGATTTAATCTTTCGTCAGACCACTTTGGTGTGGTTTGTTGGTACGAAATTATTGTCGCAAACCTGGCGTCACGCGTCAAATTATAAGATGGGCGCTCTTTCTTGAGCTCGGTTTTGTATTCTGCGGCGCTTATCCCGGTCATCTGCTTAAAAGCCCGGTTAAACGTGGATTTGGAATTGAATCCCGATTCAAATGCAATGCCCAGCAAGGTTAAATGATTATAAGCGGGGTCCTCCATCCTGCGGGCAACCTCCGCAACGCGGAATTCATTAATGAAATCGTTAAAGCTTTTTTTGAGCACTGTGTTGATTATCCGGGACAGCTCATGGGGAGTAAGCTCCAGCTTTTCGGCCAGCGAGACCAGGCTGAGTTCCGGGTCCAGGTAATACAAGTTGGCTTTCACCACTTTCTTTAGCCAGGTTCCTTTTTGCTTCGCCTCAGCCGGTGGCGGCAGCTTTAAAAAAGATGGCACAACCGGTTGCACGCTAACGGCCTGCCTTGAATGAGCTATGGCCGCAATCCGGATGATAAATGCTGCTAAAAGAATATAAAAAGGATAATAAGCATGTATTTCTGTTTGATTACGATAATATAAGGTAACGGGTATCCACAACAGACATAGCAAGCCGAAGCCGATCAATATATTACGAAGCCACTTCAACTCATACCGATACCGGTCGCTAACGCTATTAAATTGCGCCCGGTGATAAAAGCGCTCTATCAGCTTTAAAATCAAATAGATATAGGTAATGACAGAAACACAAACTGAAAGGTGTAATATCCAATCCGTTTGCCCGAAGAGCAGCGTATTATAGGTAGCTGCGCCGGTTCGTATACCTTCCCTTATTTCCAATATCAACATACCCAGCTGTAATAGCAAAGGGCCAAAATGCAGCAGTTCCTTCCGGCGGAATTTATGTTCCGGTCGCGTTAGCCTAAGCACATAAAAATAAATCAAAGGACCAATTGCCAGTGAGATTTGCAGGGGTAACCAGCTCCAGTAGGGAAAGTAGTTCTCCAGCCTGGCGTCAACACCCAACACCCATGTCATCCACGAAACAATAGTTAACAGCGCCAGGGCGAGAAACCGGTTTGCGGCACGGTTGCTGTTTTTCGTAAACCATAATTGCCAGGCAAAAGTTAAACCGATAAATATCAGGCCCAGGAAAGCCAGGTCGTAGAACGTGATATGGAAAATGTATGTGTTCAATTTGGTTCAATGAATCAATTGCTGTTCCAAAGATACAAGGTATTGAAATACAGAAAATTGAACAGGTAAACATTATAAGCATTTGTAATAAAAGCGAACAGGTGAGGCGGACGGTTTGGAATTAAAGAATCAAGGGTCAGGAACAAGAAAGAATATTGAAGAGATTAGGAATTACACAAAAAAGCGCCCCGTATCTCAACCCGGGGCGCCTTCAACTAAATCTCAGATCTCATGCTGATAGACCTAAGCTCTTTTGCGTTAGCATAGTGCACTATTGCAGGGTACCTATCGCATGGGGGTAACACACCCCTACCCCTCTCAAGAGGGGAACCCATTGCGCGATTCCGTTATCGCCCAATTGCCCGTTTACCCCCTTTAGGGGGCGGGGGGCAAAGCTCTCTTCGAGAGCCATACCTCATTCTGAGCGAAGGCTCTTCACCGGGTTGGCAATTGCAGCTTTGATAGCCTGGAAACTGATGGTGATGAGCGTGATAATAAGTGCCGCCAGGGCCGACCATATAAATACGTCGGCGCTGATGCTGATGTGATATTTATACTTCAACAGCCAGGGATTCAGGAAATAAAGTGCAATGGGCGAGGCAATGACACAACTGAGGAGCACCAATAACACAAAGTCGCGCGAAAGCATTAGCCATAATTGAGCTATAGACGCACCCAGCACTTTACGTATACCTATTTCTTTGGTGCGCCGCTCGGCAATATACGCCGCTAAACCGAACAGGCCGAGGCAGGAGATAAATATTGCAAGGCCTGCAAAAAGGCCTGCCAGCTTGCCTATTAACACTTCCAGGCCGAATTTTTGTTCATAAGCCTTATCTGTAAAAACATAGTCGAACGGATAAGCGGGATTATATTTGTCGAATATTTTACCAATTTTGGCAATTGCTTCGTGAGGATCAACCCCGGTGGCTAACCGGTAAATCATAACATTTGGTCCCCGACCATGGTTAAATACCGTTGGCTCTGCTGGGGTATACGGCGATTCCATTTGCGCATCCTGAACTACACCGATAATGCGCATCGGGTGTTCGAAACCGCCATACACTATTAGCTGGTTTAGCGGTTGCTTAAGCTGCATACGTTTTACGGCGGCCTGGTTAACTACAATATTTAGTGTATCATCGCTCCAGTTTGGTGAAAAATCATGGCCTGCTACCAGCTTCATGCCAACCGTTTTAAAATAGCTGTCGATTACATTAATTCCTGCAGCATTTATTCCCAGGTCACCCGCTTCTTTTCCAGGCCACTTATTTATACCTGTATGCCAAAAGAGATTGGTGAGCGGGCTGGATGCTTTAGTTACGCTTTCTACCATATGGCTTTGCAGCAGGTCGTTTTTAAGGGCGTCGTAATTATTGGACAGGTCGTCGCTCATAAATGTCGAAACCAGCCTGTCAGTGTTGTATCCTATCGGCCTGTTTTTAACATATTCTATCTGCCGGTAAATAATTGCCGTACTTATTATTAATGCAATGGAGCAGGAAAATTGCACTACGACTAATATCTTTCGGGGCAATGCCGCCGCTTTGCCCAACTGCATAGTACCTTTTAGTACTTTCACTGCATTAAAGGACGACAGGTAGAACGCCGGCCTGCTGCCTGCCAGCAAGCCGGTAAATAGCACATAACCCATCATAGTCGCCCAAAAAGCAAGATTGCCCCAGGGTATTTCGATTAGGGTACCAGCCATAGAATTGAAAGGATCAAGCGCAAGCTGTACCAGTAAAACTGCAAGCAGAAAGGACATGAAAGTGATCATCAACGATTCCGTCAAAAACTGAAAAATAAGATCTTTACGCCGTGAGCCCACTGCTTTACGTACACCTACCTCACGGGCTCTTTTTTCAGACTGGGCGGTAGATAAATTCATAAAATTGATACAGGCGATTAGCAGCACAAGGGCCCCGATAATACTGAACATCCGCACATAATCGATAAAACCGCCAGACACTTTGCCGTCTTTATAATCAGAATAAAGATGCTGATCCTTAATGGGCTGCAGGATTATTTCGCCTTTCACACGCTTATAATCCGGATGATTTTTAACCAGTAAATCCTTTATCCGTGGCTCTATTTGTTGCTGGCTTACTCCAGGTTGCAGCTCCAGGAATGTTTCGAACGAGTTGTTTGTCCACTCCTGCATAGCCGTTTTCACCCAGCTTTCGGTAAGTTCTTTATAAGTAAACGACAGCAGGCACCCGAACCGCAAAGATGAAGCCTGGGGAATATCTTTAAAGACACCCCTAACCTTCACATCGTGCTGATTATCGATACGGACCGTTTTGTCCATAGGGTCATCATTGCCAAATAAAGCTTTGGCCGTCGATTCATCTATCACGATAGAATAAACATCGTTAAGCGCAGTATTCCGGTTACCTTTTATAAAAGTATATTTGAATATTTTCAAAAAATCGGGGTTTACACAGCCTGCGCTAACCAAAAGCTTCTTATCGCCCACTTTCAAATCACGTACGCTATAACCCACCCAATCCGTTTCGGCCACATACTTAATCCCCGGAATAGTTGTGCGTAATACGTTTGCGAGCGGAAGGCTAATGGCCGGCTGGGTATGCGTGCCTTCTTTGGGATCGGTAATATTGAAACGCACCTGGTATAGCTGCGCGTAGCCCGGTAAAAAGCGATCGTACGAATATTGGTTAACCACCCAAAGACCTATCAGCAAAGCTACAGCCATTCCTGCTGCCAGCCCGGTTATATTAAGCGCGCTGGAAAGTTTGTTACTTGCCAGGTTGCGCCATCCCATTTTTAAATAATTTTTAAACATAAAGTTGCGGTTTAATTTCTGTTCAGACCACGTTTGCGTGGCTTGCTGATACGAAATTAAAGGCGCAGAATGAGTACCGGGTTCTGTTTTATAATATGGTCGCTCTTTTTTTAGGTCGTTTTTAAATTCCGCAGGGCCTTTCCCAGTCAGTTGCCTGAAAGCGCGGTTAAAAGTAGTTTTTGAATTAAAACCAGAGTCGAGCGCGATGCCCAGGAGTGTGAATTGATCGTAAGCCGGGTCCTGCATTTTAGTTACTACTTCCGCAACGCGGAATTCATTGATAAAGTCACTAAAGCTTTTTCTAAGCACCGTATTGATTATCCGCGATAATTCATGCGGAGTGAGTTCCAGTTTTTCAGCCAGCGAGGTTAGACTTAAGTCGGGGTCCTGGTAATACAAGTTGGCTTTCACCACTTTTTTCAACCAACTGCTTTTTTGTTTTGCTTCAGCTGGTGGCGGAAGCTTTACAAATGAAGGCGCGACGAACTGCGTTCCAACACCTTGTTTTGAATGTGCCCTGACTGCGATCCGTATAATGATAACCCCTAAAAGAAAATAAAAAGGGTAATAAGTGTGTACTTCTGCATGACTGCGATAATACAAGATAAACGGTATCCACAACAGCCATAGTAAGCCGAAAACAATTAATGGATTCCGAAGCCACCTTAACTCATATCGATACCTATCGCTAACACTATTAAATTGCGATTTGCGATAAAAGCGCTCTACCAGCCTTAAACACGAATACAAGTAGGTGATGACCGAAACGCATGTCGCAAGATGAATTACCCAATCAGTTTGCCGGAAGATTATTGTATCATAAATAGCAGCGCCTGTTTGTATACTTTCATTAATTTGCAACACCACCAAAACCTGCTGCAATAGCAGCGGACTAAAATGCCACAGATCTTTCCATCGCAATTTATATTCCTGCCGGGTTAGCTTAAGCACATAAAAATAAATCAGGGGGCCAAGCGCCATCGAAAATTGCATTGGCAGCCTGTCCCAGTTTGGCAGGTAGCTCTGAAGCTGAATGTCAATAGCCAAAATCCGGGCTGTCCACAAAGCAACAATAGCCAATGCAATAGCCAGGAAGCGGTTTGCTGATTTATTTACTTTCCGGGTAAACCATAATAGCAATATAAAAGTAGAGCCGGTAAACAACATTCCAAAGAAAGCAGCATCATAAAGGGATATATGGAATGTGTAGGGTGTCACTTGAGGCTATAAGCTCAATCGCTGTTCCAAACATATAAACAATTAATTAACAACAAGTTACAATATTATTCAAAGTAGACAATGTACCAAAAACGAACGAAAAATTGTACGGTTTTGAAATGAGATTGAACAGGCAATGGTGTTTTATTTTTAGCATAATGAAGCCGCCTAGCCTTCGCTAAGCAGCTTCATTTGCCCCTATCGGACTAGACTCGAGACGAGCATAAATTATTCACTCCGCAAACTATCCGCCGGATTGGCCAAAGCTGCCTTGCCCGACTGAAAGCTTACTGTTATTATTGCAATCAAAATAGCGGCTGCGCCTGCTGCGAAGAATATCCACCAGCTTAATTCAATGCGGTAGGCAAAGGTTTGCAGCCATTTTTGTACCATCCACCAGGTAAAAGGCATAATAATTAATACCGATAAAAGTACCAGGTATATAAAATCCCTGCTTAGCAGTGTTGTCAGCTGCAGTACCGATGCACCCAATACCTTTCGCACACCTATCTCTTTGGTGCGCTGGCGGGTAAAGAAGGCAGTGAGCGCAAACAGCCCCATTACCGATATCGTAATGGCGATCAAACCAAAAAATGTAATAATCTTTTCCAGGCGCGCGTAAGAAATAAACAATTGCTCAAAGTTTTGGTCGACGAAGGAATAGCGAAGCGGGAAGGCCGGCTCTATCTTTTTCCAGGCTTGCGTAATGCCGGCGATAGATTGCTGCGGATGCCTGCTGTCTAACCTAACCAAAATAGCACCACCCGACTGGAACATGCATGCCTTGTTCCCGATAGTGTATACTACAGGCTGAATCTCGCTTTCAAACCCCTGCACGTTAAAATCCTTTACAACGCCTACAATTCGCATGGGTATACTGTCGCAGCCGGGGAAGTTAATGTTTTCTCCCACAGGATTGGACAAATTTAATTTCCTGGCAGCCGACTCGTTGATTACCGCCGTGCGTGTTTGCTGATCCGAAACCTCATTTGTGAAAAAACGGCCCTTTTTCAAAGTAACCCCGAGCGTTTTGAAATAATCGGCGCTTACTTTAACCGACGACATCCGGTAGGTTTTTCCGTTGTTTTTGAATGGAAACGTTGTAGTGTCGGAGAAAAAATCATCGCCCGGTACTTTGATTGTTTTGGCAACGCTGACCACGCCGGGCACCGATAGCAGTGTGTTCCGGGTATTATCAAAGCTTTCTTCACGGGTTTCCTGCGTGGTTTGCAGGCGTATCAATTGCGTCCCCGAAAAGCCTTTATCTTTAGTTTGCATAAAGCTCATCTGGCTTTTAATTACAATGATGCCGGTAATAAAGAACACCGATACCATAAACTGCATTACTATAAGGCTGTTACGGAACAATGCTCCTTTTTTACCCGTAGAGTAATTGCCCTTTAGCACTTTAACCGCGTTAAACCTGGACAGGTAGACGGCCGGATAGGATCCCGAAAGCAGGATAATAGCCAATAAGCACCCCCCTAATTGCAGGGCTATACTTAACAATTCGTGCTGCTGCAGGAAGCCAAGGCTGATATTGAAAGACCTGTTGATATAGGGCAGCGCTATAGCCAGCAGAATTACTGCAATCAATAAACTAATAAAGCATTGAAGTGCGGTTTCCAGCATAAATTGAAAAATTAGCTGTTTTTTGCCGGAACCCATTACTTTGCGTATGCCGACTTCCCTGGCCCGGCTGATGGATTGAGCAATGGCCAGGTTGCTGAAATTAATAGCCCCCGCCAACAAAAGCAGCACCGCTAAAGCCAGTAAAATGGTTACGGTAGAAAAATTGCTGCTGCCGTGCTTCGGAAAATTGTGTATACGCGGCACCTGGTCTACAAACAGGGATGTTTTGGCGCCGGCTTTTACATATTCTTCAAAAGACGTTCCGGGTTTTTTTATGCGCTCATAATAATAAAGCCGGTTGATTGCTGTTTCGATCGTAGCATCATCTGCCGGCTGCTTTAGTTTGATATAGGTTTGAAAGGAGTAATTACCCCAGAAATTATTTGATTTGCCAAAAGCATCGTGTATCAGCATGGCAACCTGTAAATGTGTGGCTACAGGCTGATCCGCCAATACACCTGTCACTACCACGTCCGTACGGTTATTTAACCTTATTGTTTTACCAATAGGGTCTGCGTTGCCAAAAAGCTTACGGCTTAGCTCCCTGGTCAGTATGGTCGACTTAGGGCTGTTCAGCGCGGTAGCTGCATTGCCGACTGCCAGTTTATAAGGAAAAACCTTTAAGAAATTCGAGTCGGCGGAAACGGTGTTTTTCTGAAAAATTTTCGTATCACCCGCAGTCAGCAGGCTCTCATAGTCACCAGATGACTGCAGCATGGTAGCAGCCTCGGCATTTGGATATTTTTGCGCCAGGAAACCGGCCAGCGGTGCGGGAGTGGTCTCACGGTAATCATCATCCTCACGTAACGAAACCTTGTAAACTTTATTCAGTTCCGGGCTCCATTTATCATAACTCAACTCATAGTTCATGTACAGCAGTATAACAATAAAGCTGCACAAACCGGCGGCCAGCCCAATCATATTAATGGAGCTGTAAGAGATGTTGCGTGCGGTATTCCGCCAGGCGATTTTCAGGTAATTGCGAAACATAGTAATACGGTTAATTTTTACAGGAGACCACTTAAACGCGGTTTCATGATGTAAAACTACCGGCCTGTTTCCTGAATAAAGGCCCGTATTGGAAAACGGTCTCTCTTTTTTAAGGTCGTTTTTGCATTCCGCCGGGCTTTTCCCGGTCATCTGCCTGAAAGTTCTGTTAAAGTTGGTTTTTGAGTTGAATCCTGATTCGTAAGCAATGCCCAACAGGGTCATCCGGTCATACGCTGGGTCCTGCATCTTTCGAACAACATCCTTAATGCGGTATTCATTGATGAAGTCGCTAAAGCTTTTTTTGAGCGCGATATTGATGATACGGGACAGCTCATGCGCGGGCATATCCAACTGTTCGGCTAAAGAACTTACGCTGAGCTCAGCATCCTGGTATAACTGGCCAGTCTCGATCTTTTTCTTAAGCCAGCTGCCCTTCTGCTTCAGTGCTGCCGAGGGAGAGGATTTCGGAAATGCGGATGCCTCAACAGATGCATCGGTTGAAGGCCTGAAAAACACCACCGCCCCCATCCGGATAAGCATAATCGCCATGAACAGGTATAACGGATAATAAGCCTGCTGATTAAGGGTGAAGCGGAAGCCAAAATAATCGATGGCTGTAAAAGGTATCCATAATAGCAACGCTAAGCCTATACCTGCCAATAAACCGTCCAGCCAGCGCCATTCACGCCGGTAACGGTCACCCTGGGTAAATTTCAGGTCCCTGTAAAAGTGCTCAATTAACCTGTGCGACAGGTATAAATACACACCTAAGGATAAAAATGCAGCTGGTTTTAATACAGCAGCAATTCCCGCTATCCAAATAGCCTGTTCCAAAAAAACAGGACAAAAATGTAATAAGTCTTTCCATCTGAATTTCCGTGCCGGACGGGTATTTTTTCGCACATAAAAATAGATGAAGGGTCCCAGCGCGAGTGAAAATTGCAGGGGAGACGTCCATAACTTTATATCAACACCCAATAGTCCAACCATCCATAAAACCATTACGCCCAAAGCCATGGCAAGAAAGCGGTTAGCCGTACGATTACTGTCTTTTTTGATCCACAATTGCAGGACAAAAGTCAGCCCGATAAATATCGCGCCCAAAAAGGCCACATCGTATAAATTAATATGGAGATTATAAGTGCTCAATTAAATATGTAACGCAATTTAGAGAGATTAGAGGTTAGTTGATTAGAGAATAGGAAAAAACGTGTTGTAAACTGTAAATTAATTTCTGGCCTTTTATTCTTTGTGTTCGAACATGTCTGTCCGGGCAACACCTGGTGTCACCTGAACAGGCACGTTTCAAACATGCTAGATCCTAATCTCTAATCAACTAATCTCTACTCCGACCGCAAGCTTTTTACAGGATTGACTAATGCCGCGCCTATAGCCTTATATCCAACCGTTAACCATGCGATAATAACTGACGCAACAATTGCCAAAACAAATATGTCAGGCCCAATGGTGATCCTATTGGTAAAATCCTGCAGCCATTCGTGCATAAAATAGTAACCAACCGGCCCAGCTATTACAAATGCTATCACAATCAGCACTGTAAATTCTTTGGAGAATAAATATACGATGTTCCCGACCGAGGCTCCCAGGGTTTTACGTATTCCTACTTCCTTAATGCGTTGCACAGCCATAAACGATACCAGGCCATACAAGCCAAGGCACGAAATGAATATGGCTATCCCGGCAAATATTTTATAAAGCGAGGACAATTCGTCTTCGGCCTTATAAAAATCAGCGATGGTTTTGTCCAAAAATTGATATTCATATACACCTTCCGGGTAGGTTTTGTTCCATAGGGTTTCTACCCCGGCCAATGTTTGATGCACATTTGCTGGTTGGATTTTGATATTCAGCTTCGAATAAAATCGCTTCCATGGCGCCATTATTACAGGCGGGATGGCGTTTTTCAGCGAACTTGGATTGAAATCTTTCACCACCCCTGTTATTTGCATATTCTTTTTCTGGTCGCCCCATATCATGAGGTATTTGCCAATGGCTTGCCGCGGGTCGGTAATACCTAATTTATGTATCAAAGTTTCGTTAACTACATAGCCGGATATGGTATCCGATTGCCGGTAAGGGCCGCCGGCCACAAATTTCATATCATACAGATTAAAATACTCCGGGTCGGCCCACTTCAGGCTTGAGCCAAATTCGACCGACTTGGGCGCATTGTTGAATTTGAAATCGCTGAACCAACCGCTATTATCTGCCGGACTATACAGGCTGATGCTAACATCCTTAATACCTGATTGTTGTAAAAGTTGGTCTTTTAAGGCGTTTATTCTTGTCCTGCTTATACTGTCGTCAGGTATCGGCACGGTAATCACAGCGTCTTTATTAAATCCGAGCGATTTATTTTTAAAATAATTCATCTGGTAAATCAACACCAGCGTGCCTATTACCAGGAATTGTGCAATCCCGAACTGTGTTACTACCAATACCCTGCGCAAGGAAATCCCGCTTGACCGACCAGCTTTTATCTTATTTCTCAATGCTTCGAGAGGGTTAAATCCGGACAATACCAGCGCCGGATAGAATCCTGCCAAAAGCGTGACACCTATAATTACAACTGCTAAAAACAATATTACCACCGGATCCATCAAAAAAGACCCATTCAAATTTATTTCAAGCAGGCTATTTAGCATAGGTAAGGTTATAACCGATATTACCGCTGCGATTACCACTGCAAAAAAGGTAATAATAAGCGTTTCACTTATGAATTGCAGTATAAGCTGACGGCGGGTGCTGCCTAATACTTTCCGGACACCCACTTCTTTCGAACGATTTATAGCCTGGGCAGTGGCCAGATTGATAAAGTTAACACAAGCTATAATCAGTAAAAACACCCCGATTAAACTGATAGTCCTGATCAGTTGCTTGCTAAACGGGTGGCCGCTAAAGACTGTCACTTTTGTATTATAGTGCATTTCTGTCAGCGCTTGCAACTGTAAGGAACTGTTTTTATTGTATGGCGGCGGAATACGTTTCTTTGCAAATGCCGCCAAATCGGCGTTAAACTTTTTCTCGCTCAAATTAGCGGGCAAAACCACGTAGGTATTTCTGTCGCTAAAAGTACTTATCCAATCTTGCGAATTGCCCCCCAAATCACCGCTTTTTTGTGTCAGCGTGATCCATGACATTACTAACCGCATGGGAAAATCGGTATTAGCCGGCGTATTTTCTATAATGCCGGTTACCTTAAAATTACGTTTATTTTCGTATCTTACCGTTTTTCCTATTGCTGTATGCCAGTCGCCGAAGAATTTATCGGCCTCGTTACGGGATAGCACCATGGCATTGGGCTCGGCCAAAGCTGTTCTCTTATCTCCTGAAAGCCATTTAAAGTCAAACACCTGAAAAAACTGTGGATCGGCATAATAAGCAGAGTCCTCTTTAAATTTCTTTACCGCCCCTTTACCTGCATCTGTTATGGAGTAATGAGAACCATCGTTCAGCATAATAGAGCAAACATTGGTTAACTGCGGAAATTCATCTCGTAACCCATCTGAAAGCGGCATCTGCGTTCCGCTACCCAGGGTTATACCATCGGGGCCGCTGGAGACATTGACAACGCGATAAATATGATCTTTTTTTGTATGGAAATTATCAAAGCTGGTTTCGTATTGAACAATGAGGAATATCAGCAAACAGGCTGCTATCCCGATAGCAAGGCCGGTAATATTAATAGCGGCATAGCTTTTATTACGCATTAAGTTGCGCCAGGCGGTTTTAAAGTAGCTTTTAAACATAAAGTTGCGATTTGATTTCTGATGAGACCACTTCGGCGTGGTTTCATGGTTCGAAATTACCCTCGCAAATGGGCGATCGCTGCCCAGGTTATAAGGTGGGCAATCATTTTTATACTCCAGCGGGCTTTTCCCGGTCATTTGTTTAAAAATACGCGTGAAGGTGCTCTGGGAATTAAAGCCCGATTCCAATGCTATACCCAGCAGGGTGATATGATTGAACGCGGGGTCGTTCATTTTCCGTGCTACGGCCTGTACACGATATTCATTAACAAAATCATTGAAGCTTTTTTTGAGCGCCGTATTAAGTATCCGCGACAATTCATGCGTTGTAAGGCCAAGCTTTCCGGCGAGTGAGCCCAGTGTTAATTCAGGATCTTCATAATAACGATTTGCTTTGACTTCATTTTTTAGCCAGGCCGCTTTCTGTCTGAGTTCCGCAGGCAACAATGGCTTCAGTATCGAAGGTGAGGCTGTCTGCGCACCGGCTTCCGGTTTCAGCAAGGCCACGGCTGCCATCCAGGTTGTCATTACCGTCAAAATCAAATACAGCGGGTAGTACAAGCGGATATCCGGCTGACGGTGATAGTAAAAATATTGAACGGCTGCAAAGGGTATCCACAATAGCCATAAAAGGCCGAAAGCTTTAACCAAATTATCCAGCCACCGCAATTTATTCCGATACCGGTCGCCGCCTGTAAATTCCAGGCTTTGGTAATAGCTTTCTATCAATCGTTGAGAAAAGTACAGGTAAACGCCAACCGATATAAAAGCGCCTGACTGCAATACAAGGTTCATCTGATGAAAGGGCGATGTATAACTAACCGTGCTCGTTTTTACGCCATCGATAACCTCTATTACCTGCGCCGCCAACTCAATCAACAACGGACTAAAATGCAGCAAGTCCTTATACCTCAATTTATATCCGGGGCGGATTGTCTTAAGCAAACAAAAATAGATGAGCGGGCCAAATGCCAGCATGAATTGTATTGGCAGCCTGTCCCAGCCGGGTAAATAGGCATCCGGGCGGATGTCTGCACAAAGGACCCGGATCATCGACAGGACAACAGTACTCAACGCCAGGGCAAGTAATCGGTTTGCCGCCTGGTTGCGCCGCTTGGTGAACCATAGCTGCAGCGAAAAAGTCAATCCAATGAATATTGCCGGCAAAAAGGCCAGGTCATAGAAGGTAATATGGAAAGTATATGTGTTCAATCTGAATTAATCCGTCAATCGGCATTCCAAATATACAACGCATTGTTTTACAGAAAATTAAACACTTATAAAATATACCTATTTGTAATGAAAGCGGACAGGTGAGACGGACGGTTGTTGGAGATTGAAAAAAGCGCCCCGTATCTCACCCCGGAGCGCTTTCAACTAAAACTCGGATCTCATGCTGATGTACCTAAGTTCTTTATAGCCGTTAATGATGCGGGCTATGCATAGTTCGCTATCGCATGCGGGCTAACACACCCCCGCCCCTCTCAAGAGGGGAACCCGCTACACAGGCCTCGATTGCCTTCTGCCAAGTGGTTACTGTCTATATCACCTACCCCTCCACAAGCTCTCTTCGAGAGCCATAGCTCATTCTGAACGAAGGCTCTTCATCGGGTTGGCAACCGCCGCCTTGATGGATTGAAAACTAACCGTAACCAATGCTATTAATATCGCAGCAAGCCCCGCCGCAACAAAAACCCACCACTGTACGGGCTGATGGTAAACAAACCCCTGTAGCCATTTATACATACCCCACCAGGCTATGGGCGAAGCAATAAGGATAGAAAGCAGAACCAGCTTCACAAAATCAACCGATAAAAGCCGGGTGATGCCGGTCACACTCGCGCCTAACACTTTCCGGATGCCGATTTCCTTGCTGCGCTGCTCGGCCATAAATGCGGAGAGAGCAAATAAACCCAGGCAGGCGATGATGATGGCCAATACCGCAAACGTGGTAAAAATATCGCCCATTCGCTGCACATCGGCATACATAGCAGCAAAGCTTTCATCCAAAAACGTATAACGTATAGGCTGATTTGGCGCAAATTGTTTCCAGGTAGCTTTAATAGATTGCAGGGTGTTTTTCATATCCGCCCCGTTTACTTTAACAGTAACCAATGATGGGCTAATCCCAAAATGCAGTATTAAAGGGTCAATTTGGCGATGCATCGAATCAAAATTAAAATCCGCCACCACGCCTATCACAGTACCCACGTTGCCGTCGGTAATGCGTGCGCCGATAGGATGCTTAAGATTGAGCTTTTTTGCCATCGTTTGATTGATAATGATGGTTTTTCCGGCGATATCGTCAGACAGGTCATACGAAAAGTTACGCCCCTCAACCAGTTTTATGCCCAGAGTTTTCAGATAAGTATCGTCTATCTGCCAAAGCTGACCCTGTACGTGTGCGTCAATCTTTTCTCTTCCCTCGATGGTAAAACCATTGCTATTGCGTTTGCTGCCGGCTTCAATTGGCAGGTAGTCGCTAATGGAGGCACTTTTTACCAAAGCCAGCTTTTGCAGCTCGTTCTTAAAGTTGCGTACGCCTTTGTCACCCAGTGTATTGGTGCCCTGTACAATCACCACCTGGTCTTTATCAAAACCGATTTTTTGGTTAAGGATGTAGTGCATCTGGTTGTAAATAACCATAGTGCCGATGATAAGCATAATAGATGCAGTAAACTGGAACACTACCAGGCCGTTGCGCAAAACTGAACCTTTGCTGCCCGTGCTGAGCGTACCTTTAAGCACCTGCACCGGCTTAAATGCCGACAGGTAAAAGGCGGGGTATAAACCGGCAATAATACCTATTATAAACGCTGAAACCAGAATTACGGGCAACAGCCACCACTCGCCCCATGGTATAGTTAATGATTTGGATGCAAGATTGTTGAAATACGGCAGTAATACCCAGGCCAGCAATAAACCGATGATAAATGAAAGACAGCTAAACAGCAGCGACTCCGTTAAAAACTGCTTAATCAACCCACTGCGCTGCGAACCGACTACTTTACGCAAACCTACCTCTTTAGCACGATTAGCGGATTTGGCTGTAGCTAAATTTACAAAATTTATGCAGGCAATAATGAGAATAAACGCCGCCACACCGCCGAATAACCATATAAAGCGGATGTCGCCATGCTGAAGGCCATCCCTTATGTCGTATGAGTAAAGATTGATATCGGTTACTGGCTGCAGCTTCATGTGAATTTTAGCGGCCTCTTTCCCGGGGTCCTTTGCACGTTCCTTTATAATGCTCGGCAGAAAGTAATTCTTAACCATGTCGGCGGTTATTTTCTGCTCAAAGGCATTCGCGTCTACGCCTGGTTTTAAGCGCACATAAGTGGGATAATTAAATGCACCCCAGTTATTTTGTTCGCCCGGCCAAAACTCCCTGCCCGCCATGGTCACTATAAAATCATATTGCAGGTGTGAGGTGGCTGGAAAATTTTCTATCACTCCGCCAATGGTATAGGCTTGAGTATTATCGTTATTAAAATACAATGCTTTACCCACCGGGTTTTGTCCGGGAAAGTACTTATCCGCTTTCCTTTTTGATATCACTACTGTGTGTGGTCTCGCAAGCGCATATTCCCGGTCGCCGTAAACCATCGGCAATTTAAAAATATCCAGCATACTTTGGTCGGCAAAGGTGATGCCTTCCTCGTAGGTGTTTTCCACCTGGTCGGTACGGCGCACTTCGGCATTACCGGCGCCCATCAGGTTACTTGGCATCAGGCGGCCCGAAAGTTCTACCTGCGGAAAATCGCTCTTCAGCGTTTTAGCCAGTGGTGCCGGCCATTCGGGGCCTTTGCCGATTAAGGCGTTGTCGGCATAGACCATCAGCACCCGGTAAATACGGTCTGCATCGGGATACGACTTATCATAGCTCGTTTCGTTGCGTATATACAGTGCAATCAATAAACAGGCAGCTATACTGAATGCAAAGCCCCCGATTTTTATGGCCGCATACATCTTTTGTTTGCGGAGTTGCCTTACGGCGATTTTTAAATAATTCTTAAACATATTCCTGCGATTAAATTTCTTGTCCGCCCATTTTGGGACGGTTTCATGGAACGAAATTATCGCGGGACGAACAGCGTAACGCCTCAATTCGTAAATTGGGCGCTCTTTTTTCTGGCTATTCTTGTATTCAGCAGCACTTTTTCCGGTCATATCCCTAAAAGTGCGGTTAAAGGTCGATTTGGAGTTGAAACCCGAATCGTACGCGATGCCGAGCAGGGTGATATGGTCATAAGCTGGGTCTTTTATTTTCCGGGCGACCTCTCTTACACGGTATTCGTTAATGAAATCGCTAAAGTTTTTTTCAATGGCGATATTGATGAGCCTGGATAGTTCCCAGGCCGGTATTTCTAATTTTTCGGCGAGTGTGCTTACGGTTAGTTCCGGGTCTTCATAAAGCCGGCCGGTTTCAACAGCCCGCCGCAGCCACGCTCCTTTTTGCATTATATCTGCCGTGGGCGATGATTTAGTCATCTCCGGCGACCAAACCAATGCCTCTGCTTCCTGGTTTACAATTGCCGTTGCCGCTATCCGGGCAATCATTACCTCTAAAAGCAGATACCATAAATATTGAGCATGTATACTTAATCCGTTATGGAAATAAAAGTATTCAAGCGCGACATAAGGTATGTATAACAACGAGAAGATGTTGACTCCCGCCATTAAGCGCTGCAACCAACGCAATTCGTCCCGCTTCCTACCGTTCAGGTTAATTCGTTGCCGCCGGTGGAAATCTTTTATCAGCCTGTTGGAGCAATAGTTGTAGGCGATAACAGAAATAGCGCCCAACAAAAGCAGTACGGAACCTAAACGATATACAACGGTATCCGTTCTAATCAACAACAAAATATCTAGCAGCAGTGGGCTTAAATGCAATATATCTTTCCGGCTGAGTTTGTAATCCGGCCTGGTCTTCTTCCGGACATAAAAAAAGACCAGCGGACCGATAGCCAATGAAAGACTCATCGGCAGCCAGCTCCAATTAACAGGATAAACATCCAGTCCGATATCGATACTCAGCGCCCAAGTCATCCATAGAATGATAGCAGTCAATGCCAAAACGAGGAAACGGTTTGCCGGTAAACCGGTCTTTTTGGCAAATCCTAAAAGCAAAATAAAAGTAACACCGATGGCTATCGCTCCGGAAAACAACAGGTCATAAGGGCTAATATGAAGCGTAGTTATATTCAATTATTTAAACGGGCTCAATCCTTATCTTCAACAAATGTAAATTATAAAATATTTGACTACCCGATAGCCAACAGGGTTACAAGCTAGTCTCGGGTTTCTTCGTCATTCACTTCTCAAATTGTCAGCCGGGTTTGCAAATGCCCCTTTTATTGTTTGAAAGCTGACGGTTGCTATTGCTACAAGGAGGACAACAATGCCCGGCACCAAAAATGTAGCTGCATCGAGCTTAATATGATATGCAAAAGTTTGAAGCCAGCGCCCTAAAACGTACCACGCCAATGGTACAGCGACCAAAAAAGCTATCAATACTAATCTTATAAAATCGACAGAAAGCATAGTCGCCAGGTTACTTACGGATGCGCCGACTACTTTACGTATGCTGATTTCCTTACGCCTGCGCTGAACGATAAACGCCGAAAGCCCAAATAATCCCAGACAGGATATCAGTATGGCAATGCCTGCAAACCATTCCGATAATACGGTTACCCGCTGTTCGGCGGCATAAAGCGCATGGTAATCTTCATCAAGAAATTTATATTCGAACGGTAGTCCGTGATTATACTTTCCGTAAAGGGCGCCGATTTTGGCAATAGTTTCTTTTTCCGCATTGGCAGATACCCTGGCGATGATGTTTTGGTTATTCTTGCCGAAGCTTATAAACAACGGACCTATGTTTTTGTATAATGATTCATAATGAAAATCCCTGGCTACGCCGATTATAGTTTTTGGAGAGCCCCAAAGTTTCACGACGGTTCCAATAGGGTTTTTCAGCCCCATCTGTCGTATGGCAGTCTCATTAAAAATTACCGCGTTGCTATCGGCCGGGATAGCTGACGAAAACGTCCGCCCTTCCGTCAATTGCAGGCCCACGGTCTGTGTAAAATTAAAATCGACATAAAAACCTGAAAATTCGATCCTGTTTATTTTCCCCGGCCAATCAATTCCGCCCCCACCGCTGTGATTACTAAAAAGATCGCCCTCCATGTCGGATACGTTTACAACGCCCGGTATATTTTGCATTTCTGTGATAAAAGCGTGAAGGTCCTTTTGAATATTACCCTCGTTTTTTATGGTTATCACATTATCCTTGTTATAGCCCAGGTTTCGGGCCTGTATAAATTGCATCTGCCTGTAAACTACCAGTACCCCTATAATCAATATGGCCGAAACACAAAACTGAAACGCCACCAGCCCTTTCCTGGTAATGCTATTACCGGTACCTAAATTTAAAGTGCCTTTTAAAATAAGGGCAGGCTTAAAACCCGACAGGTATAAGGCAGGGTAACTTCCGGCAATCAGCCCGGTAATTAATGTCACCAACAGTAATACTCCAATTATTTTAGGCTCGAAGGAAGTTCGGAGGCTGGCGCCTGTCAAATCTTCAAAATAAGGCAGCAGGATGACGACCAATACGGCGGCAACAACCATCGCTGTTAATGCCATCAACACCGATTCGCCCAGGTATTGCAGGATAAGCAGCCCGCGACCTGCACCGACAACTTTTTTAATACCCACCTCCTTTAATCGTACCGACGCTTTAGCGGTAGACAGGTTCATGAAGTTAATGCACGCTATGGTTAGCAGGAATATGGCCACGATGGAAAACAGCCTGACGTATGATACTCGCCCACCGGCCTGAATCCCATTTTCATAGTGGTTATGCAGGTAAATATCTTTAAAGCGCTGCAGAAATAAAGTACCGGTCCACACCGTATCGCCGGTTTTTTTCCGGATGAAATCCTTTATTTTCTGGCTTATTTGTTCCGGATTAACACCTTTGTTTAGCACTATGTAGGTGCCTGGGTCGCTGCTATTCCAGTTAATACTCTGACTGGAAGTCGCCACGTAGCGCGAGTTGGGAAAGAGTACATCAAACTGCCGTGTGGAATTGGCCGGAGGTGTGACAAAAACGCCAGACACTGTGTAGCTGCCATTCATTTTTTCGTTCAGTCCCTTATACCATGTCACGGTTTGTCCAATGGCATTTTTGGGCGAGTTGAATAGCTTAGCGGCAAGCTGATCGGATAATAAAACACCCTTCATTTCCTTCAACGCCTTGCCGCCATCGCCGTACAGCATCTTAAATGCAAACATGCGAAAGAAGTTATCACTGGCGAAAGCTTCCGCAGCCTTAAAGCTCTTATTGCCACCATCGGAAACAATGGCGGTTTCTTCATCATAGCCGGAGATTTTAAAAGTAGCGGCATCCGCAATCCCGGAAACTTCATCCTTTAATGCTTTTGCCAGCATATCGGGCGTACTTTCTATCGTCATCAAGCTTTTATCGGCTAAGGGCACATTTTGCATCACCTCGTATAAGCCGTCATCCTGGAAATTGTCCATGCTGGTTTCATGGTTTATCCAAAGGTAAATCAGGAACGTGCAGGCAAGACCTGTCGATAACCCAACAAGATTCAGGACTGTAAACTGCCGGTCCCTGATCATGTTTCTCCATGCTATCTTAAAATAATTTCTAAACATAATATTGCGATTAAATTTCTTTTCCGACCATTTGGGGACGGTTTCATGAAACGAAATTATCGCAGCACGGGGTGAATAAGGTCTCAATTCAGAAATTGGGAACTCTTTTTTAAGGTTGTTTTTAAACTCTGCCGGGGTTTTACCGGTCATTTCGCGAAAAGTGCGGTTAAAGGTGGATTTGGAGTTGAAACCGGAGTCGTATGCAATGCCGAGCAGGGTGATGCGGTCGTAGGCCGGATCCTTCATTTTCGTGGTTACATCCTTAATCCGGTATTCATTAATGAAATCGCTAAAGTTTTTCCCGATAGCCAAATTGATAATGCGGGACAATTCATAAGCAGGCATTTCCAATATTTCGGCGAGGGAACTTACGGTTAACTCAGGGTCCTGGTAAAGCTGTTCGCCGCCGACGACTTTTTTAAGCCACGCTCCTTTTTGCTGCAACTCTGCGGATGGTAACGGTTTCGGAACGATGGACGATACAACCTGTGGTTCTGGTTCCGGTTTCAGAAACGCAGCAGCACCCACCCGTATAAGCAACATCGCCGAAAGCAGGTACAAAAGATAATAGGCGTGAAGGCCCGGCTCGTGCCGATAGTAAAAATAATTGATAGCAATATACGCTATCGACATCAGCCATAAAATACCGAATACAGCCAACACCCGCCGCAGCCACTGTAACCCATACCTCGACTTATACCTTAAACTACCTCTTAGTCGCTTTTGATAACGCTGCATCAGCTTACGGGACAGGTGGCAATAAATGAGTATTGAAATTGCCGCAAGGCAGTGGGTTAACAGGTTCAATTGTGCAAAGGCAATTGTTTTGTCATCTACTCCTGATTGAAAAATAAAAACTCCCTCTTCAAGTAACAACGGGATAAAATGTAGCAGGTGTTTCCAATTAAATTTACTCCATGGCCTGGTTTTCTTCAATACATAAAAGTAAATCAGCGGACCAATCGCCAGCGAAAAATGTACGGGCAGCCGGTTCCACCAGGCAAAATGAGTATTCATTCGGATGTCGATACCCAATGCCCATGTCACCCACGAAACTATTGCAACTAGAGACAGGCTAAGAAAACGGTTTGCAACCAGGTCTTTTCGTTTGGCAAATCCTAAAAGTAATGCAAGAGTTAGTCCGGCGGCTATTGCTGCTGAGAGGATAAGGTCGATATATATGCTATTTGTTCCCAAGCAAATTGACTACACTTCTCGTCTTATTAATATATTTCGTACCGACAGCACTTACTGTTTGTTTTGCATTGCAACAACAGGTTGAAACCCGTTGCTACAATATGGGTCGGGCCGATGGCCCTTTATTATTTAAAGCCCCCCAATTCTAATTGAGACGTTGTTTAAGAAAATGTTGCAACAACATTTTTTTATCTCATTTAAAAACGTAAAAAATTAAATTTTAGAACGGTGCTGCTGTTTAATTATCATCATGGCAATATTTTAACATCTGACAGATTTTCAACTGTGGTATAAGGCTCGCCGTTAAGCTTAATGAGCCCGGTTATTTTCATGATTTTTCCTTTTTGATTTTCGTTAAGCAGCTCAGACTTAGTCCAAATTTCCTTGGGGACAATAACACCTATCCCAACTTCAGTGCTATCGGTTACCAGGTAGAACGACATAGATGAAAGGTAGCCCGGCCCGGCTATCGATTTAATTTTACCAATTACTGTTACCTTTTTGCCAATATAATTATGAGCATCCTTTGCCTTTATTATCCCCTGAGTTAATGTTGCGGATGTGAACAGAATCGCACTAAGCAATATCAAAACTATTTTTTTCATAATTTAAAGTATCCAAGTTCTCTCTTCGAAAGCCATAGCTCATTCAGAGCGAAGGCTTTTCACCGGGTTAGCCGTTGCCGATTTTATCGCATGCGAGCTTATCGTCAGCAATGCAAACAGAATAGCCATAATTCCCGCAATAATAAAGGCCCATACACCTACGTGTATCCTATAATTGAAGGCATTCAGCCATTTATTCATCATCAGCCAGGCAACCGGCGATGCGATAACGATAGAAATAAGCACCAGCTTCAGGAAATCGCCCGTCAGTAATTTGGCAATACCCGGTACGCTTGCACCCAGTACCTTGCGGATGCCTATTTCTTTTGTTCTTCGTTCTGCAATGGAAGCTGCTAATCCGAACAGTCCGAGGCATGCAACAAATATCGCCAGTAATGAAAATACCGTCGCCGTACTTGCGGTGTATTTTTCTGAGGCGTACAGGTTTTGAATATGCGTATCCAGGAACTCATAATCGTAGCTCGAGTTCGGCATATCTTTTTTAAAGGTTGCTTGTACCTGTTGCATAAAATCCGGCAGGTTGTGCGTATTATAGCGGATAAGTAAGGTAGTAGTCGTTTCGGTGCTTTTGTTAGTAATATAATAAAGATAGCCGCCTATCTCGCTTTTCAACGATTCGTAATTAAAATTCTTAACAACGCCCGAGATGATAGCGCGATGATGCATCTCGGTGTTAGCATACCTGCCTATGGCTTCTTGCGGTGTTTTATAGCCAAGGTATTTTCGTACCGCGTCGTTTATCAGCAAATAGCAATTCGTGTCTTCCACAGCCAGTGTTCTCGGGATAGAAGTTCCGGCAAGCAGGCTTAGCTGCATTGTTTTTATAATGGTTCCGTCGGTTCTGCATGTCAGTACCGGATAGCCGTCTTTATCATTTTCCAGTTTCCTGATGCTTTTGCCGCTTTCAATGTCGCCGGGTATCGACTGCGAGGGTGATGCACTTTCTACGCTCGCCATACTCCCTAAATCGTTTATAAAAGCCGCAGACTGCTGTTTGTTTTGGGCGGATTTGATAGAAACGGCAACAACGCCTTTTGGATTATAACCCAAATCTTTGTCCCTGATGTAGTTAATTTGCTGTAAAATGATAATCACTGAAATGATGAGTATAATGGATGAAGCGAATTGAAACACCACCAGCGACTTCCGGATAAAATCCGCAGCGGAATGTTTTAATTTCAGCTTGTTCATTAATACCAACGGTGAAATGCCCGATATGGAAAATGCCGGATAGCTGCCAGCCAGCAAGGTGACCGCTATCCACGTAGCCAGTAAGCTTAACAGTATGGGCGCTGTTAGCAAAGCAGAAGCCTGCAACCTGATACCGGTAATATTTTGAAAGAAAGGCTGCAGAATAAATGATGCCCCATAGCCAATAACAATGGCAATTAAAGCAAGTAAGGCCGTTTCAATATAAAATAGCGTGAGCAGGTGCCGGCGCTCAGCACCTAATACTTTGTTTACTCCTACCCCTTTGGCGCGTTTTTCGGAGCGGGCAGTAGCGAGGTTCATATAATTGATACAGGCTATCCCCAGCACCAATAACGACAGAAACAACAGCGCCTTTACCGTACCGATGCTGCCAATCCGGGCCGAAAACCCTGCCCTTATATCAGCCGAATACAGGTGAATATCTGCCAGCGGCTGCAATATAAACCCGGTAAAAAACTGGTCCTTTTTGGCGATGTATTTATCTACAAGTGCTGTGGCCTGCTTTTGCACTTGCGCTGCGTTGGCATCCGGCTGCAACAGCAAATAAGTTTCGTAACTCGAATTGCCCCAGTAAGCCTCTTTTCCCGCCCACGAATCCATGATATTGTAAATCATGTCGCAATCTATGGTGCTGGTTTCGGGTAGGTCTTTGTAAACACCCGACACATGGAGGGTGCCCCGGTTGTCAATAATAATAGCCTTGCCGATAACCGCCTCTTTACCAAATAATCTTTGCTTCGCCGACTCGGAAATAATAACAGAGAATGGCTGATTAAAAGCTGTCCGTGCATTCCCTTCCGTAAAGCTGAAATCAAATATTTTTAAAATGGCTGTATCTGCCATGTAAAGGCCTTTTTCACTGAAGTTCTTATCACCGGCTTTTAGCGAAGCCACGGCCCCGAAGCTGTATTTAAGCAGCCTGGTCATTGCCTTTACCTGCGGAATATCTTTCAGGAGCGTCGGCCCGGCGATACCCGGCAGCTGCGCCCAAACTTTGTAATCAAACTGTGCGCCCGACTGCAGGTTGACACGGTAAATATTCTTCGAGTTTTTATACATGCGGTCGAAGCTCAGCTCGTACGACGCGCATGCAAATAATGTAATGCAAACACAAATACCGATAGCCAGGCCGGCGATATTAAGCGATGCGAAAAGCCTGTTAGCCGTAATGTTGCGCCAGGCGGTTTTGAAATGATTTTTAAACATATAGTTGCGGTTTAATTTCTGATGAGACCATTTAGGAATGGTTTCATGGAACGAAATTACCGCCGGGGTATATGCGTAACGTCTCAAATGATAATTTGGGAACTCTTTTTTTAGACTGTTTTTGTATTCTGCCGGGCTTTTGCCGGTCATTTCCTTAAAAGTGCGGTTAAAGGTTGATTTTGAATTAAAACCCGACTCAAACGCAATGCCCAACAGCGTAATATGATCGTACGCCGGGTCCTTTATTTTGCGGCCCACTTCGCGGATACGATATTCATTAATGAAATCATTAAAGTTTTTCCCGAAGGCCGCATTCACTATTCGTGATAATTCATGGTGATGGATATCAAGTTTATCAGCCAGCGAATTCAGGGTCAGCTCAGCATCCTCATAAAGCTTTCCGCTTTCAATAGCTTTTTTCAGCCAGGTACCCTTTTGCATTAAATCTGCCGATGGTGATGGTTTTGCAATTTGCGGTACGGCTATTGGAACCTCTACTTCCTTTTTCAGCAAGGCAGTAACAGCTATCCAAATCATTATTATAGCGGAAAGCAGGTAAAAAGGATAGCCGGCTAATAGCGTTGCCGACTGATAAAAATATTCTATGCCGATAAATGGCAGCCATAACAAGCATATCGCACCAAAACCAACCAATAGGCGATATAACCACTGCAACATATATCGCGACTTTCGGCTTACATAAGGCATTAATTGCCGGTGAAAATTATTGATGAGCCGGCAAGACATGACGACATAAATTATTACCGAAATTACAGCCAGGCCCTGTACCGACGGGTTCAACTTTTGGAAAGCGATAATATTGTAGGTGACCGCGCTGGCTCCTACGAGGCTTAGCTCCAGCAGCTGTGGAATAAAATGCAGCAAGTCCTTCCAGCCGGATTTATATTCCGGCCTGGTCTTTTTCAGTACATAAAAGTAAATGAGCGGACCAATGGCAAGCGAAAAATGCAGCGGCAGCCAACTCCAATAGGGAAAGTACTTTCCCAGGTTAACATCGATAGCCAACACGCAAATCAGCCTTACAACAATAACGGCAAGCGCAAAGCCGAGGAAACGGTTGGCCGCCCGGTCAGTTTTTTTTGCAAACGCCAACAACAGGACAAATAGCAATCCGATAAATATCGTTCCGACAAGGAGTAAGTCGTAAGGGGTTATATGGAATATGTATGAATTCAAGCTATAATGCGCCTTTTATTAATTTCTTCCTGCCGGTATAAGACGTACGCTAAGGCATTCTTGTTGCACAGCCGCCGGCGATTGATAAAAATACAACAGATATGCGCTATTTCTTAAGAATTTTTAAAAGCAAGCGTTACATTTTTCTACACGGGTTGTAGTCTACTCACTGGTAGGCCTGTAGTCTTTAAACTCAATAACCGGCATACAACTGCTCTCAAACTTTAACTTATTTTAACCATAATCCATTTGCCTTTTCGGGTTTGCTTTCTTTAATTTATAACCCAATGTCAGCAATATTACCCCAAAACCAGGCTTGCAAGCTATCGCTTGTCGTCCTGTTCATTTTCCTTTTACCAGCAGGGCTTTCAGCGCAAAATCTTTTTTTGCAAAAAGTAGAGGCGTGCAATACATCAAACTATTGTGTAGACTGCGGAGACCCGAAAGCGACCTGCGACCAGGTTATGCTGGATAATATATGCGAAAAGATCTTTCGTAAATATTCATTGGGGACTTTCAAAGGATCAATAACCTTCCAGGTACTTGTCGATTCTACGGGTTTTGGCTGTGTACTTAGCCATACCGACGTCACAAACAGTCCGCCCACGGCTGATATGATCAGGTACCTGAATGGTTTTTTATGGAGGCCCGCCAAAGTAAATGGCAAAATCGTAACCTCATCTGTAAACGTAATTTTCCGTATTGCCTATGGCCGGATCTCCAGCCAGATCCAAAGGATGGACCTGTCTGAATTAAAGCCTCCCGGCGATCCCATCGTTTATAATAAGACAGCTATTTATGCGAACCCATCTTTAAAAAACTATGAGTTCACCGTTTGGAGTAAGTATAACTCCCCCCTTCCCGATAATATAAGCCGGTCGTGCACACTGGATAAATCCGATATTTTGTGGTATGCTACAGCCGAGGGACTAACCAGGTTCGACGGCACAAACTTCAATCCTGTTAATGAATTTAATTCGCCGTTTACTACACAAACCCCAACAGGAAGTATTGCCGCCGATAAAGACAATGCCGTATGGGTATACATTAACAATGGAATGTATAAGGTTACAGCCGACAAGTGGCAATTCTTCGACTTCAAAAAGTTTTTTACTTCACCGGTTACCCATATCTTAAACAGCAGTAATGGCAAGCTCCTTTTTACCACTAATGAAGGTCTTGTGGCAGTTAAAAGCGACCAAGTAGTATTATTGAGTAAAAAGAACATGCCGCAACTGCCATCAAACGAAATCTCCTTCGCATACGTTGATAGCCGCCAGCGTTTATGGATAGGTACTTCCAGAGGCAGCATTATGATCGACAACAATTCCTTTGTTACTTCATTTAACAGCTCAAATACACCATTGAAAAACATGAGCATTTCGGGTGTGGCAGAAGATGAAACAGGTAACTTATACTTCACGCTGGTTGATTGCAATAAGGTTGAGGGCGATGACGATAAAGAGGGCATAGCAGTGCTGAAACCCAAAGGCAGCTGGCTGCATTATAACGATAAAAATTCCGGGATGCCCTCAAACCGTATTAATGATATCCTGTACGATAAGTTTGAACACGTTTTATGGTTAGGTACTGATCAGTCGGGCATTGTAAGATTCGACCTGAAAGATGGCTGGGAGAATTATCACAATACTAATTCTCCCGCACCGGGTCATACCATCTATCAAATAGTTCAGGACTCAAAGGGGGTTATTTATGTTGCTACCGCTAACGGTTTGTTAAGGATTAAAAAGAAAGAAAAATCCTGATTGGAATAGTTGTTAGAAGGTTGCAACGCAGGCGGGTATGGCTGTGGGTTGTTTATAGTAAGCGATATCCCCTCCGCAACCTCCTTTCCACCATTTCACTCCCCCCATCCCCTCTTTCACTCCATTTTATTAGGCAGACTGTCGCGTGCTCAATATCTTTAGACAATAAAATCTGAACGATAATCATATGAAATCTAAAATCCTCGCCTTTGCAGTTTTCAGCATTGCCTGCCTCACCGCAAATGCACAAATAAACCAGCGTTTTGATAATAGTAATTACAAAGCCATTTACTTTAAGGAAGCCTGCGACCTGATCGCTAAAAATCCGGATATCATTTTGCTCGACGTAAGGTCGCCGGGTGAGTATGCGGATAGCAGCAAGTATCCCAGCTCCAATATTGGCAGGTTTAAAGGGGCCATCAATATCTCTATCGACTCTATTGATAACCATGCTAAGGAACTGGAGACTTACAGGAATAAAACAATACTGGTTTATTGTTCGCACAGTCAGCGCAGCCGCGTAGTGAGCAAAGCGCTGGCCGATGACGGCTTCACCAAAGTTTACAGCCTAAATGGCGGCATGACCGAAGTCGACAAGACACCGGATGCTGATTTCCCCTGCAAAACATCATTATTCACCACTGCCATGCCCTATAAATTAATGGGGCCGCAAGATGCTTTCGCATATGTGAAAGATAAAAACAATGTGGTGATAGATGTAAGGTCTGCGGCGGCATTTAATGGCACAGATAGCGCGGCCTACGCCAATGTAGGCCGGATTAAAGGCGCTATCAATGTGCCGCTAAGTAACGTTGACCGGGAAATACCAAACCTTGAGAAATATAAAGAACGCCCTGTTTTAGTGTACGACCTGAATACCGACGATGCGATGAAAGCCGCGTCGAAGTTAAATAAAGCAGGGTTTCGGAATGTATCGGTACTTTTTGAAGGGTACAATTCTTTTTTGACTAACACGGCATCAGAATCAGACTTACGGAAGGAATTAATAACCGGCGCCCCGGCCTATAAAATAATCGGTGTAAGGGAGACAGTCGACCTGGTAAATAAAGCTCCCGGTTTAATAGTAGCAGATATGCGGCCGGCTATGGAATTTAAAAATATGTCATCCAATAATTATTCTAACCTGGGGCATATCAAAAATGCAGTCAATTTTACTGAAGCAGGTTTGGAAACTTATCTTAAGAGCAAATCCAAATCAACCCCTGTTCTCCTTTACGGGGCCTTTACCGCCAGTATGAAAATGAGGGGCATGACAGGGCTGGATGTAAGCTCGCTCTGCAAAAAGCTAACGGCCGAAGGCTACACTAATGTTTACCTTCTGTATAATGGCCTGTATTCGGTAGTATGGGCATCAGGCAATGTTGAAAGCTGCCGCGACGCAAAAAACATTTTAACCGATCATCAAAATCTTTACTAATTAAGTTATGATGAGCGGGTCGACGTTTTTAGCACTTATTTTGATAGGCCTTGCCGCTGGTTTCCTTGGCGGCATGGTCGGCCTTGGCGGGGGCATCATCCTGATACCGGCCCTGATGCTGTTCCTGTCCATGGATCAGCGCATGGCGCAGGGAACAACTGTCGCGATTATGCTGCCGCCCATCGGCTTTTTCGCAGCTTTTAATTACTACAAGGCAGGTTATGTAAACATCAAATATGCCCTGGTTATCGCAATCGTATTTATGGTGGGTGGTTACCTGGGTTCAAAACTGGCGTTAAACCTGCCCGTGCCATTATTAAAAAAAATGTTTGCGGTTCTGTTGGTGATTATCGCCGCTAAAATGATCTTTACCGAATAAATACCACTGGTATGATAAAAAACTGCGCCATTATTTAAATTGAATTATGCATATTCCTTTTGAAACGGCCGTGGTGCTGAGCAGTATTTTCATTTTCTCGAGCATTGGTATCTACCTGTATTACCGCTCCGAGATCCTGTTCAGCGGGTTTAATCTCAGCGCCTTTAACCGCCGCAGGTGGGCGCTATGTCTCATATTCCTGTGCTTCTACATGGCCGTTATGTCGTTTTACCCGTGTTACAATGGGTTCAAAACGTTTTACCAATTTTGCCTGGTTTCCTTTTTTCATTTATTGCGATCGGCTTTTTTTGTTTTCCTGCCCGTATTGGTCATAACCTGGATACAGCGATGGCTTGAAAACAAGGGAGCGACGCTCTTTAAGCGAAATTTAGTTATTGTTGGCTGTATATTTTTTTTCCTAACGTCTACCAACATCTGGATGGCGCTGCTTATCGACCCCAGCCACCGCGTCAATACCATTACCTATACCTTCCTCATGTCGCTGCTCTTCAGCGGGATTGTTTCGGCGCTATATCTTAATATTACATACGCCAATCTCGCCGAAAAACGACTGCGTTTTGAAAGGGAGCTGGAAATATCAAAATTGAACGAGCTAAAAACCAAAGCCGAGCTGGACGCGCTGCAGGCCAAGGTAAACCCGCATTTTTTATACAACACGTTAAATTCTATCGCCGAATTATCTTTGCACCAGGGCGCAAAAGCCAGGCAAATGACCATTGCCCTTGCCGAATTATTCCGCTACAGCCTCAACAAAAAGAATGAAACCATGATTGCTTTGGCCGATGAGGTTGAAATGGTTGAAAATTACCTGATGATAGAAAAGATACGGTTTGAAGATAAGCTGGAAATATTTATTGAAATGGATAATACTGTAAAGCAGGTAAAGGTTCCCAAGTTTATTCTGCAGCCGCTGGTTGAGAATGCGGTGAAACATGGATTGAAGGAACCTGATAAGAAAGGCATCATTAAAATAACGATTACGGGAGCCGCCAGTCATATCGACCTGGTAATACATGACAATGGCGGGCCTTTTCCGGAAGATATACAAATTGGATATGGCCTAAAAAGCGTGATGGATAAGCTGAACCTGTTTTATCCTGGTAAACATACCATCTATTTTGAGAACGAGCCGGTGAAACAGGTTACCATTGCGATTACTAATACCGTAAAAAATGCAGAATTCGTTTAAAGCCGTTATTGTGGATGATGAATCCCCGGCACGGCGGCTGCTGGCAGAACTTTTAAGCGAGCACAGGCAAACGATCCATATCTCGGGAGAGGCTGATAACGGAAGCGCCGCGATCAAGCTGATCAATGAGGTGCAGCCTGATGTCATCTTCCTGGACATCCAATTACCCGACATGCTTGGCTTCGATGTGCTGAAGGAATTAAATTATAAGCCTTTTGTTATTTTCACTACCGCTTATGATGAATATGCCATCAAAGCATTTGAAGCGCTCTCGGTAGATTACCTGCTGAAACCTTTAAAGGAAGACCGTATAGCGCGATCGATTAATAAGCTACAGCATTTTGCAGGCGGTAACGGCGCTAACCCGGTTTGGAATAATATCGAGTCGCTGTTTAACGGGTTCAGGCCGAAAAAGGACATCAAAACGCTTTCGATAAAAAAAGGCACTAAATTTACCCTGGTGCAATTATCGGATATCGTTTATTTCGAAGCCTATGATAAATACACCTACGTGCACACCCAAAACGGGCAAAAGCTTTTTTGCGACCACATGCTGGCTGTGCTGGAAGAAAAGCTGTCTGCCGATTTTATGCGTGTGCAGAAATCTTACATCGTTAATAAGCAAAAAGTAGTCGAAATACATAAATACTCCAACAACCGGTACACCCTGGTTTTAAACAACCAGGATTTTACCCGCATTGTTACCGGGCCATCATATTTTGGGATTGTTAAGGAAGCGTTTGAGGTTTAAAGTATTTCTTCACCGGTTCAGCGTGCCGCGGAACCGGTGAAGAATAAAAATATTATACATCCATTTCCCCTCAATCTTCCGTCGGGAGACATGTTGCTACGCTGAAGCTTCGGCGCAAGCCTAAGCTCATTCTGAGCGAAGGCTCCTCACCGGGTTAGCAATAGCCGCCCTTACTGATTGAAAACTGATGGTTATAAATGCTATAATTATTGCCCCGGAACCGGCCAGCGCTACAACCCACCATTGTACATTTTGCCGGTACGCAAAGCTTTGCAACCACTTTTCCATTGCCCACCAGGCTATAGGCGCAGCAATAACAATTGAAATAATTACCAGCTTTATAAAATCTTTAGAAAGCATGCCGACGATAACAGATACATTAGCGCCTAACACCTTGCGAATACCTATTTCCTTGGTGCGTTGTTCGGCAGCGTAGGCGGCCAGGCCAAATAAACCCAGGCAGGCAATAATAATGGCTAATGATGTAAAGGCAATAGAAATAGTCCCCATACGCTGTTCCGACCGGTAGATGGCATCAAAATCTTTATCCATAAATGAATAGTTAAACACCTGGTTGAGCGATATATCTTTCCATTTGCTTTTAACCTGTGCTACAAGGCCGGCAATATCCGCCGTATTAATGCGAATACTCATCGTCCCCGTCCTGGTGGGGGCAAAATAAATCGCTAATGGAGGTACATTCTCCCGTAACGATTTAAAATTAAAATCTTTCATTACCCCGACGATGTGGTATTTGTTTGTTTTTGTAAGCTGATTATTTGCCGGCGAGTATATAAACTGACCTACGGGATTCGGATAACCAACCAATTTTGCAAAAGCCTCATTGATAAGCACAGCAGACGAATCTGTGCCCATATCCCTCGAAAAATTTCTGCCGGCTACCATTTGTATGCCAAGCGTCGGAATGTAATTTTCATCAACGTTCCACCAGTGGGATAATACAGCTCCTTTTTGGTCGATAACCGGGCTTTTAAAAAATGAACCGGTATTATCATTTGCGATATCTGTAGGCGACGAATTACTAAGCGCAGCATTTTGTACCCCAGCCAGCCGCTTTACTTCCTGCTGAAAGGCAATCGCACCACTACCGAGCGTCCAAATATTTTTAACTATCAGAATATGGTCACGCTTATAGCCGATGTCCCTGCTTTGAATATATTTTAGCTGGTTGTAAATAACAAGGGTACCTATGATTAAAAAAATGGAAATGCTAAACTGAAATACTACCAGCACACTGCGCAGTGCTCCGCCTTTAAACCCGGCTGCCAGCTTCCCTTTGAGCACATCTATGGGCTGAAAACCAGACAAAAACAAAGCGGGATACGAGCCTGCCAGGCAGCCTATAACAACAATTATTATCAGCAGCGCAGGTGCCAGCCAGCTTAATATCTGTGGTGTTACGGCTAAATCCTTACCCGATAGCTGGTTAAATAACGGCAGGAATGCCCAGGCGGCAAATACGGCAATAATGGCCCCTGCCAGCGTTACTATTAACGATTCCGTTAAAAATTGAGCTACCAGGTATTTCCGCGGAGAGCCCAATACTTTCCGCACGCCAACCTCGCGTGCCCGGTTTGCCGATCGCGCGGTAGAAAGGTTCATGAAGTTAACGCATGCTATCAGCAATATAAATACGGCAATTGCCGAGAAGATATATACATAAGTTATGCTGCCGTTAGCTTCAAACTCAAAAAGCATGTCCGATTGCAGGTGGATATTTTTAAGCGGTGTAAGAGTAAGCTTTAAATAGTTGCCGCTTTTTTCAAATGCCGCAACATCCATATTAAGCGCGGTTTGTATCTGGGGCCCGGCATGCCTGTGCATAAATTCGGGGAGCTTTGCAGCAAGGTTCCTGTAATCAAAACCAGGTTTTAGCAAAATATATGTGCTAAAATTGTTGCCCAGCCAAGAGTTGTCGTTACTTTCTGCCAATATGGTAGGCATCGACATAAAAAAATCAAAGTGAAAATGCGATTGCTGGGGAATGTCTTTAATTACAGCCGTTATTTTAAACTGCGACGTATCGTTAAAAGTTAATACCTGGCCTACCGCGTTTGTTTTACCAAAATATTTTTTTGCCACGCTTTCAGTTATCACTAAGGTATGGGGGTCTGTTAAAGCGTGAGCTGTGTTGCCACTGATTGCAGGCAGGGTAAAAACATCAAATATAGCATTGTCGGCATAAACCATCCTGTCTTCCTGTATACTTTGGGCGCCTTTTTTTACCTTATTGCCACCCCTGTTCCTAAATCTTACAACCTGTTCAATCTCCGGAAAGTCGGCTTTCAGCGCGGCGGCAGCTGCAGGCGGGGTTATGGCATATGGGTTTTGTACGCCTCCGAATTTTATCTCCTCATTTACGCGGAAAACCCTGTCGGCTTTGGTATTGTACCTGTCATAGCTTAACTCATCAAATACATAAAATACAATGAGCAGGCACGTGGCCAGGCCTAAAGCAAGCCCGCATACATTTATAGACGTAAAACCTTTGTTCTTTTCAAGGCTTCGCCAGGCGATTTTTAAATAGTTTTTGATCATAAAATAACGGTTTAATTTCGTGTCATTATTCCACGTTAGTGTGGATTTATCGTACGAAATTATCGCCGCAAAACCTGGGGAGCGCCCCAAGTTATAGATTGGACCTTCTTTTTTTAGTTCATTTTTATATTCTCCGGGATTTTTGCCGGTCATCTGTTTAAAGATGCGGTTAAAACTAGTTTTGGAATTAAACCCAGACTCGTAGGCGATGCCGAGCAGGGTGATATGGTCATAAGCCGGATCCTGCATTTTCCGGATTACATCGGCAACGCGGTATTCGTTAATAAAATCATTAAAGCTTTTTTTGAAGACGGAATTGATGATACGGGATAGTTCATGAACCGTCAGGTCGAGTTTCTCAGCAAGGGAGGCTAAGGTTAGTTCGGGGTCCAGGTAATACGCGTTAGCTTTCAAACCGCTCTTTAGCAAAGCACTCTTTCGCTTCAACTCAATGGATAACGATGGTTTTAAAAACGATGAGGGCTCTGCCGTTGCGCCGGCTTCGGATCTTAAATGGACAGTCGCTGTAATCCAGATGGTCATCACCCCAAAAAACAACGGGTAATAGGCATCGATGGCTGACTGTCCACCATAATAAAAATAACAAGCCGCTGCGACCGACATTATCAATAGCGATAGCACGCCGAAGCCTTTAACCAAATTATGGAGCCACCGCAATTCGCTCCGGTACCGGTCACCGCCGCTAAATTTTAATTGCCGGTAAAAGTGTTCTATTGCCGTATGGCATAAGTAAAGGTATATGCTGATTGATATAAAGGCCAACATTTGTAAAATAACCTCAATCCAGTGAAAGGTCGATGTTTGATAGGTAGCTTCCGCCGCCCATACGGTCAATCCCAGCAGCAAAGGACTAAAATGCAATAAGTCCTTCAACCTGAATTTGTATTCCGGGACGGTTATTTTAAGTACATAAAAGAAAATTAAAGGACCAATGGCCAGGGAGAATTGCAGGGGCATGTGAGCGTCGCCATTATACAGTAGCTGGGTAATGCCAAAAATCGATGCAAGCAACGCCAATGCCAAAAACCGGTTGGCGTCCCTGTTTATTTTTTTGGTGAACCATAAAAAAAAGGCAATGGTAAGACTGGTAAAAACTATCCCAAAGCAAGCCGTGTCGTAAAGGGTGATATGAATAGTATGAGTGTTCAATTGAAATATTTAAACGCGATAGTTACTCCAAACTTATAATTTATTGATAGTTAAAAAGTATACAAAGTAAAAGTAGGCAAACTGTGTCAGAAGTGGGCAATGGGTGCCTGGTCTCCGTGCGGCTGTTTTACTGTTAAAAACAGTTAAAATATTCCCACCCACAAAATTATCTCCTATCTTTCATTAACAAACACAACCCCCATGATAAAACTCTACCTGAAAACAGCCTGGCGCAGCATTTCTAAAAGATCGTTTTATACTATTTTAAATATTTCGGGATTTGCCCTGGCTATTGCTTGTTGCACTTTTATTTACCTGTACATCAGTTACCAGCTCAGCTTCGATAACTATCACAAACGCGCAGATGGCATTTTCAGGGTGGTTTATGAATTGCACCTGCAAAAAACAGAGTACGACAAAGGCAGCTCCGTAGCCGTATATTCAGCCTTGAAAACCGGTAACCCGCAAATTAAACAAGCCGCCATGGCGCTCAACAACCAAACCTTTGTGGTTAACGTTGACGCCGGAAAACGTTTTAAAGAGGAAAAGAACGTCGCCTTTACCGATGCAGAATGGTTTAAGCTTTTTAGCTATCACTGGCTTAGCGGCAGTCCCACTAACTTAAACGAACCCAACACCGCCGCGCTTACACAAAAGCAAGCCGAAAAATATTTTGGTAAGGAAAATCCGGTCGGCAATACCATTACGATAAACAAGCAACAGATTAAAATTGTGGGGCTAATTGCAGATGGGCCATATAATACCGATTACAAAGCCGACGTCTACTTGTCATTCTCATCCATTAAAAACCTGATGCCCGGCACGGAACCAGGTTTTTATACCGACTGGGGCTACCTGATGAGCACCAATAGCCTATTTGTATCCTTAGCCCAGCCAGGGCAAAAGGCAGCCGTCGAGCAGGAATTGGCGCGCCTTACCAAAGTGCGCCTGGGCGATGGTGCGAAATATTACAGCTTTAAGCTGTTGCCGCTAAATGAAGCGCATTTCGATTCGCGCTACGGCGGCAAGGTGCAGAAACCTTTGCTGGTTACGCTGGCGGTTATCGGCCTGCTCATTATCGTTATCGCCAGCATCAATTATATCAATGTGATGATTGCCGGGCAGGCACGTCGTAGTGTGGAAATTGGAACCCGCAAGGTATTGGGCAGCTCCAGCGCACAGCTTTTTGCGCAGTTTATGACGGAATCCTTGCTTTGTTGTGTAATAGCTGTGGTAATTGCCTTCGCGGCGGTAATGGCGCTGTTGCCCTGGGTTAACGGCCTGCTGTTTGGCAGCGAACCGGTGCACATACTTTCCTACGGGCAGCTTGCATTATTTTTAGGCAGCGTGCTTTTACTCATCACCACCGGTACCGGAATTTATCCCGCACTGGTGCTAAGCAGGATAAATGTTTTTAAAGCCTTGAAACAAAACCTATGGAACTTAAAGGCGGGCACAAGCCGCAAAATATTGATTGTGTTGCAAAACGTAGTAGCGCAAACACTGGTGGCCTGCACCATTATTATTGTGCTTCAAGTAACCTTTTTAAAAAACACCGATAAGGGTTTCGACCGTAAATCGGTTGTGATGGTTCCGGTGGGGATTTTAACCCCGGCACAGCAGGAGCAGTTCCGGCAAAGCTTGCGGACTATGCCACAGGTGCAGTCGTTTACCTTTTGTAACAATCCGCCATCCAGCGACAGCCAGCGGGGCGCGACTGTAAAATTCGGGGACCGTGATTGGGAAAAATGGCCCGCCCGTTTTGCTATTGGCGATTCGGCCTATAGCCGAACCTTCGGACTGCAGCTGGTAGCCGGCAGAAACGTGCGCACCGATGCAGCGGCGCCCGAATACCTCATTAACGAAACCATGGCCAAAATGCTGCATGTTAAAAACGTTAACGACATATTAGGCCAGGCCCTGCTCCCCGGCGATGTAAAAGGTACAATTGTAGGCATAGTAAAGGACTTTAACGTACGCTCGTTGATGGAACCCATTGAGCCTTCGGTGATATTGGAACAAAAAGATATACAGGGCAACCTGGCCATAAAGCTGTCGGGCCCGCAAACCTCCGGCGTTTTGGCGGCTATCCAAACAGCCTACAGCCGCATTCTGCCCGACCAGGTTTTCAGCTACCAGTTTGTCGACGACGAGATAGCCGGCCTGTACAAAGCGCAGGATCTGCAGCAAAAGCTCATCTGGTGCGCAGCCGTTATGGCTATCGTAATCAGTTCGATAGGTTTATTAGGGCTTATCTCCCTCATTACCGTTCAGCGCACCAAAGAGATCGGTATTCGCAAGGTGCTTGGCGCCAGCATCGCCAATATTACCGGCATGCTTTCCCGCGAATTTTTGATATTGGTGATACTTTCCTTTGTAATAGCTTCACCAATCGCCTGGCTGCTGATGCAAGCCTGGCTCCAAACTTTTGCGTACCGTATTGCTATTCACGGCTGGGTGTTTGGCCTTGCCGGAGCTATATCTATTTTGATAGCATTGGCTACGGTTAGCTTTCAATCTGTAAAAGCAGCATCGGCGAATCCGGTCAGGAGCCTTCGCTCAGAATGAGCTTGCGCCGAAGCTTCAGCGTAGGAGCACGGCTCCCGAGGGAGCTTCTGATTGGGTTGAATTCCAGCGTGACGAAGCATCACGAAAGCAAAATAGAGATAGTGATAAGAAAAAAAGCGTTCAGTATTTAAATTTCTTATTTATAAATACACTGCTAACTGGATTGACGACCGCCTGTTGCATTTTAATAAGTTTCCAACTGGGCTGGGCTGACACAGGCGATCACACTGCCGACACCAGGATGCTTCAGATCGGGTTAATTATTTTGCATTTGATTCTAAATTCGTTATTCATTACAAAGCCAAAAAAATACGGGGTTATATGTTTCTTAATCGTTATGTGTATATAATTTCTGTGTACGTCGCAATATGGGTGTTTTTTAAAGGGGCAATATTTGGATATTACGATAACTAGATTTATTTTCCGTTCCTCGCTGGTTCAATATCCAGCTTACGATAACGTTATAAAGCAAAGGGAACCCGCCGGTTCAAGCGGTACGTGGCTGTTGCACAACCATGGGACGCTTGAACCGGCGGAGACTACGGTCAAAAATCCACCTCACTCATTTCTCAACCCCTTCACCGGATTTGCAGCAGCCGACCTAAGCGTTTGAAAACTTATCGTTATCAATGCTATCAGCATCGCGCCTGCACCGGCTGCTATAAATACCCATAAGCCCAGGTTGGCATGGTAGGCAAAGCTCCGCAGCCATTTATGAATCAGTATCCAGGCAATGGGCGATGATATCAGCAATGAAATGGCTATCAATACAACCACTTCCCGGTTAAGCAGGTTTAATATATTGGGTACCGTAGCGCCCAGCACTTTCCTGATGCTGATTTCCTTTGTCCTTCGCTGCGTGTTAAACATCGCCAGGCCGAATAGGCCCATGCACGAAATAAAGATGGTGATAAGCGTTGCAGTTTGCATCAGCCACTTAGTGCGTTTTTCGTTTTCGTACATTTTTGAAAAGGAATCGCCAAGGAAGGAATAATCAAAGGCATCCTTGGGAACAATCTGTTTCCACTCTTTTGCAATATTGTCTACCAGTGCCGGAACATTACCCTTTTGGTTTCCGGCAGGCGCCAGCTTTAATGCTATTGCCCATTGTATATCGGGGTCATTTGATATGGTACATGGCAAAACCTGTTCGTAAAGCGAGCTTTCGCAAAAATCGGCTACTACGCCCACTATGGGGTAAGCTTTATCCCGCGCAGTGGTATTTAAAAGCCGGCCGATGGCCTTTTGCGGATCGGTAAATCCCATTGCCCTTGCTGCAGTAACATTTATAAGGTATTCCGTTACGCTGTCGGTATGTAATAAATTACGGCCTGCTACTATCTTCATGTGGTAAAATGGCACCAGGTCCTCGTTACCCGAATAAGTGTATGCCTGGATTTTCTGCCCATTACTCCCTTGTAACTGTATGTCGTCTGTCATGTGGCTGTTGCCCATCGGCGGGGTAACCTGCCTTATAACCTGCTCAATACCGGGCATTTGCTTTATTTTTTCGGCAATCACTTTTGCTTTCCCGGCCTTGTTAAACAGGCTTCTTAAAGTAATGATATTAGTAGTTTTAATGCCCAGGTCTACGTTTTGCATATAGTTTACCTGCTGATTAACCATTATAGTGCCGGTAATGAAAATAAGCGATATGGTGAACTGGAAAACAATAAGGCTTTTACGCAGATAGCCTTTATTGCTCGTTTTGCCGCCCGCTTCACCTTTCAAACTGGCCACAGCCTTAAATGCCGACAGCACCCTGGCCGGGTACAAGCCCGCAAGCAGCGTAGTGAAAACTGCAATGCCAATTAAAAATATCCAGGTGGTATAATCTGTAAAATTGAATTTTACGCCTGCCGGGATATATTCGGCAAACGAACCCAGTAAAGGCCTGATAGCAATAACGGCTATAGCCACAGCCAGCAAAGCCAGGATAAATGTCTCTGTTAAAAACTGGACGAGGATGCCGGCGCGACCGCTGCCCAATACTTTGAGTATACCTATATCCCTGGTGCGTTGTATGGATTGCGCGGTAGACAGGTTAATGAAATTGATGGCTGCGATAAGTAATATAAATACGGCCACTGCCGAAAGAATATACAGCACCCTCAAATCGGCTTTATCCCCGCGTCCACCATATTCCTTGTGAAAATGAATACCGGTAAGTGGTTGGAGCCGTGCGGTCGTTTTCGGAAGAAGGGGGAAGACATGTTTTTTTACAAACGCCGGAAATTGCGCGTTTATTTGTGAAGGATTAACGCTTGCCGGTAATTTTACCAGCACCTGGCTGCTATTGTCAATTGCATTCGGCATGACACGGCGGTTTTTAATGGTGCTGAATGATATAAAATCCGAAAAATTAAAATCGGAGTTTTTATTCCAGTCCCGCACAATGCCGGTAACCGTTACCATAAGCGAATCGTTGTAGGTAACAGTTCTGCCTATCATCTGGTCGGGAGGCAGGCTGCCGAAATACGTTTGCGCACGGCTTTGCGTAAGCACTACCGTCATGGGGTTAGCGAGTGCTGTTTTTTTGCTGCCGCTTAGCCAGGTGTATGGCAATATGTCGAAATAATCGGGTTGGGCAATTATCGCTGCTGCCTCATCGAATGCCTTAACCACGTCGTTGCCCGCTTTTATCGCCACTTTCGGCCTAAAGATGTGAAAAGCCGCCACCGTTTCCAGCCCCGTCATGTCACTGCGCATCGCATCGGGCATAGTGCCGGGCACGCAGTTCCAATGCATAGGGCCCGGGGCCATACCGCCGGCCGAACTTATATCCACACAATAAATGCGCTCCTTATCGGGATGAAAGGTATCAAAGCTGAACTCGAAGCTGGCCACCAGGTAAATAACCAGGCATCCGCAAATACCCAGCGCAAGCCCCAAAACATTAATGGCCGAGTAGGTTTTATGGCGCATAATGTGGCGCCAGGCATTTCTTAAATAATTTCTGAACATATAGCTGCGGTTTAATTTCTCCTCAATCCACACCGGGGTGGATTTATGGTTCGAAATTACAGTCGCAGATTGAGTGCTATATGTCAAATTATAAGATGACACTTCTTTTTTATATTCCGCAGGAGTTTTGCCCGTCACTTCTTTAAATGCGCGGTGAAATGTGCTCGGTGAGTTGAAGCCCGAATCATACGCGATGCCGAGCAGCGTGAGGTGATCATAAGCCGCATCCTGCATTTTTCTCACTACCTCAGCAACACGGTATTCGTTAATAAAATCGTTAAAGCTTTTTTTGAGGATAGTATTGATGATGCGGGATAATTCATGGGTAGTAAGGCCAAGCTTTTCGGCAAGCGAGCTTAAGCTGAGTTCCGGGTCCTGGTAGTACAGACCAGCTTTAACAACTTTCTTTAGCCAGGTGCTTTTTTGCTTTAGGTCTGCCGGCTGCTGTGGTTTTGGGAATGAAAGCATCTCTGCCGCACCATTCTCAGGTTTTATAAAGATGGTGGCCGCTACCCAGGTGGTCATTACCGGTAAGAGCATATACAAGGGATAATAAACCTGTATCCCAAACCGATGATGAAAGTAAAAATAATCGGCAGTTGTAACAGGTATCCACAATAGCCACAACAAACCGAAGCTCTTAATTAAAATATGGAGCCAGCGTAACTCATAACGGTGCCGGTCGTTCCCGCTGAATTTCTGCCGGTTGTAAAAATTTTCTATCGATATATGGCACAAGTACAGGTAGGCAGCAACCGAAACAAATGCCGCCAGCTGTAATAGAAGTACCAACCGATGAAAGACCGGGGTATTATAAGCAGCGCCGGTTACCTGGATGGCCAATTCCAGCAGCAAGGGACTAAAATGCAGCAAATCTTTCAACCGCAATTTAAATTCCGGCCAGGTGGTCTTCAATACATAAAAATAGAACAGGGGACCAGTCGCCAGCGAAAATTGCAACGGCAACCAACTCCAGCCGGGAATATACGCCGGCACCCCGATGTCGTTCCCTAATAGCCTGCCCACCTCTAAAATGGTGGTAATTAATGCCAGGGCCAGGAACCGGTTTGCCGCCCGGTTTGTTCTTTTGGCAAACCATAAAAAAACGGCAATAGTGAGCCCGGTGAATATCGTACCCGTCAAGGCAAGATCGTAGATATTTATATGGAAGGTATACCTGTTCAATTGAAATATTTAAGCCCGAACGTTGTTCCGGGCTTATAAATTATTAATCCATAAAAATAACATAAAAAACCCGCCAGTTCAAGCTGGGGTGCAAATCAAGTTGTTGCTAAAACACTTTTGTCATTACTTCTCAATTATATTTAGCATGATGGAATTTGGCTAAAGCCCTACTTTGTTATTCTCCCCTCCATCGGTTAAAACCGACGGCAATTAAATATAGGGCAGTAGGAATTATTGCCGTCGGTTTTAACCAACGGAATATAAGAATAGGACAAGGGCTTTAGGCAAAAAATTAAAGCGACGGTTTGATTGCACCGGCGAATATTTATTCATTCCTCAACCCCTTCACCGGATTTGCCGCGGCTGATTTGATTGTTTGAAAACTGATCGTAACCAAGGCAATTAATATAGCACCTACACCCGCCAATACAAATACCCAAAAGCTAAGGTTAGTATGATAAGCAAAATTCTGCAGCCATTTATGAATAAAAATCCAGGCTATAGGCGAGGATATCAGCAATGAAACAGCTATCAGTACCACTACTTCCCTATTCAGCATGGTCAGGATATTGGCAACACTTGCACCCAGTACTTTCCGGATGCTGATCTCTTTGGTCCTTCGCTGGGTAGTAAACATTGCTAAACCGAACAAGCCCATGCACGAAATAAAGATGGTTATGAACGTTGCTGTGCTCATTAGCCATTTGGTGCGCTGTTCATTTTCGTATAACCTGGCAATAGAATCACCCAGGAAACTATACTCAAAAGGTTCTTCAGGGTAAACTTTTTTCCATTCTTTTGCAATGTTGTTTATCAGCATCGGGATATTACCCTTTTGGTATTCGGCGGGGCTAAGCTTCAGAGCTATGGCTTTTTGCCTTTCGGCTATATTGGCAATTATACATGGCATGATTTGTTCATAAAACGTGCTTTCGTGAAAATCGGCCACCACACCCGCAATCGGATACGGCTTATTGTCAGCCGGGCTAAATTTTAAAAGTCTGCCAACCGCCTTTTGCGGGTTGGTAAACCCCAGCGCCTTCGCCGCAGTTTCATTTATCAGGTACTCGGTTGCGCTGTCCGCATGCAGCAAATTACGGCCGGCGACTATTTTCATACTGTAAAAAGGCACAAAATTTTCGTTGCCCGCGTAGGTAAACGAATTAATAAATTCAGAATTGCCCCCAGGCAGTTTTATAGGATCCAATCCATGCCTGAATCCTATAGGTGGCACATCCTCTGTTATAACCTGTTCAATGCCGGGCAATTGTTTAATTTTTTCAGCAAGCACTTTCATTTTTCCTGTCTCGTCGCGAAACAGGCTTCTTAAGGTAATGATATTGCCGGATTTAACGCCCAGGTCGATGTTCTGCATGTAGCTTACTTGCTGATTAACCACTATGCTGCCGGTTATAAATAAAAGTGATATGGTAAACTGGAAAACTATCAAACTTTTACGCAGGTAGCTTTTATTGCCGGTCCGGCTATTTGTTTCACCTTTCAGGCTGGCCACCGGCTTAAATGCAGACAGGAGCTTTGCCGGATAAAAACCGGCAAGCAGGGTAGTAAAAATTGCGATACCAGCCAAAAATATCCATGCTGTGTAATCTGCAAAATGAAATTCTACGCCTGGTGGTATGTCCGATGCAAACATATTCAGCAAAGGCTGCACGGCTATAACAGCTATTACTACGGCCAGCAAAGCCAGTATAAACGTTTCGGTCAGAAATTGAAAAAGGATGCCGCCGCGTCCACTGCCCAGTACTTTAAGTATGCCGATATCTTTGGTGCGTTGGATGGATTGCGCGGTAGATAAATTGATGAAGTTAATAGCCGCAATTATCAATATGAATATGGCTACTGCCGATAAAATATATAAAATCCTCAAATCGGCTTTATTACCCGGACCACCATATTCCCGGTGAAAATGGATGCCGGCAAATGGCTGCAGCTGTGCGTGCAGTCCGGTATGCGGATCGTCATCTATATATTTTTTTATGAACGATGGGAATTGCTTATCTATTTGCGATGGGTTAACGTTTGCGGGTAATTTTATCAGTACCTGGTTATCTCCGTCAAGTATGTGCCAGTTGCCCTGGGGAATCTGATTTTTTAAAAAGCTATTATCAATGGTGCTATGCGAAATAAAATCAGAAAAATTGAAATCCGAATTTTTATCCCAATCCTTCAATATACCGGTTACCGTTACGGTAAGCGAATCATCATAGGTAACGGTTTTGCCAATGATTTTATCAGGCCGTAAATCGCCGAAATATGTTCTTGCACGACTCTGCGTCAGCACGACCGTCATCGGGTTTGCGAGCGATGTTGTTTTGCTGCCGCTCAACCAGGTATAAGGTAATATATCAAAATAGTCGGCCTCTGCAATTATTCCTTCCGTCCGATCAAATGATTTTATCACCCGGTTACCTGCTTTTATCTTCACTTTCGGCCTGTAGTGTGTAAATGCTGCAACCTTTTCCAGGCCAGTTATGTCATTCCGCATTGCAGCAGGCATCGGTGCAGGTATTGTATTCCAATGGGCATGCCTTGGATCAGGGTTACTTGCGTTGCTTATATCCACGCAATAAACACGGTCACTACCCGGGTGAAAGGTATCAAAACTAAACTCAAAACTGGCGACAAGGTATATAACCAGGCAGCCGCAAATACCCAGGGCAAGCCCCATCACATTTATGGCCGAATAGGTTTTATGGCGCATAATGTGGCGCCACGCATTTCTTAAATAATTTCTGAACATATAAATGCGGTTTAATTTCTCCTCAAACCACTTCGGGGTGGTTTGCTGGTACGAAATTACCGCTGCGCTTTGGGGATGTTGTCCTAAGTTATAAGATGGGAATTCTTTTTTCAGACCGGCCTTATATTCCGCCGGGCTTTTACCGGTATGCTCCTTAAATATCCGGTGAAACGCGCTTTTGGAGTTAAAGCCGGAATCGTACGCAATGCCTAAATGATTAAGCCGGTCATAAGCCGGGTCCTGCATTTTCCTGATCACGTCGGCAACGCGGTATTCATTAATGAAATCGTTAAAGCTTTTTTTGAGGATTGTATTGACGATACGTGATAATTCATGAGGACTAAGGCCAAGCTTTTCGGCAAGCGAGTTTAAACTCAATTCAGGGTCCTGGTAATAAAAGCCGGCTTTAACTGCTTTTTTTAACCATATTCCTTTTTGCTTTAGGTCTGCCGGTTGCAGGGGTTTTGGGAATGAAGGCATCGCTGCCTCCACATCGTTTTCCGACTTTAGGAAGGCTGCGGCCGTTATCCAGGTTATCATCACCGCTAAAAGCAAAGACAAAGGATAATATACATGTGCAACTAATTCATGATGATGATAATAAAAATATTCGATAGCAGTAAATGGTATCCACAACAGCCACAACAAACCGAAGCGCTTGATTAAATTATGCAGCCAGCGCAGCTCATAACGGTGCCGGTCATTCCCGCTAAATTTCTGCCGGTCGTAAAAATGTTCTATCGATGTATGGCACAAGTACAGGTAGGCAGCAACCGAAACAAATGCCGGCAATTGTAATAGTTGGATTAACCGATGAAATACCGGCGTATTATAAGCAGCATAAGTTACCTGGACAAACAATTCCAGCAAAAGGGGAATAAAATGCAGCCAATCCTTCCGCCGAAATTTAAATTCCGGCCGGGTAGTTTTAAGCACATAAAAATAGATAAGCGGACCAGTCGCCAGCGAAAATTGCAGCGGCAACCAGTTCCAGGATGGAAGATAAACCGACAAACCGATGTCGTTCCCTAACAGCCTGCCCACCTCCAACATGACGGTAACTAATGCCAGGGCCAGGAACCGATTTGCGGCCCGGCTTGTTCTTTTGGCAAACCATAAAAAAACGGCAATGGTGAGCCCGGTAAATATGGCACCAAGGAAAGCCGGATCGAAGGCGTTAATATGGAGGTTATAAGTATTCAAGCTTGACTTAAAATCTATTGCCTTTTCAAACTTATAACTTATTAACGTATAAAAAATTATGCGGTATAAAATAAATAGATGTTAATTAGTGCACCATCTGCCGGTAATTTTACGAGAACGACCGTTTCACTCATTTCTCAAACTTCTTACCGGGTTAGCCGTCGCTGCCTTAATGGTTTGGAAGCTTAGCGTAAATAATGCTGTCAGCAGCATTCCTGCCCCGCCAGCAACGAATACCCACCAGCTAATAGCTACGTGGTCATCAAAATTTTCCATCCATATACTTACAGCGTACCATGCAATTGGAGTTACTATAATAAAAGCAAGTAATATAAGCCATATCAGTTCGGTTGATAGCAGGGTTACTATTCGGGTAACGCTTGCGCCAAACACCTTACGTATGCCAATTTCTTTGGTGCGCTGGTTGGTGGTGTAAATAGCCAGGCCCAGCAGCCCGAGACAGCTAATCAGTATTGAGAAACCTGTTGCCCAGGTAAGAAGGGTTGATGTGTGTTGCTCTTCGTCGTAAAATCTGGCTATCGTTTCATCATAAAAATGGCAATCGAAATCATCGTCCGGATAAACCTTCTTCCAGGCCTTTCCCATATTTGTAATTGCGGTTTTCCATTCATTACCGCCCGGGGTTTCAGGTTTCAAACTAATATGGAATGTCATTATTGGCGGTGTGCCTATGCTACCCGGGAATATAACTGATGGATAAATTGGCGAATGCAGCGACCGCTGGTTAAAATCGGCAACTACCCCAACAATATTTACATTTGGGCCTATACCGCCGCGCCAGTTCAACTGCTTCCCTAAAGCATCGCGGGGATTAGTGAATCCTAATATCTTAGCATAAGTATTGTTAATTATAATATCTCTCCCGCTATCGGCTTTGCCGATGTATCTGCCCGCAAGCAACTTTATCTGGTATATTTTAAAGTAGTTTTCATCAGCACACTTAAACACTACTTCATCTGTAGTTATTTGTTTTTTTCCATCAGTATAAGTACCCCGCATCCTGTTATATACGTCAGACGAAGGCGGGTCATTACCCAAACTCACCAGGGCAACCTGTGGCATCTGCCTGAAATCGTTCAGCAATACCTGGTCGCTGCCGGCCTTAGTATTTTGCCAGGGCGTATTAATAACCAGTATGGCATCCTTTTTAAACCCGAGGTCTTTGTGTAATACATAATAAATTTGCCTGCTTACCAAAACAGTCGCCATTATAAAAAATTGAGCTACAATAAACTGCGAAACCGTAAGCGACTTACGAAGCCATGCGTTTCGTGTTTTATTGCTATCGTCATGCAGCTGATTTTTTAGCACGGATACGGGTTTGTAGCCCGATAACACCAATGCGGGATAAAAACCCGACAAAATACTTATGGCGACAGTTAAAATCAGCAGGAAGACTATGACATCCGGCTGCAAAATATTCGCATGAATATCCGGAGATATAAAGTCTGCAAACATTTTTAAAATAACAGGCGCAAGCAACACCGATATGCAAACCGCAAAGAATGTTATCAAAAATGTTTCGCTTAAAAACTGAACTACTAATTGTGCCCGGCTGCTACCCAAAGTTTTCCGGATGCCAATTTCTTTTGCCCTTTGGGCCGCCTGGGCGGTAGTTAAATTCACATAATTTATACATGCCAGCAACAACAAAAAGATACCGATAACCAATAATCCGTAAAGGGTCGGTCTGCTGGCTGGTGATGAGAAACCAAAAATATTGTAGTCGGAATTGAAGTGAATATCGTCCAATCGCTGCAAGGCCAGTTCTTCTTTGTCGGCAAACGCTTTTCCTCCGGCGGCTTGCGTATTACTTTTGCTGAAGATGGTATTGATCTGTTTTATAACTCCGGCTACCGGGGTGCCCGGTGTCAGCTTTACCATAACCTCCGATCCCGAAAAGATATGGTCCCAGGTGTTTATCCTTAAATCGGCCGAAAGACGTTTGTTAGTTGTGAACGTAGTAATGGAGATAAAATCATGAAAGGCAAAGTCGGTATTTTCAGTAGGTGTTTCAACTATTCCGCTAACAGTTGTCTTAAGCGTGTCATAGGTAACTACTTTACCGATCATTTCACGATAGGATAACGACGGGAAATAAAGCCTGCCTTGTTGGGATGTTAATACTACCTGGCCTGGCGCATCAAGCGCGTGCTGCGATGCCCCTGCAAGCCATACGTAATTAAAAATTTTAAAATATTGCTGATCGCTAAGTATTATCCTGTCCTGGTCTTTAAACCGCTTTTGTGCATTTTTATCCTTATCGATATAGACAAAATGAGGCGACAGTGCATATAACGGCGTAATTTCGGCTATTCCTGTTGCCTGGCTTTTAATCGCCGCAGCCAATGGGCCGGGTACGCCACTCGAAAAGTTTATACGTCCCTGGAATGTTATGTTCATAACAACGCGGTAAATCCGGTTGCCATCTTTGTGAAACTTGTCAAAGGCAAAATCGTGGTGAACAATAAAATAAATCACCAGGAAAGCACTTATACCGATGGATAAACCGATGATATTTATAAGCGTGAATAGCTTATGCCTCCAGAACCCGCGGAATGCAATTTTAAAATAATTTCTGAACATATAAATCTGGTTTAATTTCTCCTCAAACCACTTTGGCGTGGCTTGCTGGTACGAAATTACCGGCGCAATTCGTGAATTGAATCCCAGCTTATAAGTTGGGATCTCTTTTTTCTGTTCAGTTTTATACTCTGCCGGCGTTTTCCCGGTGAGTTGTTTAAAGGTACGGTGAAATGAGGTTCGGGAATTAAATCCGGCTGCAAAGGCAATGCCCAACAGGGTTATATGGTCATAAGCGGGGTCCTGCATTTTTTGGGCAACGTCCCTAACGCGATATTCATTAATAAAATCATTAAAGCTTTTTTTGAAAACCGTATTAATTATCCTTGATAACTCATGCGTATGCACACCGAGCTTTTCAGCAAGTGAGTTCAGGCTTAAATCCGGGTCCTGGTAGTACCGGTTTTCAGCCATCACTCTTTTCAGCCACGCACCTTTTTGCCGCAGATCGGCCGGTTGCTGTGGTTTTGGGAATGAAGGCATTTCCGCCTGGACATCTTCTTCTGATTTTAAGAAAGCCGCCGCTCCAATCCAGTCGACCATTATTGCCGCAAGTAAATAAAATGGAGACAGGATTGTTATGCTCAATCGATGCTGAAGATAAAAATAACTAACGGCCATGTAGGGTATCCACAATAGCAATAACAAAACGAAACGCTTAATTAAAATATGCAGCCAGCGCAGCTCGTAAAGGTGCCGGTCGCCACCATTGAATTTTTGCCGCCGGTAAAAACGTTCTATCAACCTGTGACATAGATATAGGTAAACACTGATGGATATAACTGCCGGTAACATATTGTAGATAGCCATGCCCGCCCAATGGCTTTTGAATACAAATAACAACAAAGGACTGAAATGCAGTAAATCCTTTGCACGTAATTTATATTCCGGCCGGGTTATCTTAAGCACATAAAAGAAAAGGAAAGGACCTATCGCCAGTGAAAACCCAGGCGACAGCCATCCTGGCATAGAGATATAAGCCCCCACGCCGGTATCGGTTCCTAATTCCCCGGCTATCCACAAAATCATGGTACACAGCGCGGGGGCAAGGAAGCGGTTAGCCGCCCGGTTCTTCTTTTTAACAAACCATAGCTGCAGCGCAAAAATGAGCCCGGTGAATGTTGCCATTAACAAAGCAACGTCGTATAGGTTAATATGGAGATTATAGGTGTTCAATCAAATTATGCGGTCACATCGCTGGTCCAATATAACCAAATATCAGCACTTATATTTTTCGGGCGAAAATCAAGTTGTCGCATATCACCAGGTGTTCCTAACGGAACACAGCCACGTCGTCTATTTTTTCTACCGACCAGCCGTCCCTAACGGGCAATGTCATTAAGTTAAGAAAAGCTTTGAGGTTCGCCTCACCTAAATCCTCTCCAAAAGAGAGGACTTGAGCTGCGCGGGCTATTAGAACCCTCTCCTTTGGAGAGGGCAGGGTGAGGCGACGATGCAGTTTGTGGGAAGGCCGCCGCTTAACTTAATGACATTGCCCTAACGGGACGAAAATTCTCCGTGCTCCATCGGAGCACTTCGTAGGTAGAAAATTTGAGAATGTGTCTTTACGTTCCATAGGAACGTTTCGTGCTTAAGCGACAATTTGATTTGCACCCTATTATTCCGAGCGAAGACTCCTTACCGGGTTTAGCAGTGCCGCCTTAATACTTTGGTAACTCACCGTCGCCAGGGTAATGAGCAAAGCAGCGAGGGCCGTGACAATAAATACCCACCAGCTAATCCCCACACGATAGTCATACGCTTGCAGCCACTTGTGCATAAAATAATAAGCCACCGGCGCCGCTACCAGCATGGAAATGATGACCAGCGCAACAAAGTCTTTTGAAAGCAATTGCCACAGGTTAAAGACTGTCGCGCCCAGTACTTTTCTGATGCCAATCTCTTTTGTTCGTTGCTCAGCCACAAACGATGCCATACCAAATAAGCCAAGGCACGAAATAAAAACGGCCAGCACCGCAAATACCCTGGCTAAACGTCCGACCTTTTGCTCATCCGAAAACTTTTTGGCGTATTCGTCATCGTTAAATTTGTATTCGAAGGGGCTGCCGGGGTTATATTTTTTAAATACGGGTGCAATTTTGCTTAGCGCCTCCTGCATTGGCAATTTTGGGTTAATGCGAACAGTAATGCGGTTAACCCAATCGGGTTTCATTTGAAAAACGGTGGCTCTTGTTTGTGCATAAGGCGACTCCATGACGATGTCCTTTACTATCCCGGTTATAACATGGTTTTTGCCGAACCAATGCATCGTTTGGCCAATGGGGTTTTTTATACCGACAAGCTTTACGGCAGATTCGTTCAGAATAAATGCACCGGTATCTGCGGGGATGGCCCTTGAAAAATCGCGCCCGTCTATTAATTTCCATCCTATAGTTTTGCCAAAATCAGGCGACACGAATACCTGTCCCAACGATGGGTCAAAACCGGGGGGCTTTCCTGCCCAGTCAAATCCGGTGTTGGTTATACTAAGTTCGGTTGTAGCGTTACTGGATTCTGCCATATTGAGTGCGGCCCCGCTGGCAATCAGGTCGTTTCTCATCGGTTCATAATGCCCCCGGATTTCGGGCGTATTCATTTCAACCGTAATTAACCCCTCGCGCGTATAGCCCACCGGGCGATTGCTTGCGTATTGTATTTGCCTGAACACAGTTATTGTACCGATTATTAAAACTATCGACACCGTAAATTGCACTACTACCAGCACCTTGCGCGGAAGCGCAGCTAACCGGCCGACTTTAAAAACCCCCTTTAAAACTTTAATCGGCTTAAATGCGGATAGATAAAACGCGGGATAACTGCCTGCCATCAACCCGGTAAAACAGGTAAACCCTAAAGTAAACAGCCAGAATACAGGATTTCCTAAAGGTAAAGCCACCTGCTTAACCGCGATTTCATTAAAATACGGAATAGCCAGCCATACCAATACGATGGTTAATATAAGCGCCAAAAATACCACCAGCATTGATTCGCTCAGAAATTGCGCGATAAGCTGGCTGCGAAGAGAACCAATGGCCTTGCGGATGCCTACTTCCCGGGCCCTTTTTTCGCTGCGCGCAGTGCTCAGGTTCATGAAGTTGATACAGGCCAGCAACAATACAAAAGAGCCGATGATGCCAAATAGCCAAATAAACTGGATACGACCTCCTACTGATTTGCCATTTTGAAAGTTACTGTATAAATGCCACCGGGCCATCGGAAAAATCTGTATCGTTTCGTTAATATTTTTGTTATAGGGGGTTGTAATATTTTTGACCTGGGCAGATACTTTGTCAAAATTCACGTTCGGATTCAGTTGTACATACAGCTGCACGCCATGGTTATCCCACCTCGTTTGTTGCGTATTCCAAAAGTTTGCCGGATTTGCCCAGGGCAGCAGGTATTTTGTGTCGCTTAATGTCGTATTATCGGGCAGGTCCAGGTAAACACCGATCACCTTCATATCCTTACTGTTATCAATGCGCACCGTCTTGTTTATTGGGTCCCCATTTCCAAACAGGGCATTGGCAGTAGCCGCCGAGAGCAGCATGGAAGTGGGATCTTTGAACGCGCCGTAGTGGCCCTTAACCATTACCAGCGACAACATTGCCGGAAGATCGGGTTCGGCCCACAAGCCCTGTTGTGATATTTTTGTCTCACCTGCAGCCAACACGTGTGTGCCGCCCGAGGTAAGTGCGGTCAATTTAAAGTAGTTACCGTATTTGCTGCGCAGTTCGTTACCAAGCGGTGCAACCGTCACCCCGAAAGTGATGGTTTGGCTATTGGAGGTTTGCGTGGTCATTACCTGGCCTATGCTGTCATAATTCAGGTGGTACTTGTCGTATGAGGCCTCGTCCCAAATCCACAAGCCGATAAGCATGGCGACAGCCATGCCGACTGAAAGACCTGCTATATTGATAAAAGATTGCGTTTTGTTTCTTAACAAACTACGCCAGGCAATCTTTAAATAATTCTTAAACATATAGTTGCGATTTAATTTCTGTTCGGCCCACTTATGAGTGGTTTGCCGGTACGAAATTATTGGCGCAACCTGGCTGTTACTTCTCAAATTATAAAATGAGAAGTCTTTTTTCAGTTCATTTTTGTATGCCAGCGGGGCTTTCCCGGTTAGCTGTTTAAAAATACGGCTAAAGCTGCTTTGCGCGTTAAACCCTGATTCAAATGCAATGCCGAGCAGCGTGATGTGGTCGCAGGCCGGATCCTGCATTTTCTGAATTACGGCCTGGATACGATATTCATTAATAAAATCATTAAAGCTTTTTTTAAGGACGGTATTAATAATCCGGGACAGTTCATGTGGCGTAAGGTCAAGCTTTTCTGCAAGTGAGTTCAGGCTTAATTCCGGGTCCTGGTAATAGCGATTTTCTTTAACCATCATTTTCAGCCAATGAGCTTTTTGCTTCAATTCACTTGAAGGAGGAGGCTTGATTGCCGGAACGGTTTGGATTAACAATGCGGCCTGGGGTTTTAGGAACGCAGCCACCGCCGTCCATATAATAATTACGGCAAAGAAGATATAGAAAAGATAGTAGCCATGTACGCCTGATTGATTGCGGTAACCCCAATATTCCACGGCAGCATAAACAATCCATAATACCCACAACAGGGCAGTAGCCGCCATTAAACGCCGCAGCCAACGGAACTCCAAACGGGACCTGTCCATCAGGACAGGCTGTAATCGCCGGTAAAAATTTTCAATAAGCCTGTGAGATTTGTACAGGTAGATAATAAGCGAGATAAAGATGAGCAATTGTAATACCAGGTTCAATTGCTGAAAAGCCAACGTGGTATAGGTAGCTGCCCCTGTCCTACCGCTTTCCCTCATCTCCAGCACCAGCGCCGCCTGTTCAAGCAGCAAGGGACTAAAATGAAGTAAATCCTTCCGGCGGAGTTTATATTCCGGCTGGGTTATTTTCAGTACATAAAAATAGATAAGCGGGCCAAGCGCCAGTAAAAATTGCATCGGCAGCCAATCCCAGCGGGGCAGGTAGCTTTGCAGGTTAACATCGATTGCCAATATCCGCATCATCCATAAAATCATCGTAATCAATGCCAGTGCCAGGAACCTGTTTGCGGTATGGTTTACGCTTTTTACAAATGCCAGCAACACCGCAAAATTCAGCCCGATGAATATCGCGCCTGTAAAAAGCACGTCGTAAAAGCTGATATGAAAAACGTATGGATTCACGCAGATTGATTCACTTATTTCGAACGGGTTAACAAATAGAAAATTACTGCTTTTTATCATATAAAATGCGTTCAGTGTCTCACACAGAACGCACCGCCGGCGTGTTTCGGCTAAAACCTCAAATCATCGGCACAAGCCATAGCTCATTCAGAGCGAAGGCTCTCCACCGGATTGACTATTGCCGCTTTTATTGAATGATAGCTGATTGTAATAACCGCAACGATAACGGCAAGCGCCCCAGCACCTGCAAACATCCACCATTGTACATTAATGCGGTAAGCAAATCCCTGCAGCCAGCCATGCATCGCGTACCACGCTGCAGGCGAAGCAATAACAATAGAAAGTAATACCAGCTTTAAAAAATCTTTTGAAAGCAGGCTATTAATCGACGACACACTTGCGCCCAGCACTTTTCTTATCCCAATCTCTTTAGTACGTTGCTCTATGGTAAACGCTGCCAATCCGAATAACCCCATTCCAGCCAGCATGATAGTGATGATGGTAAAAATGCTGAATATGGAGGCCAGCCTGTCCTCAGCTTTATACCGGGCATTAAAAGCATCATCCATAAATGAATAATCGAATGGCGTTTCGCTGTCATACTTTTTAAATACTTTTTGCATTGCCCCAAGCAAGGTCGGCAGGTTTGTACGTGGTTTTACCTTTGCAAAAAGGAAGCATCCGCCCTGAGTTTTCCAAAATTTAGCGGTATCTGGCATCACCCAAAGGCCGAGCGGCTGAATAGGGTCTTCGAGCGAGCCAAAATTAAAGTTCTTTACAACCCCGGCCACAATATCCTTTGAACCGGTGCCAATAGGCTCACCAACCGGGTTCGCCGGTAAATGCAGCTTTTCAATGGCCAGTTCATTGATCACCACCCTATGCCCGGCCGCTAAATTGTCGTGAGTCAACGGCGGATATTTCCATTTAAGCCCTACCAGCTTAAAAAAATCCTGGTCTACAGCGATTGAAGAAAGCATTACCGTTTCGTCCTTAGTTTTACCGGCTATCCCATACATATCTATATAGCTGAACAAACTGTACCGCGATGTCGACACGGCGCTCACGCCTGCCAACGTCTTGATATCATGATTAAAGGATTGGTAATTTTTGAAGGTGCCGCTAACCGGTATCATCACTACGTTATCACGATCTACACCAATATTTGTATGTCTGAAAAAATACAGCTGCCGGTCTATCACAATTCCGCAAATAATCAGCGCGACAGATATCGAGAATTGCAGTATCGTGAATATTTTCCGGATGATAACCCCGCCTGATCGTTTGCCCATTTTTCCTTTAAGCGTAACAACAGGTTTAAAGGCCGACAAAACTATGGAAGGATAGCTGCCCGAGACTACTATGATAACCACTAGTAATCCGACCAGCAGCGCCAGTACCGGGGGACTAAAGAAAAATGAGTCGTCTATTTTAAGTTGAAGCACATTAAAAAATACCGGCTTAAATAGATAACACAGAATGTAACCTAACACAAAAGATATAGTTGCAAAAAGAGCCGATTCGATATAAAACTGCAACGCGACACTTTTACGGCTGGCGCCGGATATTTTACGTACGCCTATCTCCTTTGCCCGTAACGTAGCCCTGGCGGTTGAAAGGCTCATGTAATTAACGAGCGCAAGCAGCAATATCAATAACGCAACCAAGGGGAATATGGTAAGATATTTTATGTTAGCATCATCCCGCGATCTTTTCAGGTGCTGGTCTGCAATGGGTAGAAGAGAAAAAACAACCTCTGCCTGGTGATCTTTATTGACCATGAGTGTTCGGAGGCCCCTTGTCAATGCGGCAGTATCAGAACGATGCTTCAATAACAGGTAAACATCAAAAGTACCGCCGCCCAATTTTTGTTCACCAAGGTAGTCTTTAGCTGCCTTGGTGGTTACAAACCCGGAATTGGATGCCACGAAATTATATTCGATAGACGAATTGGAGGGGCAATTTTCAGCAACACCGGTTACCTGGTAAGTGTATGCGCTATCAGTTTTGATAGTAAGCGTCTTTCCTACCGGATTTTCATCACCAAAATATTTTTTGGCCATGTCCTTCGATATCACCACCGAAAACGGTTTGGAAAGTACCTGTGCGGGCTGCCCTGATAACAATTTGAAAGAAAAGAAATTGAAAAAGCCCGCATCGGCAAATAGCAATTTATTTTCGACAAATTTTTGTTCGGGCTGCGATGGGTTACTCACAAGGGTTGATGATGTGAAGTAATGTGTAACGCGCATATAATCGGCTACCACCGGCAGCGATTGTTTGATTATCGGCCCGGACACGTAGCTCATCTGGTCGATGCCAAATGTGTTACCGTTCATCTTTATCTGCCCGTAAGGTTTTACTATCCTGTCTGCATTTTTGTGGAAGCGGTCATAGCTGTGCTCATGCGCTACATAGATCATGATGAGCATACAAACGGATAATCCTACCGCCAAACCTGATATATTGATCAGGCTGAAAAGCCTTTGGCGTAACAAATTGCGCCAGGCAATCTTTAAATAATTTTTAAACATATAGTTGCGATTTAATTTCCCCAGTGACCACAACGGTCTGGTTTCGTGATTCGAAATTATCGCAACGGTGCGTGAAAAAGGTCTCAAAGTGTAGTTTGGGCGCTCTTTTAACCATGTTTTGTATTCGGCCGGGCTTTTCCCGGTCATATCCTTAAATATACGGTTGAATGAGGATTTAGAATTGAACCCGGAATCCATCGCAATACCGATAAGCGTTAGCTTATCATACTCGGGGTCATGCATTTTTTCAATCACCTCTGCCACCCGGTATTCATTAATAAAATCGTTAAAGCTTTTTTTGAGCACCTGGTTAATGATACGCGACAAATCGTTAGGCTGCATCCCCAGCGTCTCCGCCAGCAAACGCAGGGTAAGCTCCGCGTCCTGGTAGTACAGGTTCGCTTTCATTACTTCTTTCAGCCATATCCCTTTTTGTTTAAGGTCTGCTGGCAGTAGTGGCTTAAATGGAGCAACAGGCTCCAAAACCCCGATATCTGGTCTGGCCAACGCAGATGCAGCCATCCAGATCATCATGATAGCCACAAGCAAATACACCGGGTAACTGGCATCGGCCGGCAGCTTATGGCCTGAAAGGTAATCCGCCAGCGTGTAAAACATCCATACAAGCCACGAAAAACCAAATCCGGCCAGCAGGCGCTGTATCCATTTTAATTCGTGGCGGTACCGGTCGCTTGCCTCATTAAACCTCATCAGCCCGTAAAAGCCTTCTATCAGTTTATTGGATGCATACAGGTAGCTGCCGATGGAGATGAATGTGAATAATTGTAAAAACGGGGTCAGCCCGCTAAAGATCGAAATATTATAACTAGCAGAGTCTATGTTTGCTAGTACCCACAGACCCAGCTGCAGCAACAACGGACTAAAATGCAATAAATCCTTCTTGTTGAGTTTAAATTCCGGCCTTGTTATTTTTAAAATATAGAAATAGATGAGCGGCCCGAGCACCAATAAATATCGCAGTGGAAGCCAGCTCCGGCGGGGAAAATGAGTAGTCAAGCCCATATTGGCTCCCAACAGCCAAATCATCCATAAAACAACAGTTATTAAAGCCAGGGCAAGAAACCTGTTAGCGGCGCGATTAATTTTTTTAGTGAACCATAATTGCAATGCTAAACCCAGCCCGAAAAATATCATTCCCAGGAATGCCAGGTCATAAAAGTTGATATGGAAAGTATATGTGTTCAATCAATTTATTTGCGCAATCAACGTTCCAAAGATACAACGTATTGAAATGCAAATAATTGACCGTTTTAATATTACAAGGATTTGTAATAAAAGCGAACGTATGGGGCGGACGGTTTTGGGCAAGAATCAAGAGCCAAGAGTCAAGACAGATATCGAAGAACTCGATTAGGAGCTATACAAAAAAGCGCCCCGTATCTCACCCCGGAGCGCCTTTCAACTAAATCTCAGATCTCATGCTTATTGACCTAAGTTCTTTATTGCGATTGATAATGCGGGCTAATTATGCAATGGGGGTTATCGCATGGGGGCTAACACACAATGCCCCTCTCAAGAGGGGAACCTGTCGCTCATGCCCCAAAACTGCATACCGCCTACTCGCTCCGCAGGCTTTTAACCGGGTTGGCCAGCGCCGCTTTTATAGCCTGGAAACTAACGGTTAAAAGGGTGATGATAATTGCTGACAACGCCGATACGATAAATACACCCGCACCTATGCCGATATGATATTCGTATTTCTGAAGCCAGCCACTTAAAAAGTATAGCGCAACCGGCGAAGCGATTAAGCAGCTGATAATTACCAATACCACAAAATCGCGCGACAGCATCATCCAAACCTGGGCGATGGATGCACCCAATACTTTCCTGATGCCAATCTCTTTGGTGCGCTGTTCGGCAACGTAAGCGGCAAGGCCGAACAAACCCAGGCACGAAATAAATATAGCCAGCCCGGCAAATATGCCCGCTAGTTTCCCGACCAAAACTTCCAGGCTAAATTTGCTGGCGTACTCCTCGTCGATAAACTTATATTGATATGGGTAAGCCGGGTTATATCTTTCAAATAGCTTTCCGATCTTTTCTATCGCAGTGTGCGTATCGGCATTTTTCGGCAGGCGATAGGTGATGACGAACCCGTAGGGGTTATGACCGAAAACAGCCGGCGCTACCGGAGTGTAGGGCGATTCCATCAATACATCTTTGGCCACGCCGATAATCCTTACCGGCTTGTTGTTAAAATTGATCTTTATAAGTTGATTAACGGGATCCTTAAGCCCGATGCGCTTCACCATGGCTTCGTTTACAATCACATTCAGCGTGTCGCTTTTCCAATCGCCGGAGAAATTGTGCCCGGCGGCTAAGGTCATTCCCATCGTCTTGAAATAGTCGTCAGATATCCAAATGGCACCAATATTCACAGTTTCATCCCCTGCATTTTTACCCGGCCAGTTTTCCAGCGAAAAATGACTGTAAACCGCTGTTGTCGGTGATGTGGAGGTTGCCACACTTTCAACCAATCCCAGGGATAACAATTCATTTTTTAAGGCTTCGAAATGCTGATAAAGATCGCCATTCATGTCTGTCATTACCAGTCTTTCGGCACTGTAGCCGGTCGGCCGTTTTTTTACGAATTCTATTTGCTGGTAAACAATTACGGTACTTATAATCAGTGCCACTGAACAGGTAAACTGAATTACCACCAATATTTTCCGGGGTAACGTGGCTGCCTTACCGGCATGGATAGCCCCCTTCAGTACCCTAACTGGATTAAAGGCCGACAGGTAGAATGCCGGCCTGCTTCCGGCGGCCAGACCCGTTAACAGCACAAAAGCAATCATAATGCACCAGAAACTCAAATTATCGTAAGGAATATGGATTAACGAACCGGTCAAGGTATTAAATGATGGCAGCGCCAGCTGAACAAACAACAAGCCCAATAAAAACGATATAAAAGTAATCAGGATGGACTCCATCAAAAATTGGTAAATCAGGTCAATCCGTCCCGAGCCGATCGCTTTCCGTACGCCCACTTCCCTCGCCCGCTTTTCAGACCGCGCGGTGGAAAGGTTCATGAAATTGATACAGGCAATGACCAATACCAACATGCCGATGATGCTGAACAGCCGCACATATTCTATAAAACCGCCGGCTACCTTACCGTTCTTGAAATCATTATATAAATGCCAGTCCGCTAGCGGATGCATAAACAACGCGGGTTTTAGTGGCCGCATTTCCGGGCTTCTTTTATTGACGATATCCTTAATCTTTGGCGCAATTTGCGCATAGCTTGCACCCGGCGCCAGCGACACGAAAGCGTTGAATGAATTGTAAGTCCATTTAGTACGCCCGTCTTTAATCCAGCTTTGGGTGGCTTCTGAATAAGCAAATGGCGTTAAGTAATTAAAACGAAGCGTAGCGTTTTGGGGGATATCCCTGATGATACCGGTAACGGTCATGCCCTGCGCATTATCAAAACGCACCGTTTTTCCCATCGCGTCGGCATTACCGAACAACGCTTTGGCCGTCGATTCGGTCAGGACAATCGAATAGATATCCTTTAATGCTGAATTGGCATTGCCTTTAATAAAGGGATATTGAAGTATTTTAAAGAAATCAGGCCCGACGGCGCCTCCCTGGAGATATAATTTTTTATCACCCACTAAAAGGTCGTGGTTCATCTTACCGACATTGTCCGCTTCAGCCACATACTGCACTCCCGGGACTTCCTTCCTCAAGACTTCAACCAGCGGGAGGGCGATAGAAGTTTGGGTAGTGGTGCCGTTGTGCTGCGAGGTGAAGTTCATCTCAACCTGGTACGCCTGCTTATAATTGGGTAAGAAACGATCATAAGAATATTGGTCGACCACCCACAAGCCGATAATGAGCGCCACGGCCATTCCTGCAGCCAGTCCAACAATGTTCAGCGCGCTGTAACCTTTGTTGTACAGCATATTGCGCCATGCTATTTTTAAATAATTTCTGAACATATAAATGCGATTTAATTTTCCATGAGACCACGACGAAGTGGTTTCGCTGCCCGAAATTATCGCAAGCGGGCGGTGGTTGGGGTTCAACTTATAAGATGAACCCTCTTTTTTCAGATCGCTACTGTATTCTCCCGGAGTTTTCCCGGTTATCCGCCTAAAAGCACGGCTAAAGGTAGTTTTTGAATTAAATCCACAGTCAAATGCGATGCCCAGCAAGGTTAGCCTGTCATAAGCAGGATTTCGCATTTTCGTTATTACCTCGGCAATACGATAGTCATTAATAAAATCATTGAAGCTTTTGTTGAGCACGGTATTAATGATGCGGGACAACTCATGCGTATGGATACCCAGTTTTTCGGCAAGAGAGCCCAGGCTTAATTCCGGATCTTCGTAATAGCGGTTTTCAATAATCATTCTTTTCAGCCAGGCGCCTTTTTGCTTTAGCTCATTTGTTGGCGATAGTTTGATGACCGGAGCAGTCTGAACCAGCAAAGCAGCCTGTGGTTTTAAAAACGCAGCGGCAGCAGTCCATATAATAATGGCCACGAAAAAGATGTAAAAAGGATAATAAACATGTACACCTGACTGACCGCGATAGCCGAAATAATCAACAGCGGCATAAGCAATCCACAATACCCACAACAACGCGGTAGCCGCCAGTAAACGCCGCAGCCAGCGGAACTCCAAACGGGAGCAGTCCATAAGGATGGGCTGCAACCGCCGGTAGAAATTTTCAATCAGTTCATGAGATTTATAAAGATAAGTGATGAGCGAAATAAAGATGAGCAACTGCAACACAGGGTTCAGCAAATGGAATGCTGACATAGCAAAGGTTTCCGCGCCGGTCCGGTTGCTTTCACTAATCTCCAATACCAGGGTGCCTTGCTCAAGCATCAGTGGGCTGAAATGCAGCAAATCCTTCCAGCGAAATTTATGTTCCGGCCTTGTTATTTTCAGCACATAAAAATAAATGAGCGGACCAAGCGCCAACAAAAACTGCATCGGCAGCCAATCCCAGCGGGGCAAATAGCTTTGCAGATGCACATCGATAGCTAATACCCGCATCATCCATAAAATCATTACCATGAGCGCCAGTGCAAGAAAACGATTCGCAGCTCGGTTGATGCTTTTTGCGAATGCCAGCAAAAGGGCAAAATTCAGCCCAATAAAAATGGCACCCGTAAACAGGACATCATAAAAGCTGATATGGAAAACGTAAGGATTCACTCGGGATAACTCAACTTTATGTTCCAATCCGGGAACGGTTTAATCAATAGAAATTTACAAATCTCATTTTATAGAAAAGCTTTTAAATTTTTCGGTCGGCTTTTTCATAGCGATGGGTTTTAAACCCATCGCTATAATAGAAATCCCTTTCATCTCTTCGGTTTTTCCAGCTATTCACGTTTCAGCTATACAAATTACCCACTCCTCAAGCTCCCTTCGGGAGCCATAGCTCATTCTGAGCGAAGGCTCCTCACCGGGTTAGCTATCGCGGCTTTTATCGCCTGGAAACTAATAGTGAGCAAAGCAATCAGTATTGCCGCCGCTGCTGCCGAGAGAAACATCCACCAGCTCAAGCTGACCTTGTAAACAAAGCCCTGCAACCATTGGTGCATTGCCCACCAGGCCACAGGCGCCGCAATCAGGAAAGCGATGACAACCAACCGCATAAAATCTTTTGACAGCAGCCCAACTATACCTGACACACTTGCACCCAGCACTTTTCTTATACCGATTTCTTTATTACGCTGTTCGGCGCTAAAGGCGGATAGCCCGAACAATCCCAGGCAGGAAATTAAAATCGCTACCATGGTAAAAGAATTGATGATGCGCGATAGTACCATGTCGTTTTCGTATGCGCTCTGCATCCGGTCATTCATAAAGGTGTAGTCGAACGGTGTTTGCGGCAGCACTTTGTGCCATACCTGCCCTACCGATGCTAAAAACGAGCTATAATTTTTGGTGTTTGTATTTATAATCAAATTATTTACCTCACCAGCTTTCGGTGCATAAACTATCATAAACGGGGCGATAACATCATGTAAAGACTTGTAGTTAAAATCCTTTACCACACCGGCTACCTGGAATTTCCGGTCACCCTCAGAAAATAGCATAGTTCCCATCGCTTTGCCAGGGTCTAAACGCAATCGCCTGGCCAGCGACTCGTTAATTAAAACCTTGCCCGAGTCGCCCTGCATTAACGCTCTGCCGCCGATCATTTTTATACCCATCGCTTTTACAAAACGCTCATCGGTAAAAAGATTTTGTTGATCAACAGCATCTGCCGGATTCATTCCGGATAGATAAACGCCCCAGTCGTAGTAGGAACCGGCACCGAAAGTATTGCTTGCCCTGGATATGGATCTTACTTCGGCTAATTGCTGCAAATCGGTGGCAAGCGCTTCCATTTTCTTCCGGGTATCGTCAGTATGGAAAGTCAGGATAATCTGCTGGTCTTTTGTAAATCCAAGATCCTGGTTCTTAATATAATTTAACTGGCTATAGATAACGATAACGCCGGTTATCAGCACAATAGATATTACGAATTGGAATACCACCAACGAACGCCTCAAAACCTGGGTGGAGATATGGCTGGTGAAATTCCCTTTAATCACTTTAATGGCCATAAAGGCCGACATATAAAAAGCAGGGTAGCTCCCGGCTGCCAGGCCGGTCACAATAGTCAATCCACCCAGTGCCAACCATAAGCGATAATCGTTAAAAAGCGATAGGCGGATGTCGGCCTGGGTAATTTGGTTCAAATAAGGCAGCGCTATAATCAACAATGGCAGGGCGATTACAATCCCTATAAAAGACAGCAAAAAAGATTCGCCTAAAAATTGAGTAACCAGGTCGTATTTTCCGGCGCCGATCACTTTTCTTACACCCACTTCTTTTGCCCGTTTGGAAGCCCTTGCGGTAGAAAGGTTCATAAAATTGATACAGGCAATAACTTGTATCAATATCGCTATTAAAATTAGCAGCCACAGAAAAGAAGAGCTGACAATCTTACCGCCTTCCGCTTCGTAGCCGGAAGTGGTGTGGATAGAGGTTAGCGGCTGTAGGTGTAACGTTTTATTCATCCCCGAGCTCTTTAGCTGATCTGCACCATATTTATTAAGAAATGCCGGCAGCTTTTTTTCCAGCGCGTTCACATTCGCATCAGGACGTAATTTCACGAAAGTGTTTGTAAAATTATTTCCGGCCCATGAGTTGTTAGCTAATATGCCTGCTCCGTAACCGTTTTTGTTCAGCCTGATGAACATGTTGGCAAGGATTTGGGATTTCCCGGCGCTTTCATCTACTACACCGGTTACTTTAAAAATATTCTTTCCATCACCATCATCCATAGTAATAATTTTACCGATAGGGTCGGTAGTTCCAAAAAGTTTATCGGCAACGGTCTTTTTTAATACGATGCTGCTGGTCTCGGTTAATGCATTTTCAGGCGAACCATTTGTAAAATGATAGGTAAACATCTTAAAAAATGTAGAATCGACCATAATCGCTTCCCGCTCATAAAATGCACTTTCTTTGTAGCTGATTAAATGTTCTTTAATGCCCAGCGTAGGCACTACGCGGGTATATTGCACAACCTCCGGAAAATCATTCTTCAAAGCGGGTGCTATAGGCGGTGACGCAGTAGCCATGTTTTTGGCTATGTCGCCGGTATGCCCTAGTGAAGTGGTTACCCTGTAAATATTTTTTGAATCCCGGTGATGTTTGTCATAGCTGTACTGATTCATTACATAAAACAATATGTAGAGGCAGCATAACGTCCCGGTTGCAAGGCCGGCGATATTGATCAGGCTAAAAAAACGGTTCTTTAATAAAAACCGAAGCGAGACTTTAAGATAATTTCTGAACATAAAATTGTGGTTTAATTTTTGGTTCGAAATTACCGCCGCATACTGTGGGTGTCGTCCTAAACTATAAGTTAGGAACTCTTTTTGTGGGTAGGCTTTGTACTCAGCCGGCGTTTTGCCTGTTATTTTTTTAAAAATGAGGTTAAAAGTGCTTTTTGAATTGAACCCGGAATCAAATGCAATACCCAACAGCGTTATTCCATCATAAGCAGTATCCTGCATTCTTTTGATGAACTCCGCCACCCGGTATTCATTTATAAAATCATTGAAGCTTTTTTTGAGTGCAGTATTGATAATCCGGGATAATTCGTGCGCACTCAAACCAAGCTTTTCGGCGAGTGAATTGAGGCTTAGCTCCGGGTCAAGGTAATAGGTATTTTCGGCAACTGTTTTCTTCAACCAAGTTCCCTTCTGCCGCAATTCGATAGATATTGATGGTTTTGTAACATGCGTGGGCAGAGCCAAAAAAGCAGCCCGTGGCTTTAAAAATGCCGCGGCAGCAGTCCATATAATAATAGCTACAAAAAAGATATAGAATGGATAATATGCGTGTAAACCTGATTGGCCGCGGTAGCCAAAATAATCTATAGCCACATAAGTAATCCACAATAACCACAACAAAGCTGTAGCAGCTAACAAGCGCCGCAGCCAGCGGAACTCCAAACGGGAGCGGTCCATCAGGACGGGCTGCAGTCGCCTGTAAAAGTTTTCAATAAGCTTATGAGAGTGATACAGGTAGGTGATAAGCGAAATAAAGATGAGCAACTGCAATACAGGGTTTATCTGTATAAATATATGTGTGGAATAAGTATCGACGCCAGTCAGACTGCTTTCCTTAATCTCAAGCGCAAGTACTATCTGCTCAAGCAACAAAGGACTGAAGTGTAAAATATCTTTCCAGCAAAATTTATGCTCCGGCCGTGTTATTTTCAGTACATAAAAGTAAATTAACGGACCAAGCGCCAATAAAAATTGCATCGACATCCAATCCCAGCGGGGTAAATAGCTTTGCAGATGAACGTCGATTGCCAATATCCGCATCATCCATAAGATCATTACGACCAACGCCAGCGCAAGAAAACGATTTGCGGCGCGGTTTACACCTTTCGAAAATGCCAGCAAAAGGGCAAAATTCAACCCGATGAATATCATTCCGAAGAAAAATAAGTCATACAGGGTGATATGGAGGGTGTATGAATTCAAGCGTTCTTACTCCGTTCTCAAATTTTTTATCGGGTTAAGCAATGCCGCCTTTAGTGATTGATATCCCACCGTAATCAACGCAATAAATAAAGATGCAGCTCCGGTTAGAATAAACACCCAATATCCGATATGCACATGCAACGGGTAATTTTCAAGCCATTTATTCATCAGCCACCATGCCAAAGGCGATGCGATTAAAAATGACAACGCCACCAGCATCACAAAATCTTTAGACAATAGCGTAGTAATGGCGGTTACAGATGCGCCCAGCACTTTGCGGATGCCGATTTCCTTTACCCGGTTTTCGGCCATGAAAGCGGCAAGCGCAAATAAGCCCATGCACGAAATAAAAATGGTTAACCCGGCAAAACCTGCGGCCATAGTACCAAAGTTCTGGTCGCCCTCCAGGCTGAATGCATAAGCTTCGTCGGCAAACCTGCAGACAAAAGGATAGTCGGGATTATATTTTCTGACGATGGCGCTGATTTTTGCCAGGTTATCAGCAACCGGCCGGTTACTGTTCAGCCGCAGGTCCATAGCGCCGAATTGTTTATGAGTCCCGCGAATCACCATCGGGAAATTCACGCTGTAGGCCCAGCCGGCCACAAAGTCCTTCACCACACCAACTACATGCAGCTCGCTTTTTCCCAATCGCATTAATTGGCCTACAGGGTGTTTAAAGCCTATTTTCTTCACCGCAGATTCGTTAAGCAGTATAGCGGCGGTGTCGTTAGGGTACCGGCTTATATCGATATCCCGGCCTTCCAGCAGCGAAATTCCCGTGGTACGCGTAAAATCCTGGTCGGTGAAATTCTCGCCAAAATTAAGGTTAGCGGCTGGGCCTTTACCTGCCCAGGTGTATCCGTCATTCCCCGTCCAGATGTCGATTACCGGCGAGTTGGTACGCGTAAGGCTGGTAATGGCGCCGCTTTTTACCAGCTCATTTTTAATGGCCTGGTAGTTTTTACCCATATCACCTTTAATATACATAAAGGCGAGGTTTTTTGAGTCGTAACCTTTGCTGCGATTTAGCACAAAGTCAGTCTGCCGGTAAATAACTACCGTGCATATTATAAAGGCTATAGCCAGCGTAAACTGTACAACCACCATCGCCCTGCGCGGCGTGATAAGCGAACCCGCGGAGTTAAGAATACCTTTTAATACTTTTACCGGCCGGTACGCGGAGAGATAGAGCGCGGGATAGCTACCTGCAATTATACCGGTAAAAAACACAAAGCCCGCTAATGCCAGCCAGAAAACAGGGCTGGTATAAGGTACGCTAAGATGGTTGTCTACCATTTTATTGAATTGCGGCATGCAAATCTGTACCAGCACAATAGCCAATACGCCTGCTGCCATTGCAGTAAGCACCGATTCGCCAAGGAATTGCTTGATGAGCAGTCCGCGCCCTGCGCCCGCCACCTTGCGTATACCAACCTCCTTTGCACGCTTTGCACTCCTGGCGGTACCCAGATTCATATAATTGATGCAGGCAATCAGCATAATAAGGATAGCGATAAACCCAAACCACCTGACCATCACCAATCTTCCGGCTACAAATTTGCCATTCTCGTAATTAGAATAAAGCCACCAATCGGCCATAGGCTGTATAATAATATTCGCTTCCCGTTTAATGTGCAGGTCATGGTATGCATTCCAGAAAAGCTTATCGGCTGCCTGGCGATTTATGCCCGGCTTGAGCATAACAAAAGTATTTATGCTCACATCGTTCCAATTATCCCTTTCCCAATGCACTTCGCGCATATAATTCAGCGGGACAACATACTCGAAATTAAACTGGGTATTGGTTGGAAGCGGTTTGAGCACGCCCGTAACCGTGAAATTGGCGGTACTGTCTATCTTTACGATCTTCCCTATCGGGTCTTCATTGCCGAACAGCTTTTCGGCCATTTTTTGTGTGAGGACTATTTTATGTACCCCTGTTAATGCTGTATTAGGGTCACCTTTTAAAAAGGGGTAGCTGAAAAATTTAAAAAAGCTTGGGTCGCTTAATATTCCTTTACTTTCGAAATGCTTGTCGCCTCGTTTTAATACAAATGAGCCGACTCCCGAAAGCCGGTTGACTTCCTCCACCTGCGAGTAGGTTGCTTTTAACGCCGGCGCCAGCCTGGAAGATACTGTCCCGTCGGCCTCAAATTGGCCATTAAACTTTAACTGGTTATAAACCTGGTAAATACGGTCGCGGCTTACGTGAAATTGGTCGTAGCTGAATTCATTGGCAACCCAAAGAAATATAAGGATAGCGGCAGCCATGCCAATAGCAAGTCCGCTGATATTGATTATAGAAATGCTCCGGTTGCGGCTGATTTGCCGGTATGTGGTTTTAACCAGTTGGGCCAATATCCGGCCTTCGTTACGGATTTTCGCGGTAATATTTATTTTAGGGCGCTTGTATGGTAAGGAGACATGATAGCCATTGGTTTTACGCACCGGGCTGCCGTCCTTACCTATTCGCGTCAGGTAAATAAATTCACCATTGATACGTTCGGCCCTGGTTATCAGCGCTTGTTTTTGGCCCGATGTTACCTGCGGGTCGGCATCGCGGTATTCATTCAGGAATTCCTTAACGGCATTCAGCAAATGCGGATGCGTACCTAACAGGTAGGTAAGTTCGCTTACTTCAGCTTCGGTTGCTTTTCCGGAGATAAACAGCTCAACAAGGGACCAGGTATGCTCTTCCATGACGCTTAAACGTTGACTAACAGCATTCCGCACAGATTATGCCACCTGTACATCAGTTTGAAATTCAATTAATTATGCAATTTCCTGCTACTACGAGACGTACGATACCGCACACTAGTTGCACGGCGGCGGACAATAAGGACTAAGATTCGTATGATTTGAGGATTGAAGGATTATCGCAGGCTAGTCCGGGTTTATATTTATGCTATGCCATCATTCAATCTCAAAATTTCTACAGACTTGGCGTTCATTTTTGTAATAGTATGATTTATAGAAAACCCATTGAGCATAAACTAAATAATATAATAAATACCTGGAGAAGCCATTGTTAACCAAAAGATAAGTGATAATATATTTCTTTTAATGACAATATTTTACGATTGAGTTGAGTTTTACTAGGATAAATTGTACTTTCGTAAGAATTAAAGTTTACAATAAAATTATATTTAAGCATCATATTATTATCTTTACCCCTGATGCCCCTAAAAAAATCTAAATGATAAAAAAAACCGATTTCGTTTATTCGCAAGAGTCTGAGCCTCATCGTATCAGGACAAAAAAAATTTTAAAGCAGTTTCCGGAGCTGCGCAATCTCATTGGAAAAAATCCCCTGACCATATTCGCTATTGTGGGCCTGGTGGCATTCCAGGTTGTACTTGCATGGTTCCTGCGCGATCAATCATGGTGGTGGGTATTCGGGGCCGCATACCTTCTAGGCGCATTTGCCGACCACGCCCTGTTTGTAATGATACACGAATGTACCCACAAGCTATTATTTAAAAAACCCAATGCCAACCGCTGGGCATCTATGTTTGCTAACATTCCGCAGATATTCCCAAGCGCCATATCTTTCGAAAAATATCACATTAAACACCACGCTTTCCAGGGTATACACGAGCTTGACGCCGACTTACCCAATCGCTGGGAAGCAAAACTGATAAACAACTCCTTTTTCGGAAAAGCTTTATGGCTGTTGTTTTTCCCGGTATTTCAAATCACCAGGGTATCCAGGTTAAAAGAAATTGCCCCGGTTGATGGCTGGATAATCACCAATTTTGCCATACAGATAGCATTTACTACCGCAATCTGGTATTTCATGGGCTTCCATGCTGTAGCATTTTTATTCCTGAGCTTTATGTTTTCTGTTGGCCTACACCCGCTCGGCGGACGCTGGATTCAGGAACATTACCTCTCTATCAGCGAGGAACAGGAAACGTACAGCTATTACGGCCCCTTAAATACGGTTGCTTTTAACGTGGGTTTCCATAACGAGCACCACGATTTTCCGTCTATTCCATGGAACAAGCTTCCTGAAATACGCAAAACAGCGCCGGAGTATTACGATACCCTGCACTATCACATGTCATGGACCAAACTTTTCTTTAAGTTTTTGTTCGATAGGGAGATATCTTTATTCAGCCGCATTGTACGCAAAGACCGCGGCCGTGTTGCACTGACTGACGTTTCGAAACCGGATACTGATTTACTGGTAAAAGAAAAAGAAGCTGCAACCGTTTAACAAGCTTTTGATTAACGATTAAAATAATAAGACGCCCGGCCAATTGGCCGGGCGTTCTTGTTTATATGCTATTTGAAATATTGTTTGGCTTATTTGGTATCACGTTTCAGGGTAGTATGAAACTTCATACCGTTAAAATCAAGATTCATACTAATTGAATCGCCTTGCGGATAATATCTACCGCTATGTGGAATTACAATTCCCTCTGTATTGGTGACCTTAAAAGTAAAATCATTGCCTTTTAAGCTGCCATCATCAATGTTTACTGTATTTCCCTGTGATTCGCCGGTGCCGGTAAGCTTATCTCCGTCGACCTTAATATTTTATGTTAAGGTAATTTCCTGCCCATCAGGCGTAGCAGCGCTTCCCGACCATTTACCGTTCAGGTCGGCAAATACAGCGGCCATGCAAATGGCAAAGCTGCAAATCAATGCAGCGGTTATCGATAGTTTTCTTTTCATAGTATACCCTGTTTTTCGCTTTATATATGATACGGCCAGCAGTGTTTATCTTGCGTGTAACCGTATTGTATTGCTGCTACTTGTCGCGTTTAAGGGTTGTATGAAACCTCTTTCCGTTAAAGTCGATATTCAGACTAACCGTATCTCCCTGCGGATAGTATTTGCCGGTGTGCGGCATTACAACCCCATCGGAATTAGTAATTTTAAAGGTAAAATCATTTCCTTTTAAGCTGCCTTCATCAATATTTACGGAGTTCCCGTCCGACGAGTCGCCGGTGCCGGTAAGCTTCTCACCGTCTACCTTTATAGAGTAAGTTAACGTAATTTTCTGTCCATCGGGCGTTACAACATCTCCAGACCATTTGCCATTCAAATCAGCAAATACAGCGGCCATGCAAATGGCGAAGCTGCAAATCAATGTTGTGGTTATCGATAGTTTTCTTTTCATAATGATTTTTCTGTTTTATGTATGATGTTGCAAGCAGCGTTTATGTTGCACTCAAATGATTTATATTGATTACTTAACCCGTTTTAAGGTGGCATGAAATTTCGCTCCGCTATAATCCATGCTCATTCCCACGGAATCAGCTTCGGGATAAAATTTGCCGGTATGCGGTATCACTACTCCATCGTTATTGGTAATATTGAAGGTAAAGTCGTTACCGCTAACCTTGCCGTCCTCTATTTTTATCGAATGTCCGAAGGTTTCTGCAACCCCAGTAACTTTATCGCCATCAACATTAAGGGTATAAGTTACCACTACGTTCTGTCCGTCCGGAAGCTGAAGACTACCCTGCCATTTGCCCGCTAAATTGCCCAGCAGTATCGCGATGGCAAAACAGCCTGCCAATATGGTTGTTAACAGTTTTGTGCGCATTTTATATTTTTTAGCGATGTGACGCGTTCTTTTTACCGCAGGTTACAGCAAAAAGCAAGGTAAAATTTTTAAAGTCCTGGCTCTTGATTCCTGGCTCTTGACTCTCCTACCTCATATCTATAAAAAATGTCTTAAATTTGAATTGACAACCTATGAAGTTCAGAAGCGCCCGGCATACCAAAGACTTAAACCGTATTATTGATTTTTACGGACGAGTATTAGGCTTGAAGGTTTTGGGCGAATTTAAAGACCATCATACCTACGATGGCGTGTTTTTGGGCCTCCCGGGCGCCGACTGGCATTTAGAGTTTACCACCTCGAATTTATCTCCCGTACATTATCCGGATGCAGACGATGTGCTGGTTTTTTATGCTGAATCGGTGGAAGAGTTTAATGCCATCAAGGATAAATTTATTGCCAATCGTGTACAGCCCGTAGCACCAAAAAATCCTTACTGGAAAAACAATGGCATTACGTTTATCGACCCGGATGGGTTTAGAATTGTGATATCAGTTTTAAGGATCGTCCCGAAAAGGCTTGAACCCTAATACTGTAAAACAATTTCATTAATTTCTTATTGTTTTGTAAACATCTGCTATGAACAGAACAATCGGAATTATACTCATTATTATAGGTGCCGCCATGCTGATATGGACAGGTTTTACTTATACGAAAAAAGAAAAGGTGGTAGATGCAGGCCCGTTACAAATTTCTGTCGACAGGCAGAAGTCAATAAACTGGCCGCCATACCTGGGCGGGATTTTGGTGCTTGGCGGGATAGTGATTGTGGCAACAGCAAAGAAAAAATAAAAAATTGCTGCCGAAAGTTTAGTCCGATTGGGGAACTCGCAGCAATATTTTAGCTTTTAGCTTTCTGGTTTAACCTTTCAGCTTTTCCCTTATCTTCGCAAATATGATATTCGATTTCCGGCTGAAAGTATTTTACACAGTAGCAAACCGGCTAAGCTTTACCAAGGCCGCGGCGGAGCTGTTTATTACACAGCCGGCAGTAACCAAGCATATTAAAGAACTTGAACAGCAGTTGAATGTACAGTTGTTCTATCGCAACGGAAACAACATTTTGCTTACACCCGGTGGCAAAATAATGCTGCGCTATGCCGAACGTATTTTCCAAACCTACACCGAACTGGAAACCGAGCTGGCGCAACTGAATAACATGGAGGCAGGAACGCTGCATATCGGCGCAAGCACAACCGTTGCACAAACTATTCTCCCAAAAATACTGGCGCTATTTAAAAAAACTTATCCTGCAGTAAACTTCACCTTTATGCAGGCCAATACTGATGTTATCACTCAACTGGTGCTGGCCGAAAAAATCGATATTGCCATAGTTGAAGGAGCAGCCCATTATCCACAGATTGCCTATGCACCGTTTGCTAAGGATGAGATTGTATTGGTAACCCGGGCAAATAACCAGCTTTCTAAAAAAGCAGAGATAACGCCAAAGCAACTGTTAAATATTCCGCTGATATTGCGCGAGGCAGGTTCCGGTACGCTGGATATCATTTTTAATGCGCTTAATGACGCCGGCATCAACCCAAAAGATCTACAGGTAGAAATTCGCCTGGAAAGCAGTATCGCTATCAAACAATATCTCCTGTATTCGGAAACAGCTACGTTTCTTTCCATCCAATCCGTCATCAGCGAATTGAAGTATAATGAGCTAAGCATCATCGAAATAAAAGGACTCGAAATTTTCAGAACTTTCCAGTTTATCCAACTGCATGGTAAAAATTCCAAACTGATTGACCTTTTCAAAAGATTTTGCCTGGCTACCTATAACTTAAAGTAATCACCAATTACTATTTATCATTAGCTTACAGTTATAGCAAAGCCGACCTTTAGTTATTATTTCATTACTGATTATATGGAACCGATAACTACTGATATTTGCATTATAGGCGCTGGTCCGGTTGGCTTGTTTGCTGTTTTTGAAACAGGATTATTAAAAATGCGCTGCCATTTGATAGATGTTTTACCCCAGGTTGGCGGTCAGCTTTCCGAAATATATCCTCAAAAACCAATTTACGATATTCCCGGCTTTCCAACCATCAATGCCCAGGAACTGGTTGACGGACTAATGGAGCAGATAGCGCCATTTAAACCAACCTTTAGTCTTGGCGAACGCGTAAATGAATTGGTACAGTTGGAAGACGGCTCATTCGTAACCACAACCAGCGACGGTACTGAAGTTCATAGTAAAGCCGTAGTAATTGCCGGCGGACTTGGCTGCTTCGAGCCCCGCAAACCTGCTATCGACCGTTTGGAGGATTTTGAAGGCAAAGGCGTAGCCTATATGGTAAAAAATCCCGAAGCCTATCGCGGCCGCAAAGTTGTACTGGCCGGCGGCGGTGACTCCGCCCTAGACTGGACCATATTTTTGGCTGATATTGCCAAAGAAGTAACCCTCATCCATCGCGGTGATACCTTCCGTGGGGCACCGGACAGCGCTGAAAAAGTATTCGAACTGGCTAAACAGGGACGCATTAACCTTGTATTACAGGCACATATTAAAGCCATCGGCGGCGAAGGGCACCTGCAATATGTTGAAATTGTAGATCGGGAAAGCAAAACAACGGTTATAGAAGCCGATAACCTGATACCATTATTCGGCCTTACGCCAAAGCTCGGCCCGATTGCCGAATGGGGACTAAACGTTGATAAATCTGCCATTATGGTTGACACATTTGACTACAGCACCAATGTACCAGGTGTGTATGCCATAGGCGATATTAATATTTATCCCGGCAAATTAAAGCTTATACTTTGCGGTTTTCATGAGGCTGCGTTGATGGCGCAAAGCGCATTCAAATTTGTATACCCGGAGCAAAAGCTGAGTTTTAAATACACAACGGTGTATGGGGTGACGGCATTTTAATTTCTCCTGTAGAAGACGCAATACTTGCGTCTCCCGCTGCAAGGTAAACGAAATACATTTACCCACATATGTTCGCCAGAGACACAAGTATTGTGTCTCTACATGAAAAAAATATGATTAACCTAACAATAGAAGACCGCGACGGCACACGCCGGCCGGTTGAGATACCCGAAGAGATAAATTTAAGCCTGATGGAAGTGCTTAAAGCATCAGACCATCACATATTGGCTACCTGCGGCGGCATGGCCCTTTGTGCCACCTGCCATGTACAGGTTGTTGAAGGCCCCGAAAAATATTTTCACCCCAGTGATTTGGAACTTGATTTATTGGATACGTTGCCGGATGCTTCGTTTGACAGCCGCCTGGCTTGTCAATTAAGGATTAGTGAAGATATGGACGGGATGGTATTCAGGATTAGAGGGGAGGAATGATCGTAATATTTGTCATTCTGAGCGCGAGCGAAGAATCTTTACCCTGCGAAAGGTATAAAAGCGAAAGATAGCCGCGCGACTTGTCCATCGGCTATCTTTCGCTTTTATAAGATTTTTCACTGCGTTCAAGAGGCAGTTCTTCGCTCGCGCGCAGAATGACAAAGGGGAAAATTCAAATCAACTCCACAAATTAGCAGGATAGGTGCCATTAGCTACCAGTTCCGAAATGCTTTTTTGTACGATAGGTTTATCTTCCTTATAAGTTACACCAAACCATTTTGAAGCAGTTGGGATGACTTTAAATGAGGCCTCACCGCTTTTTATCAGGTTATCGGCCACAATAGGTATAAAAAACTCTGATTTTGGGTTCTCTGCATTTGCAGCAACAAAATCCCTGAACATTGGCTCACTCTGTTTAAACACAGCCGGTGTAAAGCCCCAGAAATTCATCGATACGCGGGTATCGCTGCTTAGCGGATGCTCACCAGTCGCGTCTCTGTAAGCCACACTGCCATCTTCTTTAAAATAAACTTCGGTGCGCTCGTTAATCTCCACCATGTTGCCCTCGTCGTTTACCTTACAAACGCCACGTGATACAGTGCCATAGTCAGACAAAGTCCTGTCAATCTGGTAACCAATCAGCGAATAGGTATCGTCGGTCACTTCAGTGGTTAAAAATTTTGCCATTTTCTCGAAGGAATCATAGCCGTAGAAATCGTCGGCATTAATAACACAAAACGGCTCATGCACCTGGTTATGGGCAGATAGTACGGCGTGCGCAGTACCCCATGGCTTGGCGCGCTCTATTTCCTCTTCAATACCGAAAGGCTTCAAATCGAAGCTTTGAAAAACATAATCGGTCTCTATACGGCCTTTCAGTTTGGGCTCAAATATCGCTTTAAAGTTTTCCTGGAATTCTTCTTTAATAATAAAGCTCACTTTTCCGAAGCCTGCTTTAATAGCATCGTAAATTGAATAGTCGATAATAGTTTCGCCGTTAGGGCCAAAGCCGTCAACTTGCTTCATGCTGCCATAGCGACTGGCCATACCTGCGGCCAGTATCAGTAGTGTAGGTTTCATAGTTTTTTCAGGCACAATTTTATAAATGTAAATATGACATTTTTATATTAACATTCCCGGTAAATAATGCTTTTACCGGTCAAATGTTTTTCAACAGGCGTTAATTATTTTATATACCTAAAATCCTGGCCGGCCTTAATGTTCAGCAAGGTTTCGTAAATCATGCGGATAACATTATCGACGTCTTCCTTATGAATCATTTCGACCGTGGTGTGCATATACCGCAGCGGCAACGAAATCAATGCTGATGGCACGCCATCGTTTGAATAAGCAAATGCATCGGTATCAGTACCTGTAGAGCGGGATGACGCCTGGCGCTGAAAAGGTATATTTGCCTTTTGCGCTGATTCAATCAATAGCTTATTCAGATTATTTTGCACGGCCGGAGCATAAGATACTACCGGGCCTTTACCACAAGCTAAATCGCCCTGGGTAATTTTATTGATCATCGGTGTTTGGGTATCGTGGGTAACGTCGGTTACGATAGCTACATTCGGTTTGATATGATGCGCTATCATCTCAGCACCGCGCAGTCCGATTTCTTCCTGTACCGCGTTCACGATGTACAAGCCAAAAGGCAGAGTTACTTTATTCTCTTTCAATAAACGTGCTACTTCGGCAATCATAAAACCGCCGGCACGATTATCCAGTGCACGACCAACGTAGTAACGGTCGTTAAGCACCATAAATTCGTCTTCGTAAGTAATTACGCAGCCAACGTGGATGCCCAGCTTTTCAACCTCTTCCTTACTGGTGCAGCCGCAATCCAAAAAGATATTTTTCAGGGTTGGCGCTTCTTCTTTCTCGCCGGCCGTACGGGTATGTATTGCGGGCCAGCCGAAAACAGCTTTTACTATGCCATTGTCGGTATGGATATCTACGCGTTTTGACGGCGCTATCTGGTGATCTGAACCGCCATTGCGGATAACGTATATCAAACCATCGTTGGTGATATAGTTTACAAACCACGAAATTTCATCGGCATGTGCCTCAATAACCACTTTGTAAGGCGCATCCTTATTGATGATACCTACCGCGGTGCCGTAGTTGTCAACGTAATGGTCGTCGATATATGGCTTAATGTAATCGAGCCATAATTCCTGCCCTTTCCACTCAAAACCGGTGGGCGAAGGGTTGTTTATATATTTTTCGAAAAATGCGAGGGAAGCATCAGTTACAACAGTTACGTGCTTTGGCGCATCGGCTGTTTCAGAAGTTTTTTTGGCCATATTTTTATTAAATACCTCTGTTTGAACAGGGAAGGCAAATATAGTAATTGGTTGATTAAGTTGATTAATTGAGTGGTTGTTTTTAGATTGAAGGCACAATGAAACTCAATCAACTTAATCCAACCTAATCAACTCAATCAACCCACCGTTAACATTTATCAATTTCTTAACACAAGCTTTATATAACAACCGCACCTTTGCGGCGAGTTAATTTTTTAATAATAAGGTCAGTTTAGTTAGTTAGGTCAGCCTGTTTGAGCAACAGGCTGACTTTTTTTTATGCACCTGTCGCCAAACTTTTCACCGCACCAGGATTATTACACAACAGCCTTAAACCCTTTTCGGCTTCATACATCCAAACGATATATGAAACTGTTATCACTATTATTTATTGCGCTGCTGTTTTGTTTATCCGGCTGTGAAATGCCCTTTTACGTGGCAGTACCTGAGCACTATGCACCTACATCCTTTTTTGGCGGGGATAACACTACCATAGTTCTGATTAACCAGTTTAATGCAGAAAATCTTGGTATTAGTAACAAAAAGAAAACTGCCGCTATTAAATCGGGAGCATATATGGCTATTGATGCAGCAGCTAAACGCCTGGCTCAACTGCCGCATGTTAAAACTATCAACCTAACTGATTCCACCAATTTTAAGGTTGATACAAACTCAATAAAGCTAATCGCTCAAAAATATAAGGCTACTTATGTACTTGTTCTTAAAAGTTATTACGCAGATATAGTTCTTGATGAGACTACAAATAACGACTATAAAACCTATTCGCTCGTAAATTTCCTGCTATATGAAAGCAACGGCTTGTACTATAAAAAGTTGAATGGCAGGGGGAGCGACCCGCAGACGAAACCGCAATACATGAAGATGCAATTTACCGGTCTTTACAACCAATCCGCGCTGACTCCCGCGCCTGTAAACTACTCCGCCGCGCATGGCGCGCAGGATGCATTGAAAGCATATTTTTCATATACCCAAACACATAGCCGCCCGATGTACGATGATGACTTTTTGCTCCCTGCAATCAGGCAATTCCAGACATCAAACTACATTAAGGCCGATAGCCTGCTGCGACCATTTATAGCAGACAGCAACCGGGTGAGGGCGGGCAAGGCTTATTACGCGCTTGCAGTAGTTAACGAAGCCAAGGGTGATTTCGGCGCCGCGATTGATTTTGCACGGCTGGCATTAAAAATAGATGGTGAGAATGAATATGCACCGGGTATTTTGGGCGATTTGCAACAAACAGAATAAGCATCCTTACATTTAACCACAGAGTTAACAGAGAAGCCACAGAGGCCACACAGATTTAAAAATTGCTGGTTTACTATTCAATATTCTTTCTCCGTGCTCGCTGTGTCTTCTCTGTATCACCGTGGTTAAAAATTACCGTAACAAGTTAAACTTTTAGCCGTTATTTGTGTCCAATCCGCATCATGAAGCTATTATCACCGTTACTTATCATCGCCCTGTTTTTCCTCGTCTCCTGCGAGACCCCGCTATACGTTTCCGTGCCGGTTGAATATACGCCGCGCGCTTATTTTAGCAAGGATACCACTACCATCGCCATCATCAACCAGTTCGATGCGGATGCGTTGAAAATCGGTAACAAAAAGAAGCTGGCCGCCATCAAGGCAGGCGCATATACGGCTATAAAATCAGCAGGGATGCAGTTAAGTCAGCTACAGCATGTTAAAACCATCAATTTGGCCGACTCTGCCGATTTTAAACCGAGCACAGATTCCGTAAAGCTGATAGTGGAAAAATATAAGGCTAACTATGTTTTGGTATTGAAGAATTTCAACGCCGGCATCGGGATAAGTGATATTAATAATTATACAACATCTTACGATACCAACGTAGGCGTGAACTTCCTGCTATACGAAAGCAATGGTATTTACTATAAAAAGCTGAACGGAGTTGCGAACGACCCAAAGTCGGACGAACCATATATGGGCCTGCTGGCTGCTATTGTACTGCAGCCAACGGTGGGTCGGAATAAGGTTGCTGTTAATCAGTCAGCAGAACATGCCGTTCAAAATGCATTGCAAGATTATTTTCCCTACACCATCAGTCATAACAGGCCGCTGTATAACGATGACTTTTTGATGCCTGCGGTAAAAGAAATACTGGCTCAAAATTTTGATAAAGCCGACGGTCTGCTACAACCATTTTTGCAGGACAAAGATAAACACCATGCCAGCAAAGGCGCCTATAACCTGGCGGTAGTTTATGAGGCGGAAGGCGATATAGATGCCGCCATGGACCTTGCACAGCAAGCATTAACGTTAGACAACACGAACAGATTTGCAGCTGATTTGCTACGCGACCTGCAGGGTGAATAAGTATTGCAATAATTATCTCCTGTTTTCAAAATCCCATCAGACCCGGTTAAACCTTTACCTGTTATTTGTATCCAACAAATAACATGAAGCTATTATCACCGGTACTTTTTATTGCCCTGTTTTTTCTCGCCTCCTGCGAGACCGCGGTATATGTTTCCGTGCCGGTTGAATATTCACCGCGAACATACTTTCCTAAAGATTCAATAACCGTTGTGGTGATTAACCAGTTTGATGTTAACAAATCAAACGTCAACAACAAAAAGAAACGTGCTGCAATTTGGGCCGGCGCTTACACCGCTATAAAAACAGCTAAAGGTCAATTGGAGCAGTTGAAACAGATTAAAGTAATCAACCTGGTGGATTCGGGGGACATGAAAGTAAATGCCGATTCTGTAAAGCTGATTGCCAGGCAATATAAAGCCAAATATGTACTTGCGCTAAAAAACTTTACCGCGGGAATAGACATGGACGAGCCAGGCAGTTCGCCCACATTTTATACCACCAATGTTTCGGTTAACTTTTTGCTTTACCAAAGCAATGGCATATACTACAAAAAATTAAGTGGTGCTGCAAATGACCCAAAGCCCGATAAGCTTTCCGAAAGCCTGCTCGCAAGCATATCTGTACAACCAAGCCTTGGAGCAAATAAAACCGCTATAACTGCTACTGCCGCTCATGCGGCACAAAATGCCCTTGGCGAATACTTTCCTTATAAAATTGTGCATAACCGGCCGTTATACACTGATAAATTTTTAATGCCTGCCGTAAAAGAAATACAGGCGCAGAACTTTGAAAAAGCTGACACCTTACTACGTCCATTTTTAAAAGATAAGGTAAAGGAACATATAAGCAAAGCGGCTTATAATCTCGCGGTAGCCTATGAAGCCCGGGGTTATATTGAGGACGCCATAGACATGGCCAGGTTATCTTCAAATACTAATTATAATGAATACGCTACCGCTATTTTGTACGATTTGAAACAGGAGTAAGCATTTTTTCTACTATTTCGTAATCGATGCTTTTGCGGGTAAAAAGATTACCTGTTTGCATAAAGCCTTGTTTCAGGTAAAAACCGGTGGCTTCGAGGCGCGCGTTGCACCAGATGCGCGTGCCGCCGTTTTCTTCGGCATAAGCAATAACATAAGTCACCAGGCTGCCGCCTATGCCTGCGTGCTGCATATCCGCAGCTACGGCCAACTTCCGAAACTGGAATTCTGTTCCGTCCTGGAACAGCGATACCACCCCCGCCAACCTGTTATCCCTGAACGCGCCGAAATGAATTCCATCAACGTCCTCCGGCATCTCCATCTCGTGCCGCATCGCCGCCGGATACAGCAAATCTTTACGGAGCTGCCAGGTGGCTTCCGGTCTTATTTGCTCTATCGAAGTTTCGGAATGATGTTCCATACGATAACTAATCTCTGATCCCTAGCCTCTAATTAACTACAAAGGTATATTCCCATGTTTCTTCCTCGGGTTATTTACCACTTTATTTTCCAGCATTTTAAATGCGTGGATAAGCTTAATTCTAGTCTCTGCCGGCTCAATTACTTCGTCTATAAATCCACGTTCGGCTGCCCGATAAGGGTTGGCAAATATCTCGGCGTATTGCTGTTCCTTTTCGCGCCATTTGGCTTCGGGGTCTTCTGCGGAGGTAATTTCCCTTTTAAAGATGATCTCAGCAGCGCCCTTTGCACCCATCACAGCAATTTCTGCCGATGGCCATGCAAAGTTCATATCCGCGCCGATGTGTTTGGAGTTCATTACATCATAAGCGCCGCCATAGGCCTTGCGGGTGATTACCGTAATACGAGGTACCGTCGCCTCGCAAAATGCATACAGCAGCTTGGCGCCGTTGGTGATGATGGCATTCCACTCCTGGTCCGTGCCAGGTAAAAAGCCGGGTACATCCTCAAACACCAGCAGCGGGATATTAAAGCAATCGCAAAAGCGCACGAACCTCGCACCCTTTGTTGAAGAATGAATATCCAAGACACCCGCCAAAAATGCCGGCTGATTGGCTACGATGCCTATGCTGCGGCCGGCTAAGCGTGCAAAACCCACCACAATGTTTTCGGCGAAATCTTTATGCACCTCCAGAAAAGAACCCTCGTCAATCACTGTATCAATTACTTCCCGTATATCATAGGGCTGCGAAGCATTTTCGGGCATAATGGTATTCAATGCCTCCCTCGACTCATTTTTAATTTCATAGGGTAGCTTCGGTGCCGTATCCTCGCAATTTTGCGGTATATAGCTTAACAGCTTCTTGATGTTTTGTATGGCTTCGATTTCGTTGGCACAGGCAAAATGCGTAACGCCCGATTTGGTGGCATGGGTATTAGCGCCGCCGAGTTCTTCGCTGGTTACTATCTCGTGCGTAACTGTCTTCACCACGTTAGGACCGGTGACGAACATATAGCTGGTGTTCTCCACCATCAATATAAAATCGGTAATAGCGGGAGAATATACGGCCCCACCCGCACATGGCCCTAAGATGGCCGATATCTGCGGCACCACGCCGGATGCCATCGTGTTCTTGTAAAATATATCGGCATAGCCGCCAAGGGACACCACGCCTTCCTGTATACGCGCACCGCCAGAGTCGTTCAAGCCGATAACAGGAGCCCCGTTTTTCATCGCGAGGTCCATTATCTTGCAGATTTTTTCTGCATGTGTTTCGGATAGTGAACCGCCGAACACGGTAAAATCCTGCGAGAAAACATATACCAACCGGCCATTTACGGTTCCATAACCGGTTACTACGCCGTCGCCCGGATATTTTTCCTTTTCCATCCCAAAGTCAGTCGACCGGTGCGACACCAGCATGCCTATTTCCTGGAATGAGCCCTCATCCAATAAAAAATGCAAACGCTCGCGCGCGCTAAGTTTTCCCTTTTTATGCTGACTTTCTATACGCGCTTTGCCACCGCCCAAAAGGGCCTCACCACGCTTTTGGTTCAATAATTTAATCTTGCTATCCACAATACAGGTTTATGCATGCAATATGGGAATTTTAATTTTTGATTTCAGTGATTAGATTGATTTCACTGATTAGAAGTGCTGGTATTAGATTGATTTAGCAATTGACGCTGATTTTAAATCACAAAAAATAAGACATCCGCTTTATAATTTCCATCAGCCAACATCTGCGCTCCCAATCAGTGAAATCAATAAAATCATTAAAATCCCAAAAAAATAAAAAATCCGTGAAACGGCGTAGCCATCTTGAGCGCCTTAAAAAACAAACAACTGCGAAAAATCATTCTCTAATCGGTGAAATCTCAAAAGAAAAAAAACATCTAGGAACGCTATGTGCTTTATGTAGATAAACCATACAACATGAACCCGTACCAGCAAAAATGGATTGATCTTTTAAAAGCCGCGAATATTCCGGGATGGAAGATAGAACCGCAGGACAGCGATATTTACGTCGAGATGCCCCATGTTACCGATTTGAAACTAATAAGAGACAATCTGCCATCCACGCTAGCCGCCATGTCACTTGATATCAATGAGCCGCATCAGCGACTAAAATTCATATTCCACAATGGCCATGAAAACTTTGAGTACATACTGAACCCGGGCGGTAAAGATTTGGAAGGAGAAGATTAAGAGAGTTAACCATTAAAGCGAAATCAATCAAATCACAAAATAAAAAATCGGTGAAATCATTCTCTAATCGGTGAAATCCCCCCACAAAAAATCATAGTTTGGCCCGTGTAGACAATATCACTACGCTCATCCCCATTATAGCGATAAATACAAAAGATGCCCTTAGCGTAGCCAGGCCTGCGATAAACCCAATCACCGGCGGACCAACCAAAAAGCCTACAAACCCTATTGTGGAAACTGCGGCCAGCGCAACCCCTGCCGACATGGTTTTAGACTTCCCAGCCGCACTATAAACCATCGGCACCACAGACGATACCCCTACTCCTACCAGCATAAAACCAGCCATTGCAGTATACAGGTGAGGAAAAACAACGGCAATAAGCAGTCCGGTAACTGTTAATGACCCGCTTACCTGCAAGGTGCGTTTTAAACCGAAGCGGCCTGCAAATAAATCGGCTACGAACCGACCGGCTGCCATAGTGAGCATAAACGCCGTGAAGCCTGCGCCCTGTAAGGCAATCGGAGCAATGACTACTTTTTTGAAATAGATAACACTCCAGTCAAACATGGCGCCTTCGCAAATCATAGAACAGAACGCAATACTCCCTAACGTAAGTAAAGGCATCATTTGTCGCAGACGTTCGCGCAATGAAAGTGCAACGCCCCCCTTGCCCTTCGGAACTCCTGTATCATCAGCCAGGTACCTCGAAGCGACGGTTACCCCCGTTGTTAAAATAACCAGTACCGTGATAAAGTGGCGAAAAGGATTGATATGATTTGCAATCATAGCTGTGCCGATACCTGCGCCAACAAACCCTGCCAGGCTCCACAAGCCATGAAACGATGCCATGATAGGCCTTTCATACATGCGTTCTGCAGTAACTGCCTGTGTATTAACGGAAATATTAACGGCATTACTCGAAAAACCGAAACAAACCAGGCAAATTATTAATTGAAAGGCATTTTGCGCAAGGCCCAGAAAGCTTAGGCAAATAGCATAAACTATTATAGCGCCCAACAACACTTTTTTGCTACCTACTTTCGTTATTGCCCAACCCGAAAACGGAAGAGATAACATCAAGCCTACGGGCAATGAAAACAAAACCGCACCCAAGCCAGCATCAGTTAAGCCCAGGTTTTGCTGCACTGTTGCAATGCGCGAGGCCCAACTGGAAAAACATAACCCCGCCATAAAAAACAAAACACCCACGGCAATGCGGAGTGTTCTGCGGGTATGCGATGGTTTTATACTTATTGCCTCTGCCATGTATTTGTGGTGGCATTAAGTGTAAAAAATACACTTAGTGCCATTAATACAAATGTAGGCTAATTTATAGAGACTTAAAAGGATAGTTTTAATCTTGACCTAAAGATTGAATAGCTGTAAAACTTAACAGTATTACTTTGCCGGGGCGGCATTCCTCTTAGCAAGGACAATCAGCGCCAGTCCACACATCACTCCACTGCACAATGCAGTCGCAAGATTTTCCGTACTGCTTACCTGACCGAAACCATATCTCAGTATTAAAAATGCCGTCACGGATGAGATGATAAAGGCGACACAAAAGACTTTGAAAAGATTCATGTTAAGCTGAAGTTTACCAAAACTACTTATTAATGTTGAACGAACCAAGGCAATGTTTGTAAACCTTGTTGCTGCTTTTATCAATCATATCGCAGCTAAAGGTTCCCTGCGTATTGGTTTCGCTTAAAACGGTAACTATAATTTTAGCTTGTGCAGTAACGTCGATTTTAAAATTACCGGCTTCCATGTCTGATAAGTCAAAAGTACCGGAGGCTGCCGAAGGAAATACCAATATGCCTTTTGCATCCGAGGTTTGGCCTTCGGCTGCAATGGTAGTTTGTCCGTTGGCAAAGCCTGTTGTGCCGGTAGGAAGTACGTTGTAAGTTGCCGCGTTATTGAATGTGTAAGTTATATCGCCTATTTTAACCTGGATATTACTTGCAACGCCAATTGGCAGTCCACTCCCATCATTTACAGCTGAACTATGATCAGTATTGTTGTCCGTTTGGGTGCCTGAAGGGTAAATAGGTATATCCAATTTGCAGGCCGTTACACTGCATGCTATAAGCAAAGCAAATAAAAATTTAACGTATAGTGTTCTCATATTAGGGTATGTGCGGCATTGCTGCCAGGTTTAACATGCCCCAATACGGATTTCGGCCCTTGCGGGTTACATGTCACATATTAGTTACAGTCTCCATCCGGCGTGCACGACTGGCCTTCAATAATTTCTAAGCGGTGTGTTTGATTTTCATGTTGCCATTCGCCAAAAGCTTTTTCCAGCGATTGTTCAAATACCGGCACCGCTTGCGCACCTGATACGGCATATTTATTATTCAGTACAAAAAACGGCACGCCCTGTATGCCCAGGTATTGCGCGGTGTCAATATCATGCTTAACATCTTCGGCATAGGCGTTGCCGGTTAAAACCTGCTCTATTTCGGCGGCATCAAGGCCGATTTGCTTTCCCAGCTCAATAAGCACGGCATTATCATCGATGTTTTTGCTATCGGTGAAGTAAGCTTTAAATAAGGCTTCCTCAGCCTCTACACCCAGGCCGTGCTTTTTGGCCAGGTGGCTAAAACGGTGCGCCTTAAAGCTATTGGCTACTACGGCCTTGTCCATATTATAGGTTAAGCCTGCCTCGGCTGCCATTTTGGTAACATGGTCGTTCATCTGTTGGGCATGGTCTATAGTCCAGCCTTTGCGGTCGGCCAGGTATTGGTTGATGCTGATGGTAGTGTCCGTCTCTAAGTCGGGATTAAGCTGAAAGCTTTTCCACTCTATCTCAATCTCGTTTTTGTGCTCAAAATGCTGTAAAGCTTCTTCAAACCTGCGCTTGCCGATATAGCAGAACGGGCACATTACATCGCTCCAAATTTCAACTTTCATAGTTTTTGTTTTATTATAGCAAAGTTAATTCACACCTTTAACAACGGCGTAAGCCGAAAGTAAAATTGCTTAATTCAGATACTGCACATGAAAACATCACTTAAACTTATAGCTGCCCTGCTCCTGTCTTTTATAATAAGCCTTAGCGGATTTGCCCAGCAAAAAAATGATGACCTGTATAGTGCCGGTTATGCAAGCGCTTTTATCGGCGGATTATATGATGCCTGGTATCCGTATAAAAACCTGCACCAGCATGGCAATTTCGGCCTGGGCGCTCCTGCTAAGCTGGATGGAGAGCTAATAATGCTGAATGGCAAGCTCTACAAAACCCAATATACCGGCAAAACCAGCCCGATCAATGATGTCGACCAAACGCCTTACGCGGTGGTTTGCTTTTTTAAACCGAAGCAATCTTTTAAGCCAGGTCGCCAGTTGAATAAAGCTGCACTTTTTAAATACATGGACAGCGTGCTCACCAATCAGAACGGCATTTATGCCATCCACATCAGCGGTAATTTTAAATATGTAAAAACGCGTGCCTTCCCTCCTGTTGAGCAAAAGCCTTATGTACCGCTGGCTGCCATGCTTGACAGGCAGCACTTTTTCGAGTTTAACGCAATTAAGGGTGATTTAGTAGGCTATAAGCTTCCTGCCTTTATGGAAGGGCCGCATATCAGCGGTTATCATTTTCATTTTTTGTCGGATGATAAAATCTCCGGCGGGCATATTATCGATGTAATTGCTGATGATATAACCATCGAAGTAGATACTTTAAGCAGCTATACCATGGAACTGCCGCAAACCGCTGATTTTAATAATTTTGACTTTAAGAAGGATAGGAAAGAAGAGATAAAGAGTGTAGAGAACGGGAAGAAGCAATGATGCGTTTGTGCCATTGCATAATGAGATTATCCCTATGACATAGAGGACGGAAAGACTTACGAAGTTTTCAAAACTTCGTAAGTCTAATGACGCTTTTGTTATCCCCCTGAGTTTATACTACGCTTTCGCCGCTGCCAACGAATCACTAAACGCCTTCACTAAAAACTGGTTATCTGTCCTTAATAACGTTTCGTTAACCTGCAGCTTAATAATACCATCCGGACCAGCGCCGCGGGTAAGTACTTTGTAATTGTCATACAGCCCCTTGCGGAATTTTTTAACATCGATGCCGGGAGGTACCTTAAAATCAAAAATATTGCTGCCGTTTTTAAGGGTTGTGATGTTGATACCCGGAACCTTGTTCAATTTCTCGAAAAGGTCGGTGGCTTGTGCTGCGGTTTTTTTCAGGCGGTCTTCAAGGCCGTCGAGATTATATAAAGCCATTGCAGCTTTGCTCCAATTCATAAACACAGTGCCGCCGTGAACCTTTATTAAATGCTCCATTTTATCGATAACTGCTTTATCACCGCATAATATCGCGCCACCATCCGCACCCAGGTATTTGTATAGCGAAATATAAACTGTGTCGAAATAGGAAGCATAGTCGGCAATCGCCGCACCGCCAAATGCCGATGCCAGGTAAAGCCGCGCACCGTCCAGATGCAATTTGTAGCCTTTGCCGCGGCAATACTCAGATATCTTTTTAATCTCGTCAATCGGCACCTGTCTGCCATCGCAACGGCGGACCGGGTTCTCTATCGCTACCGCGCCAATGCCACTTTTGAATACCTCACCATCGTTGGTATAATCGATACCTTTTTTCAGTTCATCCAGCGTAAAATAAGGCTCGTTTGGAGCCAGCGGCATCAGGCGTTTATTGTGGACTGATTGCGCCGCATCCGCCTCATCGCGGTAAATATGACTGGTGTCCTGTACAAATATTTTGGTGTTTTCGCCGCTAAGTACCGATATCGCCAACTGGTTGGCCATGGTGCCTGTCGGCATATAAATAGCAGCTTCTTTTTTAGTTATCTCGGCAAATTTTTTCTGCAATGCCGCAACTGCGCCTCCACTGCCGTAAACGTCAGCTTTAATCGGGTCTTTCTTGCTTATCTCCTGCAGCTTGGCAATGTATTCGTCCGGCGGATAATGTATGCCGTCATCAGTAAACGAAATCAGCTGGGGCGCCGGTGTGTCATTACGTTCATCAATTTTAAGTGCTTCCGCCTTAGACAATGACGGCAGCAAGGCAGGCACCATAGCCAGACCTGACAATTTCAGGAAGTTTCTTCGTTTTAGCTCGTTCATAACCGGGTTGTTTTAATTGCTCAAGGGTTTTATTCAATATTAAGCATTTGTTTGTGCTTACCAAAGTATAGTCGCCCCGGCGGATTATAATGTTACAAAAAAGGAGCTGCTTTTGGCAACTCCTTAAATATTAAGTTTTTAAATTTTTATTTGAAATCTTCCGCGGCTACACCGGTATTTATCTTAACATCAGTCACAGTCATTTCAAAAGTTTGTTCCTGGCCGCCGGCAGATTGCGTCATAGTTTGTTTGTATGGCTGTAATATATTGCCGACTTTGCGGTAGTCGCCAAGTTCAATCGTAGTGTTTATTGTTGTTGCACCCTGTACACTTGAACTTTCCTGCCTAACCAGCAATTTGCTTTTTACATCATAGTACTCGGTTGATACTTTGCCGGTCGGGTCGGTTACGCTAACCTGGTAAGCGTCGGAGCCATTCACTTTCTGTACGCCTTTAACCGCAAGCTTGAATGCCGGGTTGCTCAGGTAATCCAGCTGTTCGGTAAGCTGGGTGAACGCTTTTTTCTGCGCAATTTCGTCAGCGCCCAAATCTTTTTTATTAGGGCCTTGCTGCTGATAGCCTTTTTCGCCATCAAACGCCTCTTTCATCACAACATTTCCGCCCATCGTAATAGACATAGCTTCCTTGTTCGGCGTCATTTTCTTTTGCGAAACATTTAGCTTCATGCCCTGCATCGCCATATCCATGGTTGTAACTGTCGAGGTTATCTTTTTCAATTCCGCTTCACCGCCAACAGCGTTAATGTAGCCTTTTACAATATCAGTAGCGCTAACAGCAGGTACAGCAGCTGATGGCGCCCCCTCAGTTACCGGGTTAGCATATTTATCGTACAGGTGGACAGGATAGCCGCTTTTCTTTAAGCCTTCGAGCATCTGTGCGGCAGCGCCTACTACAACCACACGAGCGTTATCGTAGCTAAAATATTTCTGGGCCACACGCAGGATGTCGTCAGCTGTTACGGCATTTACCTTTTGCAGGTATGTTTTATAAAAATCAGCAGGAAGGTTATTGATAAGGATATTGCTGGCGAAAGTAGCCGTACGCGCAGGGTCTTCCAGGCCTAAGGCGAAAGAGCCATTGTAAAGGGCCTTGGCAATATTCAGTTCTTCATCTGATACCTTTTCGGTGCGGATGCGTTTTACCTCGTTCAGCATTTCGGTAACCGCGCTGTCAACCTTGGCATTACGTACTGAAGCCGAAGCATCAAAAGTTTCCTGGAAACGACCGCTACCTAATGATGAATAAGCGCCGTAGGTAAACCCGTGCTTTTCACGCAGGTTCATAAACAGACGACTTTCCGCACCGCCACCTAAAATATAGCTGGCCAAAATAGCAGGGAAATAATCCGGGTTATTTTTTTTCAGGTCTACCAGGTTAATTACATTAATTTCTGACTGCACCGCATTTGGCACATCAACCACATCTATTTCCGTTTTGGTGGGATTAGGCACTTCGGCAAGCTTTGGCAATGCCAGCGCTACACCCTTCCAATTACCTAAAACTTCGGTTGCCAGTGCCTTAGCAGCCTCAGGTTTAATATCACCAATGATGGTTAAATATCCACGTGAAGGCGTGATGTATTTAGCATAAGCATCTTTAACATCCTGCAACGTAAGCGCCTGTATGCTTTCCTCAGTTTCAAACTCACCGTTAGGATGGTTTTTGCCATAAGCCAGCGCGCTGTTCACCCTGTTGGCAATAGCAGGTGCATTTTTAGCCGACGATTTTAAACTTGTAATAGTCTGACTTTTTAGCTTATCGAATGACTCCTGTGTAAATGCCGGTTCTTTTAAACCTGCGCCCATCAGGGTAAAAGCTTCCTTAAAATAACGGGTAAGTGCCGAAGCGTATCCGCCCGAAGAGCTCAAATCCACGTTGGCGCCAAGCTTTTCGCTGGCTTCGTCAAACACCGCTTTAGGCATTGTTTTGGTGCCTTCGTTCAGCATCTGGCCCATCAAATTCACCACACCTGCTTTTGTGCCTTCGGTTACCGGGCCAACATCTATCAGGTAATTCGCGCTTACTTTAGGCAATATATGGTTTTCAACTACCAGTAGCGTAATGCCGTTTGGCAAAGTATATTTTACAGGGTCTTTAATGGTTAAAACCGGTGCCGGCCCTGGTTTGGGCTGTTGAGTACGGTCTATGGTTTGTGCCTGCGCATATTGCATCAATAATGCCCCGGCAGCTATCATTATATATTTTTTCATGATTCTTTCGTGATATGGTTAATTATTGAGCTTTTCCTTTTCCGGGTAAATAATACAGCACCAGCCGCTGGTTCGCGTTAAGGTATTTACGCGCGGCGTCCCTTATCTCTTCCCTGGTTACTGAGCGAATTTCGTCAAGCTCCTTATTAACATGGCCGGTATCTTTATGATAAAAGGTATAACCGTTGCTCAGGCTCTCAGCCACGCCCAGCATGCGGGTATTGGCGCTTACAAAGTTATTCTCAAACTGGTTTTGCAGCTTTTGGTATTCTTCAGGGCTTATCAAATCCGTTTGCAGCTTTTTAATTTCCTCATCCATATCAGGTAGTAAAGTTGCAGGGTTAGCGCCGCCGTTTGGCAATGCACCCAAAATGTACATGCCGTAATCTTCCAGCGCATAATTAAAGGCGACAACCTGTAAGGCATTCTTTTTCTCATCAACCATCTTTTTGTACATACGTGAGCTGGCTCCGCCAGATAGCAAGGTTGATATCATCTGCATCACCCTCGAATCGTGCGTATCTCTTCCAGGTACGCGGAAAGCCTCAATCATAAATGGCAATTGCGCGTTGGCATCGTAAGCCGTATCTGTTATTTGTTTGGTGATAGGCTCTTCCTGGATCTTTGTATAAACTACATCGGCGCCTTTAGGAATATCTCCAAAATACGATTTCACCAAATCTTTGGTTTTAGCGATATCGATATCGCCGGCGATAGTGAGCACCGCATTGTTAGGTACATAATATTTTTTAAAGAAATCTTTAAACTCGTCCAGCTTTGCGGCATCAAGGTCGGTCATAGTACCTATTACGCCGCGATGATACGGGTGTTTTGGGAACAGGTCGGCGCTGATGGTGGTGATCAGGTTGCCATAAGGGCGGTTGTCAAAACTCTGGCGTTTTTCTTCCTTTACCACCTCATTCTGGGTTTTTACACCAATCTCATTAATCACCGGGTGCAGCATGCGTTCACTCTCCAGCCACATGCCGGTTTCCAGCTGGTTGGATGGGAATACCTCGTAATAAAAAGTACGGTCCTGGGTGGTATTGGCATTGTTTTGCCCGCCATTGGCCGATACTATTTTAAAAAACTGGCCTCGTTTAATGTTATCGCTGCCTTCAAACAGCAGGTGCTCAAAAAAATGCGCGAAACCGGTACGGCCTTCTGCTTCGTTTTTAGAGCCTACGTGGTACATCACGCTCACCACAGCCACCGGCGCTTTCTTGTCCTGGTGCAGAACTACGTGCAGGCCGTTGGGCAAGTCGTATTCTGTAAATTCAACTTTTTGCGCGTTAACCCGCAGGCCAATCAGGGAGGCGACTGCGGCAGCAAAAAGAACTTTTTTCTTTAATTGCATAGTTAATTATTGTTTCAGGCTAATGTATTAATTGATTTCGGAAGTCGGAATGTCGATTTCGGATTATTTTTATTTCGGAATGTCAATTTCGGAATTATTTGATTTCGATTTAGGTTTGTTCTTATTTCTCAATTCAAGCTTTAGTGCAGCTCAACTAATCTCTATTTTCTAATTAACTAATCTCTATTCTTAATCCTCCCTTCACACTAAATCCGTTAATTTGCGTTATTAATGGCTATAAAGATAACGAATAACGTAGTTAATGAGTCGCTCCACTAAAATAAAAATTATTGTACCGCTGGCCATTGTGCTTTTTGTGGGTGCATACGGGCATCATAAACACGTTGCCCGCGAAACCGACATTACCGGCAAGCTTGATGACAAACAGATGAACGAAATATCGGGCATTGCTGCTTCCGGTGTCGATTCTACTATCTATTATGTGCATAATGACAGCAGTGATACCAGTCGTTTTTTTGCGATTACTGCCGATGGCAAATTAAAATCGACCCTCTATTTTAAAGGTGATGCAAAGGCAAGACTGGGCATTTTTGATTGTGAAGATATCGCCGTTGGCCCCGGCCCGGTAAAAAATAAAAGCTATGTTTATTTAGGTGACATAGGTGACAACAGTGCAAATCGGCCTTACTTAACAGTTTACCGTTCTGAAGAAAATGCTGTATGGCTTAAAAATGATATCAATAATGTAGCTGCTGTCCCACTTCACTTAAAATACCCCGATGGACCGCGGGATGCCGAAACATTAATGGTAGATCCGGTCGAACGCTTATTATACATCGTCTCCAAAAGGCAGGATTCTGTAACTGTTTATACCACACCGCTTAAATACAAAGCTAACGACACCGTTACCCTGACTAAACGCTGCAAACTCTTTTTTGCTGGATTAAAAGTATTTAAATGGATAACGGCCGGCGATATATCAAAAGATGGTTCGCAGGTAGTATTAAAGAGCTACGAAAAGGTTTATTACTGGAAACGAAATGGTAACGAGCCTGTCTGGAAAACCATGCAGGGCAAACCCCTGGTTCCGTTTTATGTCCCCGAAAAGCAAGGCGAGGCGATTGGATTTACCGCCAATGGCAAAGGTTATTATACCACCAGTGAGGGTGTTTATGCACCGATATATTATTATAAGGTACCTTGATTCTTGGCTCTCTTCCCTACTCCACCGTATTCGCGTACCCGTTTATATAATCCCTTGGCGAAACACCGGTAATGCTTTTAAATACGTAATTAAAATTGGTGATGCTGTTGAAGCCGCAGCTATAGGCAATGGTGGCAATGCTTTTTGCCTGGCCGTTTACCAGCATTTTGCAGGCCTCGTTTATTCTCACTTTATTGATAAAATTCACCAGCGTGTGGCGCGTATGTTTTTTAAAATAACGGCAAAAGGCGGTGGGTGTAAGATGAGCTTGCATCGCCACATCCTCGAGCGACAACGGGCTTGCATAATTCTGCATGATATAATTATACACCGATGCGATACGCATGCCCTCGGGGTCAGTCATTGAGAAAGCATAGCTGCCGGATGACAAAGGCTGCGGACTATGGATGGTTGTGATAACGTTCAGCAATTCTATAAATCGGTAAAGCTGCTCTGCGCCGCCCGTATGCTGTATGGTGGTTATCTTTTTAACCATATCGTTGTACATCGCATCCGGAACTTTAAATCCGCTTGGATTTTGGTTGATGAATGCCAGCACAGCTTTCATCTCGGGCATCGCAAATAGGGCTGATAATTTGCCAGATGGATTGAAGAATATGGTTATGGCCTGCACTTCCTTATCACTTTCGGGAAGGAAATAGGCCGGGTCGCTTTTAAACAGATGCGGCAGGTTAGCGCCAATCACATAAATCTCGCCTTCGCGAAAAACGTGCATGTTGTTACCGGCCAGCAAGGTGCCTTCGCCCTTTTGTATCCAGGTTATCTGTATTTCGGCATGGCGGTGCAGGTAGGTATAAAAGTGAGGCAGCACTTCTTCCTGCACCATAATAGAATGGTCGTGCGGAACAGGAATGGTGAAGGGCAGTACTTTCATTTGGTAAATTTAGTTTTTTAGGTTGAATAAGTTGATTGGGAGAGTGGTTGATTGGTTTGAACAAAATCTATTACTTTGGGTTAATAAACAGAGCAGATTTGTCAACTTTTAAAAAGTTGACAAATCTATTTCATACACCATGTTATGTCAGCAAATAATAAAATAGAACTCAGCAAAGGCGACATCACCAAATTAGCGGTTGATGCTATTGTAAATGCAGCCAATACTTCGCTGATGGGCGGCGGCGGTGTTGATGGCGCTATTCACCGCGCAGGAGGATCAGCAATTTTAGAAGAATGCCGGCAAATTGTAGCCCGGCAGGGCCGCTGCAATACCGGCGAGGCGGTTATAACAACTGCCGGTAAAATGCCTTCGAAATACGTGATTCATACCGTTGGTCCGGTTTGGAATAATGGCAAATACCAAGAGGATGAAAAGCTAACCAATTGCTATAAAAACTCATTGCAACTAGCGGTTGATAACGATTGTAAAACGGTGGCTTTCCCGAATATCAGCACCGGTATTTATCATTTCCCGAAAGGCCGTGCGGCAAAGATTGCGGTTGATACCGTGGAGGAATTTCTGTCGAAAACAGACAAAATAGAAAAAGTGATTTTTGTATGTTTTGATGAGGAGAATTATGGGTTGTATGAGCGGCTGATTGACTGACACGTCATTGCGAGACCGGTTGCTTGCAAGCGGTAACCGAAGCAATCTCTGCGACAGACGGTCTTAGGTGAACGTAGCCTAAGGTGACCTTAATGCCGGCGGACAGGAAACCCTGGTGTTTATTGCTCCGGTGCAGTATGGCGCAGAGGTTGCTTCGAAGCAGGCCGCAAGCGGCCCGCCTCGCAATGACGATGGCTTTTAGTTATACCTGTTTGCATCAAATAACCCCACCTCTATCGCCGGTTTTCCCTCATTGAATGCATCAGCAATTATCTTTCCTGTAGCCGGTGCCAGGCCCAAACCTATCATAGCATGGCCGGTAGCTATAGCCAGGTTATTGTATTTTTTGGTAACGCCTATGTATGGCAAACCATCCGGTGAGCATGGCCGGAAGCCGAACCAAACGTCTTTTTCATCGGGCACAGCCAATTTAAAATCCGGGAAGTATTTTGGAACGGATTCTACTATTCCTTTTACTCGGTTCATGTTCACACGGTCGTTTATTTTGCCGATTTCCATAGTGCCGCCAAAGCGAATGCCGCCGTTCATCGGGGTAATAGCTACGCGCGCCTCGCAAAGTATGGACGGTACCGTCATCTTTTTAATCGGCTCGTTCACCATAAATGAATAGCCTTTGCCCGGCATCAGTGGAATGCTCAACCCTGCCAGCTTTGCAATGCCCGGCGACCATGAGCCACCGGCAAGCAGGTATTTATCGCCGGTATAATTTTTATCTTTTGTGCTTACCGAGCTTATTTTGCCACCATCGTGGTTAATACCGGTTACTTCCGTGTGACGATGAATGCGAACACCCGCTTCTTCCAGGTATTTCACCAGCGCTTTCATCAACTTATTTGGCGACATGTGTGAATCACAGTGATAATGCACGGCGCCAAGGATATCAAGTTCTATTTCGGGCTGCAGCTTCCTGGTTTCTTCCGGCGTTAAGTATTGTGCATCCAAACCCAGGTTGGTAGCCTGCTCTATCATGTGCCTTTCTTCTTCCTCAACCTTGTGCGACTTAAAAAGCATCAGGATGCCATTGTCAGTCAAATCAAAATTTAAGCCGGAATCCTTTTCAAATTCATGGTACAGTTTACTGCTGTAGAGCGCAATATCCCTTAATCCGCCTGCTGAGCGGTCTACATGTTTTTTAGTGGCGCTTTTCATAAATTTTAAGCCCCAGCCAATGAGGTCTCTATTTAAAGACGGCTTTACATAAAACGGGCTCTTACTGTCAAACATCCACCTGATGCCCTGTTCAATCATGCCCGGCGATGCCAGCGGCACAAAGTGACTTGGCGTAACCATGCCTGCGTTGCCATGTGAACAGTTATCCGTAAGGTCGCCCTGGTCAAGGATATCAACTTCCCAACCTGATTTGTGCAGGTAGTACGCTGAAAACAGCCCTATTACTCCACCGCCGATTATTATTGCTTTACTCATGTTCTGTTTTTGTTCCTACACGTCATTGCGAGACCCGTTGCTCGCAACCGGTAACCGAAGCAACCTCTGCATCATGTGGTCTTAAGCGAATTCAGCCTAAGGGTGACCTTGATGCCGGCGAACAGGAAACCCTGGTCATTGTCGCTCCTGTGCAGGATGGCGCAGAGATTGCTTCGAAGTCGATTGCAAGCAATCAACCTCGCAATGACGTGTAGTTTATTTTTTATTAATGCACTATATCACCTGGAACCCAAACGCGTACGGGTCATCATCATCAATTTTGATGGTGTTATAACCGTAAACTTTTGCCCAGCCCTCAATGCCGGGAATTATAGCGGGCTTATCGCCAATCGTCACTTCATCTTCAACGGTGCCGATAAACTGGCTGCCGATGATGCTTTCGTGTATAAATTTATCACCTTTTTTCAACTTGCCTTTAGCATGCCATTGCGCCATGCGGGCGGATGTACCAGTGCCGCAAGGTGACCTGTCTATAGCCTTATCGCCATAAAATACTGCGTTACGGGCAGTTGCCTCTGGCGAAATGGTTTTACCTGCCCACAGGATATGCGAGCAGCCGTTGATGGTCGGGTTTTGTGGGTGAACGAAGGTGTATTTTTCGTTTATCCTTTTGCGCAATACCCGGCTCCACGATATCAGCTGGTCGGCTGTGTAATTTTCCAGTCCGCCGAAATTTTCCTGCGGGTCTACTATCGCATAGTAATTACCACCATAGCTTACATCTACTGTCAGCATGCCTAAATCAGGGCATTCCACTTCCAGGTTCTCGGCAGCGAGGTATGAGGCTACGTTCGTCAGCTTTACTGACTTTACCTTATTGCCTTCCTGTTTGTACTCGATCAATACCAAACCGGCGGGGGCTTCCATGCGGATTACGCCGGGTATTTTGGGTACAATCAGGCCTTCTTCAACAGCAATGGTTATGGTGCCAATGGTACCATGCCCGCACATTGGCAGGCAGCCGCTGGTTTCGATAAACAAAACGGCTACGTCATTGGCCGGGTCATGCGGCGGGTAAAGAATACTACCCGACATCATATCATGGCCGCGTGGTTCGAACATCAGGCCTTTGCGAATCCAGTCATATTCCTTTAAAAAGTGCTGGCGTTTTTCGCTCATGTTATCGCCCTGCAGGTTTGGTCCGCCACCGGCAACAAGCCGGACAGGGTTACCGCAAGTGTGAGCGTCTATACAGAAGAATGTCTTATTCATATTAGTCTAAAGTCTTGAGTCTGAAGTCCTGAGTCGAAGCACGTTAACGACTAACGACTTAAAACTCTGGACTTAGGACTTCTACCTACTCCATTCATTATTAAACAACCGCCAAATATTAAGGGGGTTGCCGGTTTTCAATTCATCAGGCAATAAATCCTCGCTCCAGTTTTGCCAGCATACGGGGCGCACAAATCTTTTTATGGATGAAGTCCCTACCGAAGTAAACCTGCTGTCGGATGTTGCCGGAAAGGGACCGCCATGCTGCATGGCATTGCCAACCTCCACACCTGTCGGCGGACCGTTCAATATCACACGTCCGGCTATATCAGCCAGTTTGTCGGTGATGTTTTTATAATCGGCAAGTTCGTTGCCATCGGCATAAATAGTAGCGGTAAGCTGCCCATGGAGCGAGTATACTACCTGCTCCAGTTCATCACGGTTATCTGCAACAATCAGCATTGAATAAGGGCCGAAAATCTCTTCTTTAAATTTTTCATCCGATAGAAACCCGGCTGCGGTCACCTCCGTTACTACAGGCACGCCCTGGTTGCTTTTGGTGGCATCAACCTTTTCTGATTTGGCGATTACCTTAACCGAGTCATCAGCCAGCATGTTCCCGGCCAACTTATTAAAGTTGGCGCAAATGCCCGGTGTAAGCATAGTTGATGAAGCGATATTCTGTATTTCAGATGCAAGCGTGGTTCTAAACTCTTCCAGGCCCTCACCTTTAATCATTATCAGCAAACCGGGTTGCGTACAAAATTGCCCCGCATTATTGGTTATCGGGCCGGCAAGTTTAGCAAGTTCCGCCGGACGGGCTTTCAAAGCACCCGGTAATAATATCATGGGGTTAATGCTGCCCATTTCGGCAAAAACCGGGATAGGCTCATCACGTTCGCGAGCCATTTTCACCAGTGCCATACCGCCTCTTAATGAGCCGGTAAAGGTTACTATTTTCGTTTTCGGATGTTTTACCAAAGTCTCGCCTATGGCATAACCGTCATCATACAAAATGGAAAAAACGCCTTCGGGCATACCGGTTGCTGCTGCCGCTTTCCTGATAGCCTCGGCAACCAATGCGCTCGTGCCGGGGTGTGCAGGATGGGCTTTCACTACTACCGGGCACCCAGCGGCCAAAGCGGCAGCCGTATCGCCACCTGCGACAGAAAATGCCAACGGGAAGTTACTTGCACCGAACACAACTGCCGGACCAAGCGGCACCATCATTTTACGGATATCCAAACGTGGCAGGGGCTGCCTGTCAGGAATGGCAGTATCGATAATGGCTTCAACCCATGAGCCTTCTTCCAGCACATCAGCAAACATTTTAAGCTGGTTGGTTGTGCGTCCGCGCTCTCCTTGCAAACGGGGAGCAGGTAAGCCGCTTTCAGCCGAGGCTCTTTCTATCAACACATCGCCTATGGCGATGATTTCGTCGGCAATGCTGCGCAAAAATGCTGCTTTCTTTTTTGGGCCGATGCTGCGGTAGGTAGTGAAAGCCTTATCGGCTAAAGCCATCGCTTCGTTAGCTTCGGCAATGCTGGCGGCATAAAACTCACCAGGTAAATCAACGCCCTGTGCCGGGTCGACCGCTTTAAATTTATTTCCGTTTCCGGGCTGGTAGTTATTGCCTATTAAGTTTCTTGTTTCCATAGTAGTAATTTATGTACCAGACTTACGAAGTTTTTAAAACTTCGTAAGTCTTTAAGATTGCGAGAACCTGGCAGCCGGCAGTTTGCAAACCATTGCGCTTATTGCTCCGGTGCAGTATAGCGCAGAGATTGCTTCGTACCGGTCTGCTTGCAGACCGGCTCGCAATGACATGTTTTTACAGTTGTTCTTAACTCACCCCAGTCACATCCACTTCAGCTTCCACGCCCCAGCTGCCTACCGGCAATTCCGGTCGGTTGGCGATGGCGTTGTCTATTATAGCCAAAATGCGTTTGCGCTCTTCGCCAACTAACGGCAAACGTGGCGCGCGAACGGTTTCGGTACCCAGGCCGGTTTGTTTTTCGGCCAGCTTGATGTACTGTACCAGTTTGGGGTGAATATCCAATTCCAGCACCGGCAAAAACCAACGGTAAATGGCCAATGCTTCCTGGTGACGGCCTTGCTTGGCCAGGTTAAATATAGCAACTGTCTCGCGTGGGAAGGCGTCAACCAAACCGGCAACCCAGCCATCGGCGCCCATAAATATGCTCTCCAATGCTAACGTATCTACGCCGCATAATAGTTTAAAGCGGTCGCCGAAACGGTTTATCATTCTTGTTACATTGCTTACATCACGGGTTGATTCCTTTACGGCCTGTATGTTGTCATATTTAGATAGTTCTTCAAACATATCTAACGTAACCTCTATTTTATAATCGTAAGGATTATTGTAAATCATAATAGGCAGCGGGGTGCTTTCGGCCACCGTTGCAAAATATTTCAACGTTTCGCTCGTATCGGCAAGGTAGCGTAACGGCGGAAGCATCATCAGGCCGTCAGCGCCATATTTCAAAGCGTTTTCAGCGCATTTTAAAGCGCCTTTGGTAGTTTGCTCGGCGATGTTTAATATCACATAGGCGCGCTTGTTCACGGTTTTTACGGTCTGCTTCAGCAACTCGATTTTTTCTTCATCGTTTAAAACGCTGGCCTCGCCAAGCGAACCGCCGATGATGATGCCTTTTGCGCCGGCTTCCAGCTGCGCTTCGATATTTTTATCAAATGCGGCAAAATCCATTTCATCATTTTCGTTGAATTTTGTGGTTACCGCCGGGAATACCCCTTTCCAGATTACGCTCATATTGTTTTTGTTTGTGTTCTATCTTTTTTATTTGTCATTCTGAGCCATAGCGAGGAATCTTTAGTAAGCGACATTTACGCCGGACAGGTAACATCGCAACCTATCACAAGATTACCTATCCGATCTCGACCTATCAATCACTTAAGATTCTTCACTGCGTTCAGAATGACAAAAACTCTAATACATTCTACTTACTCAACCTCACCAGCATCACCCCGTGCGGCGCTACTTTTGCCGAGTAGGTATTTCCATTGCTGATGATATATTTCTGCTGCCATACGTCGCGTATTTTGGTCAGCCCTTTAAACTTTTCGTCGTCGCGGTTAATGGTGATGGTTTGATACTTGCCTGATGTATTAAACAATCCCACCGCTTTGCTGCCGTCGGCCATATCTTTTACCCATACCTGGTAATCTTCGGTTTTATTAGCCTGGCGTGCGCCTTTGCCGAGGGCATCCTGGTCTATGGCCAATACTTCGTCATTGGTTAGCAGGTTCAAGGTAAACCTGTCCAGCTTGCCCATATCACAACCAATCAGCAATGGCGACGAAACTAAGCACCAAAGGCTAATATGAGTGTACTGTTCATCAGGTGTCAGGCGTGTACCGTGCTGGTTATCGCCCCAGCCCACTTTACCTACTACCAGCATATCAGGATCGTTAAAATGACCGGGCTGCGTGTAAGGTGCATCGGCGGTTTGGTTAAAGCCGATAGTGCTCATGCTTTCCCATGTGTCGGTAATATCACCGGTTGAGCGCCAGCTGTTGCCGCCCACTTCGGCGCCCCATTTCCAAACCTCGCCCATGCCATACTGGCAAAAGCTGAACATAATATCGCGCGGAACCTTGTTCAATGCCGCCCGCATCACCTGGTAAGGCTTTTTCATATCATCCAGGTTCGGGTTTTTAGCCGTTACCTCGCTGTACGAGCACCAGTCGTATTTTAAATAATCTATCCCCCAGTCGCCGTAGCTTTTGGCGTCCTGCTCTTCATGCTGCCAGCTGCCCAGGTAACCGCCACAAGTACGTGGACCAGGCGACGAATAAATCCCCATCTTTAAGCCCAAACTGTGTACAAAATCTGTAGTCGATTTCATATCCGGGAATTTCTGATTCGTTACAATCTGGCCGCTTGCCGCACGAGTTTCAGCCTCCCATCCGTCATCAATATTTACATAGTTCCAACCGTAAGCGCTTAATTTTTCAATCATCGTTTTGGCAGCTACGCGTACTCTTTCATCGTTAACGCTCAAACCGAAAGCATTCCAGCTATTCCAGCCTAATGCGGGTGTCAAACCTATCACGTCACCAATTTTTATGGTCAGTTTTTTTGATTTGGCGCCCAGGTCGTTCTTTACAGTAAGCGTTACCGGGAAATCACCCTTCTGGTTAACCACACCCGAAATGATACCCGTAGCGGCATCCAGCTTTAAACCATCGGGTAAGCCTTCAGCAGCGTATGTTAAAGGTTTCCTGCCACTGGCCGGTATGAGGTATAAAAAAGGATTACCCGGTCTTGCTCCGTAAACATCCGGACCATTAATTTTTGGTTTCGGGCTGGCATAAGGCGTCAATATATAAGGCGTACCATCTGTTTTAGTAACTGATTCTCCTGATTTCTCCTCAGTGAAAGTATAGCTTACTACGTACGATTTCTTTTCCAGCCGCGCTATATTAAATGTGTAGTTAAACGGTTTATGCGCGGTAAACTCCGCATCGTTTGTTTTTTGGTAAAGCACCGTGCCATTTTCGGGGTCGGTTACTTTGAAGGCCAGCTTACCTTTAAAATCGTAGTTGCTGTTGGCCATCAGCTTTATGGTTTTGCTTAAGCTGTTGTTTTCGCCGAATACAAATACTGCATCGGTATTTATAATAACCGGGTCCATCAGGCCGGCCATACTTATGGTAAATTTGTTGCCATATAATCCACCTTCTCCGCCGGTATCAAATATCCGTATCGCCAGCACATTATCCTTGTCCCATTTTATAGCCGGGTTGTTTGCCGCAATAGTGTACCTGCGCGGGCCATAGTTGCCATCTTTTATAGTGCCCTTTTGTCCGCCATATTTGGCTACCAACTGGCCGTTAAGGTAAACTTCGTCATTATCATCAACATCATTTAACACCAGGCGAACACTATCTTTTAAAAATGATTTTTCTTTTAATGATGAAGGAATGGTTAAATGCAGGCGGTACCAGCCAAAGCCGTCAACACCTTTATAGCCCTGCGCTTCCCAGTTGTGCGCCAGGTTAATAGGTTTCCAGTTGCTGTCATCGAATCCGGGTGCGGCCCAATCCATCGAATCGCCGATAGAGAATTTCCATCCTTTATCGATAGCTATTTCCTGTGCTGAGGCTTTAAAAGTGAATGCCGCAGCGAGGCCAATAAGCAGTAATAATTTTTTCATGCTGATGTAGTTTAACCGGCTAAAAATTATGCCGTCTGCAACAAACTTACAAAAATCAAAATTACGGCTTCCTTATTTTTTTAATGGATATTTTTTAGCCGATTATAGCGATATATTAACTTATTGAAGCTACTATGCTGTTTATTTAGGATAGGATAATGTTAAATATTGCTAAATCATTCATTAACGGAAGTATAGTACACATTACTTATGTCTATCTCAATATAATAAAATGTTAAGATGTTAATAAATTATTAAACACTATAAATCATTCCACCTAAAGTTAACACACACTTCACGATAACATTTAATACCAAACCTACTTTTGCCGCCATAAAACAAGCTCGTTAAAACAAAAAACAACATCATCAAACAAAATTACAAGCCATGAAAACCAGGAAACTAATTTTTACCGCTTTGTTAATGTGCTGCTTTTTTACAGGTTTTGCCACCATAGAAGGAATGAACGGCAAATGGGGCGGTCTTTTAAAAACCGACCAGGGCGATGAGTACCCGCTGCAGTACAATTTTAAAATTGATGGCGATAAGCTAACCGGTACCGCCAAAACTCCAAAAGGCGATATGCCAATTGATGAGGGTAAGGTAACCGGCGACAATTTCTCTTTTGTTGTTATCGTCAACAAAATGGAGATTGAACACAAAGGGAAATTTTACGGTGATTCTGTTGGCGTAGATTTGAGCCTGGGCGATGTGAAATCGCACGTAACGCTGGTGAAGGCCCCCTAGCCCCCTAAAGGGGGAACGAAAGGCGAAGATTGAATACTTAATTCATGAGGGCGCATTAAATTGTGACTCTAAAGGGAAACCCGTCGCAAAATATTTTCTTCATCGGCTACACCTTATTAATAAATAACCTTAATTTTAGACAGGCGTAAAATTCCCGGGACAGCATAGGGGTATTTTACGCCTATATTGTAACACTTATATTACTAAAGCGTCTTACACAAAACTGAATTATGAAAAAGAAAATTTTTACTACTACGGCATTAATATGCTGCTTTATGGTTTGCTTCGCTATTATAGCCGATATCAGCGGTAAATGGGCGGGCACCCTCGTAACCCCTGACGGACAAGACATTGCAGTAACTTACAATTTCAAGGTTGATGGCAACAAGCTTACAGGCACTGCCGACTCACCGGCCGGCTCTGTAACAGTTGACGAAGGCAAAATCGACGGCGATAAGTTTTCATTTAAAGTAAATGTATCGGGAACAGACTATCCGCACACCGGTAAAATTTACGCTGATTCCCTGGCGATGGACATCGATTTCGGTGGAGCGAAAGCACATTTTATCGTTAAAAAAGCTCAATAAACGGAAAAGAGAGCCAAGAATCAAGACCGAACAATAACTAATTCTAAAGCCATGAAAAAGACATTTATCACCACTGCATTGCTGTTGTGCGTTGTTGTCGCCTTTGCTTTTTTTGCCGATTTAACCGGTAAATGGACAGGCACCCTGCACGCACCGGACGGAAACGATTACCCGTTAAATTATACCTTTAAAGTTGACGGCGACAAGGTTACCGGCTTCGGCGAAGGACAGAACGGCAAAACCGATATTACCAACGGTAAAATAGCCGGCAACGATTTTTCTTTCAATATTGATGTAAACGGTACGGATGTAAAAACCACCAATAAATTTTATCCTGAAGCTGATTCAGTGGGTATGGATATAGATTACCAGGGTTTTAAAATGCATGCAACGCTTACACGCGCGAAATAAACGCCCATCACAATTAACTATTGAAAAGCCCTGCCACAACCAGCAGGGTTTTTTGTTTTATTAGATGTTTTTAATCCATGTGATATGCCCATTAGGGGCAATGGTAGGAATAAAGGAAAAAGCCATAGCGTGCCGTAGGTACGCAACCCATCCCGCCAATACCTACATACGGCGTTTCGTACCTACGGCACGAATTGAGATTGACCACATTTTCTACCAATATTCGACCCCGCTGGGGTCTGGAATCAAGGGCTTTGGAATAGCATGATTTGTTGGTCTGTTGTTTTATTTCCCTCCAAGATATTTTTTCGCAATATCCGGGTACACATTCATATACTGGTTGGATTTACCATCCCGGTCAAAGATGCCTTCCCAGGTGCTCAGTGGCTCCCAGATAAAGCTGCCTAACGCCTTATCACCGGGCACTGTAAAGGCAATATCGTTTACCTCTTTCTTCAGATGCGAATATTCGGCTACCATTACCTGCTTGTTGTAGCGTTTGGCAAGGTCGGCCATGTTGCTTTTAAGGTCGGTGAGGGTACCGTGCCATTTAGGATAATACGATAAGCCTATCACATCAAAAGGAACATTACGCTTTTGCATATTGTCGAGGAAGAAACGCGATTCATCATTCTGTCCGCCTAAAGCAATATGCAGCATTACAGTAGTTTGAGGGTTCACCGCCTTTACTGCTTTGAAGCCCTGGTACAGCAACTGCGCCAAACTGTCGAGGTTGTTGATAGCAGCATCAGGCCATACTATGCCGTGGTTAATCTCGTTGCCCACCTGCACCATATCGGGTACAGTACCTTGTGCTTTTAATTGCGTCATTACGTCGGCAGTGTAATCATATAACGATTTTTTTAGCGTGGTAAAATCCTGCCCCGCCCAGGCGGCCGGTTTGTTTTGTTGCTGCGGGTCGGCCCAATAGTCGCTGTAATGAAAATCGAGCAGGAATTTCATGCCGGCAGCTTTGATGCGTTTAGCCATTTGTTTGGTGTGTTCCAAATCGCAAAAGCCCTTACCCGGCGAATATCCCTTCGGGTTAGCCGGGGCGTTAAATATGCGCAGGCGGATGTAGTTAAATCCGTGGGCTTTCATTATTTGGATAGCATCGCTTTGTTTTCCGTTATCGGAGAATTTCATCCCGCGGCTTTCCAACTCGGGCAGGAAAGAAATATCAGCGCCTAAAATTTTTCCTTTTACGGTTGTGGGTTCATATTTTTCGGTCGTTACCGTGTGCGCAACGCCCGGCTGTACGGTATGTATTTCTGTTGCACCGGGAAACAGGCTGTCGGCTTTTACTTCAAGTTTGATACGCCCGAGTGTGCGACCGGTGCGCAAGGTCAGGCTGGAGTTGTTTTTCAGCATTATCCGCATGGTGGTGTCGCTGTTTTTTTCAAGCCCGATAAAGCTGCCCGGTGCGTCGCCATTGCTTATATGGGTGATTTTTGCATCGCCAATAAGTTTAATAGTGACAGGCAATTCCGCATCTTTCACCACATCCCCTTTGCTGTCAATAATTTTTAAAGTAATTAATGCCTCGTCCTTTCCATCGGCAATCATGGTAGTTTTATAAGGCGTTACCTGGATTTCTGACGGCACACCCGGTGGCTTTGGTTTAAACCGGCGGCCCTGAGCTTGTACATTGCTGATTGAAAACAATACTGCAGCGGCAAGCAGAAGCGTCGCAATGCGGGAAATATTTTTGGCTTGATTTAACATAACCTCATAATTGGTATGCTAAAGGTAATGCATAAAGCGTTGAACTGACAATTAAGAAAGGTAAATAACTGATTTATTACAAATCTCCAGGACCTGATTCTTGTACTTAATTAAACTTACTAAAATGATAGATATACGTTAGCAACACATATCGTTTTTGTATCTGCGTCTGGCTGTCGGTTATGGTATTCAGGTTTACAATGTGCGTTTGGTTAACGTTCTGATTCAGCAAATCGTAACATATCAAACCGATCTCGCCTTGCCTTTTCTTCTGGATGCGTTTACTCATCGAAAAATTTAAGATGCTGTTGCTATGCTGAAAGCCGGGTACCGCCAATGGCGTGTAACGATAGCTGTATTCAATCCTGGACTGAACGTTTTTTGGAAAATAGAGGTAGGTTGATAACGACGCGTTATGCACTATATAGTTATTATCAGGATTGTCAATGTCTTTATAGGTGGTATGCGTATAATTCATCGTATAGCTCGGCACCAAAGAAAACAGCTCCTTGTAATTGATAAACACGTTAGTGTGCGCATTAACCGAAGTATTGTATTGGTAACCCTGCTGCCGGTTTACTATAAAATAGTTATGCCCGGCATTAAAACTAACGTTTTCGTACATGCTAAAATTCCAGGTTCTATCGCGGCGCTGCGGCGAAAAACGTTTGTTGAATCCGCCGCTTGCCGTGAAGGTTGTGCGCCCGTTTCCGTTTACCGGCATGGATAGCTTGCCACCTTCGGCGTTGATAAATTGCTGGTCTACTATCGTATTTTTCTCCACCGTGTAGTTGGCATAAAAATTCACATTAAGCCCATTTTGATAATTATTTAGCTGGTAACTGCCGTTCAGGCTGTAAACCCGCACAGGTTTTAAAGCCGGGTTACCCGAGTAACTATACAGCGGACTGTAAACGATAGTGATAGGCTGTAATTGGCTTATCCCCGGTTGCTGAACCGAGGCGCTATAACCAGCGGTAAATTGTTTAATATGTAGTTCGGCGGTCGGGAAGAAGTAAAGATAATCCCGGTTACGATCGGGAAGGCCGCGGTTAAAAATATCGTCTATTTGCTGGCCCAATGCATTTACACCGGCCCGAACATACATGTCCTCGCCAAAGTTGTATGAAAATACGGGGTTAATGCTTTCCCCGAACAGGTTGCGCGTCAGGTCGCTGCTTTGGTCTGCCAGGTAGATGGTATATAAGCCTGTTTTAAAATCCTCGTCATAGTTGAGGAATTCGCCGCGATTACGGTCGTGCAGGGCGATGGCGTTTAAATCGAACGAAAACTTTTTATTTATAGGCAAATGATAAGCACCGGAGAAATTCTGGGAAAAGCCACTGCTTAAGCTTCGGCCCAATCTCCTAAGAGTATCTGACGGAAACGTGGCTATGTACGAAATCAAATTGCTGCCGTTAAAATCGACCCCGCTGTTTGGATGATAGCCGATGGCATTACCCAAAGTTAACGACGCTCCTTTTTTATTGATGCGATGATAATAGCTGAAATTGTGGTTATAGTTAAAGGCAGTATTACGGTTATGGTCGGTGCTGGTGGCTTCATTTAGCAGCGGATTAAAGTTGGTATAATTAAAGCCTGTGGTACTGCCATCGCCGGTGTTATACTGGTATTCTGCATCAGGCTGAAACCTGATAATTGTATTGGTATCCGGGTGCCATTCGTTTTCTATATGCAATAATTGTCTGTTGCTTCGGCTATGGTCAAGGCTGGTGGATACGCCTGTAAAAATAGTATCGCCTACTTTTTGTGCTGTGGTGCTATTTTTGTCATTGTCGCGTATATCGTTATTGGCACGGTATTCCAGGTGAAATTTCTTCTTTTTTGATTCACGGGTTACGCTTATCTGCCCCTTTACCTGGCTGCTTTTTCCAAGATTGCCAAATACGATATTGTTAAAACCGCTGTAATTGGTTACCGGCAAAATGGTGTTGCTTAAGTTATCAGCGTCAAAGCTAATGGTTGTTTCACCGGCATCATTTATCCTGGAGGCGAAACCCGCCGCCGCATATTTATCCTGCGGTCCGCCCCCTGCTCCTATCGATGTTAAAAATCCCTTTGTAATATTGCTTTTAAATTTAAGGTTGATGATTTTATCCACTTTGTAATCCGGGACAAGGTGGTCCGGGTCATTATCGCGGTCGTCATACACCTGCACTTTGGAGAATACGTCGGCAGGAAGATTATTGATGGTCATAGCCTGATTGGAGAGGTAGTCTTTACCGTTAACCCGTATTTTAGAGACGCGCTTTCCGTTTACAGTAATCCCCTGTTCCATATCTACCTGTATGCCCGGAAGGCGCTTTAGTAAATCAATTACCATAGCGTTAGGCGGTGTTTTAAAAGCCAGGGCATCAAACTCTATGGTATCTTTTTTTATCACCACCGGCACACGCTCGCCTTTTACTGTTACCTCCTGCAACATACGCTCAGAGAGATAGATTTTACCAAGGTCAACCAGCTCGCCATTCTTAAAATCAATCTTAAGATGTACCCCGCGATAGCCTACGTGCGATATCAGCAGGCGCGATGCTTCCTGTTTAAGATTATGCAGTGTGAATGCGCCGTTTTTATCGGTAACCGTATACGCAACGAGCGAGCTGTCACTAAGCTTCAAAATGGAGATGGTTGCCAACTGAACAGGCTGTTGACTTATAGAATCGAGCACGACAGCTTTTATAGTACCACGATTTTGCGCTTCGGCAACAAACGCCGCAAGGATGAGCAGGGGTAGTAAAATTAATTTCCGCATTAAGATAAGGTAGCCGGTAACGACTATTTAATAGTTTGCATATTGAATGCTAAGGTAACTATAAATATAGTACAAACTATTGCTATAGTTATTGCAATGAAAATGTTACAAAGCGAAAAATCAATAGGTTACTACATGATTTACGCCATCTAATTTAATGTTATATACAATTTGTAGTTGAGACTGATGAGTATAAGTACCCCGTCAGAAATTTCAATGTCCTGGCGTCGGAGGTCTGGCGAAGAAAAAAAATATCGGAATCTTACTAGTGCCGCAAAAAGTATGTGGCCAGTGCATACCACATACTTTCAATTCGTTTATTACGCATTTGAAGCTGGTCGCTAAACTGCGTAGCATTTATTTAATTACTTGGTCTGCAAAACGGATCGTCATAAACCGAACCGGGCTTAGGGCATGGTGGAGGATCGCCGCCGCCCAGTATTTTTTTCATTTCACTTTTCGATAATTGATTTTTTGACCAATCAATTTTCAGGCTGCACTCGCCCATTGGTGTTAATTTTTTCTTCATAATAAGTTTAGTTACAGTAAACTTAATGATTATTGGTTGACTATCAAGAAATTTAACACAAATATTCCCAACGGAAGCTTACAACATTAGCGTAGTAATATTATACAGCAATCGTTCCCATACCTTTGCCTGTCATGCGAACGAAACCTTCGGCGGCTTTTACACCGGCCTCCCTTCCGCGAAAATCTTCCATAGCGGCATGCCCGCAGGCATAGATGCCCGGAGGGTCCTGGCTGGTGTGGCAGTAAACTGATTTCTTTTTCTGCTCCTGGGTTTCGCTGATGTCTACGTAATCAGTCGGCATAAAAATGAGCGTCTGTTCGCCGGTGCATACTTCAAAAAAGTACAATGCGAAGCCGCCGCCGCGTACCCATGTTTGTATGGTTAACAGGCTGGCCACCTGGTGGTCTTTATGTGAGTCGACGGGCCAGTGGGTAAATACGATGTCAGGCTTTTCGGCGGCTATCAGTTTTTGCAGATGCTCCAGCGCGGCATTGTCGGCAATAGTGCTGCCGTCAATCTGCCCGGCGAAAATGGGCTTGGCGTTTAATATTTTGCTGGCGTGAATGGCTTCCTGTCTGCGAATTGCAGCAGCTTCGTCGTGGCTTTTGCCAGGGATGCCGGCTTCGCCTGTGGTGAGGTATATAATGGTAACCTCGTGGCCCATTGCCGCCAACTTTGCCAGCGTGCCGCCGCAGCCGCTTTCGGGGTCGTCGGGGTGACCGCCAACACAAACTATTTTCTTTTTGGTTGATTGTTGTGTTGGTTTGGCGGGTAATAAATCCGGCAGGGTTAGCAGGCCAAGGCCGGCGGCTGTGGTCTTTACAAATTGGCGGCGGGTGTTGGTGGTCATAATTTATTTCGTTTTCACGATGGGTGTTACCCATCGCTGACATATGTATCCCCTTCGGGGAATTTACTTTTAAGTTCTACCTTAATCTACTTTCCCTGAAAGGGAAAAATACGTCAGCGCGGGGCACCGCCCTGCGACAAATGTCCAGGCGAGTATTTACTCAAACACCACCGTTTTATTACTATAAACAAATACCCTGTCTTCAAAAACCAACTTCAAGGCCCGGGCCAGTACCGACGTTTCAATCTCTTTACCCGCCTTCACCATATCCGCTGCGGTAAATGAATGCGTAACCGGGATAATCTGCTGCGCGATGATAGGGCCTTCATCCAATTCGTTCGACACAAAATGTGCTGTTGCTCCTATCAGCTTAACGCCCCGTTCATAAGCCTGCCGGTACGGACTTGCGCCGATAAAAGCGGGCAAAAATGAATGATGAATATTAATTACCCGGTTAGGGAATTTGGCTACAAGCATTGGCGAAAGTATCCGCATAAATTTTGCCAGTATGATATAGTCGGGATTATATTTATCGATGGTATCCGCAATCTTTTCTTCAAATTCCTGCTTGCTGATGCCCTCGTGCGAAATGCCATAAAAAGGCATATCAAACCGGCGGCAAATATCCTGCAGCACGTTATGGTTGCCGATAACGCATTGCACGGTAGCGCCCAATGTTCCAAAATAATTGCGGATAAGTATATCAGCAAGGCAATGGTACTCCTTCGTTACCATCACCACAACTTTTTTATCAGGAAGCGGATTGATTAGGATAGTAGCATTATCGGGCAACACCTTCCGCAGTTGTTTTTCAAGGGTATCCTCGTTCTCACCAACGGTAACCTCCAGGCGCATAAAAAACAGGTTGTCGGCCTGGTCTACATGCTCGCGCAGCGAAATGATATTGAAAAGATTTTTTGCTAAAATAGCCGAAACAGATGCCACCAGCCCGGCCCTGTCGGTACATTGGATAACGATAATCATGGCTAAATATAGTTGTAAATGTTGTAATAGTTGAAAAGGTTGTAGTAGTTGTAATAGCCAAAGAACCTAAACAACTACAACTATTATAACTTCTACAACTAATTCAACCTCAACTAAACCACTTCTTCTTTATCGCAATCTTAATAGCCGATGCTTTGTTGGATACGTGGAGTTTTTCGTAAATATTGGCGATGTGCTTGCGCACGGTATGCGGGCTTATGAACAAACGTTCGCCTATTTGCTGATAATTCAATCCGTCTACAATCCTGTTTAAAATTTCCAGCTCGCGTGCCGACAGCATTTGGGTTTCCTTTTCCTCATCGTCAACCGGGGCTGCGTCCGCGCGCGGGTTGCGGAGCAGGCCGAGCACCTTACGCGCAATGCGGGGCGACATGGGCACGCCGCCTTCAAACACTATTTCAGTAATGGCCTTGACTATGCTTGATACCTTCTCGTCCTTAAGCAGGTAACCGGTAGCGCCTGCCTTTATCGCCTCAAATAACTTTTCGTCATCATCAAAAACGGTGAGCATCAAGAAAAAAACATCGGGATAAACCTCTTTGGCGATGGTGACCGCCTCGATACCGTCCATCACCGGCATCTCTATATCCATTAACACTACCTGCGGTCGTTCGCCAGGCGCAAGGGCTTTCATGTTCTGCAAAAACTCGCTGCCGTCATTCGCCTGGAAAACAACGGTAATTTCTTTATAATAAGCAATTTGTGCGGCCAGGGAGTTCCGTATTAAACGCTTATCATCTACAAGGGCAATCCTGACGCTCATAATTTCAGATTTACTTGACCGAAGACAATCAGTGGTATAAACTTAACTAATTAAAATTGTATAAGATAAGCTGTCTCCATTTATCATGAAGACAGCTTTTTTGGCAAACTACTGCTTACCCTTTTTTGATACACCAATACCCATTACACAAAAGGTTATAATAACAAGTATGACGGTATTCATGACAGGCAGTTTGAAGCTTAGAAATTAAACCCAACACGTGCGCCTATAAAACCCGAGCTGCTGTAACCTTCATACCTAACGCTCACGTCAAAAGCACCGAACATTGCGCCAACGCCGGGTGCATAGGTAAACTCCGTACCAGTAGCCGATATGGTGCCACCCTGCCCGTTTGAGGCATAAACTTTTGCGAAAGTAACACCTGCTTCGCCAATACCATAAAAGTTATCGCTAAACATGTAGCGGTAGCCGCCTTTTACAGGGATGTTAACCTGTGCTTTCAAATTGGCGCCCAGGCTGCCTTTTGGTGCAAATACTATTACGCCTGAGGTTATAGTTACTGCGCTTGTTTTGTCGAGGCCGATGGCTGCACGCAAAGTTGCGCCGCCGCCAACTGAATAAACGCTGCTGAAGCCGCTAACAGGCAATGCACCTTCAAGGCCGATGCCTAACGAGAATTTTTTGTAGTCGCTTGATTGAGCGAACAGTTTTGAGGAGGTTAATGCTACCAGCATTACGATAACCAGTGTAAATACTTTTTTCATTTTTTTGATTGTTTTAAGCGTTTAATGATTGTTATTATTTGATGACACTAAGCAACGGCAAATTGCCACGCATATCAATAATACATTTGTAGTATATTAGGTAGCGCCTCTTAAAAAGACATCTCAAAACACTCGTTTACAATAAATTGCGGCTGGTGCGCATTCTCAAATACCCGGCAATACGGATATAGTCCGCATATATTTATACATATTTTTATATGCGGATATCACTTTTATTTATTATAATTAGGGCAGCGTTGCCGACACCAATTTCGGGCAACGAAAACATGGTGTGCGCTACCCCCTAAGCGTAATAATCATACACCGGCCTGATAAACTATTGATAGATGAAGAAACTTTTACTTGTTCTTTTACTAGCCCCATTTTTTTCGTTTTCGCAAAACGGCACCATCGACAGCCTGAAAAAATTACTGGCATCGTCAAAAGCCGACACCACAAAGGCCGCCATTTATTACCAGCTTGCTATGGAGCTACAGGGTATGGACCCTACGGCATCGCAGAAGATGATAGATCAATCGCTGGCGATAGCACAAAAAGCGAATTATTATAAAGGGATGGCCGATATCTATTATTTTAAAACGGCCCAAAGCTCGTTCACCGGCAATTTCGCGGCTATGAAAGAGAATGCGGAGAAGTGCCTCGAAATCTCAAAAAAATACAATTTTCCTATACGCATGGCCGCGGCCTATAATGGCCTGGGTATATATTACTGGCAAACCGGCAACTATACCGAAGCGATAAAAAATCACCTGGCTGCTTTAAAAATCCGCGAGCAGTTAAAAGATGAAGGCGGCATAGCAAAATCATTGGGCAACCTGGGATTGGTGTATTTAGACAATGAGAAGCTGAAGGAAGCTGAATCCTACTCATTACAAGGGCTGGCACTCGGCAAAAAAATTCACGACGATTATATCATCATTAATTGCCTTCACACACTAACCAACGTATATAATGCAAAAAAGGATTTTAATAAGTCCCTGCAATACGCCCTGGAGGCTGAACCTATATGTCTCAAAGACGACAATAAAAGAGGGCTTTCGCAGATTTACTCGAGCATGGCAAATTGCTACAGCGCCCTCAAACAGTACGATAAAGCGCTGACTTATCAGCTTAAGGTGCTTGAGCTCGACAAGTTTTTTGGCGATACAAAGCAAGTGAGCGATACCTATTGCAATATAGCTGAGATATATAGCGGTAAAGGCCGCTACAGTGAAGGTATCAGCTGGGCCAAACAGGCTTTAGCGTTAAGCAAACAAACTCAATATAAGCATGGCGAACAAAATGCATGGGTAACTTTGAGCGGTTTGTATGAAAAAACAGGCGATTATAAGCAGGCCCTTATTGCGTATCAAAAATATAAGGAAGTAAATGCGGCTGCCATAAACGAAAATAATGATAAGCAGATAGCCCAGATGCAAACCCAATACGAAACCGAGAAAAAGGAAAACCGCATCACCCTGCTTAATAAAGAAAATACCATCCAGAAGTTATCCATCAGCAGCAGAAATAAAACCATAGGCATTATTGCGGCGCTGTTCCTGCTTTCTGCGATTATTGTGGCATTGTTTTTTTACCGCAACAGGCTTAAACAAAAGGCTAAAGAGTTAAAACAACAGGATATGCTTACCAAAGCGGTTGTTGACGCCGAAGAAAACGAGCGCAAGCGTATAGCAAGCGACTTGCACGACGGCGTGGGCCAATTATTCTCGGCTGTAAAAATGAATTTGAACGGACTATTTGAACGCATCAGTATTCAGCGCGAAGAAGACCGTTTTTTGGCCGAAAATACGCTGGCGCTGGTGGATGAAAGCTGCAAGGAAGTGCGCAGTATTTCGCACCAGATGATGCCGAACATGCTGTTACGCTCGGGTATTGCGTCGGACCTGAAAAGCTTCATTGAAAAAATTGATGCTGATGCTTTAAAAGTAAACCTGGAAGCCACCGGCTTTAAAAACAAACTGGAAAGCAACGTGGAGACCATGCTTTACCGCATTATACAGGAAACCATTAACAACGTTATCAAGCATGCCAAAGCAACTCATTTGGATATTATTCTTAACCGGGACAGTAAAGGTATAAGCGCAACAATTACCGATAATGGTATTGGGTTTGATTTGAATAAGAAAGATGAATTTTCGGGAATCGGTTTAAAAAACATTGCCACGCGAATAGAGTATCTTAAAGGCACCATAAAATACACATCGGTACCGGGAGCGGGTACTACCGTAGCAATTGAAGTGCCGGTATCGTAAACATACAACAAACTCCTGTAACAAATTATTCCGCCAGCCGTCATAATACAAAGCAAAAGCGATATTAGCTTTCGACTTTAAACTTTACGATTTCAGCTTAAAAAAAATGGTTATGCGATACTTTTTATGTTTTTTGTTTCCGCCGTTAGCCATATTAACTACCGGAAAGATTGGCGCTTTTATACTAAACATATTCCTCACGTTATTCTTTTGGGTGCCGGGTATAATTCATGCCATACTGGTGACGAATGAGTATTATAACGAAAAGCGCCACCGGCAGTTTATGCGTTTTGCAAGACGGGGTTATTAAGCCGCCTTTGTAACAAAACGCCTCCGCAGGTAACAAAATAGGCGATATGGTTGACATTGACCATGATAAATTGCTATTTTTACCGCTGAGTTAACCTTCAAACTGGCCTGATGCAATTGAACAAAAATTTGTCCCGGTATATTTTTATACTGCTGCTAACCCTGTTATATATTAAGGGTGCCACCGGGGCTACGCTTCAGCCTGCTGCAAATAAAGCCGACAGCGCCATTATCAGCCAAAAAAATCAGGAAATAAACGAATTACTGTTAAAACAGCAGCGTGCAGATAATGTGCGATTGCTGAACGAGATAAAAATAAAGGAGCAGTCGATTGCATTTGCAAAGCGCTTGTTCTGGATAAGAAATGCAATTGCGCTTTGTGTGGTTGCATTTGTCATAATTATTATCCGTAACAACAAACAAAAAACGGCACTCAATAAGGTGCTCCAAAAGCAAAATGCCGATATAGCCTTGCAAAAGGCTGAGATATCGCAGCAGAAAGAAACGCTTCACCAGTTAAATCATACCAAAGACCAGCTATTCTCCATCATCAGCCATGATTTACGCGCGCCGTTTGCCGCTATTTTGCAGTCGATGGATGGTATGAAAACGGGGGAGCTGACGCCGGAAGAACAAAAAGAAATACTGAATGGCTTTTACCAGCAGGTAAGCCTGGTTACCATGATGGTGAATAACCTGCTTACATGGGCCGGCAACCAGCAAACCGGTAATAAAACCGACCTCGAAAAGCTGAACGTAACCGGCACCATCGACGAAATTGTATCGATATCTAATTTCCTGGCTAGAAATAAGCGCATAAATTTGGTACACGATACCTGCCAGGGCGAAAAACAGGTAATGGCAGATTTAAACCACGTAAAAATCATCTTCGGCAACCTGGTGGGCAATGCCATAAAATTCACTCCCCATGGCGGCACTATAGAGATTTTTTATACCGAAGATGATGACTACCAGGCTATCCATGTAAAAGATAACGGCATCGGCATATTGCCGCAAAAAATGGAGAAGCTTTTCAAGATTACAGGCAAGGGTATTTCCGGTTTCGGCACCAACAACGAGGCCGGAGCTGGTATAGGATTGGGATTGATAAAGCAATTTGTGGACGCCAACAATGGCAAACTTGAAGTAAAAAGCAAACCCGGCGAAGGCTCGGAGTTTATCGTTTATTTAGAGAAAGCTGCTTGATTTCGGATTGCGGATGTTCGATATCGGATTTGCGTTGCTGACAAAATCCTGTCAGCGATATTGGGGAAAAATTCAGGTATCTTTGTCAAGAGGTTTTCGCTTGCCGCCAGCAGAAATAATCCCGCTGGAATATTTTCTCAAATTATTTCGAGCCAATTTAAGCGATAAAAATTATAAAAACTGTCCCGCAAAACAGTCATTTTCTTCGATTTAATAAAACTAAGACAATTTTTATACCGAACGCCCATAATGGTTCTGACGCGTTCAAGGGGTGTTTTTGTAGATGGGCAAAACGGCTTTTGCCCGTTTTTACCTCATTTTTTGTTACACGCTAAAGGCATTATGCACGTTTTTGGGGCGATTTTCGTTACAGGCTAAACAACTTTTGCCCATCTACATTTTGTATTTTGCAGCCTGATTTAATTATATCTGAATTATATCCTATGCAGCCCGCAGCTATCCCCTTTCAAATTATCGACTGGAAAAACATCGATAAAACAACTCATCCCGGCACTACCGGCACCGCCCTGTGGCAAACCCTGCAATTTGAGGGACTACGGGTACGCGTGGTGGAATACACCAAAGGTTACCTGGCCGATCATTGGTGCCAGAAAGGTCATATTGTTTACTGCCTGGAAGGCGAAGTCACCACCGAGTTGCAAACCGGCGAAAATTTCCAGCTGACGCAAGGCATGAGCTATATCGTATCGGATGATTTAAGCTCGCATCGTTCCATTACCGAAAATGGGGTTAAGCTGCTGATAATTGATGGAGACTTTTTAAAGTGATTGCACCGATTTGAGGATGATTTCACCGATAGCTGCGATTTGAGGTACAATCTACGGATGTAATAGTGTAACAAATTCTTTAATTGTAAAATATACACTTGTTAATTTTAAAATTAACTCTAAATTTAGCTGAACCAATTACAGTAAACTTATGAGCTCCCGCAGAGACTTCTTACAAAAATCTGCCATCATTACCGGCGGCAGTATTTTAGCATCGGCATTAAATAACAATGCCTTCGCTATTCTAAAACCAGGCATTGCACCAAGCGATCAGCTGAATATCGGTGCGATAGGCATCAACGGTATGGGCTGGGCCGATACCACTTCGGCCTTAAAAATACCGGGCGTAAACCTGGTGGCTGTTTGTGATGTAGACAAAAATGTAATAGACAAACGCCTGGCCGACCTCGCAAAAACAGGCTATGACGTTTCGAGAATCAAAAAGTATGATAATTACCAGGCCCTGCTTGACCAAAAAGATATCGATGCAGTTATCATCGGCACACCCGACCATTGGCATGCCATGATCATGATGCATGCTGTTGAGGCAGGCAAGGATGTTTACGTAGAAAAACCTGTGGGCAATTCCATAGGCGAATGCCGCGCCATGGTAGCCGCACAGCAGAAATATAACAAGGTGGTACAGGCAGGCCAATGGCAACGCAGTCAGCAGCATTTTAGGGATGCGGTTGATTTTGTCCAGAGCGGACAGCTGGGTAATATACGAACCGTGAAAGTTTGGTGCTACCAGGGTTGGATGAAACCCGGCGCTGTAGTGCCTGATACCGCGCCACCAGCAGGGGTTGATTATGCAGCCTGGCTTGGACCGGCTAAAACGGTTCCGTTTAATTCCAGCCGATTCCATTTTAACTTCCGTTGGTTTTGGGATTATGCAGGCGGCCTGATGACCGACTGGGGTGTGCACCTGCTCGACTACGGCTTGCTGGGCATGAAATCGCCTATACCAAAATCGGTATCTGCTTTGGGGGGACGTTTTGCCTATCCTGATCTATATGAAGAAACCCCCGACACACTGACCACGTTATACGAATTCGACGGCTTTAATATGGTTTGGGATTCGGCGATGGGCATCGATAACGGCTCTTATAACCTCGACCATGGCATTGCCTATATTGGCAACAATGGTACGCTGATTCTTAATCGTGCCGGCTGGCAGGTAATTGAAGAGCGGCAAAGCGGCCATAAGGTAAGCAAGCCTTTTGTGGCAAAATCAGACGATGGTTTGGATAAGCACTGGGAAAACTTTGTGAGCGTAGTAAAATCGCGCAAGATGGAAGACCTGCATTGCCCGATACAGGCGGGTGCACATGTGGCAACTGTAGCGCAAATGGGTAATATCGCCTATCGCAGCGGTAAAAAACTGGAATGGAACGAAACCGCCCACGAGTTTACCGATAAAGCGATTAATAAGGAATATTTAATGAAGGAATATCATAACGGGTATAAGTTGCCGAAGGTGTAGGCTTGCCCATAGACTTACGAAGCCCCTTTAGACTTACGAAGTTTTGAAAACTTCGTAAGTCTAATCGCTATTTCCCCTTCAACTCATTCAGCTTCCTCCTCGTATCAACGGTTTCCTGTAATTTTAAGGATTGCGTATAGGCATCAATTGCCTTTTGCTTCTCTCCTGTTCCGGCATAAAAATCACCCAGGCTGTCAAAAGCGTTGCCGCTTTGCGGGTATTCTTCGGCGTTGCGTTTAAATAATTTATAAGCTTGTTTGGCATTACCCGTGCCCCATACAGTATAGGCCAGACTGTTAATAATATCCTCGTTCGGTTTTACGGTATAGCCGAAATGAGCAGATATATTTTTAAAATGCTCGGTCAACACAGAATCGGCATTAAGTTCCGGGTGCCCGTCAAACTGGCTGCTGCGAAAAGCGAAATAGTCAAATAAATAGCGTAAAGCATCATATTCGGCATTCAGCTCAACTGTACCGTGGCGTTCGTTAGGGTAAAATTTAGATGTCCAGTGCAGACCTGCCGGGTGGGCTGTACGCAATGCGGCCACAAAGGGAAGCACCGCACGCGGAATGAGGCTCATCTCGCTCTTATCGTTCATTACAGAAACGGTGTCTAAACCCGTGGGAATATTATTGGCGATGGCTACAAACAACGATTTATTATTGAAGCTGCGATTCGGCAGCTGATCTTCATATTTTTTTATCCAATTTTGGCTATCCCACCAAAGACTTGGGTCGATGGCGATGTAGGCGTTAAACAAGTTGGTATGATTAAAAAAAGCGTTCACCACCGTTAATCCGCCTAAAGAATGCCCGCTGAATACCCGGTAAGGTGCTGTCGGGTATTTGGAATCAACATAAGGAATCAGCTCCTTTTCGATAAATGCCAGGAAGTTTTCACCGCCGCCTGAAGGGTTTTTGTCTTTTACTGCGGTCGGCGTAAGGTCACGGTCGCGCACAGTATTGGTGATGCCTACGATAACCATGTCGGGTATCACGCCGGCCATTTGTTTTACGATGCCGACCGCCGCGTGAAAATGAGACTCGCCGTCCAATATATACAAAACCGGGAAGCGCTCGTCTTTACCTCCATCGGGCACATGTATCAACAGTGCGCGTTTCTCATTAAGTATTTTAGATTGAATGGTGTCGATTGTGCCAATCACAATCCGGTTATCAGCCTTTTGAGCCATAGCGGTAACGCCTAGCATCGAAAGGCAAATTGTTAAAAATATCTTCGTCATACTTACCATATCTTAATTTTTATACCGTCAACTTTTACCGGTTGATAAGGGTTATCAATAAATTCAGCAATCAGCACATCGCCCTCCCTCGTATTCAACGCCGGGCCGTGAGTTTTATCGGTAAATAACACCCGCTGGCTGTTCGGCAAATAGTGACTGATTACATCATTATAAAACGCGGGGCAATAAGGGTCGGTATCACCCGTGGACAGTAGCGCCGGAACGTTGGAATACACCGGCAATTTAGCTACCGGACTAACCGGCTGCACATTCCAGCAATTGCATAATGGGTGGTCTACATTATTAAACCTGTACCCTGCCAGGTATGGAAATATATCATTTTGTTTATCAATCAGGCCTTGGTTGGCATAATGTATCTGTTCTGAGCAGTACATGGAGTAGCGCATGCCGAGTGTATTTTCTTTACCGGCGTTGAAGATTCCATCGAAATAATCCTTCATATAATCATATTGCCTACCTGCGATGAGCTGTGTAATATAATAAGGCACGTTCTTTAACTCCCGGTTATCCTGTAGTTTATTCATCAACAAGTCTATCAGCTCGCTGCGATGGTATTTGATTGCAATGCTATCCTTAGCGCCTTTTTCAAGATATTTTAAGCTGAACTCCTTATTGCCGATGGCCGTAAAGTATTGGTGAAAGCGCTGGCGCAAATTGTCATACAAGGGCTTTCCGGTGGAGTCCCGCTCGCAGTTGCTGAAGATTTTGTTAAACGATGCATCGATGCTAAACAGCGCATCTTCTTCATAATTAATGAAACCGGGCAAAGCAGAATCCAGCACTAAGGAGCGTATATGCTGCGGGTAATTTCTCAGAACCGTTAGCATCAGCCCTCCGCTGTAGGAAATACCTATCAAATTAATGGAATCGATTTTCAGCGCGCGGCGCAGGTCCTCAATATCAGCGGCATTCTCGGTGGTATTATAGGCCGACAGGTCATTACCTTCATCGTTTAGTTTTTTTCGGCAGGCTTTTACAGCTTCGAGCAATGTATTATTTAATGGCTGATTTTTGCGATAGGCTTCTCTTATCGCCTCGCTGATACCATCGCACGAAAGGCAGGGCTGGGCGTAGGTAACGCCGCGTTGCTCAAAGGCAATATAATCGCGTTTTTTGCTAAACTGCCTGAAGTTGATAAAATGCACGCCCCTTAACGAACTAGCCCCCGGTCCGCCGGAAGTGTACAGTATAGGGTCTTTGTGCTTGTTAGGGTTATTGCTTTCTACATAAATAAAAGGCAGCTTGATGGTTTTGCCGTTGGGCTTACTCCTGTTTTCGGGAACGACCAGGTAGGCGCAACGAGTTTTTAGGCTATCGTTTTTAAAAAGGCAGTCGCATGGTTCTATTTTGGGGGTGTAGGTTGCTTTTTGCTGAGCCTGCAGGCTGCCGGCGGCAAACAGGGACAAGCAAAATATGTACGTTAATTTATATCTGGTCATGGTTGTATTAATTCTTCACCAGCAAAGTACGGGCATTTACCGTGGTTGATTTAGTAAAAAACGGACAATGTTGATTTGTCTCTTGTAGAGCGATGCATCGCGTCTCCCCCATATAGGTAATCAGGCATGTTCGTGAACTGTATACCGTCAACCTGTCCTGCGGGAGACGCGATGCATCGAATCTCTACACTACGATCAACCTGAGAAATTTACCAGCTTTTGCCCCGTAAACTTCACCACGTCTTTATAAAAATGGCTCATGTCATAATAGCCAAAATCATAGGGCGTAAATTGCTCTTTTTGATTCACCCAGGCGGTTAAAGCTGTGCGGGTGCGCATAATGGAGAAATAATTTTTTGGCGACAGACCAACTACCTTATGAAAATATCGGTTAATGGTTTTTGAGGTTACAAACATCCGTTCCGCAACCTGCGAGGTATTGAGTTGCATATCCGCCGCACTATAATTCTCGATGCAACCGGCAACGAATTTTAGATAGTAATCTTCCGTTTTGTTTTTGTAGCTGCTTAGCAAAAATTGCTGCATCATCGCAACCCTTTCGGCTACGGCCATGGGTTGCCTGATTTTTTGCAGGAACGCCGGTGGCAATATCTCATTTAAATTAACCACCTGCCCTGCAAGTTTCGGCTGACTGATACCCAGTACGGCTTCAAGTCCGCCGGGGCGAAATTTTACAGTGAAGATATGGTCGTTGGATTGTTTCAGTCTTTCAACGGCGGCATCCCGCAACAACAACACATCGTCGGTTGATTGGACGATACGGGTTACATTTCCGGCAAACAGGTAATAACGCGGTCCGAGGTTTATCCAAAATGTAGGCGTCCAGCTTGGAAACATTTTGACGCTGCTAAACAGCGGGGGTATATCTTCTCTACCGATATTTTCAGCTGTACCAGGCATCGATTCCGAAATAAACTCTACATGCCGTGCAAGTTCATCGCAGGGCTGATAAAACTGGTAAATTTTCCGGATATCGTTAAAGATTTCGACCATTTGTACATACGGCAAAAGACTTACGAAGTCTTCAAGACTTCGTAAGTCTGCCTCTTGTCATAAGACGGGGGAATTGCCAATTGGTTACAAGCAAATCCTAATCGCGTAATCTCACGTCTCAAATCTCATATCTAACGTCTATGAAGTATGGTCGCAAACTATCTTCCATTCCCCTTTTATCTTTCTAAACCAAAGGGTAAAGTAACCGCCCGGTGCATCCTTTTCGCGTTTGAGATGCCAGGCGCCCAGCACGAATGCATTACTTGGGTCAAGGATGTTTACCTTCATAATTTCGAAGGTAAGCTGGCCCATAGCAGCTTTGTCAGGATAAGCTTTTTTATAACCCGCCAGCGTTGGCTGCCAGCCATAGGTTGGTGCAGCATGGCCGATGAACATCAGGGAGTCCGATTTCCAATAGCCCTGCATATAGGTGTCAATATCGCCTTTGTTCCAGGCGGTGCGCTGGGTTTCCAATACGTTTACGATGGCTTGTTTGTCCTGCGCTTTCAAAAAGAAACAAGAGACAAGAATCAAGAGACAAGACAGGAGGATTTTTTTCATGTGTCTGAACTAAGATTTACAGGATTAAATTAACAAACAAAAAATCAAATAAGCTATTATTACAAAAACTTTTTAGCTTTGGCCTTTCAGCTTTAACCTCATTTATGAAACACATACTTTGCTACGGCGAAATATTATGGGATGCATTTGGCGATGAAAAAGTTGCCGGCGGCGCCCCGATGAATGTTGCCCGTCACCTGGTGCAGCAGCATAATAACGTTTTATTTGCCTCGCGCATCGGCAATGATGCTTCCGGGGCAGACCTTATAAATTTCACTAAGGAAAGTGGGCTTTACGGTGAGCTGATACAAGTTGACGAAAAGCTGCCTACCTGCGAGGTTACAGTTCAACTTGATGAAAGCGGTTCTGCTACCTACATTATCCCGGAGCCAGTATCGTGGGATAATATTCAAACTGTAACCGCGCTTACTAAGGCAGCAGAATCAGCATCGGCTATTGTGTATGGCAGCCTGGCCTGCCGGGAAGAAGCGACCAGGGATACCCTGCTGAACCTGCTACAGGAAACCACCGCTTTAAAGGTTTTTGACGTAAACCTGCGCCCGCCGCATTATACCTTATCAACCATCGAAACTTTGGTTGCAGGAGCCGATGTGGTTAAAATGAATGAGGACGAAGCAGCCCTTCTCATCGGTGGCAGCAACGGCACCCTGAAGGAAAACATCATCGAATTCCAAAAGAAATATCACCCCAAAACCATTTGCGTAACCCGCGGCGAGCATGGCGCCATTGCCTGGCACGACTACGAGTTTTACGAACACCCCGGCTGCCCGGTAAACGTGGTGGACACCGTTGGTGCCGGCGACTCGTTTTTGGCCACTTTTGTTACCGGCCTGCTAAAAGACGAGCCTATGCAGGAACTGATTGAAAAAGCCTGCCGTGTAGGCGCTTTTGTGGCAGGCAAAAGGGGGGCGAACCCGGTTTATGATGAGAGCCTGGTACTTTAAACTATTCGTTATTCCCTATTGGAAACTCCATTGGTTTGCAGTAGCTTTATAAGGTGAGGCCTAAATTAATCTGTTTAGTAGTTTTCTTATCGCTCAGTTATTCCGGTTTTGGACAAGACACAGCTTATTACAGTAAATCCGCGAAATACGGAAACGTAAAGTTATCTGTCGTTGATGTTAAGGAGATAGTTTCTGTCATTAACAGCTATCATAAACAGCTAACTGATAATGCTTCATCCCAAAACGAGAAATTAAGTTTCGAATTGAGACTGGAAAATTCATTTGGCGATACCATTGTTTCAAAAACCTTTAACCAGGCACAAAATATCACGATTAAACACAGATACGGCGACCTAAGATTAGATTATTCGAGTAATTACCCAGATTCAACAAACGTAATGATATGGGCAAGTGATTATGGACGTGACTTGCTTGTAAGGAGTCACCAAAAAGATAAAACAAATACACTATTTGGCAAAATTGACAGTATTGTCAAAAAAAGAGAAACGCAATCGGTTTTAGATACATGGACCCATCCATTTCGCTATTTTTTATCCTTTCCTGTTATGATAGTAACTCTCATTTTTAAAAGTCTGATTGGCAAGCTAAAGAAAAAGCGGATTACGGTACTTACGGTGACCGGTATATTGTTGTGTATTGGCTATTTTTTTTTCCTTTCTTGCTTATTCTTTTCCTCGGCCTTCAATACTTCATTTTCCCGTTTTCAAATAAGTCCGGAGCCTTTGTCATTGGTGGATATTAGCGGAGATTTTATTCGCCTCTCTGCTATAGTTATTATCCCGGCGGGATTGTGTTATCTTATTTATGGTTGGATTAGGCAAGCGAATTTCCTGTCGCGCTCGTCTTAATAAAAGAAGGCACGTATAGTTGCTTTGAATTTTATATAGCCAATCGCTTTTGTCATATTCTCATAACAATTCCGTTTAAAAGGGCTTTTTAAAAACTTTTGCAAAAAATAATCCGTTACTTTATATCAGAAAGGGCATTTTATGCGCGGATTTGAATTTTCGAAATTTCGACCCAATCAGCTACCGAAGGGCGGGTTTGATGAACTGCTGAAACTTTTCCTGGAGCTGCTGAACTATACCGCAGGCGACGCCGGCGAGGCTTTGGCGTGGATGAATGAGCTGGATAAGCAATACAACCTCACCAATGACGAGTATGGCATGGGCGATTTTATCGACGAGCTAAAACAGAAAGGCTATTTAAGTGAAGACGAACAGAAGGGCGATTTCAGGATAACTGCCAAGACGGAGCAAAGCATCCGGCAATCAGCCCTGGAAGAGATTTTTGGCAAGTTGAAGAAATCGGGTAAGGGCAATCACCGGTCGCCGCAATCGGGACAGGGGGATGAAAAGAATGCCGAGCGTCGTGAGTTTGAGTTTGGCGACAGCCTCGACCAGATAAACATGACGCAATCCATCCATAACGCACAGGTTAACCATGGCATCGGCGATTTTATGATGACCGAGCGCGACCTGGAAGTGGAGGAAATGGACTACAAGACGTTAACCTCTACCGTGTTGATGATCGACATATCGCACTCGATGATACTATACGGCGAGGACAGGATAACGCCGGCCAAAAAAGTTGCTATGGCACTCGCGGAGCTTATTCGCACAAAGTACCCGAAAGATACGCTGGATATTGTGGTATTCGGAAATGATGCCTGGCCTATAACGCTGAAGGACTTGCCTTACCTGCAGGTCGGCCCCTATCATACCAATACTTATGCGGGCCTCGAGCTGGCTAATGATCTGCTTCGCCGCCGTAAAACGCATAACAAGCAGATTTTTATGATTACCGATGGTAAACCTACCTGCTTAAAAGAAGGCACCAAGTATTATAAAAACAGCATTGGCCTCGACCGTAAAGTGGTAAATAAAACATTAAATATGGCAGCGCAATGCAAGCGCCTAAAGATTCCGATAACCACGTTTATGATTGCCAAAGACCCGTACCTGCAGCAGTTTGTACGCAAGTTCACCGAAACAAACGGCGGTAAGGCGTTCTACAGCTCGCTGAACGGACTGGGCGAATACATTTTTGAAGATTACATCCGTAACAGAAGAAAAACGGTAAGATGATTTGAAAATGTATCGATTTGAAAATTTGAAGATGCCGGTCTATTTTCAAATCTTCAAATTATCAAATCACCAAATTAAATACATGAAAGTTGAGCGTATAAATCACCTGGTATTAACCGTAAAGGACATTGACTTTACCTGCAGTTTTTACAGGGAAGTGTTGGGTATGGAAGTGGAGGAGTTTACCCCGCGTAAAAAGGCATTAAAATTCGGCAACCAGAGCCTTATGCTGCACCAAAAAGGCCGGGGCTTTGATTTGGAGGCCGATAAGCCCACACCCGGGTCGATAGATATCAGCTTTATGGTGGCAGAAACGATAGACCAGGTAAAGGCCGAGCTTGAAAGTAAGGGGATACCGGTTGAGGGGATGTTTGAGCGCCGCAACGCCATGGGCAAAACCGCTTCTATTTATTTCCGCGACCCCGATAGGAATTTAATCGAGGTGAGCAATTTTATAGCAATTTAGATAATGAGCAAAAAAGATATAACTACCCTTGGACAACTGAAAAAAAGCGGTTACAAAAGCCGTTCGGTTAAGGATGAATTACGCGAAAATTTAATTAAGCAGCTGCAAAAAGGCGAGGGTGGCTTTGAGGGGATAGTTGGGTTTGAAGACACGGTTATTCCTGATTTACAAACCGCCATTTTGTCGAGGCATAACATATTGCTACTCGGCTTGCGCGGGCAGGCTAAAACACGTATCGCACGCCTGCTGGTGAATTTGCTTGATGAGTGGATGCCGTACATAAAGGGCTCTGAATTATACGATGACCCGCTGAACCCGATATCCTGGTTCGCTCACCACGAAATACTGGCTCATGGCGATGATACACCTATTGACTGGGTGCACCGTTCGGAACGTTATACCGAAAAGCTGGCGACACCGGATGTTACTGTAGCTGATTTAATTGGCGATGTCGACCCGATAAAGGCCGCTACTATGAAGCTTACTTATTCTGATGAGCGGGTAATACACTTCGGGTTAATACCCCGTGCACACCGGGGCATATTTGTAATCAACGAGCTGCCTGATTTACAGGCCCGCATACAAGTATCGCTCTTTAACATTCTGCAGGAGCGTGATATCCAGATCCGCGGCTTTAAACTCCGCTTGCCACTGGATATCCAGTTTGTTTTCACCGCTAACCCCGAAGATTACACTAACCGCGGCTCGATAGTAACACCGTTGAAAGACCGTATCGAGAGCCAGATATTAACGCATTATCCGCGTTCGGTAGAGATTTCCCGTAAGATAACCCAGCAGGAAGCATCTATATCGGCAGAACAGCGCGCTACAGTTGAGGCTGACGGTTTGGTTAAGGATCTGGTTGAGCAAATAGCTTTCGAGGCTCGTAATTCAGAATACATCGATAAAAAATCCGGCGTATCGGCGCGTTTAACGATATCGGCTTATGAGAATTTAATCAGCAATGCTGAGCGACGCATGCTTATCAATCATGAGAAAAATACTTTCGTACGTATCTCTGATTTTCTTGGTGTTATTCCGGCTATTACCGGTAAAATAGAATTGGTTTACGAAGGCGAGCTGGAAGGCCCCGGCAAGGTAGCCAATATTCTTATCGGCAAAGCCATTAAAACGCTGATGGTGCAATTTTTCCCCGATCCGGAAAAAGCTAAAAAGAGCAAGGCTGCGAACCCTTATGCCGAAATTATCAACTGGTTTGGCGATGGCAACAACCTGTCGCTGGTTGATGAACTCCCATTCCAGGAATATAAAAAATCGCTGAATGATGTTCCGGGGTTAAAGGCGCTGATTAAAAAGTTCCACCCGCGCCTAAGCGAAAACCAGGATTTACTGTTGATGGAGTTTGTGCTCCACGGGTTGTCAGAGTTTTCACAATTGAACAAGGGATTTTTGGATAACGGCTTTGCGTTTTCGGATATGTTCAATAGTTTGTTTAATTTGCAGCCCGATGACGACGACATCGATTTAGATGACGACCGTTATTAAAGCCTGATTTTTCAAACTGACTAATGACGGGACATACCCTCCGCATAATTTTCCTGGTAATTGCGCTTTTGCTGATCGACCTGTATGTTTTAAGCGGGTTAAAAGGCATCAAAAGATGGAAGTTTTTTCAAACCCGGAAATTCGTCCGGCTTTACTGGCTGTCGTCTGTTTTCTTACTTGCCGACCTGTTCTTCGTGGTATTTATCAAGATGGGCGTTATGGGGCGGGTATTCCTGATAACGTTCTTTTTCCTGGTGTTTTTGTTCAAGATATCATACCTGCCGGTTTTGGTAGTTGACGATATCCGGCGATTGACTATCTACCTAAAAAACAAATTGAAAAACCGTAGGGGCGTATCGCATACGCCTTCGCCCGCTGACAATTCTGCTACCGGACAAAATAACAAGGGCATATTCAATACGCCCCTACAGGATAATCCGCCAAACCCGCATTCTATTCCCCGTTCCGAATTTTTAATGAAGGCCGGCTTACTGGCCGGTGCAATCCCATTAGCCGCTATCAAGGTAACCATGAAAAGTGGCTGCTATGATTATCATGTTATACGCCAAAATCTTTACCTGCCAAACCTGCCTAAGGCCTTCGATGGCATCCGGCTGGGGCAGATATCCGACATACATTCCGGCAGCTTCTTTAATAAAAAGGCTGTGCTGGGCGGTGTGGAAATGCTGATGAAGGAAAAGGCTGATTTTATATTTTTCACCGGAGATTTAGTAAACTCGTTAAGCAGCGAGGTAAAGGATTACCTGGATATTTTCAGTAAAGTAAAAGCGCCGCTGGGTGTTTATTCCTGCCTCGGTAACCACGATTACGGCGATTACGCGTGGTGGCCTGATGCGAAATCCAAACGCAAAAACCAGGACGAGATAATTGGCGCTCATAAAACCATGGGTTACGATTTACTGATGAATGAGCACCGGCGCCTGAAAATCGGCAACGAGGAAATAGGTATTCTAGGCATCGAGAATTGGGGCGAACTTAGCCGCTTTCCGAAATATGGCCGCATGGACCTTGCCGTTAAAGACACCGATGATTTGCCTGTTAAACTATTACTATCGCATGACCCTTCCCACTGGCGGGCACAGGTACTGCCGGAGTATCCTCAGATAGACATGATGTTTTCCGGGCATACGCATGGCATGCAGATGGGCGTGCGAACAGAAAACTTTCAATGGAGCCCTATCGAGTACATTTATAACGAATGGGCCGGGCATTATCAGCAAGGTAAGCAACAGCTTTATGTGAACGTTGGCTACGGTTTTTTAAACTTTGCCGGTCGAATTGGAATATTGCCGGAGATTACGATATTTACACTAAAAACCGGTCCTCCGCCCCTGGCGAAGCAGTCCTAAGTCGGGAGTTTATAGTCATAAGTCCAAACGAATAAATCAGGCTCAAGACTATGGACTGATACATTACCTTTTGAAAATGAAGAAAGCATTTTATTCTGTTTTTGATTTTCTGCTTTTCAGTAATGTTTTCATGTCGCTTTGTGCGGTTGCGCAGGGTTTACTTACCTTTTATTTAATAGGCGCCAAGATTGTGTTCCCGGTAATTGGCTTGCTGTTTACCTCAACCCTTGGCATTTACAACTTCAGCATACTGGCTACCAAAACAGGCGACCCGCTAAAGTCGCCATACAAACGCGTACGCTGGTTTTACTCGCATTACAGGCTGATGGTAACATTCACCATCGTATCGCTGCTATCGCTGATACCGCTGTTTGTGCTGTTGTCGATGGAGTCGCGGATATTGCTCATCTTTTTGGGAATCATCTCGTTCTTTTACAGTATACCCATATTTACCATCGGCGAACAGAAATTTGGTTTACGGCATATCCCCTGGCTAAAACAGTTCATGATTTCGCTGGTATGGACGATGAGCATCGTGTTATTGCCGGTGCTTGAGGCGCAGCACTATCACCTCACCATGATATCGATGCGCGACATTACGATATTAATTGCCAAGCGTTTCCTTTTTATCGCAGCCTTAACTATCCCCTTTGATATCCGCGACTTGTTTGATGACAAAAAGAGCGGACTAAAAACAGTTCCATCGGTATTAGGCGAAAAAAATGCCTATATGTTTTGCCAGGTATTATTAGCCGGCTATATTGTGCTGCTGGTTCTTTTTAAACATGTAACTATCGATGCCAGTTTCTGGGGACTGGCAGTCTCTGTGTTTCTCACCGGCTGGCTTATATTTAAATCCAAATGGGAAAAGAACGAGTATTACTACTTTTTTTATATGGATGGGGTGCTGATATTGCAGTATGTGCTGGTGCTGGCGTTTAATAAGGCGTGGGGATTGTTCTAATTCTATAGAGATTTGACAACTCTTAAAGAGTTGTCAAATCTAATACTCACACTACTTCACCACCGGCAACTCCACGCTGCTCGAAAACTGCACCGAGTGATATACCTTTTGCGTAGCAGATTGGTAATCGCTTTCCTTCGCCTCAAAAATATTCGGAACAAACTTCTGCGGGTTACGGTCGATTATCGGGAACCAGGTACTTTGCACCTGTACCATTATCTTATGGCCCTTTTTAAATACATGGTCGGCTCCGTGCAAATCGATGGTATATAACTCCACTTTATTGGGTGTAATAGCCTCCGGCACCGAAAAGCTTTTCCTGAACCGCCCGCGAAACACATCATCAGCAATCATTAATTGGTAGCCGGACATTTTGAGCTCTTTCTTATAATTTTCCGGGTAAACGTCAATCAGCTTTACTACCCAATCAGCATCTGTACCAGAGGTTGCGGCGTAAAGTTTAGCCATTACATTGCCGGTTATGGTAACGTCGTCGGTAAGGGTATCGGTCTGCCAGGTGAGCACATCCGGACGGCCATCAACAAAGCGTTGGTCGTCAGTTAGCCATGTGTACCAGCGGGAGTTAGTGCCATAAGTTTCTTCTATCGGCCGAGCACGGTAAGGAACAGGTTTTGCAGGGTCGGATATATAACTGTCAAACTCATTTTCGCCGTCTGCAGGTTTATCGAACGACAGCTTGCCGTTGTTATGAAAATAAATGTTTTTCATCGTCGATTCTTTCGGCGGCCATGCGGTATAATTTTTCCAGGTGTTTGAGCCTGTCTGAAATGATATCGCTTCAGCAAATTTACCATCGCCCTTGCCTTTCAGGTACCAGGCGAACCATTTGGCCTGTATTTCCTGCCGGAAATAGGTTGATGTAGCCTGCCCGTCGAATTTGATATTGCCAAGGCTTTTACCATCCCCGCCACCCCATCCGCCATGCCGCCAAGGGCCAAGCACAATAAAGTTATTATGATTGGTATCCCGTTTTTCCAGTACGCGGTAAGCATCCTGCGGGCCCACCATATCTTCCTGGTCCCACCAGCCGCTTACATGCTGTATAGCCAGGCGTGGGTAATCAAGCCTTGACGGCAGCGCTTCCTCTTTCCAATAAGCATCGTAATTGGGATGTTTAGTAAAATCGTTCCAACTTGGCAGTTTGCCGTGCATGTATTTGTCGTTTATGTTAGACAGCGCCCCAAGTTTCAGGTACCAGTCGTACGTATCATAATTACCGAATTGAAAAAGTGAATCTGTTTTGGAGATTTCTTCCATAAAAGCATATTCAAAAGCATAGCTTAAACGGAAGGCGCCGTTATGGTGCAAGTCATCATTCATAAACATATCCGACGGCGTAGCTTGCTCAGAAACGGCTTTCAACGCAGGGTGCGGGTCGCTTGCTGCTATGATAGTTGTCCAGCCATCGTACGAGATGCCATACATACCAACCTTGCCATTGTTTTGAGGCACGTTTTTCAAAAGCCAGTCGATGGTATCGTAAGTATCGCTGCTTTCGTCGATGGCTTTTGGATTCATTTTATCGCGACTGAACCGCATCATGGCATATTTGCCTTCCGACAGGTAACGCCCGCGGATATCCTGGTAAACAAATATGTAGCCATCGTTGGCCATATCCTTTACATAGCTGTCTTTCTCCGGACTCGAATAATCGTTAACACCATAAGGCGTTCTCAGCATCAGGAAGGGTAGTTTTTCCGTTTGTGATTTAGGCGTGAAGACAACAGTGTGGAGTTTGACGCCATCCCGCATAGTAATCGTCATTTCCTGCCGGTTGTATTTATCATCAGGCTTCGTTTGCTGCGCCCGGATTGCTGGCGCGGCCAGCATTAAAATGGCGGTAAATGCCAGGTATGTAATTATTAGCTTCATATTTGTAGTTAATAGTTATTTAAAGATAGGGAATGGTTGATTAAGTTGATTAAGAGCATGATTAATTTAGTTACCCTAATAAAATGAACATCCGGCAATAAATCAAAAATGTCCGCGAGCTACAATAATTCTGCATGGTTTTACGACAGGCTTTCCCGACTGGTGTACGGGCATGCGCTGATAAACGCACAGGTTTATTTGCTGCGATTTATTCCTGCTAATGCAACTGTGCTGATAGTAGGCGGCGGCACAGGCTGGATACTGGAAGAACTGACCAAATTTCATCCATCGGGCCTGCAGATAACTTATGTTGAGGTGGCTGCCGATATGATGCTCCGCTCCCGGCAACGGAATGTCAGGCAAAATAAACTGACGTTTATTAACGATGCAGTTGAAAACGTTTATCCCGATGCAAAATTTGACGTGGTATTAACCCCCTTCTTATTCGATAATTTTACAGCTGAAACCACCGATAAGGTATTCCGTCATCTTCATCAATTACTGAAATCAGAAGGGATGTGGCTAAATTGTGATTTCCAGCTAACAGGCAAATGGTGGCAGGCCATTTTATTAAAATCGATGTTTCTCTTTTTTAGGCTGATTTGTGGGATTGAGGCATCGAAATTGCCGGATGTACAAAGTCTGTTTAGAGCTAATAAATACCTGGTACTTGGTGAAGAGTATTTTTACGGGGATTTTGTGGGTGCAAAGGTGTATCGTAAAATATAGCCGTAGAGAAACTTACGAAGTTTTAAAACGGTGAAACCCTCAACGAGGCCGTTGAAAAACTAACAACATCGAGTTAAACTTCGTAAGTTTTAAAGGTCCGCTTAAAACCTGTAATACGGCGATATCATTACATAAACTATCACACCGGTTATAGTAACATACAGCCATATTGGAAATGTCCATCTTACGAGCTTTTTGTGTTTCTCTACCTGCATTTGTAAACCGCGATAGAAGCTTAACAAGATAAGCGGCAAAACGCCGGCCGCAAGTATAATATGTGATATTAATATAGTAAGATAAATAGGACGTAATGAGCCGGCCGCTGCTGATTCCATTGCTGATATTTTGCCATCGCCATCCAGGTCGCCGTAAGCGATTTCCTTTTGTATGAGGTAGTGAAACAGGATATAGGAAACCAGGAAGACCGACGACAGGCAAAATGTAAGGATATTAATCCGTTTATGTATAGCTACCTTCCCCCGCCTGATAAAGTACAACGAAAGCAACAGTAATACGCTGCATGTTCCATTTATAATGGCGTTAAGCTTTGGCAAAAAAGGGGTGAATGAAGGCAGCGTAGCAGGGCCCGGCAATACCTTACGATTTAACAATACCACCACGGCAAATACAAATACAGACACTGCTGCTACAAATCGGAATATAAATTTATCGGTCATGCTTTTATTTTGAGAGTCAAGAGCCAGGATTCGAGAATCAAGACTAAAAACCGACTCGTTATTAATGTTATACTTTTTTGCGCTTCATCAAAATCCTGGTTCTTGATTCTTGGCTCTTGGTTCCCCCCTAATACAACGGTGTATCGTTTTTCCGTATTTCAGCTGTAATCAAAACCTTAATCTCGTCGTTAAGCAGGTCTATTCCAGCCTGCTGAGCGCCTGTGTAATAACCCCTGATACGTTTTTCACCATCGATCAGTATCAGCTTATCACTGTAAACGAAATCTTTGGGGCCTGTTTGGACCGCATCTACCAACAAACCCTTTCGCGCGAGATTATATATCGTTGCTGTATCTCCGGTCAGGAAAAGTCTTTTTGCTGACAAATGCTTAAAGTTCGCCGCATACTTCTTTAATCCCGCAATATCGTCGTCTTTAGGATCTACCGTCACCGACACGAAATAGGTCATCTTGTTCCTGCTGTAAATCGAGTCAAGCGCGTTCACGTTTTCATTCATCAGCGTACAAACCGAAGGACACCCGGTATAGAAAAAGTTGATGACAAAAATCCTTTTATCGAACGTCTGCAGATTTACCTTATTTCCGTTCTGGTCAGTTAATTCAAAATCAGGCAACTTGTGGTAAATGGTATCGGGTATATCCTTTCCTTTTACCTTATGAGTGGTTTTGGCAACCTGTTTTTCGCCGAATATGGGTAGAGGCATATACCTGTTTCTGCCACCAACGGTTAGTAAATAATATAAAAATCCTGGTACAGCTAATACGAGCACCAGGATTATAATCTTTTTCGGAAGGCCTGCGTTCTTCATTACAGCCTCAGGTCAATCCAATAGTGGCTTTCGTTTGTAAGTACCAGTATTAAACCGATGATGAAAAGCACAGGGACTATAATTGCCATTATCAGCCCTATCTTTTCAAATTTTAAGTGCATGAAGTATGCAACTATAAAAAAGGCTTTGAAAAGTGTTAAAATAATATAAATAGGATTAATCCAGGTTGCGGAAATGTGCCAGTGCGGGGCCACGAACAGCGCAATAAAAAACTCTATAGCAGTTATACCCAACAAAATCCAAAAGACTTGCAGGATTTTCTTTTTTGTCATTCCTTCGTGTTCGCCATGTCCGGCGTCCGCGTGGTGTATAGTTGTCGTTTCTGATGACATATAAAATCGTTTTTAAAATAAATCAAACCAAGTAAAAGAAGGTAAATACAAACACCCACACCAAATCTACAAAGTGCCAGTAAAGGCCAACTTTTTCAATCATCAGGTAGCTGCCACGTTTCGCGTAGGTTCCTACTAAAACGTTAATCGTAATAATAATGTTTATTATCACGCCGGAAAACACGTGAAATCCATGGAAGCCGGTTATCGTAAAGAACAAGTTGGCAAACTGATGCGACGACATTTGCTGTTGTGCATAAGGTACATTCTTGCCGAAAAACTCCTGTAGGGTTTCCTTATTTGGGATAGCCCCCCACCAGAAACCTTCGCTATGCAGGTGCGTCCACTCCAGAGCCTGGCAACCAAGGAACATTAATCCACCCACTACGGTCCATAACATCCACCTCACAACTTCTTTTTTTGCATTACGATGCCCAGCCTCAACGGCTAATACCATCGTAACCGAACTCAAGATAAGTATCAGTGTCATTAACCCCACAAACACCAGCGGTGCGTCTTTCTCTATAAGACCAGGGAATGACTGGAATACTAAAGACGGCGATGGCCATGTAGGTGCGCTAAAGCGCAATGCACCGTAAGAAATTAGAAGCGATGAAAAGGTAAATGCATCTGATAAAAGGAAAAACCACATCATCATTTTACCGTACTCCACGTTGAAAGGCGATCTGCCTCCCGACCATGGTGTCGATTTTACCTCATCAATCTGTTGTGTTACTGTTGTACTCATTTGTACGGGGATAAAAAGTTTTAATTTTGGTTCAAAAGTAAAAAAACATACAGACAAATCCACATAATATCTAGAAAATGCCAAAAAATAGATGCCATTTCCATCTTAAATATATTCCTGACTTGTGGTATGTTCCTGTGAGCTGCGACTACCGCATTCAATAATACGAGTAAGCCGGCTATAACATGTAATAAATGCACGCCGCTAAATACATATATAAACGAGCGGGCTGCATTCGGGTTTGAAAAATATATGCCATCGCGAAAAGTAAGTATATACCAGGCAGATAGCTGTATAGCAAAAAAGGCTATTCCCAATATAATGGTAAGCCATAAAAACAACGCCTGCTGACCGGTTTGCATACCTTTGGCCGCACGCTTCGCCATTAGAAGGGTAAAGCTGCTTAAAATAATAACGGCGGTGCTATATTTAAAAGCCTGCGGCAATATTACCTGCAGCCCATGGCCACGGCCGCCTGCATAAACAATAAAACCACTCATAAAGCCCATAAAAAGCAGCACCGATGTGAATATAAATATCCACATGTTGAACTTTTTTGCGCCAAGGTTTAACCTGTCTTCCTGTTGCTGTATCTGCGCCATCATCATTTCACTTTTCCTATAAAATCAAACAAAAACATTAACTGCACAACCGGCAGGTAAAAAAAAGAACCATACATCAGCTTTTTTGCTGATGCAATTTGAAGATCCTTTAAAAGTTTAAAAGCTAAATATAAAAACACTACGCCGCATATCAGCGATACCGCCCCTACATAATAACCTCCGTAACCATAATATGTTGGCAATAAGCTTACGGGTATCAAAATCAATGCAGATGCAAAGGCAAATATCGCGCTGGTCAGGTCCCTTTTACCCGATGGCAGCAACCTGAATCCGGCCAGTTTATAGTCGTCGTCCAATACCCAGGCAATAGCCCAAAAATGCGGGAACTGCCATACAAACTGGATAAGAAACAATATACCCGCAATAGTATCTATCTTACCATGTGCTGCAACATAGCCAATAAGGGGTGGCAAAGCACCCGGTAATGCGCCAACAAATACCGCAATCGGCGATTTCCTTTTTAATGGCGTGTAAGCGAAAGCGTACAGAAGAATAGAAAATACCGAAAGTAACCCGGTTAGCAAATTCAAGCTGCCTAAAAGGTATGTACCGAGTATCCCCATTCCTAAACCAAGTACCAATCCCTGGCCGGTAGTCATCCTTCCCGCTGGCATGGGGCGGTCCATAGTACGCCTCATTAATTTGTCCAGGTCCTTTTCAATAATCTCGTTAAAGCAATTCGCCGCCGCCGTTACAAAGAAGCCGCCAATAACCAGCTTGCCCCAATCGTACCAGTTTACGCCGCCACTCATTTTAGCGCCGATGATATAAGATATGGAAGCCGAGAACACCACCAAAAAGGTAAGCCGCATTTTTACCAGCTTCGAAAAATCCTTCCAACTCATGCTTGCGCCCCTCCTTTCACCGACCGGTATAAATTCAGCATCAAATAAAACTGAGCGCTGAATACCAGCGTAGCCAGCAACAGGTGAGTTGCCTGTGCAAACGGCGGTAATGACCAATATGATAAAATGATACCAGTAACTATTTGCAGCATAATCATCAGGAACACAAAGCTCATGATTTGCTGCTGCAGGGAATGCCGGCTAAAACCACGGCGAATAAGCGCATACAGCACTACATTCATTAGCAAAACCAAAATAGCCACGTCCCTATGCTGGGAAAAAATTGAACCTGCGCTGCCGATCCAGTTATCGCGGTAACCGCCCTGAAAATGACCGGCAACAGCATCGATCTTCTCACGCACCTCACTGCCGAAAGCAATCTGCATAATACTTATTATCAAGGCCAACAGGGTAATAATATGTATCAACGGATTAGTGTTTAATTTGGGCCTGCCATCAACCCTTGCCAAATGATAAGTTATGATGCTCAGCCCGATGATTACCAGCGCCAGCAGCATGTGTACCGTCACAATCCACGAAACCAGGTTAGTTGACACTACTATAGAACCCAACCATGCCTGGAAACCAATAAGTACTACATTTAAAATTGCAAGAAAGGGAATCAGCTTATTTTCTTTCCTGTAGCTAAAAGCAAAAATAGCAGTGAGCACACAGAACACTCCTGTAATTTCGCCGATAAGCCTGTTAATATATTCAGTCCACGTTTTGGCGGCGTTAAACTCTTCCGGAACCAGTATAGATTTATCCTCGCGGATACGTTTTGCCAGGTCGCTGTAGCCAAAAACATCAAGGGTGTGGGCAAAGCGCTGATTTTTAGCGATGTTACCCGCCACGTACTTGTTTTTGTAGTCTTTTGGCAGTTCCGAACTGTTTGTAGGCGGTATATACCTGCCAAAACATTTCGGCCAATCAGGGCAGCCCATTCCGGAACCTGTACTACGCACAACTCCGCCTGCAAGAATTAAAATAAACAGCAGTATTATGGTAGCAAGATTAACTTTTTGGAACCGTGTTTTTGACTTGGATGTCCTCATTTACTAGTCTTAAATCCTAAGCCAATAGTCCAAAGTCTTAGGTAGAAGGTATTGCAGAAAACGAGCTACCGGCTTAGAGGCAAATCAGTAGTCTTCAGTATCAGCTATCTGTATAAACCTTTAGTCCTAAGTAGTAAGCCTGAAAATGGCTGCCAACTTAGGACTAAAGCTTATGGGTTATTTTACCGCTTCGTTGGTTTTTTGAATAGCCACCCATTTGGTGTGCTCTTCTAAACCGGCCGGGTTATCTTCAAAGTCATGAGGTAAGTTTGAGCTCATGGTTTGAGAGAACGGAACGTTTTGCGGTATAAAGTCTTCGTCGTGACCAGGCTTGCTGTAGTCATAAGCCCAACGGTAAACCGTAGGGATTTCTCCGTGCCAGTTACCATGGATGTGCTCAATTGGCGCAGTCCACTCAAGTGTATTTGAATTCCATGGATTCTGTACGGTTTTCTTACCCCAGAATATAGAATGAATAAAGTTATAAGCAAAAGCAAGCTGTGCTATGCCGGCCATAATTGCAGCCCAGGTAATAAATACGTTTACAGTTAACCAGCGCTTCATCGATTCAAACTCGGTAAAGGCGTAGTAACGGCGTGGTACACCGTCAAGGCCCATAAAGTGCATTGGGAAGAATACCAGGTAAGCACCGATAAAGGTTAACCAGAAGTGCAGGTAGCCTAAACGCTCATCCATCATACGACGGTACATTTTAGGGAACCAGTGATAAACACCGGCAAGCATACCAAATATAGCCGCCGAGCCCATTACAAGGTGGAAGTGGGCAACAACGAAATAGGTATCGTGCAGGTTGATATCCAAAGCAGCGTTACCCAGGAAGATACCTGTTAAACCACCAGAGATAAAGAATGACACCATACCGATAGCGAAAAGCATAGCCGGAGTAAAGCGGATGTTACCGCGCCACAACGTCGCCAGCCAGTTAAACGTCTTAACCGCGGATGGTACCGCAATAATCAGCGTCGTTATCATGAACACACCGCCCAGGAACGGATTCATACCCGTAACGAACATGTGGTGCCCCCATACGATGAACGATAACACAGCGATACCGATCAGCGAGTAAACCATCGCATGGTAACCGAATATCGGTTTACGCGAGTTTACGGCCAGTACCTCAGACGAAAGACCCATCGCAGGCATAATGATGATATATACCTCAGGGTGACCTAAGAACCAGAACAAATGCTGGAATAATATCGGGCTGCCGCCTTCATAAGGCTGAACCTGTCCGTTTAATACGATATCAGATAGATAGAAACTGGTACCAAAGCTGCGGTCGAATATTAACAATACCACGCCGGCAACCAGTACAGGGAACGATAATACACCCAATACAGCGGTAAGGAATAAAGCCCAAACTGTTAAAGGCATTTTCCAAAGGTCCATACCTTTGGTACGCATGTTCAATACAGTACTGATGTAGTTTATACCGCCCATTAGCTGCGAAGCGATAAACATTACCATACTGATCAGCCATAGCGTCATACCCATACCCGAACCTGGCATAGCCTTTGGTAAGGCAGACAGCGGCGGATAAATTGTCCAGCCACCGCTTGCAGGACCGCTCTCAATAAAGAACGATGACAACATAACGATACTTGCGCCAAAAAAGAACCAGTACGAAAGCATGTTAACAAATGGCGATGCCATATCACGCGCACCAACCTGAAGTGGAATTAACAAGTTCGCAAAAGTACCGCTCAATCCGGCTGTTAATACAAAGAATACCATGATGGTACCATGTATAGTTACCAGCGACATATAGAAATCGGCGCTGATGCGGCCGTTGGGTGCAAAATGAGAGCCTAAAAGCGTTGTAAGAAAAGGGAACGTTTTATCAGGATAAGCCAGCTGGATTCTGAACAATAAAGAT